>Ga0209173_100083_pt1 | contig 117956 bp, 108 predicted proteins | sample SynthPrep_16_END_FD_187206 | JGI IMG/M metagenome (GOLD analysis project Ga0209173, IMG submission 187206) | Synthetic microbial communities from Ohio, USA - SynthPrep_16_END_DS12_MetaG (SPAdes) (version 2) | ecosystem: Engineered > Bioreactor > Aerobic > Activated sludge | place: USA: Ohio...
GACGAAGCGCCAGCAACGCTGGATCTGCCGACGGGTGTGCGTATCGTGCAGAACCCAGCTACCGCCCAGGGCATGGGCCACAGCCTGGCTGCGGGCGCCGAGCGACTACTGGCCGAATCCGGCGCCGAGGCAGCGGCTATCTTTCTTGCCGATATGCCGTCGATTCGGCGCGACAGCTTAGAAGTGCTGATGGCCTGCGCCAGCTCAGACAATATCGTACTACCCAGCTACCAGGGCAAACGTGGCCATCCGGTGCTGTTCGGCCGCGATTTCTGGCCGCAGCTCGCAACGTTGAGCGGCGATGCCGGCGCCAAACCGGTGCTGCAGCAGCACCCCGAGGCCGTGCGTATCGTCGAACTGGATGACCCCGGTGTGCTACAGGACGTCGATACTCAGGAAGACTGGCAGCACTTCAGCACACACTGAGCACTCAGTGCGGCTCCTTGCGGTACTCGCTGCCCAGCTCCCGCGCCAGAGCAATGAAATTGGCCACCTGCGGTGACTGGTGCAACTCGCGGCAGACCAGGGTGATCGGCGCGACCAGGCGCGGCTTGGCATCACGAATCGAGCGATAAGCCACGCTGTGCTCGTGGAAGCCACGCATCGATGCCGGCACCACCGAAACCCCGGCACCAGCGGCGACCAGGCTGACGTTGGTCAGCATGCGCTCCACCTCGAACGCCACATGCGGCTCGAACCCAGCATTGCGACAGGCTTGCAGGAAATTGGCGTACATCCCCGGCGCACCGGGGCGGCGCACCAGAATCAACGGTTCGCCAGCCAGATCCTTCAGCGAAACCGCGCCCTTGCCCGCCAGCAGCCGATGCCCGACCGGCAAGGTGAGCACCAGCTCTTCGTTGAGCAGACGGTGATAGGCGACGCCCTGAGGGTTACCGACTGGAGCCCGCAGGATGCCGACATCCACATCGCCGCCGTTGACATCGTCGGTCAGCTCCTGTGCGTTGCCTTCGTTGAGGCCGATATCGACACCCGGATACAGATCCCGATAGCGCCTGATAATCCGTGGAATCAGCGGATGCGAGGCCGCCGAACTGGTGAAACCGACGCTCAGACGCCCCTCGATGCCTTTGGCCGTGCGCGCCGCCTTCAATGCGCCCTGCGATACCCGCTGGAGAATATCGCGAGCCTCGCGCAGGAACACCTCGCCACCGACGGTCAGATCGACGCCCTTGGCGTGGCGGATGAACAGGTCGAAGCCAAGCTCCTGCTCCAGCGCCCGGATCTGCTGGCTCAACGGCGGCTGCTGCATGTTCAGACGGGCCGCAGCGCGGGTGAAATGCTTTTCTTCGGCAACCATGACGAAGTAGCGCAGATGACGAAGTTCCATGCAGGCCCTTAGAAGGTTGATCAGGCCGGCACACGATACCGAATCCACGTGCCGATGGGGTAGGATGAACACTCACGCGCGGCCTCGACGCCACGACGACGAACAAGAATAAAACAGGCTCCAATGATCTTCAGGCATTCTCGAACAGGCATTGCCCTGCTTCTGTTGGCACTGGTTCTCGGCGCCCTTCTGGGTGTCTGGTGGCCTGATCTGGCGGTAGAGATGAAGCCGCTCAGCGACCTGTTCATCTCCGCAATTGGTCTGTGCGCGCCGGTAGTGATGTTCGTCCTGGTTTGCTCCAGCGTCGCCGCCCTCAGCGACTACCGCGCCACCGCGCGCCTGGGCCTGAAGGCCGTCGGTTACTGGCAGCTGATGTCACTGCTGTCGCTGCTGACCGGCTTGCTCGTCGCCCTGCTCTTGCACCCAGGCGGCGGCCTGCACCAAATGGGTAGCGACTGGGCGACGATTGAAACCACAAGTGGCCCATTCTTCTCTCAACTTCCGGGCCTGCTGCTCGATTCGCTCGAACAGAGTTTCATCCTCAAGGTGCTGCTGGTTGCCGTAATCTGCGGCCTGCTGCTCGGTCGCAGTGGCGCACCGGGGCAACGCCTGACGCAGCGGCTAGATCAGGCGGTGAAGCTGGTATTTCGCGCCATGCAAGTGATCGTCAGCTTCGCGCCACTGGCGGCGTTTGGTGCCATCGCCTTCATCATCGGCAAGTACGGACTGGAAGCGGCGCTGCCGTTGGCCAAGTTCGTGGTAGTGGCCTATGTGGCCTGCCTGGTTTACCTGCTGCTGGTACCGGCCATCGCCCTGCGCCTGGCGGGCTGTCGATTGTGGCGGCTGATCGGTTACGTCAAGGAAGAGCTGCTACTGGTGGCCGCGACGGGCTCTTCGGTCGCAGCCCTGCCGCGCCTGATCGACAAACTGGAGGCAGCCGGTTGCGACAGCCAGACCGTACGCCTGACGCTCACTGCCGGCTACAGCTTCAATCTCAACGGCTCGAACCTCTACCTGGCGGTGGCCGTCGTGTTTCTCGCACAACTGGCTCACGTCGAACTGGACGTCCTACAACTGGGCACCATCCTGCTGGTCTGCCTGTTGACCTCACTGGGCTCGACCAGCGTCGCCGGTTCGGCCTTCGTCACGCTCACCGCGACGCTCAGCGTGCTGAATATCCTGCCGCTGGAGAGCATCGGCATCCTGATCGGCGTAGAGCGTCTGATGAAATGTCGTTCGGTGACCAACGTGCTGGGCAACTGCGTAGCCTGCGTGGTCATCGCCCATTGGGATGGCAAGGTGGACAAACAGAAATTGCGGGAGATGCTGGGCTGAGATCAGTGCCGAGCCAGTCGCGTACTCACGTGCCGAACGTGAAAAGAAGTGGCTACCTGTGGGCGCAAGCGATGCTGCGCAACCAGGTCGGCCGTCGTGCCACGACCGACGAAAACCACCTCCTGCAATTGCGGAAAATGGCTGCTGCGCCCCAGGTAACTCACCAATGCATCGAGTACCGTGAATGCCGATAGCCCGACATGCCCTTCACTCGACACCTCACCCTCAACCCAGGCCTGCTCGCTGTGCCATACGGGCAGATCCACAGGTCGCTTGCGGCCATCGGCGACGCTGAACTGCGGCACGAGGATCAACGTATCGCCTTGCTCATCCAGTTGCGACTCGCTGGAGTTCGAGTCGCCCTCGACAAGCACGACTACGCGTCGAATACCTCGCGGCAGGTTGTACAGATCGGCGTTGGCCACCAATGCAAGGGCGAAGCTGTCAGCGACAGCGTCGAGCCGCACGAGCTGCGCCCCTGCTTCAACCGGAGCGTTGGAGTCGGAACGACGCGCCACTGCGTCACTGAATACCATGCTGGCCATGACGACCGAACAGAGCAGCAAGGCGTAGCGGCGCACACGTTCCATCTTTCACGCTCCTGAAGAAAATGAGCAGCGAAGCCCGCAAGGCCTCGCCACTCGAAATCAACGCGAAGCAGGCAAGAGTTTGGCGAAGGCCTTGTCCAGCACCTCGTCCGCCTTGATCAGTTGCTGACGACGCTCGCCCATCCAGCTTTTGTCCGCCTGCAAACGCTTGCCGGCCTCGGCCAGCATGCGCTTGACCTCGGCAGGTTGCGGGCCGCCAGTGCCCTTGCGCGTCTCGACCATGGTGCGCGGCGACAGGGTGGCGCGGAAGGCACTCTCGCTCAACGGCAGGCGCTGATCCTTCCAGTTGTACTTCTGCGCAGCCTTGGTATAGAGCTTCTGCGCGTCGGCGTAAGGGAACTCCTTCGGCAACAAGCCTTGATCACGCGCCTGACCAACGATCAGCGAAGCGAAGCTGTGGCCGATGCGAAACGGCACCTTGTGCTCGCGTTCGAGCGTATCGGCCAGTTCCATCGAGGTCGTCCAGTCGGCGTCGAGCTCTTCCATGGCGCGCTCGGGATTGATCACCAGCGCATCGAGCACCATGTCCAGGCGCTCGAACATATCGGTGGCCGATTTGAACAGGCCCAAGTCCTCGAACGCGGCCTTGTAGTCGGTCATGCCGGTGGTGACGTTGTGTGCGCGAATGGTGGTGGCACCCGCCAGACCAACCACATCGGAGGCCGACTCACGGGTGCGCATCAGCAGGCCGGGATTGCGCTTCTGCGGCATGGCGCTGCTGGTGTAGGTCGAGCCTTCCTCGAGCAGCAGCCAGGGACGGGTCTGGTGGTACTGGGTATGGATATCGCCGATCAGCGCACCGACGCGGATGGCCGAGGACGAAGCGATGCCCGCCGCTTCCAGCGGGATGTCGAAGGTCGATACCTGGCTGGAATCCAGCGAGTTCTCACGCACGCCATCGAAGCCCAGCAGCGTGGCCAGACGCTCACGGTTCAGCGGCCAGCCGGAGTTGGCCAGCACCGCGGTGCCCATCGGGCTCAGGTTCAGGCGTGCATAGAGTTCATGAATGCGCTGCGCATCGCGCTCGAAAGCCGCTTCGAATGCCAGCAGGTAGTGCGCGTAGCTGATCGGCATGGCCTGCACACCATTGGTGTAGGCCGGGATCAGGGTATCGACGTTGTCGCCGGCGATCTTCAACAGGCGGGCGCGCGACGAATTGAGCGCATCGCTGTAATCCAGCACCTGAGCACGCAATACGGCCAGGCGATAGGTGGCGTACATGTCCTGGCGGCTGCGCCCGGAGTGAATCAGCGAGGCTTCGGGGCCGATCTTGTCGATCATGATCTGCTCGACCTGCAGCACATCGCTGGGACTCTTGCCGTCTGGCTGAGCGGCCTGATCGATCACATGCTGCACGCCACTGGCAATGCGTCGCCCCTGGGGGGCGGAAACGATGCCTTCCTCGGTCAGCATGACGATCGAGGCCTTGTTGATGCGGTTCAACCAGGAGAACTGGCTTTCGTAGGCGCCGCCCTTGAGCGCCGACTTGTCCACCGTCGCGCCGATCTTGCGCGCCTGCTCGGCGCATTCGGCAGTGGTGCGGCAAGGCAGTTCGGCAGTGTTGGCCGCCAGGGCGCCGGAAGAGGCAAACAACGCATAGGCGACAGCGAGGTGAAGCAGGGTCTTTCTTGTTCTCATGGTTTCAGTTCCGCTCGGTATCAGTGAGGGCTCGGCTGCCGTGCAGTGGAGCAGCCCTGCCGATGCTAGCGGCATGCATGAGAGATATGAAATATATTAAAAATATCCAGTCAATACCTAAAAAGTACCAACAAGATCTCATCGGGTGCCACCTCCCGTAGGGTGCGCCGTGCGCACCGAGAGAGCCGCAAGAACCGAGATTGCTCACAGCGATTGGTGCGCATGGCGCACCCTACCCACACCCAGCGTCACCACCGCCCGGAGGGTGCGCTGTGCGCAACGGGCGAACCGCAAGCATCGAGATGGCCAAACGACTGGTGCGCATGGCACACCCTACCCACACCCTGCGTCACCACCACCCGTAGGGTGTGCTGTGCGCACCGAGCGAACCGCAAGCATCGAGATGGCCAAACGACTGGTGCGCATGGCGCACCCTACTTGTGCTACGCCCAACGTATGCAGCACTCGTCATACAATATCCAAAAAGTATCGAATGGCTATTTTCAAGATATTTTATCTAGCAAAAAACCGCTGTTAGCATCGTCGCCATAACTCCAATCAACCAGGTCGACCTGCGCTGCCAACCAGCGGGTACGACTTAGCGACATGCCAGCGTCTTGTGTGGTATGCCGCGCTCTCTGCCGAGGTGGAATATGCCGTACGACGTTCTCTGGCCCCTGGGTTCTCTGCTCAAGCAAGGCCCGAACCTCCGCAGACAGGCCGTCCTGGCTATCGCTCTGCTGACCAGCGCCTTGTACTGCGGCCTCGCCAGCGCCAACCCGCAACTGCTGCGCCTGGGCCAGAACGAGCCCTACAACTTCCTCGCCTTCGCCAATACCGACCTGAATGGCGCCAGCCCGACCTCACGTGCCGTGGTGGTGGTCCACGGTGTGCGTCGTAACGCCGACGACTACTACCAATACGGTCAGAGCCTGCTGAAGAAAGCCGGATTCGACACCAACGACACCCTGCTGCTGTCATTGAATTTCCTCACCGCCGAGGACAGTCGCGCCGGTAGCGACATGCCGCTGTGGGCACGTGACAAATGGATGCACGGCACCGCATCGAGCAAAGGTCGCCGCGGCATCGACGCCTTCGCCGTGCTTGATGATCTGCTGCTGTACCTGGCCGACCGCCAGCATTTTCCCGCCCTGCAGGAGATCGTGTTGATCGGCCACTCCGCCGGTGGCCAGCTGATGCAGCGCTACAGCATTCTCGGCGACGGCGACGAGCGCCTTGCCACTACCGGAATCAAGGTTCGCTACGTCATTTCTGCTCCGTCTTCCTATGTCTACATCGAAGACAGCCGCCTGCAGGAGGGGTCGTTCAAACCGGTGCGCACCGTCATGTGCCCGAGCTTCAGCCGCTATCGCTACGGCCTGGATCGCGCGCCCTTCTACCTGACCCGGCAGAACCTCGGCACCGAGCAGTTGTTTCGCCGTTACGCCGCCCGCGACGTGACCTTCATGGTCGGTGAAAGCGACAACGACCCGTGGCACCGCGTGCTGGATCGCACCTGCGGCGCCAACATGCAGGGCGCGCATCGGGTCGAGCGCCAACTCAATTACCTGCGCTACGAGGCCTTCCTTTCCAGCAAGTGGGGGGTGCCGATCCATCATCCACAGATCACGGTCGCCGGTATCGGCCACAACGCGGCCCGTTTGCTGGCCACGCAAATCGTCGCCGACACGCTGTTTCCCAAGCGCTGATACCCCGTCTGCCCGACTCACAAAAACAACAACGAGCTTGCCATGACTTCGACCTTCACCTCCGCCCAGGTACGCCGGGTACTGCACCCGCGCAATCTGACCCTGCTGGCCGCGGCGATCCTCGCTGCCCAGGCTCAGGCCGAACCCCTGCCCTCCGCCGGCACGCTGTTCGACAACAACCGCGACATCCTGCGCCCGGCCGAACGCGCTCAGGATGCATCGCGCGGCAATGTACGCATCGAAGCTCAGGATGACCGTGGCCAGGCCGCCGCCAATCCGGCCGAACAGGCCTCCGCCGCCTTTCGCGTGAATGCCTTCAAACTCAGCGGTAACCGTGAGATCAGCGAATCGCGCCTGCAGCAGGAGCTTGCCCCCTATGCCGGCCGAGAGTTGAATCTCGCCGGCCTGCGCGAGGCCGCTGCTCGCGTCACCGAGCTGTACCGCAGTCGCGGCTATCTGGTGGCCCGCGCTTATCTGCCCGCTCAGGAGATCAACGATGGCGTGGTCACCATCGGCGTGCAGGAAGGCCGCGTCGGCAGCGTGCGCGCCGAGGCAGACAGCAACGTGCGCCTGCGCCCTGGCATGCAGCAACGCTTCATCGACGCCATTCCCAGCGGTAGCGTGATCCGCGAAGCCGATCTGGAACGCGTGCTGCTGCGCCTGTCCGATATCGCCGGGGTTTCGGTTCGCGCCGTGCTGCAACCATCGCGCGAGCCGGGCGCTTCCGACATCGTCCTCAAGCTCAGCGAGATGACCGCCTGGACGGGCCGCGTCAGCTTCGACAACCACGGCAACTACTACACCGGCGCCAACCGGGTCACCAGCAACGTCAGCCTCAACGACGCCTTCGGCTTTGGCGAAAGCCTGTTCTTCAATGGCCAGAACAGCTTCGAGGGGTTGGAGATCCGCGGCCTTGGTTATCGTCAGCCACTGGGCGCCAGTGGTGTCACCCTGGGCGCCAACTACGCGGAAATGGAATACGCCATCGGCAAGAGCCTGAAGACGGCCGACGCCAGCGGCACCGCCATCGTTTCCTCGGTGTTTCTCGACAGCTCGCTGCTGCGCAGCCGCGATGCCAATATCTCGTTCAATCTGGCCGAAGAGCATCGCCATTTCGAGGACGAAGCCGGCGCCTTCGCGGTGAAGAAATCCGCCGTGTTCCGCAGCGCCACGCTCTATGGCGACTGGCGCGACGACTGGGCCGGCAGCAACCGCTGGAGCCTGGCCTACGGCATCGGCAAGCTGAACAAGGACACTCCGCTCGATGAAGCCCTCGATGAGCTGACCGCCAATGCCGCCGGCCGCTACCGCAAGGCCAACCTGGCGTTCAGTCGCTTGCAGGAACTGGGCGGCGGCTACTCGCTGTTCGCCTCCATCAGCGGCCAATGGGCGGACAAGAACCTCGATGCCTCGGAGAAATTCAGCCTCGGCGGCCCCAACGGCGTGCGCGCCTATCCGGTCGGCGAAGCCGCAGGCGATGAAGGCGTGCTAGGTCGCCTGGAGCTGCGCAAATACCTCGGCCGCTATTACGGTGCCATCGCCGAAGCCACTCTTTTCGCCGATGGCGGCCGGGTGCGGGTGAACAAGACCCCCTGGGACGACAGCGAGAATCACCTGACCCGCTACGGCTACGGTGTGGGCCTGAACGTCTATCACCGTGACCTGGTGATGAATGCCAGCCTGGCCTTCTCGCCAGGCGACGACCCGATCAGCGACGAGCGCGACAACAAACGCTTCTGGCTCTCGGTCACCGGCACACCGCAGGCTTTCGCCGGCCTGGCCAAGGACGTCGGCAGCCGCGAGGATTTTCGCAGCAAGACCACCGAGTTGGTGCTCTACGGATCGCTCGGCCTGGTGCCCGAATACATCGACCGCCGCGATTCCACCCGTGCCTCCCCGGCCGACCAGAGCAAGCTGGCCACGGCCAATGGCCGCAACATGTCCAGCTACTGGCGTGCACGCGACAACGTCTCCTACATCGGCGCCCACGCCGGCATCCCGATCAACGACGACACGCGTTTTCTGTGGCAGCTGGAATACGGCATCTCGGTGAACTACACCCTGAGTGGCGACGAGACCGCACCGCTGTCGATCTCGCCCAACACACGCCTGCGCAACTCAGGCGTAGCGCTCGATGACGACCGCTTCGGCACCCTGCTCTACGGCGTCTGGGACATGCCGCTGAAGGAGAGCACCACCAGCCTCGACCCGTTCTACGGCAAGACCAGCGCAGCCTACTACAACATCATCGGCTCACCCGGCTTCAACAGCAGCCTGGCCAGCTACGTGTCCGGCCCGCTCAGCCAGGCCGACGAGAGCGTCAACTCCGATGCTGCCTTCAACCGTCGCCAGTCCGGCGTGGTTGCCTGGTGGTCACCGGAGTGGCACGGCCTGCAGGTCAAGCTGGCCTACTCCAACAACGGCATGCGAGCAGCAGAAGACGTCGACCGGGGCTACATCTACGGCGGTAGCGTCACCTACAAGAACGGCGGTTTCACTGCGGTCGCCGCCGCCGAACGCCACGTCAATTACTTCGGTATCGCCAACCTGGGACGTAACGCCCGCGGCGTGGGCAGCAACACCCACGTCACCGAGGGCACTTCGTCGAACGACTACAGTTTCCGTTTCGGCCTGGGTTATCGCTTCGGCAACACCCAGCTGTCGCTGGTGGCCGACGAGCTCTACTACTCCGAAGACGACGTGATCAACAACAGCGTCAGCTTCAGCGACCTCTCCGAGTACCGCCGCCGCGCCTACATGCTCGGCGTCAGCCATCGCATCGGCGCCTGGCGCCTGCGCGCCAGCTATGCCCGCGCACTGCCTGGCGAGTGCTCGATGATCTCCGCCAGCGGGATCGAGTGCGACACCAGCGGCATGGGTGCGCGCCAGTACGCTCTGGGCGTCGGCTATCGTTTCACCCGCAACACCGAGGTGTTCGCCCACTACGTGCTACTGAAGAACGCCTCGCTTTCGAACTACAACTTCGCCGTGGCCGGCGCCTACGCTGCCAGCGGTTACTCGCCAGGCGTCGGCACCACCATCAACGCCATCGGCACCGGTTTCAACTATTCGTTCTGAGGAGATGACCGTGAACAATAAAAACACCCGTCGCGGCCGTCGTCCGCAACTGCCTTCTCTCAAGGGCGCCTCTAAAAACGTAGGCGAGGCAGCCAACGCAAGGCAAAAACAGGCGAAAAAGCGCAGTTTACGTGTTGTAAATGAGCATTTGACCGGGCTGGCGTTCCAGCCTGTTTTTAACGCCGCGATGGCAACGCAGGTAGTTTTTAGAGATGCCCTCAAGCCGCTGAGCTACGCCGTGCTGTGCGTGATGCACGGCCTGATGCCGCTGAACGCCATGGCGCTGGACAACAACGCCCTGCCCAGCAACGGCCAGATCACCGCTGGCAGCGGCAGCATCAGCCAGTCCGGCAACGTGCTGGACGTCACCCAGAACAGCCAGAAACTGATCGCCACCTGGGACACCTTCAATGTCGGCCGTGATGCCACGGTGAATTTTCACCAGCCGGGCGCCTCGTCGGTGGCGCTCAACCGCGTGCTGTCCAGCGACGCCTCGCAGATCATGGGCCAGATCAATGCCAACGGTCAGGTCTACCTGATCAACCCCACCGGCGTGCTGTTCGGCAGCAGCGCCGCAGTCAACGTCGGCGGTCTGGTGGCCAGCGCCCTGGACATCACCGATAACGATTTCATGGCTGGGCGCCTGCAGTTCGACGGCAAGGGCGCGGGCGGTGCGGTGATCAACCGGGGCACCATCCGTGCGGCTGACGGCGGCAGCGTCGCCCTGCTCGGCGCCCAGGTACGCAACGAAGGCGCGGTGGTCGCGAAGATGGGCTCAGTGGTGCTCGGCGGTGGCGAGAAGATCACCCTCGACTACCACGGCGACGGCCTGATCAACATGCAGGTCGACGAGGCTGTCATAGATGCCAGCGTGGTCAACCAGGGCCTGCTGCAAGCCAACGGCGGCACCGTGATCATGAGCGCCCGCGCCAGCGACGCCATGCTCAGCAAGGTGGTCAACAACGAAGGCGTGATCGAGGCCAACAGCCTGCAGCAGCGCAATGGCCGTATCGTTCTCGACGGCGGCGACAGCGGCGTGGTGGCCAGCAGCGGCATGCTCGACGTCTCCGGCCGCAATGCCGGCGAACGCGGCGGCGAAGTGTCCATGACCGGCGAATACGTCGGCCTGTTCGACGATGCGCGCATCGACGCAAGCGGCGATGCCGGCGGCGGTACCGTGCTGCTCGGCGGCGACTACCAGGGCACCGGCCCGTTGCAGCACGCCAGCGCCACCCATATGGGCAAGGACGCGCGCATCGAGGCCGACGCGCTCAATAGTGGCGATGGCGGCAAGGTCATTCTCTGGGCCACCGACAGCACTCAGTTCCACGGCACTATCAGCGTGATCGGCGGTGGCGAAGGCGGTAATGGCGGGTTCGTGGAAACCTCAGCCCATGCCCTGGATGCCACCGGCCGCGTCAACCTCAGCGCCGCTTCCGGCAAGGGCGGCACCTGGCTGCTCGACCCGTACAACATCAATATCACCAGCGGCGCCAGCTCCGGCACCTCCAGCGAGAGCCCGTTCACCCCCAACGCCGGCGGCAGCTCGACCCTCAGCTCGGCCACGCTCAATGCGTCGCTGAGCGAGGGTGCCAACATCATCGTGCAGACCTCGTCCGGCCCCGGCACTTCCGGCGACATCAACGTGCTGGACAACGTCCAGGCGCAGGGCAACGCCAGCCTGACGCTGATCGCCCACCGTAACGTAAACATGACCGGCACCAGCATTACCCATGCCGACGGCGCGACGCTGAACGTGTCGCTGCTGTCGAACTTCAACAACAGCGGCAACGGCTCGGTGGCGTTGAACAACGCCACCATCCGCACCAACGGTGGTGACCTGACCATCAGCGGCGCCATCGACCCGAGCGGCTCGTTCGCCAGCACCAACGTCAGCAGCGGCACTGGGGTGTTCATTCGCTCCAGCCTGATCGACACCAACGGCGGCGACGTCACCATTCGCGGCGCCACCTCGGCCAGCCTCGCTGCCGGCTCCAGCGCTACCGCGATGAACATCTCCGCCAGCACCATCGATGCCGGTGGCGGCGATATCAGCATCACCGCCGTGCAGGCCAGCAGCAGCGGCACGGGTGATGCCTTCATCCTGCATGGCGGCAGCAACCTGCTGACCGAGGGTGCCGGCTCCATCGACATCAGTGCCGACAACCTGGGCTCAGGCAACGGCACGCGCCTGTTCAGCACCAGCAACACTATCGCCGCCAGCGGCTCGGGTAACGTCACCCTCAGCGGCAATGCCGTCTCCGGTTTCGGCGTGCTGATCTGCTCCACCGCCAGCAGCTCGACGCAGAACATCGGTGTCGGCAGCGGCACGCTGACGGTCAAGGCCAACAGCCAGAGCGGCCGTGCGCTGTACCTGGCAGCCGCAGGCGATGGTGCGATCAACCTGACCGCCAGTGACTCCGGCAGGATCGTGCTGGCCGGCGACAGTGGTGGCAGCTACGGCACGGTGCTCAACGTCACCGGCGCTGGCGCCTCGATCAACCTGCTCAGCGATGGCGACATCACCGTCGAAGGCAACAGCTCCGGCGGCACTACGCCTTCGCTGGGCCTGATCACCTCAGGCAGTGGCAGCGCCATCAACATCGCCAGCACTGCCGGCAACGTGCGTCTGGCCGCCGACAACAGCGTTATCAATACCGCCAGCGGCTCGTTCCGCGCATTGTTCCTGGATGCCAGCGGCAGCAACTCCGCGATCCGCGTCGGCACCCAGAGCGGCAACCTGACCCTGGAAGGCAACAGCATCTCCGGTCGGGGCGTGGATCTCGCGCCCTCCGGCAGCGGCGCAGCCATCGAGCTGTCGACCACCACCGGCGACATCCAGATCAACGGCAACAGCACTAGTAGCTTCGGCGGCTACGGCATCTTCCTCAACTCCAGCGGCAGCTCGCAGGGCGTCAACATCACCACCCAGACCGGCGACATCACCCTGCGCGGTGACAGCGTGGGCACCTCCGACGCCATCGCCCTCGGCGGTAGCGGCCAGGCCTCGACCAACCGCATCGCCTCGCAGGGTGGCAACATCCTGCTCGACGGCCACTTCCATTCACCCGATACCAGCGAGCTGGATCACGGCATCGCCCTGCTCAGTGTGACCAACATCATCCAGACCACCGGCAACGGCAACGTCACCCTGATCGGCCGCTCGACCGGCTCGGGCGATGGCGTAGACTTCTACAGTAACGGCAACAACCTGCTCAGCGTGGAGAACGGCAGACTCAGCATCACTGGCCAGGCCGACAATGCCAACGGCCTCAGCGTGCTCACCGGGCAAACCGAATTGCGCGCCACCGGCAGCGGCTCGATCAGCCTCGACGGCTACTCGCGGACGGGCAACGGCATCCATTTCTACCCGTCCAGCAATGGCAGCTCGATGACCATCGCCAGCAACAGCGGTGACATCAGCCTCAACGGTCGCACTGACGGCGGCAGCGAAGCCAGCGGGGTGTTCATACGTAGTGGTTCGAACAGCATCTCGCTGAATTCGGCCAGTGGCGATATCAAGGTCAGCGGCCGTGGTGAGAACGGCGCCAGCGGCATCACATTCAACGGCACCAGCAGCGGCAGCAACAGCCTGCTGACCAGCGCTGGCGGCAACCTGACCCTGGAAGCCTTCAGCCGCGGCGGCACGGCGCTGAACTTCGTCAGCGGCAACAACCGCCTCGGCGTTCAGAACGGCATCCTGCTGATCGATGCCCAGGCACCTGGCGGCACCTACATCGCCAACGGCAGCGACAACACCAGCATTGGTGCCAGCGGCAGTGGTGCGGTGGTCTATCGCCTCGGCGGGCTGATCAACGCCAGCATCCTCGGCAGCGATGGCGAGGCAACGCGCAGTCACCTGCAGCAGCAGATCGCCGGCAGCGCCTGGAGCCAGGTTCTGTATCCTGACTACCGGCAGACACCGCTGGCGCCACGCATCGACCTGATCAACCTGGATCTGTCGCAGTTGCAGGCATCGACACCCAGCGAAAACTGAAAACGGCGCGGCGCGACGCCACCCACGTCGCGCCCGCCCATACGTAACAAGGCCAGGCCATGACCGACGAGACGTTCTCCCTCGAACACTTCGAGCAGCTCTGCTACTCGCGCCAGCACGAGGCGGCCGCACGCGAGCTGATTCGCCTGCTGCTGATCATCGACCGCCACTACGGCAAGCTATCCGGCCAGTTCGTGCTCTCGGTATCGCCGGCGGTTTCCGCGGCGGATCTCGAAGCCCATGTGCTGACCCGCATCACCAGCGCCATCACCACTCTGTTTTCCGACCCCGGCTTCCAGATCAGCCCCACCGGTTTCGATCAACTGATCAACTTCCAGCGCTGGCTGTCCGCGCTGTTCGCAGCCAGCGCCTTCGTAAACGCCGACCATATCCTGCGTGCGCTCAACCTGTATGGCGGTGAAGAGGGCCGGTTCGAAGTGGCGCCGACAGAGCTGGTGAAGTTCTGCGTGCTCTATTCGTCCGAGTCGCAGCTGCCGTTGGACGTGGAACTGCTCTGGCAACAGAACCGCACCCTGACCGTGGCGCTGTGCATGGCGCTGCTGTCGCCGCGCTTTCTCGGCACGCCCGCCGCGCACTCCAAGCGTGAAGCACTGCTGGCCTGGCTGCCGGAACGACTGGACAGCCTCGACAGCCTGGATCAGTTGCCGGTGGCGATCATTCATGACGTGTACATGCACTGCAGTTACGCTGACCTGCCACAGCGCCATCGCATCAAGCGTTCCATCTGCCGCCTGGTCGAACGCAAGCTGGCGAACAACGGCATCGACTCGCTGCCGATGACCGCACCTCGCACCGCCTCCGGCAAGCGCAAGATGCTGGTGGTCCTGGAGTGGTTCTCCGGTGGCCATTCGATCTACCGCACCCACTCCAGAACGCTCGAAGCCGCTCGGCAGCACTTCGACCTGCATGCCGTGGGCTATGCCAGCAATGTCGACGACCTGGGACGCGCCGTGTTCGACGCGTTCACCGAGTTGAGCGCACCGAACGATCTGCTGGCCTGCGTACGCCAGGTGCGCGAGCTGGCGGCCGAACTGCAACCACAGGTGCTGTACATGCCCAGCGTGGGCATGTTCCCGCTCACCCTGTTTCTCGTCAACCTGCGCCTGGCGCCCTTGCAGGTCGCGGCACTGGGGCATCCGGCAACCACCGGTTCAAAGCACATCGACTACATCAGCGTCGAAGAGGACTTCGTCGGCAATCCGGCCTGCTTCGACGAAAAACTGCTTCTGCTACCGAGCGACGGCCAGCCCTACCGCCCCTCGGCAATCTCCGTGGAGCTTTCACTGCCCGAGCGTTGCGACGGCGACGAAGTTGCAATCGCCATCGCCGCCACCACCATGAAGCTCAACCCGCGTTTTCTGCAGGCCTGCCAGCAGATCGCCCAGCTCTCCCAGCGCCAGTACGGCAAGCAGGTGCGTTTTCACTTTCTCATCGGCCAGGCGCAGGGCCTGCTCTACCCACAGCTGCAGCGCCTGATCCGACGTTATCTGCCCGATGCACGAATCTACCCGCACCAGCCCTACCCGCAGTACCTGGGCGCCTTCAGCCGCTGCGACCTGTTCCTAAGCCCGTTTCCGTTCGGCAATACCAACGGCATCATCGATGCGCTGACCGTCGGCCTGCCGGGTGTGTGCAAGACCGGTGCAGAGGTGTTCGAACATATCGACGAGGGGCTGCTGCGCCGCGCCGGCCTGCCCGAGTGGCTGATCGCCGATAGCGTCGAGGACTACATCAGCGCTGCCGCACGCCTGGCCGGAGACTTCAGCGAGCGCCAGCGGCTTTACCGCTATCTGGCGGATGGACAGCCGTTGCAGCGCCTGTTCGAAGGCCGGCCCGAGGTGTTCGGCGAACGACTGTTGGAACTATTGGGTGATTGACATCACTGCTCCTGTCTCAACAAGGTCTCACTCAACGCCTGCGCCGCGCTGGATAGCTGATGCCCAGCCTGGTGCAGCAGGCCGACGCGACGCGACACCTGTGGCTCGCTCAGCGGTAGGCAGCGGGCGCCCAGTTCTTCCATCTGCTGCCGGCACAGTTGCGGCACGGCGCTGACGCCGAGGCCTTCGGCGACCATGCGCCCGACCGTCACCAACTGATGACTCTCGAACGCCACCGGCAGCTTGCCGTGGCTGGAGATCACGCTGTCTTCCAGCAGCAGGCGCACCGCCGAAGGCCGTTGCAGGGTGATGAAGGGCTGCTCCAGCAGCTGTGCCCAGGTCAGAGCGGACTGCTCGGCCAACTTGCTGGCGACCGGCACCACGGCGACGAAACGGTCCTCGTACAGCGGGGTGAACTGCAAGCCATCGAGGGTTGCCGGCTCGAAGGCGATGCCCAGCTCGACGCGACCGTCGCGCACCATCTCCATCACCTGTTCGTTGATCACGTCATGCACCGTCACGTTGACCCGTGGGTAGGCGTCACGAAACGCGCGCAGCGCTGCCGGCAGGCGGTTACCGGCGAACGATGGCATGGCCGCCACCGCCACCTTGCCCATCTGCAGGGTGAAGTGCTGGTGCAACAAATCCTCGGCGTTGTCCCAGTCGGCGAGCAGGCGCACGGCAATCGGTAACAGTGTCTCGCCCTCCGGCGTCAGCGCCACGCTGCGGGTGGTGCGCACCAGCAACTGGCCACCGAGCGATTGCTCCAGGTTCTTGATCGCCAGGCTCAGCGCCGGCTGCGACAGATGCAGGCGTTCGCAGGCCTGGGCGAAGCTCAGGCTTTGCGCCACGGCGAGAAAGGCGCGTAGCTGCTTGACGGTCATTGATTTATTTACCTGATCAATCAAGAGGAAAAACAAACTTAACAAATAAGCTCGCAGCACTGAAGCTTGACCGCAGCCTGGCAGTGCTCCTGCCCCATAACGACAAAAGAGAGGCAGCCTCGAATGAGCGGACTCGACAAACGCGTCGGCAGCTATGCAGAAGCCCTGGACGGCCTACAGGACGGCATGACCGTACTGGCCGGCGGTTTCGGCCTGTGCGGCATCCCCGAGAACCTGATCGCCGAGATCCGCCGTCGTGGCGTGCGCGATCTGACCGTGGTGTCCAACAACTGCGGCGTCGATGGCTTCGGTCTCGGCGTGCTGCTGGAAGACCGGCAGATCCGCAAGATGATCGCCTCCTACGTCGGCGAGAACGCCCTGTTCGAACAGCAACTGCTCTCCGGCGAGCTGGAAGTCGAACTCACCCCGCAAGGCACCCTGGCCGAGAAGCTGCGCGCTGGCGGCGCCGGCATCCCCGCCTTCTTCACCGCTACCGGCTACGGCACCCCGGTCGCCGAAGGCAAGGAAGCACGCGAAATCAACGGCCGCCACTACATCCTCGAGCCGGCCATCACCGGCGACTTCGCCATCGTCAAGGGCTGGAAAGCCGACCACTTCGGCAATGTGGTCTACCGCCACACCGCGCAGAACTTCAACCCGGTGGTCGCCACTGCCGGGCGCATCACCGTGGTCGAGGTCGAGGAGATCGTCGAACCCGGTGAACTCGACCCGACGCAGATTCACACCCCCGGCATCTACGTCGACCGGCTGATCTGCGGCAACTTCGAGAAACGCATCGAAAAACGCACGCTGCGCGCCTGAGGAGAAAGACCATGGCTCTTACCCGTGAACAAATGGCCCAGCGCGTCGCCCGCGAGCTGCAGGACGGCTTCTACGTCAACCTCGGCATCGGCATTCCCACCCTGGTGGCCAACTACGTACCCGAAGGCATGCAGGTGATGCTGCAGTCAGAGAACGGCCTGCTCGGCATGGGCGCCTTCCCCACCGAAGAAGAAGTGGACGCCGACATGATCAACGCCGGCAAGCAGACCGTCACCGCGATCAAGGGCGCGGCGATCTTCGACTCGTCGCAGTCCTTCGCCATGATCCGTGGCGGCCACGTCGACCTCACCGTGCTCGGCGCCTTCGAGGTGGACGTGCGCGGCAACATCGCCTCGTGGATGATCCCCGGCAAGCTGATCAAGGGCATGGGCGGCGCCATGGACCTGGTGGCCGGCGCCGACAACATCATCGTTACCATGACCCACGCGTCCAAGGACGGCGAATCCAAGCTGCTGGAGCATTGCAGCCTGCCGCTGACCGGCTGCGGCTGCATTCGCAAGGTGCTGACCGATCTGGCCTACCTGGAGATCGAGGACAACGCCTTCATCCTGCGCGAGCGCGCACCGGGCGTGAGCGTCGAGGAAATCGTCGCCAAGACCGCCGGCAAGCTGATCGTTCCCGAACACGTACCGGAAATGAGCTTCTAAGTTGTCTACCGTTCTGTAGGCGCCACCACGCACGGCGCCTACAGAGCGTTTTTTGGCTATGTCCTACACCCTGTAGGAGCGGATTTATCCGCGAAGCTTTTTCCGCCCTACCGCGCCAAGAGGATTTCCCATGCAAGACGTCGTCATCGTTGCCGCCACCCGCACCGCCATCGGCAGCTTCCAGGGCAGCCTGGCCGAGATTCCCGCGCCGGAACTCGGCGCCATCGTCATCAAGCGCCTGCTGGAGCAGACCGGCCTCGACGCAGCCCAGGTCGATGAAGTGATCCTTGGCCAGGTGCTTACCGCAGGCAGTGGCCAGAACCCCGCGCGCCAGGCCGCCATCCGCGCCGGCCTGCCTCATGCCGTGCCGGCCATGACCCTGAACAAGGTTTGCGGCTCGGGCCTCAAAGCCCTGCACCTGGCCACCCAGGCCATTCGCTGCGGCGATGCCGAGGTGATCATCGCAGGCGGTATGGAGAACATGAGCCTGGCGCCCTACGTGCTGCCCAAAGCCCGCACCGGCCTGCGCATGGGCCACGCGCAGATGCTCGACAGCATGATCGTCGACGGCCTGTGGGACGCCTTCAACGACTACCACATGGGCATCACCGCCGAGAATCTGGTGGAGAAATACGGCATCAGCCGTGAAGCCCAAGACGCCTTCGCCGCCGAGTCGCAGCAGAAGGCCGTGGCCGCCATCGAAGCCGGTCGCTTCGATGCCGAGATCACTCCAGTGCTGATCCCGCAGCGCAAGGGCGACCCTATCGCCTTCGCCCGTGACGAGCAGCCGCGCGCCGGCACCACAGCCGAATCCCTGGCCAAGCTCAAACCCGCATTCAAGAAAGACGGCAGCGTTACAGCCGGCAACGCCTCCAGCCTCAACGACGGCGCCGCTGCCGTGCTGCTGATGAGCGCGGCCAAGGCGCAGGCGCTGGGTCTGCCGGTACTGGCGAAGATCAAAGGCTATGCCAACGCCGGTGTCGACCCGGCGATCATGGGCATCGCCCCGGTGTCGGCCACCCGTCGCTGCCTGGACAAGGCCGGCTGGAGCCTGGCCGACCTGGACCTGATCGAGGCCAACGAGGCCTTCGCCGCCCAGGCGCTGTCGGTCGGCCAGGAGCTGGGCTGGGATGCCGACAAGGTCAATGTCAACGGCGGTGCCATCGCCCTCGGCCATCCCATCGGCGCCTCGGGCTGCCGCGTGCTGGTGACCCTGCTGCACGAGATGATCCGCCGCGATGTCAAGAAAGGCCTTGCCACGCTGTGCATCGGTGGCGGCCAGGGCGTGGCACTGGCCATCGAGCGCGCCTGAGCCGCTAGAAAACGTAGGGCGGGTGCAACCCGCCACTACAGGGATGGCGGGTTGCACCCGCCCTACGGTTCAACACAACCACCCGCTCGGCCTCGGCCGAGCGTTGTCATATCCACTGCAACCCGCAGGCATAGCCAACCCTGAATGCCTGGTAAAGCCCTTACACAACCATAAGAAAGAGGCGTCATCCATGTTCAACACCCTCACCCGCATGAGCGTGAGCCTGGTACAGAAGTACCTGCCCTCACCGTTCGTTTTCTCCGCCTTGCTCACTCTGGGCGTGCTGCTCGCTGGTATCTTCTCCACCGGCCAATCGCTACCGGCCATGGTGCAGCACTGGAGCAGCGGTTTCTGGACGCTGCTCGGCTTCGCCATGCAGATGTCGCTGATCTTCGTCACCGGCCACGCTCTGGCCAGCGCGCCGATCATCAACCGCCAACTCGACCGTCTGGCCGGCCTGGCACGCACACCCGGTCAGGCGATCATCATGGTCACCCTGGTGGCGCTGGTCGGTTGCTGGGTCAACTGGGGCTTCGGCCTGGTAATCGGCGCGGTGTTCGCCCGCGCCCTGGCACGCAAGGTCGATGGCGTCGATTACCCGCTGCTGGTGGCCTCGGCCTACTCGGGCTTCCTGGTCTGGCACGGCGGCCTGGCCGGCTCGATTCCGCTGTCCATGGCCACCGGCGGCCCGGATCTGGCGCGCATCACCGCAGGCGTGCTGACCGATCCGGTGAGCATCACCGAAACCCTGTTCAGCCCGTTGAACCTGACCATCGTGGTCCTGCTGTTCATCGGCCTGCCGCTGCTCAACCGCGCCATGCACCCGCGTCAGGGCGCCAAGATCGCCGACCCAGCCAAACTGGTGGAATCGCGTGCGGAACTGCCGGCTCGTGAAACCCCGGCGCAGCGCCTGGACGACAGCCGCATCCTCGGTCTGGCACTGGTGGCCATGGCCGGTATCTACCTGTTCAACCACTTCGCCACCAAGGGCTTCGTGCTTGGCCTGGACGTGGTCATCGCCATCTTCCTGTTCAGCGGCCTGCTGATGCACGGCACCCCGGAGCGCTACATGCGCGCGGTGGACGAGAGCGTGCGCGGCATCGGCGGCATCGTCCTACTGTTCCCCTTCTATGCCGGGATCATGGGCATGATGATGGGCGCCAACGCCGACGGTATTTCGCTCGGACGGCAGATCACCGAAGCGTTCATCTCCTGGTCCTCGGCTGACACCTTCCCGCTGCTGGCCTTCCTCAGCGCTGGCGTGGTCAACGTGTTCGTGCCGTCGGGTGGTGGCCAGTGGGCCGTGCAAGGCCCGATCATGCTGCCGGCTGCTCAGGCCCTGGGCGTCTCGCCGACCGTCACCGCCATGGCGATTGCCTGGGGCGACGCCTGGACCAACATGATCCAGCCGTTCTGGGCACTGCCGCTGCTCGGCATCGTCGGCCTCGGTGCACGCGACATCATGGGCTACTGCCTGATCATGCTGCTGTACTCGGGCGTGGTGATCTGCGGCGCGTTCTACTTCCTCGGCTGACCAGGCAGCGAGGCCTTGCAGGGTGGGCTGGGCGGCGATCCGCTTCGGCCCACGCTGACCAACCCAGGTGGGCTAAAGCCCACCCTACGAGCTGACTATTTGCTCGGTTGAATCCCCGCTCGCGATCACCGCACTGTGAGGACTCGCGAGCTAGAGCGATGCAAGGCAGAGGCAGGCGAGCAACGGTCGGAGTCGCGGGCGACTGTACTTTTGTACATGAGCATTGTGAGCCTGCCTCTAACGCAGCAGCGCCGACGCGCAGCAGGCCGAACTCAATCCCCCATCAGCCCCTGCGCCTTGGCCATCGCCACGGCCTGGGTGCGTCTTTGCACGCCGAGCTTGACGTTGATCCGCCGCGCATGGGTCTTGACCGTGTGCAGCGAGATGAACAGACGATCGGCGATTTCCTGATTGGAACAGCCCTGCGCGATCAACTGCAGCACTGCCAACTCCCGCGAGCTGAGCAGCGCAGTACCGGCACTGGCCGGCTCATCCAAGCGCGGCGCCGGATCGAACAGGCGCTGATGCAGGCTCTGCCCAGCCTCACCCGGCAACAGACGCTCGAGCCATTGCGCCTGACGCTGCTGCAGTTCCTGTAACGGCCGCAGCAGGCGCAGCTGTCGCGCCTCACCAAGCGCCTGCTGCAACAGGTTATCTGCCTGCTCCAACTCGTCCTGCATGAGCAGCGCCTCGGCCAGGCTGACCCGACATTCGCAGGCCAGACTGCGATGCCCGGCGAGCTGGCATTCATCCAGCAGCAGGCGCAGAGCATGCTCAGCGGCAGCGTGGTGGCCGAGCAGCAGATCGCTCAGCGCCAGGTAACGACGCAAGCGCGGCAACAAATCGTAGAACTCGGAAGGCGCCAGTTGCTGGCGTTGCTGCAGCTGCTGCAGGGTCTGGGCGAACAGCTCCCGCGCCCGCCCGGTCTGCCCCTGACGCAGCAGCAGCCGCCCAGCCTGCAACTGCAGCACACAGCGGTAACGCACTTCCGGCACATGCGACCACTGCATCACCCGCTCGGCCCGCTGCAACCACTGATGGGCCTCGTCGAGATCGCCACGACTTTCCGCCAGCTCCAGCATGCCGAGGTAGCCGGAAATGATGTAGGCATCCTCGCAGTGCTCGGCTTCCTGCAGCCCCAGCCGATACGCCTGCTGCGCCGCCTCGTCGAGACCCTGACGAGCCAGCAGGCTGGCCCGTACCAGCAGCAGGCGAGCGACCACCGGGCTATGGTTGAAGCGTTCGCGCAGCAGCGCCAGGGACTGTTCGGCGAGCTCCGCAGCGCGCCCGGCCTCGCCACGCATCTGCAGCAGCAGGCAGTGATCGGTATTGAGCAAAGCCTCGAAAATCAGGCTGCCATTGAGCCGCGCCAGGCGTAGGCCCTGATCCAGCGCCTGCTTGGCCTGGTCCAGCGCATGTTCGGCCATATGCTGCTGGGCCAGCGCCTGGTAACAGAGCACGCGCTGCGACCAACTGCCCTCGTCCAGCATCTGCAGAGCCTGTTCGCAGTGCATCCGGGCATCACGGCGCCCGCACTGACGCGCCAATACGCCCGTCAATGCCTGCCAATGGGCGATCAGTTTGCGCTGGCGGCGCTCATCCGGTTGCGGCATGAAATGCGCCAACCCCTGGATGCAGTCGGCAGCTTCATCGAAACGGGCACAGATGATCAGGGCCCAGGCCTGCAGCACGATCAGTCGCGGCGAGCTGGCGAACAGCCAGGCCGGCAGCTCTTCGCGCCATTGCAGGAACTGCGCGACAGAGTGCCCCTGCAGCAATTGCTCCTGGCTGAACCGCTGCAGGTAATTGACCGCGACCTCGACCTGCCCTGCCAGCAGGGCGTGTTCGACGGCCTCGCGAATATCACCGTGCTGAGCGAACCACTGGCAGGCGCGCACATGGATCGGGGCCGGCGCCGGCGCACCCGGCAGAAGACGTAATACCTCGGCCAGCGGTCGCCACAGTCGGAACCAGGTGCCGCTGCTGTCGAGACTGCGCACGAACAGCTGTCGTCGTTGCAGTTCGCCGAGCAGCTCACTGCCACGGCCCTCCAGCAGATGCTCGCAGAGCGACCGGGAAAAACGCGGCAACAAGGCCAGTGCATGCAGATCGCTGCGCAGCTCTTCGTCCAGATCGGCCAGCACCTCGCGCTGTACGTAATCGCGTAGCAGCGGGCAACCAGCCTGCAAACGCTGACGTAGCGCATCCTCGTCGACGTCGAGCAGCAGCAGGCGAATCGCCGCCAGCCAGCCTTCGCTGCTGTCCAGCAGAGCCTGCCGCACGTCTTGCGCCAGCGTCACCTGCAGCGCCGCCAACAGTTCATTCAGCGCCGCGTCATCCAGCGCCAGCTCTTCGCCCTTGAGTTCCAGCAGATCGCCCTGCAGCAGCAGGCGCGGCAGGTTCCAGGCCGGTATGCGGCGGCTGGCGACCCACCAGGTGACCTGCTGCGGCGCCACGGCGAACAATCGGTCGAGGCAGGCATCGAGCTCATCGTCAGCCTGTCGCGGGTAGTCGTCGATAAAGATCCACAAACGCCCCGCGCGCTCATGCAGCCGATCGATCAACCCCGCTTCACCGCCATCGTCGAACGGTAACTGCATGGCTGCGGCCAGTCGCTTGCACAGCTGCGTCGGTGTCAGGCTGCGGCCACCGAGATCGAGCCATACACGCTCGACGGCGGCGGGTGTGTGGCGTGCGCACTGGCCGAGCAGCACGCTCTTGCCGGTACCGGCAGGCGCGCACAGCAAGCGCAGTCGCGACTCGCTGGCGAGCAGGCGCTGCAGCAGGGCTGGGCGGGAAACCACACAGGGCGGCAATCGCGGTAGATCGGCAGGTTGCACCTGCAACGCACTTGGACGGGCGATGGCAAGGGTAGGCATGGCAGCGGTTCTCTCTGCTTGTCATTGTTGAACCACCAGACGATGGTACCCCGCTTACCGCGTGCGACCACCCCTTGGCGCTTATGGCGCGAGATTCACGTGAGAGAGGCGCACAGAAAAAAGCCGGCGGCGCACAAGGCGACACCGGCTTGCTTCGAGTTGCTTAGTGGTCAGCGCACGCCGGCGTTACGCAGCGCTGCCGGGGTGAAGTCCTTGGCCGAGGCCTGGGTGCCGTACTGGATCGACATCTTCTCCTCGTTGGCCATGCCGACGGCGACGTAGCGACCGGCGATGACGTCGTACAGCGCTTCCAGGGCATAGACCGGGATCTTCTGCGCGTAGTGCTGCAGCAGCATGGCCTCGCCGACACGCCAGAGCTGGCCGCGACCGTCATAGTGCTCGGACAGGGCGATCTGCCAGGAGTCCTCGTCGACATAGAAGCGGCGCTTGGCGTAGATGTTGCGCTCACCAGACTTCAGCGTCGCCTCCACTTCCCACACACGGTGCAGCTCGTAGCGGGTCAGGTCCTGGTTGATGTGCCCGGCCTTGAGGATGTCGGCGTACTTCACGCTCGGCAGCGCCAGGCGGTAGTTGTTGTAGGGGATGAACAGCTCGCGCTTGCCCACCAGCTTCCAGTCGTAGCGATCCGGGGCGCCGTTGAACATGTCGAAGTTGTCCGAGGTACGCAGACCGTCCGACGCAGTGCCCGGGCCGTCATAGGCCACCTGCGGCGCACGCCTTACGCGACGCTGACCAGCGTTGTACAGCCAGGCCATGCGCGGCTCGGCCACCTGGTCGAGCGAGTCGTGCACCAGCAGCACGTTACCGGCCAGACGCGCCGGCGCGGTGACCCGCTGCTTGAAGAACAGCAGCGCGTTTTCCGCCTTGCTCGGATCGATATCGGGGATGTTGTCCGGGAAGGCCACTTCGTCCTCGAAGTTCACCAGGGTGTAGGCGCCGTTGGTCTGCGGCGAGGCCTGCACGATGCTGCGCTTGAGGTTGCCACCGCGGTAACGGGTGATGTGGTTCCACACCACCTCCAGGCCGTTCTGCGGAATCGGGAAGGCGTAATAGCGGCTGTCGGTGAAGCCGGTCAGGCCGTTGCCGCCATCACGCAGGCCGGTCTTCAGCGCGCTGGTTTTGGCCGCAGCGTTGATCGCATCCGGTACCGCCGTACTGCGGTGCGTCGGGTACACCGGCATGCGATAGCTTTCCGGATAGCGCGCGAACATCGCCAGTTGCCCGGCCGACAACTGGTCGCGGTACTGCTCCAGGTTCTGCGCGGTGATGGTGAACAGCGGCTGCTCGCCGGCGAACGGGTCACTGAGAAAACCGCGTGCATCGACCTGCCCGGCATTGCTGGCCAGGCCGCCCGTCCAGGCGGGGATGGTGCCGGCTGCGTTGCCGGCCATCTCGCCGCCCAGCGGGGTCAAACTGGTACCGAGCTTGGCTGCTTCCTGCTCGCTGACCGCGGCCAGCACACCGCTGGCCAGCAGGCTCAGGGACAGCGCGCCGAGCATCTTCAGGGTTGTATTCATCTGCATTCCTCAACTGATCCTGTTGGCCTAGAAGCTCACGCCGAAGCTGAGCGCCAGGAAGTCGCGGTCGACCGCGGTGTTGTACTCGCCACCGAAGAAGTCGGTGTACGAGAGGCTGGCTGTATAGGTGTTGCGGTAGTCGGCATCGACCCCGAAACTCACCGCCTTGGCACCCTCGTTGAACAGGCCGTTGGGGCCATAGCCGTCGACGTCATGCGACCAGGAGACGTTCGGCCGCAGGTTCACCCCGGCGAACACGTTGCTGTACTCCCAGATGCCGCGCACCCGGTAGCCCCAGGAGGTGCTGGTGACGAAGCCGTGAGTGTCGCCACGGAATCCGTAGGCACCGAACAGCGAATCGCGGCCGTAGCGCAGGTCTTCACGGCTCTCCAGTCCACCGACATGGGCCATACCGATTTCGCCCACCAGGGTGAAGCGCCCGGCGCCCATCACCTGATCGAAGAAATGGGTGAAGGTGGTCTGCACCTGGGTGACTTCCTTGCGCCGGTAGCCGACGTTGTCCTGACCCGGTCCGGACACCACTGGAGCAGCTGCTCCATTGGTGATCGGGTTGAGCAGGCTCAGGGTCATGTCGGTGGTGTTGATCTGCAGCGGCAGGTTCGGCCGGTAGCTGACCTCGCCGGCCCAGGCGGTGCCAGTAGGCAAGGTGGTGGAGAAGCTCAGTCCGTAGAGACGGATGTCCTCGGGGTATTCCAGGTAGTAGCGGCCATTGCCGAGCATTACGCTCTGCGCCAGGCCGGCGCCGCTGCCGGGTACGATGCCATTGGCGGTGCCGATGATCCCCGGCAGCGCATTCAAGGTCGCCTGCCCGGCGTTCTGCGTGCTGACGATGGGCGTGCGGCTGTGGTAGTTCATGAAGTAAGCGCCGTACTCGGTCTCGTCACCGAGCCAGCGCAGGGCCAGGCCCCACTGGCCGCTATCACGCGCATCACGATCACCGGCACGGGGCAGGATCACCCCTTCGCTGTCGACGCGGAAGCCCTGCCCGAACGCGGCGGCAATCGGCTGCAACGGCGCGATGGCCGGCGAGCCGATGTGGTAGCCGTTGTCGCAGCCATCGGCGGCCACATCGGCGGTGGAGAAGAAGGTGCCACAGTTGTCGAGGATGGTTTGGTCCCACTCCAACTGATAGAAGGCCTCCATGCTCAGGCGGTCGGTGAGGCTCTGCGACAGGTAGAGCATGTTCACCGGGATCAGGCCTTCCTTGATCTCCGCGCCGGGGCGGCGGAAGGCGGCCACGTCGATCGGGTTGATGGCGTTGATGCTGTTGCCGATGAAAGTGCTCTCGCCCCAGCTCACCACCTGCTTGCCGACCCGCACCGTGCCAGGCAGATCGCCAATGGCGTAGTTGTGGTAGAGGAAGGCATCGAGAATTTCCGCCCCCGAAGACTTGGCACCCTCCTTGCGATTGCTGTCATCGATATCCTTGAACAGGCGGCTTTCGTCCTTGAGCTCGAAGTCGTACCAGTACTTGCCGCGCACGAACACGCCGGTATCGCGGTACTTCAGTTCGAGGTCATGGATGCCCTTGAAGATCTTCGAGAAGGTCTCGCCCTTCTTGAAATTCAAGCGCCCATCGTCACCAGTCTGCGCCTGGCCCTGGCCGCCGTTGTTGGGGCCGATCAGATCGCGATCCGGACTGCGCATCGACCAGCTGGCGCCGACCGACAGCGAGCTGTCGAACTGCCCTTCGATCTCACCGATGTTGAAGTTGACGGCCTGTGCCGGTGCGACAAAACCGACGGCGACGGCCAAAGCCAAGGTGTGCGGCTGGAATAGTCCGGGCCCTGTTGTTCTTGTCATGCGGGTCTCCTGAAGTGGGGTGCAACTGCAGGGAACCCTACGCAGCGACCACACCTCGGATAAGCGCACCAAGGAGGGATTTCATCTGTCGCCCGAAAGGATGAATGGCGCCCTGGCGCGGGCGCAGGCCGCGACACTCAGCGTGCTGAATGACGAGGTATCAGGAAGGTGGGGAACTATTTGTTGGCAGGCCATGCTGCCCAATGCGCCACGGCTCTGAACTGTAGGAGCGGCGCCCCGCCGCGAACAGGGGCCGCGAAGCCAGCACAGCTCCGCCACCAGGCTGGGCTGTAACGAAAGCCGCCGGGAGCGCCTAATCCCATCGGCAGAGCCCGGAATCGGGCTCTGCCTGGTCGATCAGTTGCTGCTGGCCGCCAGTTCGCGCAACAGGACCTCGTGGAACAGCACCGGCGCCTCGACCTGCGGCGAATGGCCCAGCTCCGGCCACTCCACGAGTTTTGCCTCGGGAATCGCCTCGGCGGTCTTGCGGCCCAGTTCTGGGTAGTTGCCAAGGCGCTGCGCGATTTCTTCCGGCGCGCGGTTGGCGCCTGGGGCGGTGCGATCCTTGCCACCGATCAGCAGCAGGGTCGGTACCTTGATATTGGCGAACTCGTGCACCACTGGCTGGGTGAACAGCATCTCCGCCGTCTGCGCCTGGTTCCAGGCGACGATCTCTTTACCAGGGCCGCTATACATGCCGTTGAGCATGTCGACCCAGCGGTCGTACTCGGGCTTCCACACACCGTTGTAGTAGAACTTCAGCTGGTAGTTCTTGATGCCGTCGTAGGAGGTCTTCAACTCGCCCTGATAGAGCTGGTCGACCGTCACGTAGGGAACACCCTCCGCCTGCCAGTCCTCCAGACCGATAGGGTTGACCAGCACCAGCTTCTCGACGCGCAGGGCATGGTTCAGGGTATAGCGCGCGGCCAGCATGCCGCCCATGGAATGACCGATCATTGTGGCCTTCTCCACCCCCAACGACTCGAGCAGTGCGTCAGTATTGCTGGCCAGTTGGCCGAAGCTGAACTGATAGCCACGCGGCTTGCTTGAGCTGCAAAAACCGATCTGATCCGGTGCGATCACGCGGTAGCCGGCATCACTCAGCGCCTTGATGGTCGCCTCCCAGGTCGCGCCGCAGAAATTCTTACCATGCAGCAGCACGGCTGTGCGGCCATTGGCCTGGCCGGTTGGCTTCACGTCCATGTAGCCCATCGACAGATCCTGCTGCTGCGAACTGAACTCAAAGCGCTGGATCGGGTGGGGATACTCGAAACCTTCCAGCTGCGGGCCATAACCAGCCTGCGGCGAGGCCTGGAGCACAGAGAGGGGAAGGAGGCTGGCGGAAAGTGTCGCGATAAGCAGGGTTTTCGTCATGGGCGCATTCCTCTGACTGAGTCGCTACTGCATGCCTGTCACGACCAAGCTCAGGCGTAAAAAGGCTGTCGACTATAGCAACCACTCTCCACTACCAAGGCGGCAAAACTTTTCTGGATGTGAACGAAACGCCTGAGATAGAGCCTTCAGGATATCGACATGGATTACCGCCAGCGATCCAGCAGATTCACCGCCAGCCGGTCCAGCCAGCCCCACAGGCGCTGTTGCGCACGGCGCCACCAGGGGCGCTGGTGCCAATCATCGAGGGTGATCTCGCGGCTGACGCCGAAGTCCTCGATGAAGCTGGCCGTCACTGCCCGGGTGAAATCCGGGTCCAGCGCCTCGACATTGGCGTCGAGGTTGAAGCGCAGATTCCAGTGGTCGAAGTTGCACGAGCCGACGCTGACCCAATCGTCCACCAGCACCATCTTCAGGTGCAGGAAACGCGGCTGGTATTCGAAGATGCGCACCCCGGCCCTGAGCAACTTGGGGTAGTAGCGCTGCCCGGCAAAACGCACCGGCGGGTGATCGGTGTTGCGCCCGGCCAGCAGCAGGCGCACCTCGACACCGCGCGCTGCAGCGCGGCGCAGGGCGCGGCGGATTTTCCAGGTCGGCAGGAAATAAGGCGTGGCCAGCCAGACGCGCTGCTTGGCGCCCTTCAGCGCGCGCAACAGCGACAGCAGAATGTCGCGATGCTGCGCAGCATCGGCATAGGCCACGCGCCCCAGACCAACGCCGGCCGGCGGGCATTCAGGCAGGCTCAGCGGTATCGGCTGATAACTCGGGCGCCAGGAAAAGCGCGCCAGCCACAGTTGCTCGAACAGCTGCTGCCAATCGCCCACCAACGGCCCTTCGATTTCCACCATGGCTTCGTGCCAGGGACTCCGAGGCTCGTCTGGCAGCCAGAACTCATCGGTGGAGCCGGTGCCGCCAACATAGGCCAGCCGCTGGTCCACTAGCAGCAGCTTGCGGTGATCGCGATGAAAGTTGCGGATACCCCGCCGCCAGCGCACCGGGTTGTACCAGCGCAGTTGCACACCGGCGGTCTGCATGCGCTCACGTAACGCGATGCCCAGGCCAGCGGCACCGTAGGCATCGAACAGACCACGTACCCTCACCCCACGCTCAGCCGCTCGGCACAGCGCGTCGACCAGACGCTCGCTGCAGCTGCCGTCCTCGATCAGGTAAAGCTCGATTTCCACCTGCTGCTGGGCGCCCTCGATGGCTGCCAGCATGCGCGGGAAAAACACCGGCCCGTCCAGCAGCAATTCGAAGCGATTGCCACCTCGCCAGGGAAAGATGCTGCCGCGCGCATGCACGCTCAACGCGCCGTGAAGATCAGCACGGCGCCCACCGGCACCGACAGGCTGATGGCCGGCAGTTCGGCGATTTTACGCAGCGCTTCGATGCCGCTGGCCAGGGCGAAATCTTCGGCGTGCAGCACCAGCGGCGCCAGGGTCACCACCTGGAAGCGGCGATCATCCAGCCGCGTCACCAACAGTTCGCTATGCAGCTCGCGCGTGCGCTCGTTGAGGGTCAGTTGCAGGGGCAAGCGCAATTCCAGCTGCGCCCCGGGTGCCAGGTCGGTGAGTTGCGGCAGGTTGACCTGCGCGCTGATGCGCGCCTCGGGCAGACGCGAAGTGTCGAACAGCATGGCGCGCAGGCGCTCGTCACGCAGTGGGACACCGGTGCTCAGCGAGTCAAGATCCACGCGCAGGCGCGCGCGACCATCGGCCGCGATCTGCCCGTGCAGGGTAAGAAAGCGATGCACCTCCGACTGACTGCCGGAATGGGTGGAGATGAACGACAGCCGCGAGGACTCGTTGTCCAGGTACCAGTCGGCGTGAACGGGCAAGGCAGCGGCAAGCAACAGGGCGAGAAGCGAACGGCGCATGAGAACTCGAAAAACGGCATGACCAGGCGGCAACGATAGTCGCCAGCGCGAGCCTTGCAAAGCCCGGCGCGCACAGCACCGTAGGGCGGCTGCAACCCGCCGCTTCCAAGGTGGCGGGTTTCACCCGCCCTACTTGCTCGGTAACAACTGACAGCCCTGCCGCTCACCCAGCCAGACCGCGCTGTGAGTACGGCCCAGCCCACTGGCGGTGACGCGCTTGGCGCTGTCGTCATCGAGCAGGCTGCTGATCGGCACGTACTGCTTCACATAGCCTTCACAGTAAGCCGCCGGGTTGCCGCTGACGTAGCGACAGGAGCAGTACTCCTTGGCCGTGTAGGCGCCGATGATGTCGGGGAAGGCGGCCAGATGGGCGCGATTAGGCCAGGCCCAGGCCAGCAGCAGGACCATCAGCAGCACCAGCGCGCTGCAGATCGGATGGCGACGGATCATGGCTGCACCTCTTCGGCGAAGGCCGCACGCACGCGTTTGAGCAGCTCGTTGTGGTTGAAGCTGCCGTCGCGGTCATCGGCGTAACGCACCACCAGCAGGTTGTCTTGTGGCATCACGTACAGCCCCTGCCCCCAATGCCCGAGCGCAGCGATGGTATCGGCCGGTGCATCCGGCCAGGGCCGCGTGCTGCCTGGCAGTTCGGCGTTGAGCCACCAATGCCCGCCTGGCACGGCATCACCCGGCTTGGCCAACTGCGGCTGGTAGTCAGCGAAAGGCGTGGATACGAAATCGACCCAGGCAGCCGGCAGCAACTGGCGCTCGCCCCAGCGACCGCCGCGCTGCATCAGCAGGCCGACACGGGCCAGGTCGCGCGCGCTCAGGTAGGCATAGGACGACGCAACGAAGGTGCCGCTGGCATCGCGCTCCCAGGTCGCGCTGGTGATGCCCAGCGGCTCGAATAACGCTGTCCAGGGATAGTCAGCGTAAGCCTGCTCGCCGACCATGCCACGCAACGCGGCGGCCAGCACGTTGCTGTCGCCACTGGAATAACGAAAGCGCGTGCCCGGCGCGGCGTCCGCCGCATGCGCAGCGGTGAAGGCCGCCATGTCGGTGCGGCCGCGGGTGTAGAGCATGGCCACCACCGAGGATTTCAGCGGCGCATACTCGTAGTCCTCTTCCCAGGCCAGGCCCGAGGCCCAGTTGAGCAAGTGACCGATCTTGATCTGCGGGTGCTCGGCCATCGCCGGGTAGTACTGCGCGGCCGGTGCATCGAGCTTGAAGCGCCCCTCGCCGTAAGCGACGCCGAGGGTGGTAGCGAGCAGGCTCTTGGCCATCGACCAGGTCAGGTGCGCGGTCCGCGCCGTGGTTGGTTCGGCGTAGCGCTCGTAAACGATCTGCCCGTCGCGTATCACCAGCAGCGCATCGGTACGCACGCCCGTGCGCTCGACGTCATCGCGTGTCGGGAAGGCGTACTGTTCGAGCTCGGCCAGCGCGGTGCTCTCGACACGGGGTTGACTCTGCCAGTCGGGTTGCGGCCAGTTTTCCGCCAAGGCGGTGCTGGCAACCAGGCTGAAACCGAGCGCCAGGCTCAGTCGACGAAGCAAGGAGATGGACATGGGCGGCCTCGATCAGAAATCGTGGCGCACCCTAGCATGGCCATGATGACGGCTTGAAGCGACGAAAACGCCATCTCTCACCTTCATTTGGGCAGTTGGTAATCCTCCGGCCCCATCAGGTCGAGACCGCATTCCAGGTTCTCGATCCAGTAGAGGAAGGCGCTGATCATTTCCGGGCCGACGAAGGGCCGGCCGTGCTGCGGCACGATCATTTCCACATCCATCTGCCGCACCATCGCCGCCCACAGGCGACAGGCCTTGTTACCGGCCATATAGCGGCGATGGAAACCTTCCATGTTCGGTACGTGGTTGACGAAGTCGCGCACCGGCGAAGCGTCGTCGACCATCGAGGCACCCATGTCACCGGAGAAGAGGATCTTGCTCACCGGGTCATAGACCTGGAAGTTGCCCACCGAGTGCAGAAAGTGCGCCGGCACGGCCTTGAGCGAGCATTTGCCAAGCGGGATGCTCTGGCCACGATCGGGCAGCGCGATGATGCGATCGAAGGTGTTGATGCCACGGCTCAACACCAGGTAGTTGGCGGTCAGGTGTGGCAGAAAACGCGCCCACAGCTTGGAGCAGATCACCCGCGCACGGGTGTGCAACAGCCACTTGTCGAGCGAGGCGATGATGTCCGGGTCCTGGTGCGAGGCGAAGATGTAGGTCAGGTCCTGTACCGGGATGTGCTTGGACAGTTCCAGCGACAGCGGCGTATAGGTCAGATCACCGCCCGGATCGAGCAGCAGGTACTGCTCGTTGTCGGTGATCAGAAACTGGTTGGATTGCACGCCTTCGCCGCTGACCAGGTCATCGAACATCAGGCATTGGTGGCTGCCGTTATCGAACAGCACGATGGGCTCGCGGCGCATGGAAACCTCGTAGAAGAAACGCGAGGCAACCTTAGGCGCGCAAGCAACAATGGGTACTGATATGGATCAACGGCCGGCGACAATCCGCCGCGCTTTCTCCAGGCGCTTGCTGCGTGCCGCCTCGGCGATGCGCAGCAAGCCCTTGTCGCGCTGCCACAGCTCGGCCCAGTGCGCAGGACCGCCGGCAAAGGCCACCTCCAGCTCGCCCGCCAACGCCTGCTGCTCGGCGAACAACCCGGCCAGCAACAGATGGGTGGTGGGCGCATCGGGCGCCTGCCGCGCCACTTCGGCACAACCGGCCAGCAGCGCCTGCAGGCGCAATAGCAGCGTTTCAGGCCAGGCACAATCGCGCCCCACGCCAAACTGCCAGGCGACAACAGCGGTAAGTACGTGCACGTCTTCCAGGGTGCGGAAGGGTTTGACGTAGTCGTCCCAGCCGTCGCCGGCCAGGCGCTCGCCGTGGGCCTGTTCCAGGTGCAGTCGCGCATGGCCGATATCCGGCATCAACGGCAGGGCCGGCAGCGGCTCGATACGTACACCTGGCGCGCCCTGGCGTACCACGCCCAGAGCCAGACGCGGCGCCTGCCCCTCGTCCTCCTCACGCGCCGCCACCAGCAGCCAGTCGGCACATTCGGCAGCGGTGACGAAATCCTTGCGCCCCGTGATCTGCAGGCCGTCGATACGTGTGTTCATGTCCGCCGGGCGGGTGCTGCGGTTCTCCGTCACGCACAGCGCGCCGGCCGTCCAGGGCGCCGCCGGCCACAGCATGCGCAACGCAGCCTGATAACCGGCGAGAAAGGCCAAGCCCGGTGTGGCCGCCAGCAGGCCGCCCACCAGCGCCAGCTCGAAGGGTTGCGGCGTGCCGCCCAGACGCTCCAGCAAACGGGCGTACCAGTCTTCCAGGCCCACCTCGGCAGTCAGGCGCTCACTGGGCTGAAACAGACTCGACCAGGGCATAGCACGGGCTCCTCGCAGCAGTATCTGCGCCGCTGTCACATAAGCATAAAAAAAGCGTCACGGTGGTGACACCGCAGCTACCTAGCCTGAGCTTGCCCAACAAGATCGACCGGCTGCAAGCATTCAGCCGGCACACGGAGGATCTGGCATGACTCAAACCGCTCGCCGTCTGCAGGCCGAACGTCTGCAAGGCCCCGCCGCCCTGCGTGAAGCTCAGGCCTTGCGCTACCGCGTATTCAGCGCGGAATTCGATGCCAAGCTCAACGGCGCCGAACTGGGTCTGGACATGGACGACTACGACATTCATTGCAGCCATATCGGCGTGCGTGATCTCAACAGCGGCGAACTGGTCGCCACCACTCGCCTGCTCGATCACCAGGCCGCCGCGGGTCTCGGTCGCTATTACAGCGAAGAGGAATTCGCCCTGCACGGCCTGGCCAAACTGGAAGGCCCGGTACTGGAAATCGGCCGCACCTGCGTCGATGTCGCCTACCGCAACGGCGCCACCATCGCCGTGCTCTGGGGCGAACTGGCCGAGGTACTCAACGAAGGCGGCTACCGCTACCTGATGGGCTGCGCCAGCATCTCCATGCAGGACGGCGGCATCCAGGCGCATGCCGTGATGCAGCGTCTGCGCGAACGCTACCTGTGCACCGAACACCTACGTGCCGAGCCCAAGCATCCCCTGCCGCAACTGGATCTGCCGGGCAACGTCATCGCCGAGATGCCACCACTGCTCAAGGCCTACATGCGCCTGGGTGCGAAAATCTGCGGCGAGCCGTGCTGGGACAAGGACTTCCAGGTGGCCGACGTGTTCATCCTGCTCAAGCGCGACGAGCTGTGCCCGCGCTACGCTCGGCACTTCAAGGCGGCAGTCTGAAACCCGGCTGTAGGAGCGAGCTCTGCTCGCGAAAGAGAGTGTCCATCATTCGCGAGCAGAGCTCGCTCCTACAGAACATATGACGATCAGGCATCGCCAAGCGGTTCGAGCCATGGATAATGTCGGCACTCATTCACGAGCGGAGGCCGCGATGGCCAAACTGCGTCTGTCCCTGCGCCTCTTTCATCTGGCCCTGGTAATCGCCTTCGGTACCTTGCTGGCCGGCATCGTCAGCCTGGTCGAGCGGGTAGTTCGGCACGATCTGATGCCGCTGCGCCAGCGTCTGACGCGCTGGTTCCTGGCGCGCCTGGGCGGCGCCCTGCCATTTCGCGTGCGGGTCGAGGGCGAGCTGCCGACGCAGCCGATGCTGTGGGTCAGCAACCATGTGTCATGGACCGACATTCCGCTGTTGGGCGCCCTGCAGCCGCTGTCCTTCCTGTCCAAGGCGGAGGTGCGCGACTGGCCGGTCGCCGGCTGGCTGGCACGCAAGGCCGGCACGCAGTTCATCCGCCGCGGTGCGGGCGACAGCAGCCAGGTCGGCCAGCAGCTCACCCGCCATCTGCAGCAGGGTCATCACCTGCTGATATTTCCCGAAGGCACTACCACCGACGGCCTCGCGCTGCGCACTTTCCACGGCCGCCTGCTGAGCAGCGCCATCGACAGCGGCGTGGCCGTACAACCCGTCGCCATCCGCTATCTGCGCGACGGCCAGCCCTGCCCCGTGGCGCCCTTTATCGGCGACGACGACATGCTCTCGCACCTGCTGCGCCTGCTCTCGAGCTCAGCCTGTGAAGTGGAGATCCGCCTGCTCGCGCCGATTCCCAGCGAATCACGCAGCCGCAACGAACTGGCCCGGCACAGCCAGGCCATCATCGCCAGCGCCCTGCTGCTGAACACAGCCGAGCAGGAGCAGGCCGAGGCGGCCTGAGCGCACTCAGTCCGCCGGCGGCACGATCAAGGCGTCGCTGTCGACCGACGCCAGCAGCTGGCTGGCCACGCTGCCGAGGAAGAAGCGCGAAACGCCTTCACGGGCGTGGGTGCCCAGAACCAGCAGGTCCGCGCCGGAGTGGCGCAAGGCCTCGCCAATCACCCCTTCCGGTGAGCCGATCTGCACCAGCAAACGCTCGTGACCCAGCTTCGCGCCGACTGCATCGAGGCGCTCCACCAGTTGCTGACGCAGCAGCTCGCGCTGATTCTCCAGCACCTCGGCGCTGATGCCAGCCTCCATCATCGCGCCCGCCGCCACCGGCTCGACCGCACTGGCCACATGCAGGTTGTCCAGGCTCGCCAGGCCCAGCTCACGCGCCCGGTTCAGAGCCTGTTGCGACGTACGCGACAGGTCCATCGCCAGCAGCGCATGACGATACTCGTGGGTCACCGGGCCATTGACCCGCAGCACCGGCAGATGGCTGCTGCGCACCACGCGTTCGAGCGTGGTGCCGACGAAGAAGTCGCGCAGCGCCGACTTGCGATGCGCGCCCACCAGCAGTAGATCGGCGCCCATGCCCTGCGCGCTCTCGACGATCACCGCCGCGGCCTCGCCAGTGCCCACGATCACCCGCGGAATGCTGCCGGCCTGCTCGCCCAGGCGTTCAGCCTGCGCCTGCAAGAGCGTCTCGGCTTGTTGCACCTGACGCTGCACGTGCGCGGCCGGCGCATCGTCATCGATCACATGCAGAAGACTCCACTCACCGCCACCCTGACGGCGGATCAGTTGCACGGCGCGCTGCACCGCATGCGCCGAACGCTCGGACAGGTCGGTCGCTACCAGAATCTTGATCATCTCGTTTCCTCCATGGGTTTAACACCGCGTTACATTCAAGCGCCTCTCGACTCCGTACTCCTTGATGCAGGTCAGGCCCGACGCGGTAAAGCGGACTAGGGTAATCAGGACTGCTCACTGCCCGCCGGATGGCGGCCGACAAGCGCAGCCCGGCCCAAACAAGGAGACGCGCCGCATGGGCAATGCCCCCTCACAACATAGTGACCACACCTGGCACGGTTTGACTGCACAACAAGCGCTCGATGCCCAGCACAGCAGCGCCAGCGGTCTCAGCCAGGACGAAGCCGAACTGCGCCTGCAACGCCACGGCCCCAATCGTCTGCCACCGCCGAAACGGCGCGGCCCGTTGCTGCGCCTGCTGTACCAGTTCCACAACGTGCTGCTGTACATGATGATGGCTGCCGCTCTGGTCACCGCCCTGCTCGGCCACTGGGTCGATACCGGGGTGATCCTTGCCGCCGTGCTGATCAACGTGATCATCGGCTTCATCCAGGAAGGCAAGGCGGAGAACGCGCTGGACGCCATCCGCAGCATGCTCTCGCCCCACGCCATGGTGTTGCGTGGCGGTGAACGCCATGAAATCGATGCCGAGCGCCTGGTGCCCGGCGACATCGTGCTGCTGGCGTCCGGCGACAAGGTGCCGGCAGACCTGCGCCTGATCAGTGTGAAGAACCTGCTGGTGGAAGAAGCGGCGCTGACCGGCGAATCGGTACCGGTGGAAAAATCCGTAGCCCACTGCAACGCCGACGCCGCGCTCGGCGACCGGCGCTGCATGGCCTATTCCGGCACCCTGGTCAGCAGCGGACAGGCCAGCGGCGTGGTGGTGGCCAGCGGCGCCGACACTGAACTCGGCCGCATCGGCGCCATGCTGCAGCAGGTGCAGGCGTTATCCACGCCGCTGCTGCGACAGATCGAACAGTTCAGCCGCTGGCTGGCGGTGATCATCCTGATCCTGGCCTTGGCCACCTTCATCCTTGGCATCCTCTGGCACAGCCAGAATCCGGGGGAGATGTTCATGATGGTGGTGGCGCTGACCGCCTCGGCCATCCCCGAGGGTCTGCCGGCGATCATGACGGTGATCCTCGCCCTCGGCGTGCAGCGCATGGCCGGCCACAATGCCATCGTCCGCCGCCTGCCGGCAGTGGAAACCCTGGGCTCGGTGACGGTGATCTGCTCGGACAAGACCGGCACCCTGACCCGCAACGAAATGACCGTGCAACGCGTGGTCAGCGCCAGCCGCATCCTCGATATCAGCGGCGTCGGCTATGCCCCGGAAGGCGCCTTCCACCAGGACGGCAAGCTGCTCGAGCCCGACACCGAACTGCTGGAGATCGCCCGTGCCGCACAGCTGTGCAACGACGCCCGCCTGCAACAGGACGCCGCCGGCCACTGGCAACTGCATGGCGACCCGACCGAAGGCGCGCTGCTGACCCTGGCGCTGAAAAGCGGTCTCGATATCCAGTCGCTGCACACACAACTGCCCCGCAGTGACGCGATTCCGTTCGAGTCCGAACACCGTTTCATGGCCACCCTGCACCATGACCACGCAGGCCATGGCCTGGTCTACCTCAAGGGCGCCCCCGAGCGCGTGCTGGAAATGTGCGCCAGCCAGCGCAGCGCCGACGGCGCTAACACGGCTCTGGATGCCGACTACTGGCGACGCCAGGCCACCGATCTGGCTGCCCGTGGCCTGCGCCTGCTGGCCCTGGCCAGCAAAACGGCACCGACCGAGCAACGCAACCTGAGCTTCGACGACGTAGAAGATGGGCTGACTCTGCTCGCGCTGGTCGGCATCATCGACCCGCCACGCGAGGAGGCCATCGCCGCTGTCGCCGAATGCCAGCGAGCCGGCATCCGGGTAAAGATGATCACTGGCGACCATGCCGAGACGGCCCGCGCCATCGGTGCGCAACTAGGCATCGGCGTCGGCCTGCCGGCGATGACCGGCGCCGAGCTGGAACTGCTCGATGACCGCCGCCTGCGCGAGGTGTTGCCCGGCGTCGAGGTATTCGCCCGCGCCAGCCCCGAGCACAAACTGCGCCTGGTGCAGGCCATGCAGGACAGCGGCGAGGTCGTGGCCATGACCGGCGATGGCGTCAACGACGCACCGGCCCTGAAGCGCGCCGACGTCGGCGTGGCGATGGGCAACAAGGGCACCGAAGCGGCCAAGGAAGCAGCCGAAGTAGTGCTGGCCGACGACAACTTCGCCACCATCGCCGGGGCCGTGCGCGAGGGTCGGGCGATCTACGACAACCTGAAGAAATTCATCCTGTTTTCTCTACCGACCAATGGCGGCCAGTCGCTGATCGTGATCTTCGCCATTCTGTTCCAGGTGGTGCTGCCACTGACGCCGGCGCAGGTGCTGTGGATCAACATGGTCACCTCCAGCACCCTGGGCCTGGCGCTGGCCTTCGAACCCAGCGAACGCGGTTTGATGCAGCGCGCCCCACGCGCGCCGAACGAGCCCCTGCTATCCGGCTTCTTCGTCTGGCGCGTGGTAATGGTTTCGCTGCTGATTGCCGGCGCGGGCATCGGCCTGTTCCTCTGGGAGCTGAAGCTTGGCAACAGCCTGGAAAGCGCCCGCACCATCGCAGTGAATGCCGTAGTGATGTGCGAAATCTTCTACCTGTTCAACAGCCGCAGCATCTTCGGCTCGGTGCTCAACCGCGACGCCCTGCTGGGCAACCGCGCGGTGCTGGTGACCATCGCCATCTGCCTGGTGCTGCAGCTGTTGTTCACCTATGCACCGCCGCTGCAGGGGGTATTCGGCTCGGTCGGCCTGAGCCCAGAGGAATGGCTGCGGGTACTGCTGGCAGGCCTGGCGCTGTTCGCCGTGGCGGAGCTGGAGAAATGGGTGGTGCGGCGCTTTGGCCTGCATGCTCAGGCGGCCTGAGCCGCTGAAGGAGAGATTGCAGTGATGGTCGTCGCGGCTGACGCCCCTCCCACAGCGCCCGACGCGAAACCTGGTGGGAGGCGCTTTGGCAGCGAACGTCGCAGCGGCGAAAGCCCTGGTGCGCACGGCGCACCCTACGGTCCAGACTCGGTTCACATGTAGGGTGCGCTGCGCGCACCGCCGCTACCTCGATGCGTTCAGTTCGGCCTCGGCGAAGGCCATCAGTTCGGGGTAGAAGGCACTGAAGTCCTCACTGAGCGGCTCGTACAGCCGCTCCAACTCCGCCAGGCTGCCGTCGAGCAACTGCGGCCGCGACAGCCGTCGCTGCATGCCGGCGATCACCTGCTCCAGCACCGCGAACTCGCGGTAGCTGCCCAGCCAGTCCTGCGCCGCCATGCGCGGCGCCATCAGCGCCAGGCGCCCTGGCAGCTCGGCCTCGGCGGCCAGCACCCGGTACACCTCGCGGGTGAAATGGTCCAGCGGCTGCGCCGCATACTCGGCCCAATCGCGGGCCAGGCAATGGTCGAAGAACAGGTCCAGCAGCATGCCGGCCGTGCGTCGCCGCGCGGCGGGAAAGCGGGCACGCGCGCGTGCCTGTAGCGGGTGGCTGTCGGTAAAGGCGTCGATGCGCCGGTGCAGGCGGATGGCCGCTTCGATCTCAGTCGGCCAGCGTCCGGCCAGGGGGCCCTTGACGAAGTCGCCATACAGGCTGCCGAGCAGTTGCGGCGGCGCATCGCCGCCAAGATGAAGATGGGCCAGGTAGTTCATGACACGAGCTTACCGCCCTGAGCAGGACAATCGAAGCCGTTGATGGAGACTATTGGCACAATCAATCTGTATATCGCCCGGAGACGATATAAGGTTCGCCCCATGACGATACACACCGACACCGCCATGGACATCGACACCATCATCAAGGCCCTCGCCCACCCAGTGCGCCGCGACATCCTCGACTGGCTGAAGGAGCCCGAGCTCAACTTCGCCGAACAGGATCATCCGCTGGAGATCGGCGTGTGCGCCGGCAAGATCTTCCTGCGCACCGGGCTGTCGCAATCCACCGTTTCCGCCCATCTGACCACCCTGCAACGCGCCGGTCTGGTGACCAGTCGCAAGGTCGGCCAGTGGCACTTCTTCAAGCGCAACGACGAGCTGATCCAGGCTTTCGTCGAGCGCCTCGGCCAGCAACTCTGATTTGACCTTTCCCTCGGAGAAACCACCATGCCCACACTGTTCGACCCCATCCAGATCGGTGATCTGCACCTGAACAACCGCATCATCATGGCGCCGCTGACCCGCTGCCGCGCCGACGAAGGCCGCGTGCCCAACGCGCTGATGGCCGAGTACTACGTGCAGCGCGCCTCGGCCGGCCTGATCATCAGCGAAGCCACCGCCGTCACGCCGATGGGCGTGGGCTACCCGAACACCCCCGGCATCTGGTCGGATGCGCAGATCCGCGGCTGGAGCAACATCACCCAGGCGGTACACGCCAACGGCGGCAAGATCGTCCTGCAGCTGTGGCACGTCGGCCGCATCTCCGACCCCATCTACCTGAACGGCGAACTGCCGGTCGCTCCCAGCGCGATCCAGCCGGCCGGCCACGTCAGCCTGGTACGCCCGATCAAGGACTTCGTTACCCCGCGCGCGCTGGAAACCGAAGAGATCGCCGATATCGTCGAGGCTTATCGTCAGGGCGCCGAAAACGCCATGGCTGCCGGTTTCGATGGCGTGGAAATCCACGGCGCCAACGGTTACCTGCTCGACCAGTTCCTGCAGAGCAGCACCAACCAGCGCACCGACCGCTACGGCGGCAGCATCGAGAACCGCGCGCGTCTGCTGCTGGAGGTGACCGATGCAGCCATCTCGGTATGGGGCGCCGGCCGCGTCGGCGTACACCTGGCACCGCGTGCCGATTCGCACGACATGGGTGACGCCAACCGCGGCGAAACCTTCGGCTACGTCGCTCGCGAGCTGGGCAAACGCGGCATTGCCTTCATCTGCGCTCGCGAAAAAGCCGACGACGACAGCCTGACGCCGCAACTGAAGAAGGAGTTCGGCGGCGTATTCATCGCCAACGAACGTTTCACCAAGGATCAGGCCAACGCCTGGCTGGCCGAAGGCAAGGCTGATGCCGTGGCCTTCGGCATCCCCTTCATCGCCAACCCGGACCTGCCGCAGCGCCTGGAACAGGACGCCGCGCTGAACGAGCCGCACCCGGAAACCTTCTACGGCTCCGGCCCGGTCGGCTATATCGACTATCCGCGTCTGTAAGATCGCAGCTAATTCACCTCCCGCAGGCGATATCCTGTGGGAGGGGCTTTAGCCGCGACCAATAAACGAACGCCCCGCATTGCGGGGCGTTCGTTTATCGAGATGGTGGCACTCAGCGCTGATTGATCTGCTGCTGCAGATTCACCACCTGGCTCTGCAGGGTATTGATGTTGCGCGTCATCTGCGCGCGGAAGGCATCGAACTCGGCGGTATTCGGCCCGGCACTGGCGGCCGGGCGGTTGTCCAGCTCGCTGCGCAGCACCAGCAGATCCTGCTCCAGGCTACGGATCGATTGCGCCGGATTGCCCTGCTTCTTCAGCGCATCGATATCGCCACCGAGGGCCTTGATGCGGGTATCGAGCTTGGCCAGTTCGGCCTGGGTCGCCTTGACGTCCGCCTGGGCGGATTTCAGCGCTGCCTGCTCGGTAGAGAGCGCCTGCAGACGCTTGTCGAAGTCGGCGCTGGCGCCGATGCTATTCTTGAGCTCCGCCCCCAACTGCTCGATGCGCTTGTCCAGCGCCGCTTGCGCCGTGGCGCTCTGCTGTTGCTGCTTACCCAGCTCGGCCAGTCGATTTTCCAGCTGCTTGACCTGCAGTTTGAGTGCCTCGCTACCACTGGTGACGTTGGACTCGGTGGCCACCACCTTGCCGGAAATATCCTGAATTCGTCCGGCCGCCTCCTCGCTGATGCGCGCGAAGCTTTCCTGGGTCGCCACCAGGCGCTGCTCCATCAGGCCGATCTGCTGCAGGCTCCACCAGCCGAGGCCGGCCAGGGCGAAACTCAGCGCGCCAACCAGCGCCCACAGCGGCCCGGTGCTGGCGCCCTTGGCCACTGCAGCCTTGCTGCTGGTCACACGGCTGCTGCGCGCAGCGGGCTCCTCACGCGGCTCGGCGAAATCCTCACGGCGCTCCGGAGTCAGGCTGGGCAGATTGTCGAGTTCGTCGTTGGCGTCGTTACGCATGGTCGGACCTATGGTTGGAACGAATGAACGGAAATGCCGCGCAGTATACCGATTCGCCATTACACCATCAGCGTCGCGCCAAGCAGGTGCGCGGCGCACCGACGAAGGGCGCGACAGGGCCATCGACTCGCCTGCAGCCCAGCAGTTCCGCAAAACATGAACTGGTACGCACTTTGCTTTTTCTCCTGTCGTGAACGAGCCGATAGCGCGTCGCTCACAAGCCAGCAGGCGGCCTGAAAGTTCTGCAAAGCACGAAGATGTGTCCCAGCCGAAGGATTACGGCTGGCGCGGTTACGGATGGTGAGGAAGGCCTGAACCCGTGACCCTTCAACCAATCGGGGGAAGTGGCAATGGAACTGAACAAAGAAGTACTGGACTGCATGAAAGCGCTGCGTCGCCGTCTACGCGAAGAGCAGGACGTGGACATTCGCCTGAGCCAGCCCAACGCGGTCGGCGCCATGCTCGATGGCAGCCTGAAATCCGACGATGAAGAAACCCGCCGCCTCGGCCAGCGCCTGGCCGAACTGTCCGATCAACCGCAGCGCGCATCGGTCACCCCACTGGCCGCCGTCGAGATACCGGTCGGCGCGCCAAGCGGCTCGGTACGCATCTATCGCGGCCAACGCATCTACGCCTGAGGTCCCATCTGCGCCTGCCACCAGGTGCAGAATTCATCCAGTGCATCCCACAGACTGGCCCGGGGTTCGTAGCCAAGGTGCTCGCGGGCACGGTCGATGTTCAGGGAGAAATCCCTGGCCATCACCGCCACACCAAGGCGAAACAGACTCGGCTCGGGCCGCCCCGGCAGCACCCGACACACGCCTTCGTTGAGCGTGGCCGCGGCGTAGGCCAGCGGGAACGGCACATGCCGCGTCACCGGCGGCAACTCAAGGCGGCGCAGCACGTAATTGACCACGTCCCACAGCGGCACCGGCGCGCCGTTGCTGATGTTGTACACCTGGCCGAGCGCCGCCCCGCCCACCTGCAGCGAGCTGAGCAAGGCGTCGTTGAGATTGTGCACGTTGGTGAAGTCGACCTTGTTCAGACCATTGCCGATGATCGCCAGGCGACCCTTGCGCTGCATGCCGATCAAGCGCGGGAAGATGCTGGTATCACCCGCGCCGGTGACGAAACGCGGACGCAGGGCGATCACCTCCAGGCCGAACTCCTGCGCGGCGAACACCTGCTGCTCGGCCAGGTACTTGGTCTTGCCGTAGTGATCGGAGAAGCGCTTGGGCACTTGCTCCTCGCGAATATCGACATGGGACTTGCCATCGAAATAGATCGACGGCGAGGACAGATGCACCAGGCGCCGCACCTTCTGCTTGAGGCAGGCATCGACGACATTCTCGGTGACCGTGACGTTGGCCTGATGAAAATGCGCATAGTCGCCCCACACGCCCACCGCGCCCGCGCAGTGCACCACGGCCTCGACATCCCGGCACAGCGCCTGGGCCAGTTCGGCATCCCCCAGATCACCCTGGACGAACTCGGCGCCGCGCTTGATCAGATGCTGCACGCCCTCGGCACGACGGCCGTTGACCCGCACATCCAAGCCCTGTTCGAGCGCGAAACGAGCGAAGCGCCCCCCGATGAAGCCACTCGCCCCGGTGACCAGAATCTTCATCGCCATCCCCTACCATTGATTCTTGTAGTTGCCGCACTCTAGCAGCGCTCGATCCCCGCTGCCCTGTCGGTAACGGCCAGAATACCGACCCGCCAGGCCGCACTCACCTGGTCAGGCGCACCCTACGGACCGGGTTGCACCTGCACCAGCGCGCAGCCGGCTGCGCGACCTAGGCAATCGGTCAGCTCGCTGAGCAATTCGCCGCCATTGCGCCAATGGTGCCAGTACAACGGCACATCGATGAAGCGCTCGGGCAGCAGATCCACCAGCCTGCCGCTGGCCAGCTCCTCGCGCACCTGCAGTTCCGGCACCAGGCCCCAGCCCAAACCGCCTTCAGCGAGACGCACGAAGCCTTCGGACGAGGGGCACAGGTGATAGGCAAAAGCACCGGTGACACCGAAGCCCGCCAGGTAACGATGCTGCAACTGATCATCCGGGCCATAAACGATGGCCGGCGCACGCACCAGCGCGTCAGCGCTGACGCCAGCGGCAAAATGCCGGGCGATGAAGGCCGGGCTGGCCAGCGCGCGATAGCGCATCGCCCCCAGTGCCAGACTGCGCGCACCCGCCACCGGGCGCTCGGCAGCACACACGCAACCGGCCACCTCGCCCGCGCGCATGCGCTTGAGACCGACCTCCTGATCCTCCACCACCAACTCCATCAACACCTGCTGAGCGGCACAGAATTCGGCGGTCGCCGCCGCCCACCAGGTCGCCAGGCTGTCGGCGTTGATGGCGATGCGCAGGCGCTCGGGCAAGGCCTGTTCATCCAGCCCCGGCACCTGGCCTTGCAGGTCGCGTTCGAGCAGGCGCACCTGCTGCACGTGGTTGAGCAGGCGCCGACCGATTTCGGTAGGCGCTGGCGGCGTCGCGCGCACCAGCACCGGCTGGCCGACCCGTGCTTCGAGCAACTTGATACGTTGCGACACCGCCGACTGCGACAGCCCCAGCACCTGCGCCGCACGCTCGAAGCCGGCCTGCTCCACCACCGCGGCCAAAGCGGCGAGAAGTTTGTAATCGAACAATCGATTTTCCTAATGAGTGATCAGCAATATTGGTTTCTCTTATACATCCACACACAGCAGACTCGCCAGCATTCAACCCAATCAGGAGCCCGCCATGTCTGGCGAAACCAATCTCGCGCGCCTGCTGCAGAGCATGACGCCGCAGCTCAATCCCGGTCAGTACGTGTTCTGCTGTGTCCCGGCCGAGCATGACTGCAGCACCCTGCAGCCGCTCGCCAGCATGCGCGAGCCTGAAGGTCTGAGCCTGGTGCTGACGCGCGAAATCGCCGATTCCCATGGCCTGAGCTACGACTACGTCGCCGCCTGGATCACCCTTGAGGTGCATTCGTCGCTGGCTGCCGTGGGTCTTACTGCTTCCTTCTCCGCCGCCCTGGCGCAGGCTGGCATCAGCTGCAACGTGGTCGCTGGCTTTCATCACGACCATATCTTCGTGCCCAGCGAACGAGCCGAACGGGCGCTGTCCACCCTGCGCGCCCTGTCGGCGGCATCCCTGCCGGAGCCGGCATGATGTGGCAGAGCTACAGCAATGGCCTGCTGGTGGCCATCGGTCTGATCATGGCCATCGGTGCGCAGAACGCCTTCGTCCTGGCGCAGAGCCTGCGCCGCGAACATCATTTGCCAGTGGCAGCCCTGTGCATCGTCTGCGATGCCCTGCTGGTGGCCGCTGGCGTGTTCGGCCTGGCCACCCTGCTGGCACAGAGTCCGACCTTGCTGGCCATCGCTCGCTGGGGCGGCGCCGCCTTCCTGATCTGGTACGGCAGCCAGGCGCTGCTGCGCGCTGCGCGCCCGCAATCGCTGCAGGCGGCCGGTAGCGAACCGCGCTCATTGCGCGCGGTGCTGCTCGCAGCGCTGGCGGTCACCCTGCTCAACCCGCACGTCTATCTGGATACCGTGCTGCTGATCGGCTCGCTCGGCGCCCAGCAACCTGAACCTGGCGCGTATGCGGCGGGGGCGGCCAGCGCCTCCTTTCTCTGGTTCAGCGCTCTGGCGCTCGGCGCGGCCTGGCTGGCGCCCTGGTTGGCAAAGCCGTTGACCTGGCGCCTGATCGATCTGGGCGTGGCGGCGATGATGTTCGCGGTGGCGGCGCAGTTGATTCTGGGTGCGTTGTAAGGTTCGCAGTCGCGCATAATGCGTCTGGCCTATTACGGGCGCCTCTAGCAACGTAAGCGAGGCAGCCAGCGCAAGGCAAAAACAGGCGAAAAAGCGCAGTTTACGAGTTGTAAATGAGCATTTTGAGCCTGTTTTTAACGCCGCGATGGCAACGCAGGTAGTTGTTAGAGATGCCCTTACGCCAGGAGCAACAATGGATACCCTGCATGCGATGCGCGTGTTCGTTCAGGTGGTCGAGCGCGGCAGCTTCACTGCCGCTGCCCAGACGCTGGATCTGTCCACCGCGCAGGTATCGCGACTGATCACCGAGCTGGAGCAACATCTCGAGGCACGCCTGCTGCAGCGCACCACGCGGCGCCTGGCGCTGACCGAAACCGGCGAGCGCTATCTGGAGCGCTGCCGGCAGATTCTTGGCCAGATCGACGAAGCCGACGCCGAAGCGCGCGGCGCGCATCACACCCCGAGCGGTCGCCTGCGCGTGCACACCATGACCGGCCTCGGCCTGCAGCACCTGACGCCGTTGATCGCCCGCTACGCCGAGCGTTATCCACAGGTGGTGGTAGAGCTCACCCTGGCGCAACGCACCCCGGATCTGCTCGAAGATGGCCACGACGTGACCGTCGCCTTCGCCCGCGACCTGCCGGACTCGCAACTGGTGGCGCAACGCCTGGGTCCGGTCTACAGCGTACTCTGCGCCGCCCCGAGCTACCTGGCCCAGCATGGCATCCCGCAACAGCCGAGCGATCTGCAGCAGCACCGCTACCTGCGCCTGACCGACCCGCTGTACCGTGGCCAATGGGATTTCGGCGACGAGCAACTGGAGGCCCTGCCGGCCGAGTGCTTCCAGGTCAACGTCGCTGAAGCCCTGGTCAAGGCGGCCCAGGCCGGCATGGGTTTCTGCCTGCTGCCTTCGTTCGTCGCCAGCCAGCCGCTGCGTGAAGGACGCCTGCTGCGCATCCTGCCGCAGCACCGGCTGCGCGCCCTGAACATCTATGCGATGTATCCGTCGCGACGCTTTCTCGATGCCAAGACCCGCACCTGGGTGGAGTTTCTCAAGGCCGAACTGCCGCCGCTGCTGCGCGCTGACGAAGCGGTACTGGACGACGCGCAATACTGGGCGACGCCTGCAGGATTGTTGCGCTATAGGTAATGGTCATTCACCCGGAACGCGCTTTTTCGCACCTCGATGCCTCACTAGGATGACTTCGAACCCACGAAGAATCCCAAGAGGATCGCCCCAATGAAGAACCTTCTCACTGCCACTGTCCTGTCCCTTTCTACTCTGCTGGCCACTCAGGCCTGCTTCGCCGAAGAGTCGGCGGCCTTCGTCGCTCATCAACAGGCCCACCAGCAACAGCCGCACGCCACAGCCACCCAGCAGGCGCAAACCGCGAGCACGCAGAACAGCGATCAGCACGGTTGAACCAGAGCTTACCTGGCGCCGGCCGCGCTCCTGACCGGCGTCCCTCGGGCCGCTGAAACGGCCCTTTTTCCTGCATCGAGGCCACCATGAAACGTATCGCCTGCCTGCTCGCTTTCGGCTGCGCCGCCACCCTGGCACATGCCGAAACGCCCGAGCACTACCACTACGGCATGCACCTGGACATTGCCAAGGTCATCAGCCAGACCCTGCCGCAAGGCTGCGAAGCGGGTGAAGCCCGCATGGTCTACCTGGACTCCAAAGGTGAACAGCACACGCTGATCTACCAACGTACCGGCGAAGACTGCCGCTACTGACCACCTTAAGCGCCACACATCCCGGCTTTACCTGGCCCGCACGAACTCGGCGCGGAAGCGTCCACCGTCTGGCCGCGTGAAGGTCTCGTACATCCGATCCCCCTCGACCCTCAGCTGCAACTCCTTCGTCGTCCTGACGCCACCGACCCAGTTGGGAAAGGTGGCGCCCTCGACCCGGTTACCGGCAAAACGCCCCTGCTCGTCGACGCTGTAGGTGCCAAAGAAGCCGATGCTCGACGCCATGGCACGGCGATTTTCTTCGTCACTACCCCCGCCGCGCGCATTGGACTGAAAGCGCGGCATATCGCCGTCGGTCAATACTTCGACGAAATGCATGTCCTGCGTGAACACCAGCATGCCTTGCGGATTTTCGCCGTAGGGACGCTCGATCCTGCCATCTGCTTCCAGAGTCGCCGAGACCATTCGCCAGGTGCCGGCAACCTGATTGGCCTTGTCCCTGGGCATCTCGGACTCACCGGCCATGGCCGCCAGGGAACACGTCATCAGCAGTGCGAGCCAACCTCTCATGCGCGATCCCCCGATAATGTCAGCGCCTTCTGCGCCAGCAAGTCGTCCTGACGGGACGCCAGCGCACGATGAATGTTCTCGAAGGCCGTGCTGCCCAGGGCGATCCGCAGCCGTGGCTGCTCCGAGTCCGCCACCTGGATCATCGCATCGACGGTACGTTCGGCGTCCCCCTTGATCTCGAAGGCGCCGCTGGCCATCGCACGACGTACTTCACCTGCCGGGGTCATGTCGTATGCAGCCAGGGATGATGCATGATCCAGCGCACCGCCGAACCCGGTCGCGGTCGGCCCCGGTTCGGCGATCACGACATCGATAGCGAACGGCGCCACTTCCTGGGCGACGGCCTCGAGGAAGCCTTCGATGCCCCATTTGGTGGCGTGGTACAGGCTGAAATTGGGATAGGCCACCTGCCCGCCCTCGGATGAAACCTGCATGATCCGGCCACCGCCCTGAGCACGCAGATGTGGCAGGACGGCCCGTACCAGTTGGATCGAAGCCGTCAGATTGGTGGCGACCTGGCGCTCGATCTGAGCGTCGCTGAGCTCCTCGGCGGCACCGAACAGCCCGTAGCCGGCGTTGCTGACCACGGTATCGATACGGCCAAAGGCGCTAAAGGCCGCGTCCACCTCCCGACGCAATGCCTCGGTGTCGGTAAGGTCGAAGCTGGCGATGCGCAGCCGGTCGCCCGCCATCTGCTGCAACGCCTCGAATGGCGCCACACGCCGCCCGCAGCTGACCACTCGATCGCCCCGCGCCAACAGCTTTCTCGTCATGATCAGGCCAAGCCCGGATGACGCCCCCGTAATCAACCAAGTCTTCATCGGCGTTCTCCTCTGAGGTTTGAGCCGATGGTATGAGCCGGGTCGAGCTATGATAAGCCCCACCAATACGAACGCCCTCGTGAAGAAAGTTCACCAATGAGTAACGCCAGCCTCCCCGATCTCAAGGCCTTCATTCAGGTCGCTCAGCAGCGCAGCTTCCAGAAGGCCGCCGATTCCCTCGGGGTATCGCGCTCCTCTCTCAGTCACGCAATCAAGGGGCTCGAAAAACGCCTGGGGGTTCGTCTGCTGCACCGCACCACCCGCAGCGTGGCCGTGACGGAGGCCGGGGAACAGCTGCTGCAGCGCCTGACGCCTCTGCTTCGGGAGCTGGACGACGCACTGGATGCGATTAGCCATGGGCCCGAGGAACTCGCCGGTACCCTGCGCATCAATGCCAGCAAGGGCGGCGCGCGTTGGCTGCTCGAGCAGGTGATACCGATTTTCCTGCAACGCCATCCCCACGTGGAGCTCGACCTGGTCAGCGAGGGCAGGCTGGTGGATATCGTCGCCGAGGGCTTCGACGCCGGCGTGCGCCTGGCCGAGTCGGTCCCCAAGGACATGGTGGCGGTACCCTTCGGCGGTGACGTGCGCTTCGTCACCGTCGCCTCACCGGCGTATATCGCCACCTTCGGGCATCCTGGCACGCCTGACGAGCTGCGATCCCATCGCTGCATCCGCCAACGCATGCCCAGCGGCAAGCGTTATCGCTGGGAGTTCGAACGGGGCACGCAGCACCTGGCGCTCGATGTACCAGGCGCATTGAGCCTGGATGACAACGACTTGCTGGTCGAGGCCGCCTGTCGCGGGCTGGGTATCGCCTACGTTCCACAGGCTTTTGCTCGCAAGGCACTGGAGGCAGGCAAGCTGATCTTGCTGCTGGAGGACTGGACGCCGCCTTGCCCGGGCCTGTGTCTCTACTACTCCAGCTATCGCCACGTTCCGGCGCCGCTGCAGGCCTTCATTGCCATCCTCCGCGAACGGGCCTAGCAGGCTGTTGAAAAATCACCTCGTCCTTGGCCTCACGCGTCGCCCTAGCGCCTGCATGCAGGCAGTCGCCGCCTGCGTTCTTCAACTGCCTGCTACAGCAGCTGGCTCCCGACGACCGGGAGCCACGTTGCTCCGATTACGCGGTCTATGCTGAACAGGTACTACCCAGTCGCGATGCGCTCGAAGCGCAGCTCAGCAACGTGGTGAGCCCAGGCACAGGGGTAGCACCACGGTTGCACCATGATGACGCAGCGCCTCGGCAAACTGGATTGGGCGAATCCTTCGCTCTTGCCCGAATCGAAGCTACGGAATGTGATTGATACGCTGCAACTCAAGGAGAACAGGGGCTACAGCGTCAACCTTGAGGGTGAAATTAACGTCCGTCGGGACGCCGCCCAAATTGGTTGCACCTAGTTGCACCAGATGCCAAAGCAGGTTTAATCTCCCGCAGCTTTTTTGTTGCCCGCCATCCATGGCGGCAACCCCTAGGGCCGTCGCAAGCGACGCCAGAAACTGCTCCAGGCAGCTTCACCCTGTACAACCGACAAAAATAGGACACCCCTATGGCCACCACCACGCTTGGCGTAAAACTCGACGATGCTACCCGCGAGCGCCTGAAAAAGGCCGCTGCGCAGATCGACCGTACGCCGCACTGGATGATCAAGCAGGCGATCTTCAATTATCTGGAGCAAGTCGAGAGTGGCCTGACGCCCGCCGAGCATGCCGGCCTGGCTGCTGCCGCCGGTGAAGAAGCGCTGGAGTCGCTGACCGAGCAGGGCCTGCAGGTGTTCCTCGACTTCGCCGAAAGCATCCTCCCGCAGTCGGTGCTGCGCGCCGCCATCACCAGCGCCTATCGCCGCCCGGAAACCGAAGTGGTGCCGATGCTGCTGGAGCAGGCGCGCCTGAACAAGGAGCAGGCCGAGGCCTCGCAGAAGCTGGCGCTGGGCATTGCCGAGAAGCTGCGCAACCAGAAGAACGCCAGCGGCCGTCAGGGCCTGGTGCAGGGCCTGCTGCAGGAGTTCTCGCTGTCCTCGCAGGAAGGCGTGGCGCTGATGTGCCTGGCCGAAGCCCTGCTGCGCATCCCGGACAAGGCCACCCGCGACGCGCTGATCCGCGACAAGATCGCCAACGGCAACTGGAGCCAGCACCTCGGCCAGAGCCCGTCGATGTTCGTCAACGCGGCGAGCTGGGGTCTGCTGATCACCGGCAAACTGGTGTCGACCCACAACGAGGCCGGCCTCTCCAATTCGCTCAACCGCCTGATCGGCAAGAGCGGCGAGCCGGTGATCCGCAAGGGTGTGGACATGGCCATGCGCCTGATGGGTGAGCAGTTCGTCACCGGCGAAACCATCGCCGAGGCCCTGGCCAACGCCGCCACCCTGGAAGCCAAGGGCTTCCGCTACTCCTACGACATGCTCGGTGAAGCCGCGCTGACCGAGGAAGACGCCAAGCGTTACCTGGCCTCCTACGAGCAGGCCATCCACGCCATCGGCAAGGCCTCGCACGGTCGCGGCATCTACGAAGGCCCGGGCATCTCGATCAAGCTCTCCGCCCTGCACCCGCGCTACAGCCGCGCCCAGTACGAGCGGGTGATGGACGAGCTGTACCCGACCCTGCTGGGCCTGACCCAGCTGGCCAAGCAGTACGACATCGGCCTCAACATCGACGCCGAGGAAGCCGACCGCCTGGAGCTGTCGCTGGATCTGCTCGAGCGCCTGTGCTTCGAGCCCTCCCTGGCCGGCTGGAACGGCATCGGTTTCGTCATCCAGGCCTACCAGAAACGCTGCCCGTACGTGATCGACTACGTCATCGACCTGGCCAAGCGCAGCCGTCATCGCCTGATGATCCGTCTGGTCAAGGGCGCCTACTGGGACAGCGAGATCAAGCTGGCCCAGGTCAATGGTCTGGAAGGCTACCCGGTGTACACCCGCAAGCCGTACACCGACGTGTCCTACCTGGCCTGCGCACGCAAGCTGCTGGCCGCGCCGGAAGCCATCTACCCGCAGTTCGCCACCCACAACGCCCACTCGCTGTCGGCCATCTACCAGCTGGCCGGGCAGAACTACTACCCGGGTCAGTACGAGTTCCAGTGCCTGCACGGCATGGGCGAGCCGCTGTACGAGCAGGTGGTGGGCAAGATCGCCGACGGCAAGCTGAACCGCCCGTGCCGCATCTACGCACCGGTGGGCAGCCATGAAACCCTGCTGGCCTACCTGGTACGCCGTCTGCTGGAAAACGGCGCCAACACCAGCTTCGTCAACCGCATCGCCGACCACAGCATCTCGCTGAAAGACCTGGTGCTCGACCCGGTGCTGCAGGTCGAGCAGATGGCCGCGCAGGAAGGCGCCATCGGCCTGCCGCATCCGCGTATCGCCCTGCCGCGTGACCTGTACGGCAAGGAGCGGGTCAACTCCGCCGGCCTGGACCTGGCCAACGAACACCGTCTCGGCTCGCTGTCTTCGGCGCTGCTGTCGTCCACCAATCTCAGCTACGTCGCCGAACCCATGCTCGGCTGCGATGCACCTAACCCGGGCGAGCCGGAGCCGGTACGCAACCCGGCCGATCACCGTGACCTGGTCGGCCACGTGCGCGAAGCCAGCGTCAAGGATGTCGACAGCGCCATCCTCTGCGCCCTGGCCAGCGGCCAGATCTGGCAGTCGACCCTGCCGGCCGAGCGTGCCGCCGTGCTGGAACGCGCCGCCGACCTGATGGAAGCCGAACTGCAGCAGCTGATGGGCCTGCTGGTGCGTGAGTCCGGCAAGACCTTCGCCAACGCCATCGCCGAAGTGCGCGAGGCGGTGGACTTCCTCCGTTACTACGCGATCCAGGCACGCAGCTTCGGCAACGACAGCCACCGCCCGCTGGGTCCGGTGGTGTGCATCAGCCCGTGGAACTTTCCCCTGGCGATCTTCAGTGGCCAGGTGGCCGCCGCGCTCGCCGCCGGCAACACCGTGCTGGCCAAGCCGGCCGAACAGACGCCGCTGATCGCAGCGCAAGCCGTGCGCATTCTGCTCGAGGCCGGCGTACCGGCTGGCGCCGTACAACTGCTGCCGGGCCGTGGCGAAACCGTCGGTGCGCGCCTGGTCGGTGACGAGCGCGTGCGCGGGGTGATGTTCACCGGTTCCACCGAGGTGGCCGGCATCCTCCAGCGCAACATCGCCGGGCGCCTGGATGCCCAGGGCCGCACCATCCCGCTGATCGCCGAAACCGGCGGCCTCAACGCCATGATCGTCGACTCCTCGGCGTTGACCGAGCAGGTGGTGATGGACGTGGTCGCCTCCGCCTTCGACAGCGCCGGCCAGCGCTGCTCGGCCCTGCGCGTGCTGTGCGTGCAGGACGACGTCGCCGACCGCGTGCTGACCATGCTCAAGGGCGCCATGGCCGAGTACACACTCGGCAACCCCGAGCGCCTGAACACCGACATCGGCCCGGTGATCGACGCCGAAGCCAAGGCCGGCATCGACACCCACATCGCCAAGCTGCGCGAGAAAGGCCGCAAGGTCACCCAACTGGCGCGCGTCAACGCTGACGACATCAAGCGCGGCACCTTCGTCGTGCCGACCCTGATCGAGCTGGACAGCTTCGACGAGATGAAGCGCGAGATCTTCGGCCCGGTGCTGCACGTGGTGCGCTACCAGCGCGCGGACCTGGGCAAGCTGCTGCAGCAGATCAACGACAGCGGCTACGGCCTGACCCTCGGCGTGCACACGCGCATCGACGAAACCATCGCCCAGGTGGTCGGCACCGCCAAGGTCGGCAACCTGTATGTGAACCGCAACATGGTCGGCGCCGTGGTCGGCGTGCAACCGTTCGGTGGCGAAGGCCTGTCCGGCACCGGCCCGAAAGCCGGTGGCCCGCTGTACCTGTATCGTCTGCTGTCGACCCGTCCGCAGGAAGCCGTCGCCCAGTACCTGCAACAGGCCGAGGTGCAAGCCCTGCCGGTGCCAAGCGAGCTGGACAAGGTGCGCAGTGCCTTCGCCGACTGGGCAGGCAAGCAGGAGCCGGCCATCGCCGCGCTGTTCGAGCGCTATCGCACGCTGTCGCAGAGCTACAGCAGCCACACGCTGACCGGCCCGACCGGCGAGCGCAACAGCTACACCCTGCTGCCGCGTGAGCATGTGCTGAACCTGGCCGATGAGCGCAGTGACCTGCTGGCCCAGCTGGCCGCCACCCTGGCCGTTGGCAGCCGGGCGGTCTGGCTGGACAGCCAGCGCGCACTGCATGCCGAACTGCCGAAGGAAGTGCAGAAGCACATCCAGCTGGTGGCCGACTGGAACAGCGTCGACGTGGAGCTGGACGCCATCCTGCACCACGGCGACTCCGACCAGCTGCGCGCGGTCAGCGAGCAGGCGGCGCAGCGCAAGGGTGCCATCGTCGGTGTACACGGCCTGAACAAGGGCGAGACCGACATCGCCCTGGAACGTCTGCTGGTGGAACACGCCCTGAGCGTCAACACCGCGGCGGCTGGTGGCAACGCCAGCCTGATGACCATCGGCTGATCGCAGCCGATAACGCCGTGGAAAGCTGGATGAAAGCTTTCCGCGGCATGCTGCACCCACACAGCGCAACTGCCTGCAGGGGCTACCCGCCCGGCGCCGTGTTCTCTCCTCCTGACCTTAGGGTCTGCGCCAGCCTATCCGGTCGGTGCGTCGAGCGGGGCCAACCGCCCCGCCCATCCCCTCTTCCTGCTAACAATCCATCGCAACTGGCCATCATTGCGTAACAGAAAGTTCGGACTATGTTGATTGGACTGGCGCCTCCCCGTGCCAGACAGAGCTGCATTCCTGACGCTCATCAGGTGCTCGACAACGCTTGGAACAAGGATGTGCGTTGACGAATCCTGACTATTGATTCAAGTCAGGATGCTGTGCTCGCCAAACGCGCTCAATACCTATGTCCCCTCGTGACACGGAGGTAATTGAGATGTCTGATTCGACGCAAAAACTCCGCCTTGGCGCGCTGATCGCGCTGGTCGTCGGCTCCATGGTCGGCGGCGGTATCTTCTCGCTACCCCAGAACATCGCCGCCAGCGCCAGCGCCGGCGCCACCCTGATCGGCTGGCTGATCACCGGTGTCGGCATGCTGACGCTGGCGTTCGTGTTCCAGACCCTGGCCAACCGCAAGCCCGAACTCGACGGCGGGGTGTACGCCTACGCCAAAGCCGGTTTCGGCGACTACATGGGTTTCTCCTCAGCCTGGGGCTATTGGATCAGCGCCTGGATCGGCAACGTCAGCTACATGGTGCTGCTGTTTTCCACTTTGGGTTACTTCTTCCCGGTGTTCGGCGAAGGCAACACCATGCCGGCGGTGATCGGCGCCTCGGTGCTGCTCTGGCTACTGCACTTTCTGGTGCTACGCGGGATCAAGGAAGCGGCCTTCATCAACACCGTGACCACCATAGCCAAGATGCTGCCGCTGGCACTGTTCATCGTCATCGCCGCCATCGCCTTCAAGATGGACGTGTTCACCGCGGACTTCTGGGGCCGTGGCAACAGCGAACTGGGCAGCGTGATGGATCAGGTGCGCAACATGATGCTGGTCACCGTCTGGGTGTTCATCGGCATCGAAGGCGCGAGCATCTTCTCCGCCCGTGCCGAGAAGCGCAGCGATGTCGGCAAGGCCACGGTGATCGGTTTCGTCGGCGTGCTTCTGCTCCTGGTGCTGGTCAACGTCCTGTCCCAGGGCATCATGGCCCAGGCAGAACTGGCCGGGCTGAAAAACCCGTCCATGGCCGGCGTGCTGGAGCAGGTGGTCGGTCCCTGGGGCGCGCAACTGATCTCCATCGGCCTGATCGTCTCGCTGGCCGGTGCCTTGCTGTCATGGACGCTGCTGTGCGCGGAGATTCTCTTCGCCAGCGCCCGCGACCACACCATGCCCGAGTTCCTGCGCAGGGAGAACGCCAACCAGGTTCCGGCCAATGCGTTGTGGCTGTCCAACGGGCTGATCCAGCTGTTTCTGATCATCACCCTGTTCAACGCTTCCACCTACCTCAGCCTGCTGTACCTGGCCACCTCGATGATCCTGGTGCCCTACTTCTGGTCCAGCGCCTACGCGGTATTGCTGGCGGTACGTGGCGAGACCTACGAGAACGCCGGCGGCGAGCGCAACAAGGACCTGCTGATCGCGGCCATCTCCACCCTGTACGCGGTGTGGCTGGTGTACGCCGCCGGCGTGCAGTACCTGCTGCTCTCGGCGCTGCTCTATGCCCCTGGCGCGATCCTCTTCGCCAAGGCCAAGCGCGAACTGGGGCAGCCCATTTTCACCAGCGTCGAGAAGATCATTTTCGTCGCCGTACTGATCGGTGCCGCCATCGCCGCCTACGGGCTGTATGACGGTTTCCTGAGTCTGTAAGAGAAGGAGTTCGACATGTCCAAGAAAGCCCTCGGCGTTCATTCCGAAGCCGGCAAACTGCACAAGGTGATGGTCTGTTCGCCAGGCCTCGCTCACCTGCGCCTGACCCCCGCCAACTGCGATGAATTGCTGTTCGACGATGTGATCTGGGTATCCCAGGCCAAGCGCGACCACTTCGACTTCATGACCAAGATGCGAGAACGCGGCGTCGAAGTAGTGGAGATGCACAACCTGCTGGAAGAGACCGTCAGCGATCCCAACGCGCTGAAGTGGATTCTCGATCGCAAGATCACCCCCAACAGCGTAGGCCTGGGCCTGCAGAGCGAAGTGCGTTCCTTCATCGAAGGGCTGGAGCCACGCAAGATCGCCGAGTTCCTGATCGGCGGCGTATCCGGCGCCGACCTGGCCAAGCACAAGGATTCCGAGGCAGCGAAGATGTTCAACGCCTACCTCGGTGAAGCCAGCTTCATCTTCCCGCCGCTGCCCAACACCCAGTTCACCCGCGACACCACCTGCTGGATCTATGGCGGCGTCACCTTGAACCCCATGTACTGGCCAGCGCGCCGTCAGGAAACCCTGCTCGCCAGCGCCATCTACACCTTCCACCCGGACTTCGCCAATGAGCCCTTCGAGATCTGGTACGGCGACCCGGACCAGGACCACGGTTCGGCCACCCTCGAAGGCGGCGACGTGATGCCCATCGGCAATGGCACCGTGCTGATCGGCATGGGCGAACGCAGCTCGCACCAGGCCATCGGCCAGGTGGCGCGCGCACTGTTCGCCAAGGGCGCGGCCGAGCGGGTAGTGGTCGCTGGCCTCGGCCGCTCCCGCGCGGCCATGCACCTGGATACCGTATTCAGCTTCTGCGACCGCGACCTGGTCACCATCTTCCCGGAAGTGGCCAACTCCATCGTGCCCTTCACCCTGCGCCCGGACGAGAGCCGCCCAGGCGGCATCGACGTACGCCGCGAAGACAAACCCTTCGTCGATGTGGTCGCCGAATCCCTCAACCTGAAGAAGCTGCGCGTGGTGGAAACCGGCGGCGACGCCTACGAGGCCGAGCGCGAACAATGGGACGACGGCAACAACGTGGTCTGCCTGGAGCCCGGCGTGGTGATCGGCTACGACCGCAACACCTACACCAACACCCTGCTGCGCAAGGCCGGCGTCGAGGTCATCACCATCAGCGCCAGCGAACTGGGGCGCGGTCGTGGCGGCGGCCACTGCATGACCTGCCCGATCATCCGCGACCCCATCGATTACTGAACAAGCCAGCCCCAGCGGTGATCCGCCGCCGGGCCCGTTTCAAGCTGCCCACAAGGAGAGAGAACCATGGCTTTCAACATGCACAACCGCAATCTGCTCAGCCTGATGCACCACAGTACCCGTGAGCTGCGCTACCTGCTCGATCTGTCGCGCGACCTCAAACGCGCCAAGTACACCGGCACCGAGCAGCAACACCTGACCCGCAAGAACATCGCGCTGATCTTCGAGAAGACCTCGACCCGCACCCGCTGCGCCTTCGAGGTAGCGGCCTACGACCAGGGCGCCAACGTCACCTATATCGACCCCAACTCCTCGCAGATCGGCCACAAGGAGTCGATGAAGGACACCGCCCGCGTGCTCGGGCGCATGTACGACGCCATCGAGTACCGCGGCTTCAAGCAGGAAATCGTCGAAGAACTGGCCCAGTACGCCGGGGTGCCGGTGTTCAACGGCCTGACCGACGAGTACCACCCGACGCAGATGCTCGCCGACGTGCTGACCATGCGCGAGCACAGCGACAAGCCGCTGCACGACATTGCCTACGCCTACCTCGGTGACGCGCGCAACAACATGGGCAACTCATTGCTGCTGATCGGCGCCAAGCTCGGCATGGATGTGCGCATCGCCGCGCCCAAGGCGCTGTGGCCCAGCGAGGAACACGTCGCCGCCTGCCGAAAATTCGCGGAAGAAAGTGGCGCACGCATCCTGCTCACCGAAGACCCGAAGGAGGCGGTCAAGGGCGTCGACTTCGTCCATACCGACGTCTGGGTGTCCATGGGCGAGCCGGTGGAAGCCTGGGGCGAACGCATCCAGGAACTACTGCCCTATCAGGTCAACGCCGAGATCATGAAGGCCTCCGGCAACCCACGGGTGAAGTTCATGCACTGCCTACCGGCCTTCCACAACAGCGAGACCAAGGTCGGCAAGCAGATCGCCGAGCAGTATCCGCACCTGAAGAACGGCATCGAGGTCACCGAAGACGTGTTCGAGTCGCCCTGGAACATCGCCTTCGAGCAGGCGGAAAACCGCATGCACACGATCAAGGCCATTCTGGTGGCGACCCTGGCTGATATTTAGGTTGACGTAGCCCGGATGCAATCCGGGGATGAGCTTGTCTCCCCTCTCCCATTTATGGGAGAGGGGCCGGGGGAGAGGGTCTGACCGGCGACGCCGAACCCCAGGCCACAGGCCCCGGATTCAATCCGAGCGACAAGGAGAACACCATGCGACTCGTCATCGCCCTGGGCGGTAACGCCCTGCTTCGCCGCGGTGAAGCCATGACCGCGGAAAATCAACGAGAGAACGTACGTATCGCCTGCCAGCAGATCGCCAAGGTGGCACCCGGTAACGAGCTGGTCATCGCTCACGGTAACGGCCCGCAAGTCGGCCTGCTGGCCTTGCAGGGCAATGCCTATGACGCGGCCAATCCCTACCCGCTGGACGTGCTCGGCGCCGAGACCGAAGGCATGATCGGTTACATGATCGAACAGGAGCTGGGCAACCTGCTGCCGTTCGAAGTGCCCTTCGCCACCCTGCTCACCCAGGTGGAAGTGGACAGCGCCGACCCGGCGTTCAAGAAACCGAGCAAACCCATCGGCCCGGTCTACAGCAAAGAGGAAGCCGAACGCCTGGCCGCCGAGAAAAGCTGGAGTATCGCCCCGGATGGCGACAAGTTCCGCCGCGTGGTGGCCAGCCCGCGCCCGCAGCGCATCTTCGAAATTCGCCCGATCAAATGGCTGCTGGAAAAGGGCAGCGTGGTGATCTGCGCCGGCGGCGGTGGCATCCCGACCATGTACGACGGCAACCAACTGCGCGGCGTCGAAGCGGTGATCGACAAGGACCTGTGCTCGGCGCTGCTGGCCGAACAGCTCAATGCCGACCTGCTGGTGATCGCCACCGATGTCGACGCTGCCTATGTCGACTGGGGCAAACCCACGCAGAAATCCATCGCCGAAGCTCATCCCGACGCCATCGAAACGCTCGGCTTCGCCGCCGGCTCCATGGGTCCGAAAGTACAGGCCGCCTGCGAGTTCGCCCGCAATACCGGCAGCAGCGCGGTGATCGGTTCGTTGGAAAATATCGAAGCCATCGTCCAGGGTCGTTCAGGCACGCGCATCAGCCTGGACTGCAAGGGCATCGTCTATCGCTGAGAGGGCACAATCATGTTCACCCCCGGTCACCTGCACCGCGACAATAACGACCGCCCCGAGCACATGCGCCTGCTGCCGCCCTTCTCGGTGGACTTCTACTACGAAGTCCGCAAGGACCCGCAGCAGGGGCCGATGCTGCACATGCGCCTGGTCGGCGAGGTGGACGGCAAGCATTTCGAGGAGGAATTCGAACTGCATCGCGACGTCGCCTTCAACTTTGCCAGCGTCGCCACCCGCGTGGCCGCCCGCCATGGCCTGCACCCCAACGCCAGCCCGGTGATGCGCGGCCATGACGAATACGACAAGGTGTTCGCCGACATCCGCGCCAAACTCAACGCCCAACCGGGCGAACCGGTAAATCTCGACCACGTACTCTGACGCCGCCCATAGCCCGGATTGCATTCGGGCTATGCCTCTACCCGTAGGGTGCGCCGCGCGCACCGATGCAGTTGCTCAGGTCAGCGGATACTCCGACGTGCATGGCCTCAAGAAGTGATAGCACCTCAAGACTCCCGCCGAACTGCCGATCCACACCACATGGCTCGATAACTAACTGCGCGTGCAGGACAGCAGAAACCAAGGGATGTGGAAATGAAAAACTTCAGCGTGGAAGGCCTGCTGGCATACCGCTCTTTCAAGGCGGGCACGGCAAGTTCCATTATTCAGCGCAACGTCGATCAACCCAAATCATCATCTGGCCTACAGGGCGTTGCCACTGATGTGGGCGTGAAGGTAACCCTCTCTCCCGCAGCCACGAAGATATCCTTGCTGCTCAAGAGCGAGTCCGCGGGTAAGGCCAGCGCGGCAGTTGGCTTCGACGAGTTTCTGGAAAGCAACCACCAGCAGATCAAGGCTCATGGCAAGAATGCCGACCTCCTCAAGGAAGAACCTCAGGACCCGAGCCCAGAACGGCAAACGCTGGCTCAGCAAGCAGCCAACTATCTTCTCAGCCACCATTACGGTGAAGAGAAAATCCATAGCCGTCGCTCGGCAGAAAACCCGTTCGCCGCACTGGACCGGGTCACGCTTTCGAAAATCTCCTTCGATGACTCAGGGCTGTTTACAGCGGCAGAGCGCCAAGTCGCGTTTCTGGAAATGACCAATCGCGACATACTATTTCGCAATGCAACCTATGACTTGGCCGACGAGCTGCAACGCCGAGACGGTTCCGCCCCCTGGTTCCAGGTAACCGCCTTTCTGCGCGACGCACAGTTGATCGGCGCCATGAGCGAGGGAGAGAAGGCCTGGAGAAACTGGCCACCAGCGACCGAGCTGGAGGCCTTTGCGGCGTCGATGCTGCGCAATGACCCCAGCCGGGAACCGACCTTGCCCAAGTATCAGAACCTCAATAACCAGGACAAACCCATCCTGGCCTAAATGGTTGGCAAGGATGGTTCAGGCAGTTGGCAGAACGTCGCAGTTGAAGATCTGGCGTCGGATACCATGCCACTCAGACTCCTGCAGTCCTTGATCGAAAAAAGCAAAACCAGCCAACCCGAACATCCCTGGCTATCGCTCTACCTCAGTATCGACAGTATCGGCCGATAGCGACGCCCCCTCAGGCCTGCATCGTCCAGCCATGCACACCCATCGCTGCTTGGCGCCCTGCCTCAGAGCGAGTCGGGTGCGGATGGCAGGTGAGCGCGATGTCCTCGGCCGAGGCTGAGAACTCCATGGCCACGCAATACTCGCCAATCAGTTCACCTACGCTCGGCCCGATCATGTGCACGCCGAGAATCTGGTCGGTATTGGCGTCGGCGAGGATCTTCACGAAACCTTCGGTCTCGTGGTTGATCTTCGCCCGGCTGTTGGCGGTGAAGGGGAACTTGCCGACCTTGTAGGCACGGCCTTCGGCCTTCAGTTCCTCCTCGCCCTTGCCGACGCTGGCCACTTCCGGGCGGGTGTAGATCACGCCGGGGATCACCCCGTAGTTGACCTCGGCGGCGTGCCCGGCGATGCGTTCGATGCAGGCCACCGCCTCGTCCTCAGCCTTGTGCGCCAGCATCGGCCCGGAGGTGACATCGCCGATCACCCACACACCGGGCACGCCGCTGTGGTGCTTTTCGTTACCGAGCATGCCGCGTTTGTCGGTGTTCAGGCCGACGCTCTCCAGCCCGAGCCCTTTGGTATACGGACGCCGGCCGATGGCCACCAGCACGTAATCGGCCTCCAGGGTCTCGCTCGCACCGCCTGCTGCCGGCTCCAGCGTCAGGGTCACGCCGGACTTGCTCGTCTTCGCGCCGGTGACCTTGGTGCCCAGCTTGAAACTCATGCCCTGCTTGCCCAGAGTGCGCTGCAGGGTCTTGGCCGTCTCGCCATCAAGACCGGGGCAGATGCGCTCGAGGTATTCCACCACCGTGACCTGGCTGCCCAGGCGGCGCCACACCGAGCCCAGTTCCAGGCCGATCACCCCGGCGCCGATCACCACCAGGTGCTTCGGCACCTCGGGCAACGCCAGCGCGCCAGTGGAGTCGAGGATGCGCGCGTTGTCGATCTCCACACCCGGCAAAGGTGCTGGCTCCGAGCCGGTGGCGATGACGATGTTCCTGGTTTCCAGCAAACGCTCGCCGCCCTCGCTCAGCTTGACCTGCACTCGCCCTGGACCATCGATCCGCCCCCAGCCCTTGACCCACTCCACCTTGTTCTTGCGAAACAGAAATTCCACGCCCTTGGTCAGCGCTTCGACGCTATCGGCCTTCTGCTTCATCATCTGCGCCAGGTTGAGCGTCGGCGTGACCTCCACCCCCAGGGCACTCAACTCCCCACCGGCAGCAGCCTCGTAGAGTTCGGATGCATGCAGCAAGGCCTTGGACGGCATGCAGCCAACGTTCAGGCAGGTGCCACCGAGGGTTTCACGCCCCTCCACGCAGGCCACCTTCAGGCCCAGTTGCCCGGCGCGAATAGCCGCGTTGTAACCGCCGGGGCCGGCGCCGATGATGACCACGTCATAGCTGCTCATAGCTTTGTCCTCGAATCAGGGAGTTTTGCCGGCCACCGCAGCCGTGACGACCGGGCGCACGCGCAAGAGGTGGAAGAATAGAAACGCCAACACGGCGAACAGCGCATTCAAGGCAACCATAGGCCAGGCCGAGCCATCCTGCAGGGCACCGAGCAGCAGGCCGGCCAGGGTGGCGCCCGCCATCTGCGAGAAGCCCATCAGCCCCGCAGCCAATCCGGCACGCTGCGGATTGGGAATCACCGCGCCAGCCACGGCGGCCGGCAGCAGCATGCCACCGCCCAGCGTCACCAATACCTGCGGCAGCGACAGCCCCAGCAGCGACAGGCCAAACAGCAGGTAGGTCGCCAGGGTCAGCAATGACCCGAGCAGCACCAGCGCGACGCCGATGCCCACCACCTTCTGCGGCCCCAGGCGTTGCACGTTGCGCAGGGTGAACAGGGCACCGCCGAGCAGACCGGAAACGATCAGGGCGAAGGTCAACCCGTACTGCGCCGCGCTCAGCCCCAGCAGGCCGATATACACCGACGAGGAACCAGCCACCACGACGAACATCGAGCCGTAGGTACAAGCAATGGTCAGCGCCAGCGCGCGGCAACTGGGCCACACCTGCAGGTAGCTGGCCAGCAGGCCTTTGAGTCGTCCTGCCTGAGGATCGCGCTGCAGATGGCTCTCGCGGTAGCCGGTAAGCACCGACAGCAAGGCCAGGCTGCCAAGTACCAGGGTCGCCAACAGCGGCGCACGCCAGCCGCCGAACTGGGTCAGCAGGCCGCCAACCACCGGCGACAGGACGATGGCCGCGAACATGCCCAGCACCGTCAGCGCCAGGGCCGGCCCGGCCTGTTCCTGCCAGACGTCACGGACGATGGCACGCGCCAGCACCAGCGCCGCACAGGCGCCCAGCCCCTGCAGCACGCGCATGCCGATCAGCACGTCGATGTTCGGCGCCAGCAGCATGCCCAGGGTCGCCAGCAGATAGAGGCTCAACCCGGCAAGCAGCACCGGACGGCGCCCGAGCCGATCCGACAGCGGTCCGAGCAGCAATTGGCCAAGGCCAAAGGCGCCGACGAACAGCGACAGCGCCAACAGACTGCTGCCAGGCTCGGCCTCCAGCCCGCGCTCCAGCTCACCGAGGGCGGGAATCAGCAACTGCGTGGAGGTCTCCCCCAACGCGGTGAGCAGCATCAGGATGATCAACAAAACACGGGAAGGCTGCATGGCGAAACTCCGATCGACAGCGACTGGCGGCTATTTATATTTCGACCATAATATGAAACATTGAATGTCGTCCATCATATTTATCTGGAGCCCGCATGACCGCCTTATCCCGAGACGCCCGCCTCGCCACCTGGATTGCCGAGGAGCAGGCCATTCGCAATCAACTCGCCGCCCCGGGCACCCTCAGCCTGGCGGAGGTGGCCGCCATGTCGCCGATGGATTTCTTCGACGGCATCGGCCGCGGCGACCTGCCCTCCCCGCCGATCAACGCGGTGCTCGACTTCACCCCGGTGCAATGGGCCAGCGGCCTGTTCGTCTTCCAGGGCACGCCAGATCAGCGCCACTACAACCCGCTGGGCAGCGTGCATGGCGGCTACATCGCCACACTCCTCGACTCCTGCATGGGTTGCGCCGTGCATACCCTGCTCAAGACGGGCCAGGGCTACACCACCGCGGACCTGCGGGTAAGCTACATCCGCGCGCTGCGCAGTGAAGTCGGTCCGGTACGCGCCGAAGGCCGCATCATCCATGTCGGCCGTTCCACCGCGCTGGCCGAAGGTCGACTGTACGACGTCGACGAGCGCCTCTACGCCGTCGCCTCCACCACCTGTCTGATTCTCGACATGAACGCGCCGCGCCAGAACGGCGATGCAGGTGTAAGATGACAGCCAGCATCTGATAGACGAGAAAGCCCATGCGCTATTCGGAAGACCACAAGGCCAAGACCCACCAACGCATCATCGAGGAGGCGGCCCTGCGCTTTCGCCGCGATGGCGTCGGCGCCACCGGCCTGCAGCCGCTGATGAAGGCACTGGGCCTGACCCACGGCGGTTTCTATGCCCACTTCAAGTCCAAGGACGATCTGGTGGAAAACGCCCTGCGCCATGCGGTGGAGGAACTTTCCCGCAGCACCGAGGCGCTGGCCAAGGATGCCGAGGCACCGCTGCCGCGCTTTATCGCCAGCTACCTGTCCAGCGCGCATCGCGCCAACCCCGGCAGTGGCTGCCCGCTGCCGACCATGTCCGCCGAGCTGGGTCAACGTGGCGAGGCCAGCGAAACCACCGACGCCCTGGTGCGTGACCGTCTGGCCATGATCGAGGACAACCTCGGCGGCGATGATGCCGCCGAGCAGAGCGTACTGCTGCTCTCGAGCATGGTCGGCGCCCTGCTGCTGTCGCGCAGCGTCAAGGACCCGGAGCTGTCCGACCGCCTGCTGAAAACGACCCGTCGCCTGCTGATCGAGCAGACGCAGGACGCGTAACGACAAGGCTATGCCTGAGTTAACTGTGCACCCGTAGGAGCGGATTTATCCGCGAAATTCACGGTTGAAGCCGCTCCTACAACGTCACTCACGTGCACATAGCCAATAACTAGACTGCTTCGGACTCACTTGTAGCGCGCCGCCGCCTGGCTGTGCGACAGGTTCGGCCCCAGCGCGGCGCGGGCGGCGACGAAGGCATCCCAGTCGGCTGCATCCGGCAGCGAGGGTATGGTCACCAGTTCACCCTGATCGAAACCAGCCAACGCTGCATCGACCATCTCGCCCACTTCCATGATCATCGACGGCGGCAGCGCCGAGGCGTCGGTGCCGCTGCGCTCCCAGATCTCGGTGCGGGTCACGCCCGGCATCACCGCCTGCAGCTGCACGCCCGAACCACGCAGTTCGCCAGCCAGGGTCTGGGTCAGGCTCAGCACATAGGCCTTGGTCGCGCTGTACACGGCGTTGAACATCTCCGGCGCCAGCGCCACCACCGAGCCGAGGTTGATGATGCCGCCACGCCCCGCCGCGGAGAAATTGGCCGCAGCCGCAGCCGCCAGGTGGGTCAGTGCCACCACATTGAGCTGGATCATCGCCTCGGCCTGCTCCAGATCGGCGTCGGCCAGCTTGCCGTTCATCGCTACGCCCGCGTTGTTCACCAGCAGGCCGATACCGGCATCCTCACGCAGGCGTTGCGCCACCTTGAGGATATCGGCCTTCTGCGTCAGGTCGGCCGGCAGCACCTCGACGGCGACGCCATATTCGCCGCCCAGGCGCTCGGCCAGGGCCTGCAGGCGCTGGGCATCGCGCGCCACCAGCAGGAGGTCATGACCACGCCGGGCCAGGCGCTCGGCGTAGGTGGCGCCGATGCCGGACGAGGCGCCGGTGATCAGGGCGGTAGCGGGCTTGCTTGCAGTGCTCATGGAAGTCTCCGGGATAAGGATGAAGGTGGGCGAGCGATTTAGATTATGGTCATAATCTTAGTCACTTATATGACTATCTTCATATAGCTTCGTCAAGCACTTTGCGCAGCGACCGTCTGGCGGGAAAGGTTCGTACTGGAGTAACAAAGAAGCCGCGCGCAGCACTGCGCGCGGCCTGACAGCGGCGCTGCCTGGGCAGGAGCAGGCAGCGCGAGGGAGGCACTTTCTCAGTTGGGGCGCATATCCACGCGCAGACGCAGATAGGAGGTCAGGCGCTTGCCGTTGATAAGCCCCTGATAGCCGTGACTGTCAAAGGTGGTGCTCTTGATCAGGTCGACGCGGAAACGCGGATTGCTTTCGTAGGTGCGACCCAGGGTGCTGGTGGAGCGGCTGTCGAACAGGTCGGTACTGACCTTGACGAACTCGCGCGGGTTGCGTCGGCCGTTGGCACCACTGTTGTTCGGGCTGCTGAAGATGTCGCCGGTGGCGGTCATCGCCGAGCTGTAGTACTCGCGCCCACGCAGGCTGGTCTTGCCGCTGGCGATCACGAACTGCTGATTGGCCGGGCGGTAACGGTCGCCGGCGGTCAGGTAGCTGGCCAGCACGTCGTAGAGGGCATAGCTGCTACCGGTGCCGCGCTGCTTGTTGCGCAGGTCGAAGATGAACACGCCGTTGCTGCCGAGCACTTCCATCTCCACCTGGCCGAGGCTGGGGTTGTGCTGCACCAGCAGCGCGGTGTCCTCGTCGACGCCGTAGGCGAACGGCACGTTGGTGTAGTCGGCCAGGCGCACGATGCGCCCCTGACGGCCGCGCTCGCTGAAATGGGTGTCGAGCAGGCCGTGGCTGAAGAAGCCGAAACCGCCCTGCATGTCGTAGGACAGGTCATCACCGCCCGGGGTGGTGTAGACGCCGTAGCGCAGAGCGGGATAGCTCTCGCCGCCGGTGATCATCGGTCCGCCGACCATGATCGCGGTTCCCGCGCTGCTGCCGGCGAGCACGGCGCCGGCATCGTGCCGGGCGCGAATCGCGGCCAGTGCCGGCGTGTCGGCGCGCGTTGCGGTCTGCAGCGTCTGGGTCAGGCGCGCCTGGTCGCCGCCGCCGAAGAAGAAGCCGGTCATGCCGTTGATCTGCGCGATCACCTGCGGGTTGCTGTTGTTGCCGATGCTGTCCAGATCGATGGGGATCCACTGGGCATCCTGGGCGCCGTAGGTCTTCAGCAGCTGCGCGTAGAACTCGCCATTGGACTTGGAGTTGCGCGCGTTGGCAGTGCCGGCGTCCGGGTCCTGGCTCGGTGGAATCGAGGCGGCGGTGATCACGCCGATGCGCGCCTGACTGCCGCCGGCCAGCTGCACCAGACGTTGGTAGATCACCGCGTTGTCGTCCTTGAGCCCGCCGCCCACCAGCAGCAGCGGGCCGGCCGCCAGGGCCGGCAGCGGTAACAGAAGAGCCAGCATGAGGGTGTAACGAATAACCGATCCGATCATTTCGATTTCTCCGCAGGTGCCGCAGGGGCACGGTTGGTGACGCTGGTTGGGGAACGGCGATTGGGAGCCAGAGCGCAGTCGGCGGGCCGGCCTCAGTAAACGGAAAACTGTTTGAAGTAGCGTTTCTCGATGCGCTTGTGGGTGCCGTCGGCAAGGATCGCGGCCAGCGCCCGATCGAGCTGTTGGCGCAGCTCGTCGTCGCCCTTGCGCACGGCGATGCCCTGCCCCTGGCCGAAGAACTGCGGCGCCACCACGGGGCCGCCGACCTGCTCGAAGTCGCGGCCCAGTTCGGTCAGGAGGAAGCCGAAGTAACCGGAAACGGCGTCGTCGAGCACCAGATCCAGCTCGCCGCCTGCGAGCGCCCGGTAGGCCTGGGCGGCGCTGGGATAGCGCAGCAGCTGCACATGCTCGGCGAAGCGGGCCTCGAGAAAGCGCTCGTAGGTGGTGCCCTGTTGCACGCCGACGCGCTTGCCGGCGATGCGCCGCGGGGTGATCAGCATCTGATTGATATGGCCCTTGCGGGCAAAGAAGAAGGCCGGGGTCTGCGCATAGCGGGCGGTGAAGTCCACCCGTTCGGCGCGCGCCGCGGTGATCGACATGGACGCCAGGATCAGGTCCGCGCGTCCCGCGTCGAGTGCCGGGATCAGGTCATCCCAGGCGAAGCGCTGCAGCTCGCATTCGCGCTGCATGCGCTGACACAGGGCCCTGGCGATGTCGACGTTGAAGCCGACCAGATTGCCCTGCGCATCGAGTTCTTCGAAAGGCGGGAACTGTCCCTCCATGGCGACCCGCAACGGTCCTGCCGTGCCCGATTGGGCGAGCAGCACAGCGAACAGACACAACAGCATGCGTAGCATTTCGACTCCTTGCCCGCGCGGGGCCAGGGGGTCAGGTCTCCTGGCGGAAAAGCAGGCGCCGCTGGCGACGCCTTAAGGCCAAAGGAGCGTGGGAGCTGACCTTGAAGAAAAAGCTCCGGACGGCCCGTGATCTGTCGCCGCCCGGAGAATGCCGTTACAGGATGCTCAGCGGGTACTCGATGATCAGGCGCACCTCGTCGAGGTCGTCGTCGAATGCCGTGGAGCGGTGAGTGGCGTGACGCAGGCGCAGCGACAGGTCCTTGGCCGCGCCTTCCTGGAACACGTAGCGCGCTTCCAGATCGCGTTCCCAATGCTTCTCGTCCTCACCGGCCCAGCCGGCGAAGGCGCCATTCGGATCGGCCTTGGTGCCGTCGATATCGTCGCCCTTGATGTAGCGCGCCATGAAGGTCAGGCCGGGAACGCCGTAGTGCTTCATGTTCAGGTCGTAGCGGATCTGCACCGAGCGCTCGTTGGGGGCGTTGAAGTCGGAGTACTGCACCGAGTTGGCCAGCCAGATGGAGTCGCCGCCGATGTAGTCGAAGAACTCGTCGCCACGCACCTTCTGATAGGCCAGGCTGAGCTTGTGCGCGCCGAAGCTGTAGGCGCCCTTGAGCGACCAGGTCAGGGTGTCCAGCTCGCCGGCACGCGCCTCGCCTTCGTCGCGGGTCTTGTATGCCACCAGGTCGAAGTTCAGCGCCTGGCTATCGGTCAGCGGGATGTTGTAGTTCAGGTTGGCGAAGTACTGACGCCAGACGTCCTTGGCCTCGCTGGCATAGAACATCAGGCTCAGGTCGTCATTGACCGCGTAGCTAAGGCCGGCGAAGTCGACGCTGCGCGCCTCCACCTCGGCGTACTCGCTGGTCAGGTCGTCATCGGAGTTGGTGGAGTTGCGGCGATTGATCGAGGTGAAGTGGCCGGCCTCGAAGGACAGCGCGTCGAACTCGCTGCTGGAAATCTGGAAGCCGGTCGCGGTCTCCGGCAGCAGGCGCGCATCGCCGGTGGCGAACACCGGTGCGGTCGGGCGCATCTCGCCGTACTTCAGCTCGGTGGAAGAGGCGCGCAGCTTCACCGCACCACCGATCTGGCCGTAGCTGTCCGGCACCTCGGCATCGGCGGTGCGGTTGTTGCTGATCGGCAGCAGGCCGTTGCCCACCCGGCCACGGCCGCTATCGAGCTTGACCCCGCCGTAGGCGAAGGCATCGGCGCCGACACCGACGGTCCCCTGGGTGAACCCCGAGCTGAAGTTCAGCTGCGCACCGTGTGCCCACTCCTCGCGATAGCCGTTGCGTTCGTTGACCGGCTTGGCACGGTTGATGCCCTGGCTGTTGCTGCCGCCATGACGGTAGTCGCGGTTCATGTAGAAATTGCGGTTGATCAGCTGCAGGCTGCTGTCCTCGATGAACCCCTTGGCTTCCTGCTGCTGACCGGCGGCGGCAGCCTGCGAGGCCACGGCACCGATGGCCAGGGCGAGACAGCTGAGTTTGAGAATCTTCATGCCTTACTCCGTTGGTTTTATTGGTATGGGGTGCCCGCAACGCGGGCGGTGTTCGCAGCCGCTCAGGTGAACAGCTCGGGAACCAGGTCAGCCGGGCATTCGCCGCGCTCGATCACGGCCTCCAGGCAAAGTGAGCGCTCTTCCAGCCAGCACACGAAGTAGCCCACGCCCCTGCGCCGCTTCAGGCGAAACGGCCAGCGCCGTTCCTGCAGCTCGCGGCTCAGTTCGAGGCGGCGCGGCAGGTGCAGCACCGAGAAGAAACCTGCCCGGGTGCGCACCCTTTCGTGCACTCGCACGCTGGAAGAGATGACGGTCTGTGCCATCTGGCTGTCGTCCTGCAGCAGCTTGTGCAGGGCGAAGACTTCCACTCGGTTCAATTGCATGGCTCGTTTCTCCGGCACAGCCGTGCCCGTCCCGCCTGCGCGGTGCAGGCGGGCTGGGGGTAGAGGTAGAAAAAAGGCTCTAGAGGCCGATGATGCGTGCCAGGGTCTCGGCGACCTCGGCGCGCGCGACCGGCGCAGCAGGCTCGAAGCGTCCCTGGTTGGCGCTCAGCCAACCTTCGGCCACGGTCTGCGCGGCAGCCTCGGCGTTCGCTGCGGCGAGGCCGGCGACGTCCGGCAGCGCCACGCTCTTGCTCAACGTGGCTCCGCTGAAGCGCTCGACCAGCGCCTTGCAGGCCAGCGCCCAGTCAGCGCGGCTGGCCGGCCGCTCGGCGTCGAAGCGCTCGGCGCCATCCATCCAGCCGTTGGAAACCACCACTTCGATGTGCTCGCGCAGCGGATGCTCGGCCGGCACGTCGCTCAGCGTCGGCAGGGCCTTGAGGTTGGGCTCCGCGGCCAGGGTCATCTGCAGGGCATTGGCCAGCTCGCCGCGGGTGATCGGGCGCTGCGCCTCGAAGGCGCCCTCGGCGTTGAGGGTCATCAGGCCGCGGAAGGTCACCGCACGAATGGCGTCGCCGCGGCGGCCATTACCGGCATCACGCGGGACGCCGGCGGCCGGCTCGCGCAGATCGGCGGTTACCGGACGGATATCCAGGCGCACGCCGCTGACGCTGTAGTTGGTCTGCGAATCGTGGAAGCGGCTGTGGCCGGCGAAGTCCGCGCGCTTGCTGAACTCGAAGCGATAGCCGTAGTGGTAGCCGTTGGCCGGGTTGTAGCGGGTCATCAGCCCGAGCTGACGGCTCGCCGTGTTGTCGGCCAGGCCATAGAGCACCGCTCGGTTGATCGCCGACACGGCCGACAGGTCGGTGAGCAGGCGATTGCCCACCAGGTACTCGTTGCCAGGCTCGATCGGCTGCTTGCCGGCATCCGGCCGGATCTCGCCCGAGGCCAGGTCGTAGCGATCACCATGACCGAGCATGGCCAGGCGCATGTCGTCGATCCGCGTGCCGTAGAGCCCGAAGCTCTTCTTCGCCGCGGCAGGGTCCATGATGGTCAGGTAGCCCTCGCCCAGTACCTCCAGCTCACCACTGGGCTTGATCCACATGGCGGTGTTGGTATCCAGACCGAAGCCCTTGCCCGGAGCCGGCTGTTCCAGCAGGTAGCTGGCCATGCGCGCGGCGCGCCCGCTGCTGGTTTCCTCGATCTTGTCGAAGTGCTGGTCGATCACGCCGGCGGTGAACAGACCTGCGCCCCTGAGCAGGGCGGTACCGCGCCGGCCCTCGGCCGTGGCCACGCCGAAATCCAGGGTGTCCATGACCACCCCGTAGGCGGTGGGCATGCGCGCACCGAGGATGCTGGCCCCGGCGCTGGTACCGGCCACCACGCCGCCCTTATCGTAGATCGCCTGCACGGCCTGCATGGCGAGCGACGGGCTGCCGTCGGCGTTGAACAGCGCACGGGCGATGCGCGCCTGATCGCCACCAACGAACCAGACCGCACTGGCCTCGCGCAGCGGCGCGACCACGGCAGGGTCGTTCATGGTGTCCTGATAGTTGTGGCGGTCGATGCCGACAATGCGGATGTGCTCGGCGGGCACGCCCAGGGCTTCGAGCTCGGCCTGGAAGCGCTTGCTGGAGCCCAGGCTGCCGCTGGCGGTGGGCATGATGGCGATACGCGCCTGCTGGGCACCGCCCGCCAGTTCGATGAGTTTCTCGTAGACCAGGCTGTTGCTGGCTCGCAGCATGCCGCCGACCGCCAGGAGGTTGCCATCGGCCATTACCGGATCAGCACTGCCGCAGAGGAGGAGCGCGGCGAGAAGGCCACGAAGATTGCGCTGTTTGTTCATTGTTATTGCTCTTGTCAGAAGTCGAAAGCGGTATGCCCCCTGCTCGCAGGCCAAATGAAATGGGCTTGGCGACAGGTCGCGGCGATATGAATTATTTTTTTCACCACATTCACACGTGAAAATCTATATACCAGCCATTTTCAAGGCACAAGCACCACACGCCACGTTTGACATAAATATTTCTTAAACGTAGATTCGTGAAAAAAAACATGTCAAAGATATTTATGCATCTGCCCGGGCGTCCCACCCGATCGCCCACCGGCCAAGGCTCACGAGGCCCTGCCGGCGCCGCCTGGCAACAGTCGGCGTAACGTTCAACCCCGCCGCCTGTCGCGACGGACGCTGCCTCCCAACCGCCATCCACTGGAGTAACAAGATGAACAAGATCGCTCTATTCGGCGCCCTGGCGCTCTCCACCTTCGGCACCTTCGCCGTCGCCGCCGAGCCGGCGCTGCGCATCGGCATCGAGGCGGCCTACCCGCCCTTCGCGTTCAAGACCGCCGACGGCAAGATCGCCGGCTTCGACTACGACATCGGCAACGAGCTGTGCGCGCAGATGCAGGTCAAATGCCAGTGGATCGAGCAGGAGTTCGACGGCCTGATTCCCTCGCTCAAGGTGCGCAAGGTCGACGCCGTGCTGTCCTCGATGTCGATCACCGAAGACCGTCTGAAGTCGGTGGACTTCTCCAAGAAGTACTACCACACCCCCGGCAAGCTGGTGATGAAGGAAGGCAGTCAGATCCAGGACCCGAGCGTCGACCTCAAGGGCAAGAAGGTAGCCGTGCAGCGCGCCTCCACCTACGATCGCTACGCTACTGCCGAACTGACCCCGGCCGGCGTCAACGTGGTGCGCTACGGCTCCAACAACGAAGCCTTCCTCGACCTGCTGGCAGGCCGGGTGGATGCGGTGCTGGCCGATGTGGTGAACATCGACGAGGGCTTCCTGAAAACCGACGGTGGCAAGGGTTTCGCCCTGGTCGGCCCTGATTTCAACGACCCGCGCTACTTCGGTCGCGGCGCCGGCATCGCCGTGCGCAAGGGCGACGCAGCCACCGCCGAGAAGCTCAACACCGCCATCGACGCCATTCGCAGCAACGGCAAGTACGCCGAGGTACAGGCCAAGTACTTCGACTACGACATCTACGGCCAGTAAGCCGCCCACCCCGGCGCCTGCAACAGGCGCCGGTTTCTCTGCGCTGCAACGAGGTTTCCCACCATGCTGCAAGGCTACGGCCCGATCATCGTCGAGGGCGCCTGGCTGACCCTGACTCTGGCTCTGTGCTCGATGGCGCTGGCCATCCTGCTCGGCCTCACCGGCGCTGCGCTGCGCCTCTCGCCACTGCGCTGGCTGGCCAATCTGGGCGACGCCTACGCCACCCTGATCCGGGGCATCCCCGACCTGGTGCTGATCCTGCTGATCTTCTATGGCGGTCAGGACCTGGTGAACCGCATCGCGCCCAGCCTGGGTTACACCGCCTACATCGACATCAACCCCTTCGTCGCCGGTGTGTTCACCATGGGCTTCATCTTCGGCGCCTATCTGTCGGAGACCTTCCGCGGCGCCTTTATGGCCATCGCCAAGGGCCAGGCCGAGGCCGGTGCAGCCTATGGCATGAGCGGCGCCCAGGTGTTCTTGCGCATCCTGGTGCCGCAGATGATCCGCTTCGCCATTCCCGGCTTCACCAACAACTGGCTGGTGCTGACCAAGGCCACCGCACTGATCTCGGTGGTCGGCCTGCAGGACATGATGTTCAAGGCCAAGAACGCCGCCGACGCCACTCGTGAACCCTTCACCTTCTATCTTGCCGTGGCGGGCCTGTACCTGCTGCTGACCAGCGTCTCGCTGCTGCTCCTGCGCGCCGTCGAAAAGCGTTACTCGGTCGGCGTTCGCACGGCTGAAATCTGAGGATCACGTCCATGCTCGATTTCCATCTGATCCTCTCCAGCCTGCCGCTGTATGCCAGCGGTCTGCTGGTCACCTTCGAGCTGCTGCTGATCGCCCTCGCCCTGGGCCTGCTGCTGGCTCTGCCGTTGGCCCTGATGCGGGTGTCGCGCTCGCCGCTGGTGAACTTCCCAGCCTGGCTCTATACCTACGTGATTCGCGGCACGCCGATGCTGGTACAGCTATTTCTGCTCTACTACGGCCTGGCCCAGTTCGACGTCATCCGCGACAGCTTCATGTGGCCGTACTTTTCCAGCGCCACCTTCTGCGTCTGCCTGGCCTTCGCCATCAACACCAGCGCCTACACGGCGGAGATTCTGGCCGGCAGCCTCAAGGCCACGCCGCCCGGCGAGATCGAGGCAGCCAGGGCCATGGGCATGTCACGCACCCAGCTCTACCGGCGCATCCTGCTGCCTTCGGCCATGCGCCGCGCGCTGCCGCAGTACAGCAACGAGGTGATCATGATGCTGCACACCACTTCGCTGGCCTCGCTGGTGACGCTCATCGACCTCACCGGTGCAGCCCGCACCATCAGCTCGCAGTACTACATGCCGTTCGAGGCCTTCATCACCGCCGGCCTGTTCTATCTGGTGCTGACGGTGGGCCTGGTGCGCCTGTTCAAATACGCCGAACTGCGCTGGCTGGCCCACCTGACCCCACGCAAGGATTAACAAGGAAGCCCTATGCAACGTATCGACCACCCACTGCCCTGGAGCCCGACCGGAACCAGCCGTCACCTCAGCGTGCTGCGTTACGGCAGCGGCCCGTGCAAGGCCTATATCCAGGCCAGCCTGCATGCCGACGAGCTGCCGGGCATGCGCGTGGCGGTGGAACTCAGGCGTCGTCTGCAGCAGCTGGAAAGCGCCGGACGCCTGACCGGCGTGATCGAACTGGTGCCGGTGGCCAACCCCATCGGCCTGAGCCAGCTGTTCCAGGCGGCGGTCCAGGGCCGCTTCGAATTCGCCAGCGGCAGGAACTTCAACCGCGACTTCGTCGATCTGGCGGCCGCGGTCGCAGCGCATGTGGAGGGCCACCTGGGCAGCGACGGAGCGAGCAACGTGCGCCTGATTCGCCGCGCCATGGCCGAGGCGCTGGACGCCCTGCCCGCGCCGGCCTCGGAGCTGGAAGGCATGCAGCGTCTGCTGCTACGTCATGCCTGCGATGCCGACATCGTGCTCGACCTGCACTGCGACTTCGAGGCCGCGGTGCACCTGTACAGCGCGCCGCAGCACTGGCCGGCCCTGCGCCCTCTGGCGGCGCGTCTGCAGGCCGGCGCGGTGCTGCTGGCCGAGGATTCCGGCGGCAGCTCGTTCGACGAGGCCTGCGCCATGCCCTGGCAGCGACTGCGCCAGCGTTTCCCCGAAGCCGAAATTCCCCTGGCCTGCCTGGCCACCACCGTGGAGCTGGGCGGCATGGCCGACACCGAAGCCGAACGCGCGGTAGCCAGCGCCGAGGCGATTCTGGCCTTCCTCGCCGAGCGGGGACTGATCACCGGCGACTGGCCGGCAGCGCCGGAACACTGCTGCGAGGCCACGCCCTTTGCCGGCGCGCAGTACGCCCTCGCCCCGCATCCGGGCGTGGTCAGCTTCTTCAAGCAGCCGGGCGAGTGGGTCGAACACGGCGAGGCACTGTTCGAGGTGATCGACCCCTTGAGCGAGCAGCACAGCATCGTCCGCGCCGAAACCTGCGGCGTGCTCTATGCCCGCGAGCGCATGCGCTTCGCCCGCCCCGGCCTCTGGCTGGCCAAGGTCGCCGGGGCAACGCCCATTCGCCAGGGTCGCCTGCTCAGCGACTGACTCATGCCCTAAGAGAACAACAACATGTACAAACTCGAAGTTCAGGACCTGCACAAACGCTACGGTAGCCACGAGGTGATCCGCGGCGTATCGATGGCTGCCAAGGCCGGCGACGTGATCAGCATCATCGGCTCCAGCGGCTCGGGCAAGAGCACCTTCCTGCGCTGCATCAACCTGCTGGAGCAGCCGCATGCCGGTCGCATCCAGCTCAATGGCGAAGAGCTCAGGCTGGTCGCCAATCGCGGCGGCGCGCTCAAGGCCGCCGACGCCAAGCAGTTGCAGCGTATGCGCTCGCGCCTGTCGATGGTGTTCCAGAACTTCAACCTGTGGTCGCACATGAGCGCCCTGGACAACGTCATGGAAGCGCCGGTGCACGTACTCGGTCAGAGCAAGGCCGAGGCGCGCGACAGGGCCGAGCACTACCTGGCCAAGGTCGGCGTCGCGCACCGCAAGGACGCCTACCCGGCGCACATGTCCGGCGGCGAGCAGCAGCGCGTGGCCATCGCCCGCGCCCTGGCCATGGAGCCGGAGGTGATGCTGTTCGACGAGCCCACCTCGGCCCTCGACCCCGAGCTGGTCGGCGAGGTGCTCAAGGTCATGCAGGACCTGGCCAGCGAAGGTCGCACCATGGTGGTGGTGACCCACGAAATGGGTTTTGCCCGCGAGGTGTCCAACCAGCTGATGTTCCTGCACAAGGGTCTGGTGGAAGAACAGGGCCACCCGCGCGAGGTATTGGCCAACCCGCAGTCCGAGCGCCTGCAGCAGTTTCTCTGCGGCAGCCTCAAGTAAGCGAAACAGGCGCACGGCGGGCGGCTTCGGATACACTGCGCGCCATCGCCAGACCGGATCAGCCCAGCCATGCCGAGCAGCTCGTCGTCTTCCGCCACCGTTTACAGCGCCCCCATCCTGCGCAAGCTGGCCGAGGTCGCGCCACAGCTGCAGCCCTCGCTGCGCAAGGTGGCCGACTTCATCCTGCGCCATCCGCTGAAGGCCGCAACTCTGACCATCGAAGAGCTGGCGCAGGCCACGCAGACCTCGCCTGCGGCGGTCAACCGTCTGGCCAAGGCCATGGAGCTGCGCGGCTACATCAGCCTGAAGGCCGAGCTGGTCGCCACCCTGCAGGACATGGTGTCGCCGGTGGACAAGCTACGCGACGAGCTGGCGCAGCGTCCGGACGGGGCCTTCGGTCTGCATGAACAGCTGCAGATCGCCAGCAGCAACCTCGGCGCGGCGGCCAGCAACAATGACGCCGCCGTGTTCGAGGCAGTGATCGGGCGCCTGCTCGGGGCGCGCCGCATCTACATTCTCGGCTTCGGCAACAGCGCCTACATGGCCGGCCTGGCTGCGGCCAACCTGGTGCCCTTCTGCGATGACGCCACCGCCATCAGTATGGAAGGCGGCAACGAGAACGCCGCCTACCGCCTGGCCGCCATCACCGAGCGCGACGTGCTGCTGACCATCTCCCTGCCGCGCTATTCGCTCGACACCCTGCAACTGGCGCGTTTTGCCCGCGAACGCGGCGCCTGCGTGCTGGCCATCACCGACTCGCCCGCCTCGCCGCTGGTGGAGATCGCCGAGTACAGCCTGTTCGCCCCCGCCGAACACCCGGTGCTGATCAGCTCCAATGCCGCCGTGCTGGCCCTGATCGAAGCCCTGGTGGCAGGTGTCATGGCGCGTAACAAGGAGGCGGTAAGCCTGGCTCAGGAACTGACCGAAAGCGTCATGGCCTATCTGCACGTACCCGGCACCGAGCGCGCGCCGCGCAAGCCTCGCAAACGGCGCCCCTGAGCTGACGATACGCACCAAGTCAAAGCCAAAGCTGTCTCAGCGATCAGAAAAAGTGCAGAACGGCGCCCAACGCACTCTGCATAAATTTCTTCATCCAATTGATTTTAAAAGACTATTTACGACATATAGAATTGGCGCCGTTTTTGCTCTAGCAGCTCCAGCCTGACCATATGGACAGGTTTAAAAATCATAACGACACGTCTTAACCACCAGGAGCTTTCATGAATCGCACTCTCTCTTCGCTGGCGCTCGCCGGCGGTCTGCTGGCAGGCGGTCAGGCCGTCGCCGGCGATCTGCTGCAGTGGCAGAACAACAGCCTGACCTACCTCTATGGCCAGGACTTCAAGATCGACCCGGAGATTCAGCAGACCGTCACCTTCGAGCACGCCAGCGGCTGGAGCTTCGGTGACCTGTTCCTGTTCGTCGACGTGATCAAATACAACACCGATGCCACCAACGGCGCCGGTGACGGCCACACCTTCTATGGCGAGTTCAGCCCACGCTTCTCGCTGGGCAAGATCACCGGTGCCGACTTCTCCTTCGGCCCGATCAAGGACGTGCTGATCTCCACCACCTACGAGTTCGGTGAAGACGACGTCGAGTCCTACCTGATCGGCCCGGCGGTCGACCTGGACATCCCCGGCTTCGACTACTTCCAGCTCAACACCTACCTGCGTACCACCGACGGCAGCCGCGCCGGCAGCAACGTCTGGCAGATCACCCCGGTGTGGAGCTACACCATCCCGGTAGGCGAATCGGACATCCTCATCGACGGTTTCATGGACTGGGTGGTGGACAACGACAGCAACCGCCGTGGCGACTACCACGCCAACCTGCACTTCAACCCACAGATCAAGTACGACCTGGGCAAGGCGCTGAAGTGGGGCGAGAAGCAGCTGTACGTGGGTATCGAGTACGACTACTGGAAGAACAAGTACGGCATCAAGGACGGCGGTTTCGTCAGCGACAACTTCGTCGGTTCGACCGACCAGAACACCGCCAGCCTGTTGCTCAAGGCGCACTTCTGAGACGCGCCTGCGCGCTTACTGGCCAAGGTCGCAGCAACTTGCGACCTTCTGCCAATGCCATCGGGCAGCCTGACGTGATTAGCTGCCCAGCATCACCAGACCTTCACCCAAGGATGGACGATGCCACCGCGTATCCTGCTGCTTACCTGCCTCGCCATGCTGGCCTTCGCCGGCAACTCGCTCCTGTGCCGCCTGGCGCTGCGTGAAACGGAAATCGACGCGGCCAGTTTCACGGCTATCCGCCTGCTCGCCGGCGCCCTGACGCTGTGGCTGCTGCTCAAGCTGAGGCAGACCGGGCAACCCATCGCCGGCAATTGGCCTGGCGCGCTGGCGCTGTTCACCTATGCGGCGGCCTTCTCCTTTGCTTACCTGCAACTGGATACCGGCGTCGGCGCCCTGCTGCTGTTCGGCGCCGTGCAGTTGAGCATGCTGCTGTGGGGCTTGCTGCGTGGCGAGCGTCTGGGGCTGGGCACCAGTCTCGGTACGGCGCTGGCCACGGCCGGCCTGCTGGCGCTGCTGCTACCCGGCGCCAGTGCGCCCCCGCTGCTGGCTGCACTGCTGATGCTGCTGGCCGGCGTTGCCTGGGGCGCGTACTCGCTGCTCGGGCGCGGCCAGGGTGATCCGCTGGCCGTGACCACCGGTAACTTTCTGCGTGCGGCACCGCTGGCCGTGCTGCTGGCGCTGGTGCTGTTGTCGCAACTGAACTGGGATGGGCCTGGCCTGTTCTACGCGGTGTTGTCCGGCGCCCTGACCTCGGGTGTCGGTTACGCCATCTGGTACAGCGCGCTGCCCGGCCTGCGCGCCAGTCAGGCCGCCACGGTGCAGTTGAGCGTGCCGATTCTCGCCGCGCTCGGCGGCAGCCTGCTGCTGAGCGAAGCGCTGTCTCTGCGCCTGACCTTGAGCGCCGTTGCCGTGCTCGGCGGTATCGCGCTGGTACTGGGCAGTCGGCAACGTGCCGGGAGCTAATGGCGCGTGCAGTGGTCTTCTATCCTGAACTCATAACGTCCAGGGAAGATCACCATGCACCGTCTGCTTCGTCTTTGCCTCGTTGCCCTACTTGCAGCAGGCCTGAGCGCCTGCGCCAGCCTGAGCAATCGTGACCCGCTGCGGGTCGATCTGGTCGGCCTGGAACCATTGCCCGGTCAGGGCCTGGAGGTACGCTTCGCGGTCAAGCTACGGGTGCAGAACCCCAATGACAGCGCGGTGAGTTTCAACGGCATGGCACTGGATCTGGATGTGAACGGCCAGCCGCTGGCCAGTGGCGTCAGCGACCAGAGCGGCAGCGTGCCACGTTTCGGCGAGACGGTATTGAGCGTACCGGTGAGCATTTCAGCGTTTTCAGTGATGCGTCAGGCGTGGGGCGTGGCCGGTTATCAACCTGGCCAGGAGGTGCCCTACATGCTGCGTGGCAAACTCGCCGACGGCCTGTTCGGCACCCGCCGCTTCAGTGACAGCGGTATCCTGAACTGGCCGCAACCGCCAAACCCCTACTGAAGCAGGAGCCGGCGGTTACACGGCGATCAGGCCGCCTGACGACTGTTGCGCGAAGCTACTCGGCGGTGACAGGCGTCACCGAAGGCCTGGAAGATCTTCACCGAATCCAGGTTCTTCGCCGCCTGCCATTCCGGGTGCCACTGCACCGCGAACAGGAAGGGGGACAGGCTCGGCGCGTGGATCGCCTCGATCAGACCATCCTCGGCGGTGGCCAGCACTTCCAGTCCCTTGCCCAGGTTGCGAATCGCCTGGCCGTGCAGGGAGTTGACCTGAATCTCGTCCTTGCCCATCAACTCGGCGAACCAGCTGCCAGCCACCGGACGCACGCTGTGGCTGGCTGCGTACTGCACCTCGACCGGATCATCGGGGTTTTCGCGATGGTCGTTGAAACCAGGCTCGGCGTAGACCTTCTGGTAGATGTCACCGCCCAGCGCCACGTTGATTTCCTGCATGCCACGGCAGATGCCGAAGATCGGCAGACCGCGAGCGATGGCGGCACGAATCAGCGGTAGATCGAACAGGTCGCGGTCGCGGTCCTGGCCCTTGTTCGGCGTTTCGTTCTCCTGACCATAGAGCGCCGGGTCGATGTTGCTGCCGGCACCGGTGAGGTAAACACCATCGGCCATATCCAGATACTGCTCGAGGTCCTCGATGCCGCAGCAGGTGGGCACCAATACCGGCACGCAACCGGAGAACTCGACCAGAGGCTGGATGTATTTGTGAGTCATTACTTGATAGTCGTGGCCCTTGCGCTCTTGAGCGCCCATGGACATCAACACGACGGGCTTGCGGAGATTGTTCTTGCTAGGAGTGCTGCGGATCTTGTTGTCGGACATACGTCACCTTGGGACAGGCCGGGCCTATCGTTGCTGTGCAGACCGGTAGCCAGCAGAACACTCTGCTGTAGCACCTCCGGCCTGTTTGGCTAACCCCGTGCACCGAGACTCATCCTGAGCCTAAGTGCCGCCTTCCGACGGCGGCTCGAACCGGGTCAACTCCATCCAGAGAGGGGGCTGCAGCGACGCTGCCCGCTACCCGGTTCGGCAACGGAATCTGCAGCCAGTCTGCCCGAGCCGTAAAATATGTCAAACAAATCTGCTCAAGATTTTCTGGTAAGCCATTTATCGCACAACAAGTGAACGCCCATTAAAAGGCGCTCTAAGGGCAATCCAGGCAAACTACCGCCTGGCAAGAAGTCCAATATTTAAAACACCCGTATCTCAAGGGCTGCAGGTCCTAGAGCGACGCCAGCGAACAAAACCCTATATAATCTGCGGTTTCTCACTGCACCGAGGACACCCCTTGACCGCTATGCCGCCCTGCCCCAAATGCAACTCCGAATACACCTACGAAGACGGCGATCAACTGGTCTGCCCCGAGTGCGCCCATGAGTGGAAAGCTGGCGAGAATACCGACGGCGGTGATGACGCGCGGGTGATCAAGGATTCGGTCGGCAACCTGCTGCAGGACGGCGACACCATCACCGTGATCAAGGACCTCAAGGTCAAGGGCTCGTCACTGGTGGTCAAGGTCGGCACCAAGGTGAAGAACATTCGCCTGGTCGACGGCGATCACGACATCGACTGCAAGATCGATGGCATCGGCGCGATGAAGCTCAAGTCCGAGTTCGTACGCAAGGTGTGACGCTCCGCCGCCGCTCGCAACGGGTGGCGGCCCGCTCACTGCACCGGCAGGAAATTCAGCAGGAACAGACTCTGCGCATAGTTGGCGCCCATGCGCCGGTAGCGCTCTTCCAGCACATGGGTGAGCAGATCGAGACGCGCCACCATCTTGCCGAACTCCACTGCGTAGCTGAGGTTGTTGCCCTGTTCGGAGAACTCGTTGGATAGCAGCAGCGGCCGGCCCGCGGCATCACGGCGCTGCGAGAGCATCCAGCCGGCCTTTTCCAGATTACGTGCGGCGTTGTGGATGAATTGCGCATTGAAGCTGTCGGTCAGGTAGAACTCGGTACGGCCGCCGTGAGCCGTCACCAGCATGCTGCCGATGGCATAGGTGAAGGCCGCCACGCGGTCGCCCTGAAAGGCCGGGCTCAGCGAGTAATCCAGCGCCGCAACATCACGCCGGCCGCCCAAGGTCGGCCAGTCCTGATTGTGTTCGATGGCGTACTGGATGGCGCGCTCGGCAGCGGCGGCATCAGGCAGGGAGTTCTTGCGCCACTCGCGCGGGTTACGTTGGTACAACTTGTTCATCAGCCGATACAGGCTGTTGAGGTTGTTGCGCATGGCCAGGGTCGCCATACGGTCGACGTCGGTCTGCAGCACCTCGGCGGGCTTGAGCGGGCTGCGCGTATGCACGATGGAGTCGTTGTCCAGGCGCCCCGTGCAACCACCCAACAACAACAGCGCAGCCAACCCCGGCAGCACCAGCCGTTGCCAAAATACCGAGCTGTTGATTGGTCTGCCCTGTGCAGCAGACGCTGGCCTCGCTCCCATGCAGAGGTTCCCTGGCTGGCACGCGCCCCAGTGGCGCGCGCAACACTCAGAACCTCAGTAAAGCGCAAAAATTCCACGCTGCCTGTGCCCTGGCGCATAAACCGTGCCGATCAATGCGCGGCACGGCAGAAAAATGCGCCGGTTCAAGCTGGATTGGCGGCCCATTGCTCCAGCCGCGTCACGCTTTCGCGGTAGGGCTTGAGGCTCTTGGCCAGCAGGATGATCGACATCAACACCGCCAGGGTGGTGACGATCAGCAGCGAGTAGCGCAGCGCGTTGTCGTCGGCGAAGACGAAATCGGTCACCAGCGCCACGGCGGTCGGACCAACGCCCAGGCCGATCAGGGTGATGACGAACAGATAGATGGCCGACGCCTGGCCGCGCATCGAGTTGGGCATGATTTCCTGGATCGCTGCCGGCGCCACGCCGAACGGCATGCTCAGGCAGAACACCGCAGGCGCCAGCAGCATGCTGGCCCAGAAGGCGGTGTCCATCAGCGGGAACAGCACCACCATCGGCAAGGCGCCCAGCGCAGCGTAAAGGCCGACACGCATGTTGGCATCGCTACGCCCACGCTTGGCCATCAGGTCCGCCAGGCGTCCGCCGAAGACGATGCCCAGGCAGCCGAAGACTGCGACGATGCAGCCGTAGACGATGCCGACCTGGCCGGCGTCCCAGCCATAAGTACGGATGTAGAAAGTCGGTATCCAGGCTGCACTGCCGTAACCGGCAAAAGCCAGCCCGGCGAAACCGAAGTTGTGCAGCAGCACGGTACGGCGATTGGCGCGAATGTAGCGCCCCACTTCGCTCAGCGGCACCGCCACGCCCGCCCCGGCACCGCGCCGGACAGGTTCCTTGATGGCCAGCATCAACAGGGTGAAAAACACACCCGCCACACCGAGAATGAGGAAGATCAACTGCCAGGGACGCACCTCGCCCAGCACCGGCAGGGTCACATCGCCTTGTGCCGAGGCGAACTGAATGACCAGGCCACCGACCAGAAAGGCCAGGCCCGAGCCGAGGTAGACGCCCATGGAATAGACGCTGATGGCCGTGGCCCGGCGCTCGGCGGGAAAGCTGTCGGCAATCAGCGAATAGGCTGCCGGCGACAGCGCCGCCTCGCCCACACCCACGCCGATGCGGCACAGCAGAAACTGCCAGTACATCTTGGCCATGCCGCAGGCGGCGGTAGCGGCGCTCCAGAACAGAATGCCGACGGCGATCAACCCGCGCCGACTACGAGTATCGGCCACCCGCCCCAGCGGAATGCCGCATACGGTGTAGAACAGGGCGAACGACAGGCCCATCAGCAGGCTCATCTGCGTATCGTTGATCGCCAGATCGCGACGGATGGGCTCGACCAGCAGATTGAGGATCTGCCGATCGACGAAGGACAGGACATACGCCACCATCAGGATGGCAACAGTGGCCCAGGCTCGGGCACTGGAGGGATAGCCGTTATTGTTGTTATGCACGGACGCTCTCCTCGGCACCGCAGAACGCGACGCGCGACGGTTGAAAGAAGCGCCAGCTTAGGACGATATAAACGGCGGTGAGTATCGCTCGAAGGTGTTATCAGGTCGGCGAATGCTTCATACCCGCCGAGGCGAATGGCTCGGTGGCGAAATTCAATAGTCGCTCAGAGCGTACTTCCCGTCAGTTAAGCGAATCTGTAGGAGCCGGCTTGCCGGCGATGCTTTTTGAGCGGATCGCCAACAAGCCGGCTCCTACAGTTCTGTCGCTGACCGGCATTGGCCGCAGCGCTATTTTACCTGAACAGGCGCTCAGATCATCAGTGGCGCCCGCTCGCACAGCACCTTCAATGCCGCCGCCCAGTCGGGATGATCGTTAAGGCAGGGCACCAGCTGCAGGCTCTCACCACCGGCCTCAACGAACTGCTCGCGACCGCGGTCGCCGATTTCCTCCAGGGTCTCGATGCAGTCGGCGACGAAGGCCGGACACATCACCAGCAACTTCTTCACGCCCTGCGCGGCCAGCTCGTCGAGACGGCTCTCGGTATAGGGCTCGATCCACTTGGCGCGGCCCAGACGCGACTGGAAGCTCACCGACCATTGCTCAGGGCGCAAGCCCATGCGCTGGGCGAACAGCTCGGCACTGCGCAGGCATTGCGCGCGGTAACAGTTGGCGAGCACCTCGGGCGAAGCGCTGCGGCAGCAATCTTCACCTTTCAGGCAATGACCGCTGGGGTCGAGCTTGTGCAGGTGGCGCTCCGGCAGGCCGTGAAAGCTCAGCAGCAGGTGGTCGAAATCCTGCTCCAGATACGGTTTGGCGCTGGCCACCAGGGCGTCGAGGTATTCCGGCTGATCGTAGAACGGCGGCAGAGTGGACAGACGCATGTCCAGGCCGCGCTCGCGCACCACCCGCTTGACCTCTTCGATCACCGTGGTGGTGGTGCTGTCGGCGAATTGCGGATACAGCGGCGCCAGGGTCACTTCACGGATGCCCTGCGCAGCCAGACGCTGCAGGGTCGACTCGATGGAAGGCTCGCCATAACGCATGGCCAACTCCACCGGGCCATGATTCCAGTGGGCCTTCATCGCTTCCTGCAAACGGCGACTGATCACCACCAGCGGCGAGCCATCGTCCCACCAGATCGAGGCATAGGCATGTGCCGATGCGGCAGGACGCTTGATCAGAATCAGCGACACCAGCAATCGACGCAGCGGCCAGGGCAGGTCGATCACGTAGGGATCCATCAGGAACTGATTGAGGTAACGGCGGACATCGGCTACTTCGGTGGACGCGGGCGAACCCAGGTTAACCAGCAACAATGCGTGATCGGTCATGCGAAATCCTAGTCATTGATGGCCCAGCAGATCCACCAGAGCCACATCCAGATGGGTAAAACGAAAACTGAAACCCGCCTCCAGCAGGCGCGCCGGCACGGCACGCTGGCCGCCGAGCAGCAACTCGGACATCTCGCCGAGTGCAGCGCGCAGGACGAAGGCCGGCGCCGGGAAAATGGTCGGGCGGCTCAGCGCCTGGCCCAGCGCCTTGCTGAACTCGGCATTGCGCACGGGTAATGGCGCGCAGGCATTATAAGGACCGCGAGCGTCGCCCTGCTGCAAGAGAAAATCGATCAGGCCGATTTGATCGGCGATATGAATCCAGGGCATCCACTGCCGACCATCACCGATGCGCCCACCCAGACCGAGCTTGAACGGTAGCAACAGGCGTTTGAGCATGCCGCCATCCGGGCTCAGCACCAGGCCGGTGCGCACCAGCACCACGCGAATCCCCAGGTCCTCGGCGCGTTGTGCAGTTTCTTCCCAGGCCCCACACAGCTGCGCGGCGAAATCATCGGTGACCTGCGGCGTATCTTCACTCAGCTCACGTTCACCGCCGTTGCCGTACCAACCCACTGCCGAGCCCGACAGCAGCACTGCGGGGCGCTGCTGGCGCCGTTGCAGCCAGGTCAGCAACTGCTCGGTCAGACCGATCCGGCTCGACCACAGCAGCGCCTTGCGCTTGCTGCTCCAGGGGCGGTCGGCAATGGGGGCACCGGCCAGATTGATCACCGCGTCCAACGGCTCTTCAGCCAGCTCCTCGAGCCGGGCAATGCCTCGAACATTGGCCCCACAGAGGCGCGCGACCTTGCTTGGCTCACGGCTCCAGACGGTCAGGTGGTGGCCCTGCTCGGCCCAGTGTGCGCAAAGCGCTCGCCCGATCAGACCGGTACCGCCGGTCAGCAGGATATGCATGGCATCGTCCTCGCATGGCAATGGAAGAAACTTCACCTTTAGTCTGGTTCATGACGCGCACACGTGCCTTTATTGATTGCCGTGTTTGTCCTAAACCTAAAGCAAGGGAGCGCCACTTTCGGCGACATCTATACATGAAAACACTCTTGTATAGCTTTTGTCCAAGCCTTAGCCTGTAAAGCATTCAGCGCTGACGAGGTAACCATGAACGCACCCATCGCCATCATCGGCACCGGCATCGCAGGGCTATCCGCCGCCCAGGCCCTGCACGCCGCTGGCCGGGACATCGAACTGTTCGACAAGAGCCGTGGCAGTGGCGGGCGCATGGCAAGCAAGCGCAGCGACGCCGGCAGCCTGGATCTTGGCGCGCAATATTTCACCGCACGTGACCGCCGCTTCGTCGAGGCGGTACAGCAATGGCAGGCCCGCGGCTGGGTCGCCGAATGGCAGCCGAGCCTGTACAACGCCCAGGACGGCCAGCTCAGTGCCTCGCCGGATGAGCAAGTGCGCTGGGTCGGCTGCCCACGCATGAGCGCCATCACCCGCGCCATGCTCGGCGCGCTGCCGGTCAAATTCAGCTGCCGCATTACCGAAGTGTTCCGTGGCGACCGCTACTGGAGCCTGCTCGATGCCGAAGGCAACAGCCACGGCCCTTACAGCCACGTCATCGTTGCCACCCCCGCCCCACAAGCCAGCGCCCTGCTGGCGGCCGCACCGAAATTGGCTGGCGCCGCAGCGAGCGTGATCATGGACCCTACCTGGGCGGTCGCGCTGGGTTTCGACAGTCCCCTGGACACTCGCGTCGAGGGCTGCTTCGTGCAGGACAGCCCGCTTGACTGGCTGGCGCGCAACCCGAGCAAACCTGGCCGCGACAACCATCTCGACACCTGGGTGCTGCACGCCAGCAGCGTCTGGAGCCGGCAGAATCTCGATCTGCCCAAGGAAGCGGTGATCGAACAGTTGCACGGTGCCTTCGCCGAGCTGATCGGCTGCGCCGTGCCGCCGCCGAGCTTCACACTCGCCCATCGCTGGCTGTATGCACGCCCGGCACAGGCGCATCAGTGGGGGGCACTGGCCGATGCCGATCTGGGTCTGTATGCCTGTGGCGACTGGTGCCTGTCGGGGCGGGTCGAAGGCGCCTGGCTCAGCGGCCAGGATGCTGCTCGTCGTCTGCTCGAGCACCTGCAATGAGCCAGCCCAGCAACAGGCCTGAAAAACGCCGCCTCAACCCGCGCAAACTGCTGCTGTCGAAATGGACAGCCGCGCAGCCGCAGAACCGCGAGCGTCATTTCCTGGTGACCGAACTGATCCGCGACGAGCAAGACAACATCCTCGGCGTCGAGCTTCAGGCGGTCCTCACGCAACGCAGCCAGCAACTCGACTGGCGCCAGTTGCAGGACAGCGAACTCTGGCTGCAAGGCTGGCGCTGACCCTCCCGTGATACCTGGCGGCAGCACCCTCGGCTGACGCCGCCTGCCTGCACAGCAAAACCAATACCAAACCTATACAAAGTATTTGACTTGTATAACTGCGCACCTATGATAGACACAAGTTGTACATGGATTACTTCATGTACAAGGTCTAATGAGGTCAGGTTATGCAAGCGAGCAAAGCCAAACTGGGCATCAGCGCCTGCCTGCTGGGCGCCGAAGTCCGCTACAACGGCGGCCACAAGCTGTCACGCCTGTGCAGCCGCAGCCTGACCGAACACTTCGATTTCATCCCGGTCTGTCCCGAAGTCGGCATCGGCATGTCGATCCCTCGGGAGCCGATTCGCCTGGTCGGCGACCCACAAGCACCACGCGCCGTCGGCACCGTCGACCGCTCGCGAGACGTTACCGACGCCCTTGCCGCCTACGGCGAACGTATGGCCACTGAACTGCAGGGCATCAGCGGCTACATCTTCATGCAGCAGTCACCCTCCTGCGGCCTGGAGCGGGTCAAGGTGTATCAGGAACGCGGGCGCCCGAGCGAGCCGGGCCGCGGCATCTTCGCTGCTGCCTTCTGCGCGCGGCATCCGGATCTGCCGGTGGAAGAAGACGGCCGCCTCAATGATCCGGTGCTGCGCGAGAACTTCATCACCCGCGTCTATGCCCACGCCGAATGGCAGCGTCTGTTGCAGCAAGGCCTGACGCGTCGCGCCCTAATCGCCTTCCACTCGCGCTACAAGTACCTGCTGATGGCCACCGACCCGGTGCGCTACAAGACGCTCGGGCGCATGCTCGGCGACCTGAGCCAGCACGATCTGGGCGAGCTGGCGCCGCGCTATTTCAGCGAGCTGATGAGCGCGCTGAAGAAATGCGCCACCCGTGGCACCCATAGCAACGTGCTGCAGCACCTGAGCGGCTATCTCAAGCGTGCACTCAGCCCCGACGAGAAGCAGGAGATGCAGCAACTGATCGGTCAATACCGCGACGGCATCGTGCCGCTGGTGGTGCCGCTGACGCTGCTCAAGCACCACTTCCGCCGTCACCCGGATCGCTACATCGCCGGGCAAGCGTATCTGCAGCCGCACCCCGAGCCACTCAGCCTGCGCAATGCGCTGTGATGCCATGACCAGCGAAACCATCGCCGACGACGAAGTCGGCCACGACTACCGCCAGGCACTCGACGAGGGCTACCTACCGATTCGCGAGGTGGCCCGCAGCACCGGCATCAACGCCGTGACCCTGCGCGCCTGGGAGCGCCGCTACGGGCTGATCGTGCCCTACCGCACACCCAAGGGACATCGCCTCTATTCACCGGCCAACCTCACACGCATCAACGCCATTCTCGCCTGGCTGGCTCGCGGCGTTGCCGTCGGCCAGGTCAAGGCGCTGCTCGATCATGAGCAGGTGCCGCAAGCGACCCATACCGACAACTGGTCACGTCAGCGCAACGAGCTGCTCGGCTGCATCATCCAGCTCAACGAGCGACGTCTGGATGATCGCTTCAACTCGGCACTGGCGCTCTACCCGGCCAGCACCCTGGTCGAACAACTGCTGTGGCCGCTGCTCGGTGATCTGCGCCAGCGCTGGCAAGGCCAGTTCGGCGCACGCGCCGAGCAGGTGTTCTTCCTCTCCTGGCTGCGCAGCAAGCTGGCCACCCGCATCTATCACTGCAATCGCCAGGTCGGCGGCGCGCCATTGCTGCTGATCAACCTCGGTGAAGCGCCAATGGAGCCGGGCCTGTGGCTGTGCGCCTGGCTGGCCAGCGCCAGCGACTGTCCGGTGGAGGTCTTCGATTGGCCGCTGCCGCCCAATGAACTGCTGACGGCGCTGGAGCACATCGCCCCGCGCGCCGTGCTGCTGTACGCCGAAGAAGCGCTGGACGGCGCCCTGGTACGCCGCCAGTTACCCCGTCTGGCCGAACAATGCCCGGTGCCGCTGCTGCTCGCCGGCCCCGCCGCTCACATTCACCGCGACTCGCTGACTGACCTGGAGTCGGCCAGCGACCCGCTCGCCGCGCACGCCTGGCTGCTGCGCCATGGCTTGCTCGGCCCCCAAGAGGTAACCCCATGCAGCAACTGATGTGGTTTCGCAGCGACCTGCGCACCCAGGACAACACCGCCCTGAGCCGCGCCATGAGCAGCGGCGCGACCATCGCCCTGTATCTCGTCACGCCCGGCCAGTGGCAGCGCCATGACGATGCCGCGAGCAAGGTGGACTTCTGGCTGCGCAACCTGGCGGAGCTGAGCAAGGCCCTGGCGGCGCTCAATGTGCCGCTGCTGGTACGCCACTGCCACGACTGGAGCGAGGCGCCGGTGCAGGTCGCCGAGGTCTGCCATGAACACGACATCAGCGCCGTGCACGTCAACGAGGAGTACGGCGTCAACGAAAGCCTGCGCGATCAGCAGGTCTGCGCCTACCTCGGCCAGCAGGCCATCGCCTGGCACAGCCACCTCGATCAGCTGTTGTTCAAACCTGGCAGCGTACTGACCCGCTCCGGCGGCTACTTCCAGGTCTACAGCCAGTTCCGCAAGGTGTGCTACGAGCGCCTGCACACGGCCCTGCCGGCATTGATCACCCCACCGAAGGCGCAAACGCCGCTGGCCATCGACAGTGAGGCGATACCCGAAACCACAGAAGGTTTCGCCACACCCAGCGCCAGCCTGCGCCTGCTCTGGCCCGCCGGAGAGGAGGCTGCCCTGCAGCGCCTGCAGCGCTTTAGCGACGAGCAGGTCACCTACTACAAGGACGAACGCGACTTCCCCGCCAAGCCTGGCACCAGCCAGTTGTCAGCCTACCTGGCCGCCGGCGTCGTATCGCCGCGCCAGTGCCTGCATGCCGCGCTCGCGGCCAATCGGGGCGAGTTCGACAGTGGTAACCCAGGCATCGTCACCTGGATCAACGAGCTGCTCTGGCGTGAGTTCTACAAGCACACACTGGTCGGCTACCCACGGGTATCGCGCCACCGTGCCTTCCGCCTGGAAACCGAGGCGGTGCCATGGCGCCACGCCCCGGAAGACCTGGCCGCCTGGCAAGAGGGCCGCACCGGCCTGCCGATCATCGATGCGGCCATGCGCCAACTGCTGGAAACCGGCTGGATGCACAACCGCCTGCGCATGATCGTCGCCATGTTCCTGACCAAGAACCTGCTGATCGACTGGCGCGAGGGCGAGCGCTTCTTCATGCGTCACCTGATCGATGGCGACCTGGCGGCGAACAACGGCGGCTGGCAGTGGAGTGCATCCACCGGCACCGATGCGGCGCCGTACTTCCGCATTTTCAACCCGATCAGCCAGTCGCAGAAGTTCGATCCCGAAGGCCAGTTCATTCGCCAGTGGGTGCCAGAGCTGGCCGGGCTGAACAAGCGCGACATTCATGACCCATCCGCACTGGGCGGCTTGTTCGCGCCCGCCGGTTATCCACGCCCGATCGTCGATCTGTCGCGCTCGCGTGAACGCGCGTTGGCGGCGTTCAAGAACCTGTCTGCGCGGGAGGTTCCGGCATGAGTGCATTTCTTCACGATTTCGCCGAGCGCTTCGCCGCGCTGAACAAGGACAACCTCGATCTGCTCGGCAAGCTGTACAGCGACGACGTGCTGTTTCGTGACCCGCTGCATGAGGTGCACGGCCTGACGGCGGTACGCCGCTATTTCGCCGAACTGTACGCCAATGTGGAAGCGCTGCATTTCGAATTTCACGGCTTCGATCAGGTCGCCGAAGGGGAAGGCTACCTGCGCTGGACCATGCGCTATCGCCATCCGCGCCTGCGCGGCGGCGCCGAGATCGCCGTCGAAGGCTGCTCGCACCTGCTCTGGCGCGAGCGCGTCTATCAACACCGTGATTATTTCGATGCCGGCGCACTGCTCTACGAACACCTGCCGCTGCTCGGTAGCGTGATCGCCTGGCTGAAACGGAGGCTGGCATGAAACGTATCTGGCTCACTGGCGCCAGCAGCGGCATCGGCGCCGCACTGGCCGAAGAATTGCTCAAGGCCGGCCATCAGCTGGCGCTGAGCGCGCGTAGCAGTGGCCCACTGCAGGACTTCGCTGCTCACTATGGCGATCAGGTGCTGGTCGCCCCAGGTGATCTGACCGACGCCGAGCAGGTACGCGCGATTGGCGAGCGCATCGCTCAACAATGGGGCGCGCTGGATTGCGTGATCCTCAACGCCGGCACCTGCGAATACGTCGATGTGCGCCAGTTCGAGGCGGCGATGATCGAACGCGTGGTCAGCGCCAACCTGTTTTCCGCCAGCTACTGCATCGAAGCAGCCCTGCCCCTGCTGCGCCAGGGCGAGCGCCCACACCTGGTCGGCGTTGGCAGCTCGGTGACCTTCATGCCGCTGCCGCGCGCCGAAGCCTATGGTGCCTCCAAGGCCGCCATGCGTTACCTGATGCAGACACTGCGTATCGACCTGGCCAGCGAGGGCATCGACGTCACCCTGGTCAGCCCCGGCTTCGTCGACACCCCGCTGACGCAGAAGAACGACTTCCCGATGCCCATGCGCTGGCCGGTCGAACGCGCCGCGCGATACATCGCCGAGCGTCTGGACAAGCGCCCGCACGAGATCGCCTTTCCCACTCCCTTCATCGCCGTGCTGAAACTGCTCGGCAGCCTGCCCAGCAGCCTGCAACTGGCCATAGGTCGCCGCCTGGCGCGCAACGAGGACAACGCATGAAAATCGCCATCGTCGGCAGCGGCATCGCCGGCCTGACCTGTGCCTACCTGCTCAATCGCCAGCACGACATTCAGGTGTTCGAAGCCAGCGACTGGATCGGCGGTCATACCCACACCGTCGACGTGCAGGTGGACGGTCGCAGCTACGCCATCGATACCGGTTTCATCGTCTTCAACGACTGGACCTACCCCAACTTCATCCGCCTGCTGGAGCAGATCGGCGTCGGCTTCAAGCCCACCGAAATGAGCTTCTCGGTCAGCGACACGGCCAGCGGCGTGGAGTACAACGGCCACGACCTCAATACCCTGTTCGCCCAACGCAGCAACCTGCTGTCGCCGGCGTTCTGGGGCATGCTGCGCGACATCCTGCGCTTCAATCGACAGTCGCTGGACGACCTGGCCAACAACCGCATCAGCGCCGACACCACGCTCGGCCAGTACCTCGACAGCAATGGTTACGGCCGGCGCTTCATCGAGCATTACATCGTGCCGATGGGCTCGGCCATCTGGTCAATGTCGCTGGCCGACATGCTCGGTTTCCCGCTGCAGTTCTTCGTGCGCTTCTGCAAGAACCACGGCCTGCTCTCGGTCAGCGACCGGCCGACCTGGCAGGTGATCGAAGGCGGCTCGCGCAGCTACGTGGCGCCCTTGACCGCCAGCTTCGCCGAACGCATTCGCCTCAACTGCCCGGTCAGCCGCGTCGTCCGTGATCAGGATGGCGTCACCCTGCACAGCGCGGCCGGCAGCGAGCGCTTCGACAAGGTGATCTTCGCCTGCCATAGCGACCAGGCCCTGGCCCTGCTCGAGCAGCCCAGCGAGCAGGAGCGGGACATTCTTGGCGCCCTGCCCTACGCCAACAACGATGTGGTGCTGCATACCGATACGCGCCTGCTGCCCAAGCGCAAGCTGGCCTGGGCCAGTTGGAACTATCGCCTCGGTGGGCCACGTGAACAGATGGCTGCCGTGACCTATGACATGAACATCCTGCAGGGCATCGACAGCGATACCACCTTCTGCGTCAGCCTCAACCAGACGGCCGCCATCGACCCGAGCAAGATCCTCGCGCGCTTCCAGTACGCCCACCCGCAGTACAGCCTGGCCGGTACCGCCGCCCAGGCGCGCTGGGAAGAGCTGCTCGGCGCGCAGCACACCTACTATTGCGGCGCCTACTGGGCCAACGGTTTTCATGAAGATGGCGTGGTCAGCGCACTGCGCGTAGCGCGTGCCTTCGGAGAGACGCTCTGATGCACAGCGCCCTGTACAGCGGCTGGGTGCAGCATCGCCGCTTCGCCCCGCGCGCCCATGCCTTTCGCTATCGCATGGGTCTGCTGTACCTCGACCTGAGTGAGCAGGCGCAGCTGTTCGCCCTGTCAAAGCTGGCCGGTTCCGGCCGCTGGGCGCCATTCGCCTTTCGTGAGAGCGACTACCTGCCCGAGTCCACCCGCCAGGGCGTGGCACTGCATGAGGCGGTGCGCGATCGCGTGGAGCAGGCACTGGGCACACGCCCGCAAGGTCGCATCTGCGTGCTGACGCAGCCGCGCAGCTGGGGCCTGGCCTTCAATCCGGTGAGCATCTTTTACTGCCATGACGCCGACCAGCGCCTGATGGCAATTCTCTGTGAAGTCAGCAATACGCCGTGGCGTGAGCGTTATCACTACGTGCTGCCGGCAGAGGGTGAAGGCCGCCATCAAGTCAGCGTCGACAAGGCCTTTCACGTCTCGCCTTTCCTGCCGCGCGAGCTGCAATACCGCATGAGTTTCAGCGCCGTGGGCGAACGCCTTGGCGTGCACATGGCCGACTGGCAAGGCGAAACCAAGATGTTCGATGCCAGCCTCAGCCTGCACCGCGAAGGCCTCGACCGCGCCAGCCTGCACCGCTACCTGCTCAGTTTCCCCTGGATGACCGGCAAGACTCTGGCCGCCATCTACTGGCAGGCGATGCGCCTGCTGTTCAAGCGCATCCCGATTTTCGACCACAAGCCCGCGGAAGGCAGCTTCCGTGTCGCCCGCCCGCAAGCGAAGGACATGCCCCATGAAAAGCTCTAGCCTGAATCCCACCAGAAGTCTGGTACGCAGTGGCAACGGCATTGGCGCCGGTCTGTTGCGGCGCGCCGTGATACGTCAGCTGCAGAACCTGCACCACGGCCTGCTGGTGATCCACGAGGCGGGCGACAGCCTGCACTTCGGCAACCCGCAGGCTCATCTGCGCGCCGAAATCACGGTGCATGACCCTGCGGTCTGGGGTCTGGTGGCGGGTAACGGCTCGATAGGCTCGGGTGAGGCCTATATCCATGGCTACTGGAGCACGCCGGACCTGACGGCGGTGATCCGCATCTTCGTCGCCAACCTCGACGTACTTGATGCCATGGAGGGTGGCCTGGCGCGCCTCGGCCGGCCGCTGATCCAGGGCCTGCACTGGCTCAATCGCAACACCCGCAAGGGCTCGCGCCGCAATATCGCCGCACACTACGACCTGGGCAATGACCTGTTCGAACAATTCCTCGACCCGACCATGATGTATTCGGCAGCCATGTTCGCGAACGAGGACGACAGCCTGGAGCAGGCACAGCTCAACAAGCTCGAACGCATCTGCCAGAAACTTGCACTGCAACCTACGGACCACTTGCTGGAGATCGGTACCGGCTGGGGCAGCATGGCCATCTACGCCGCCACTCATTACGGCTGCCGGGTGACCACCACCACCTTGTCGCGCGAGCAGCACGCCCATACCGAGCGACGCATTCGCGAGCTGGGCCTGGAGGATCGCGTCACCCTGCTGCTGGAGGACTACCGCGACCTCGATGGCCAGTACGACAAGCTGGTCTCCATCGAGATGATCGAAGCCGTCGGCCATCGCTTCCTGCCCACCTATTTCGAGCAGTGCGCGCGCCTGCTCAAGCCCGACGGGCTGATGCTGCTGCAGGCCATCACCATTCGTGATCAACGCTACGAACAGGCCTGCAAGTCGGTGGATTTCATCCAGCGCTACATCTTCCCCGGCGGCGCCCTGCCCTCGGTGCAGAAGATGCTCGACGTGGTCACCCGGCATACCGACTTCAACCTGCATCACATGGAAGATTTCGGCCTGCACTACGCGCGTACCCTGCGCCTGTGGCACGACAACCTGCGTCACGCGCGGCAGCGCCTGGAGCAGTTGGGCTACGACGATTACTTCTATCGCCTGTGGGAGTTCTACCTCTGCTATTGCGAAGGCGGCTTCCTCGAACGCACCATTGGCACCGCGCAATTGCTGCTGGCCAAACCGGCCGCACGCCCTGCGCCTCTGTTAGGAAACTTCGATGCCTAAGCTGATCGCCAATGCCCTCCTGTTCCAGCTCGGCTGGCTGGTCTGCGTCTTTGCTGGCGACAGCCCCTGGCTGCTGGTGGTGGCAGTGATCATTGGCGTGCACCTGCTGTGGGTCAGCAGTTGGGCGGCCGAAGGCAAGCTGCTGCTCAGCGTGTTTCTTGCCGGCAGTGCACTGGACAGTTTTCTGCTCAACCTCGGCGTGTTCGATTTCGGCGAGGAGCGCCAGCTGATCCCCCTGTGGCTGGCCTTGCTCTGGCTGTTGCTGGCCAGCACGCTCAATCACTGTCTGGCCTGGACTGCCCAGCCCTGGTGGCGAGCCAGCCTGCTCGGCGCAGTTGCCGCACCGCTGTCCTACTACGGCGGCGCCAAGATTGCCGGCGTCGCGCTGCCACTGGGTACCTGGCCAACCCTGGCGATCTTCGCGCTGGTCTGGGCCGTGGTGATGCCGGTACTGCATGGCTTCGCCAAGCTCTATCGTGCGCAATACGAGCAGAGCCTGCGCAGCCGCCGCTCGGCCTAGCCGATAGCCTCCGTAGGAGCGGCGCCTCGCCGCGAACCGCTTCGGCTCTGGTTCGAAAAGCTTCGCCCCGGGGCGGGGCTCCTACGAAAAGCACAAATGCCCGCATGTGTAGGAGCGGCGCCCCGCCGCGAACCAGGCGGCGCGGCCCAAAAACGCTTCGCCCCGGGGCGGGGCTCCTACGAAAAGCGGCTGGCCGGCCTACTGAACTGGCGCCACTGTCCGCTGCACCCTGTCAGCCCAAGCCCCGCGTATCCACTGCATGGCGTACACTGCCGCGCCATGAGCCAGACCATCCCCCATACCCAACTGCCAACCGAACCCGAGGTCAGTTGCAGCACTTGCGCGGCTTGCTGCTGCCAGCTGGAAGTGATGCTGTTCGGCGATAACGACGTGCCGCAGCATTTGATCGATACCGACCAGTGGGGCAGCGAAGTGATGCGTCGCCTGGACGACAACTGGTGTGCAGCGCTAGACCGCAACAGCATGCGCTGCACCATCTACGAGGTGCGCCCACTGATCTGCCGGGAGTTCGAGCTGGGTGCAGCCGAGTGCCTGGAAGAGCGCCAGGGCATCGCCCAGGCCTATCGCTAGCGGAACGCACTGCGCAGGGCAGAGACACAATGAAAAAGACCGGGGCTTGCCCGGTCTTTTTATTCAGAAGCTCATGCGGTAATGCACGGTGTAGGCTTCCGCGCCGTCATTGGGGTTCTTCAGGCCCGCGTTGGAATAGTGAATGGCACGCAGACCAATCTCCTGTCCCGCGAAACGCAGGCCGACGCCGATGCGGTCTTCGAACTGAAACGACGAGCCCAGATCGTTGCTCTCCAGCTCGGTGCTGGAGAACGCCGCAACGCCGATGCCGGCTTCGATGTATGGACGCACGTTCTGCCCGGCGAACTCGTAAACGAATACCGGCGCGAAAGAAACGCTGTGGTTACTCGCCGTGTCGTCGCCATCCCAGTAGGTGTAACCCAGGTCCCAGTAACCAGTCAGACGTCCATAGCTGCTCTCCAACCAGCTGTGGTTCCAGTCCCACTGAGCGCCCAAGCGATAAACCATGGTGGAATCGCCACTCTGACCAATAGCTGCGGTTACGTCCGCAGCCTGCGCAGCACCCATGGTTCCGAACGTCAGGGCCGTAGCTGCGGCAAAGGCATATAACTTCTTCATGAGTCATTCCTTGTATAGCGGGAGGTTTTTATCAGGCTCGTTACAAAAATATAGAAATATTCGATATCAGAGAAAGCCCAAACCGAAAAAAATTCACTATATCGAAAGCACTTCGGCCGTTTCACTCAACAAAATCGGCAATACTCGGCAAAGTTGCGCAGTGTTTCCGCTGCTCCAGTAGCGAGTGGCCCGAGCGGGCGCAGTTGCCAGCATGTCGTGCTGAGTGAGCAAACGCTGTAGCTGCCGCGCCACTGCCGCGCCGGTATCGATGAGGGTCACCGAAGGTGGCACCAGCTCGCCCAGCAGCGGACGCAGGAAGGGGTAATGGGTGCAGCCGAGAATCAGCGTGTCACAGCCCTCGGCCAGCAGCGGCGCTACATAACCCTGCAGCAGTTCGCGCGTGGCCGGTGCCTGCAGCTCGCCGGCCTCGATGCATTCCACCAACCCCGGACAGGGCTGGGTGATCACCCGCACATCATTGGCGAAGCGATCAAGCAGTGCAGCGAACCTGGCGCTCTTGAGCGTACCGGTGGTTGCCAGCACACCGACCACGCCACTGCGGGTCGCCGCCGCCGCCGGTTTTACCGCAGGCTCCATACCGACGATGGGCAAATCCGGATAACGCTCGCGCAGCTCGGCGGCAGCTGCGGCCGTGGCGGTATTACAGGCCAGCACCAGGGCCTTGGCACCCTGCGCCAGCAGGTGCTCGGTGATCAGCACGCAGCGTTCGCGAATGTATTCCGGGCTTTTCTCGCCGTAAGGCACGTGGCCGCTGTCAGCGACGTAAAGCAGCGACTCGTTCGGCAGCAACTGGCGAATCTCGCGCAGCACCGACAGGCCGCCGACGCCGGAGTCGAAAACGCCAATCGGCGCCTGCGACTGACTCATTTCAAATCATCCCCACGGCTACGCAGCCTATCGTTAGCGCCCACCGCACACCTCGCAAACCGGATCGCGCTTGACCCGCAGTTCGCGAAAGCGCGTGCCCAGCGCATCGATCAGCAGCAAGCGCCCCACCAGCGGCTCACCGAAATCTGCCAGCAGCTTGAGCGCCTCCAGCGCTTGCAGGCTACCGACCAGGCCGACCAGCGGGCCAACCACGCCGGCTTCGCTACAGGTCAGCTCGGCTTCGCTGCCGTGGCCGTACAGGCAGTGGTAGCAGGGACTGGCGGCGTTGCGCGGATCGAACACCGACAACTGCCCTTCCAGGCGGATCGCCGCACCGGACACCAGCGGCTTGCCCGCCGCGACGCAGGCGGCATTGACCGCTTCGCGGGTGGAGAAATTGTCCGAGCAGTCCAGCACCAGGTCGACGGCGCTCACGGCGGCGGCCAGCGAGTCGGCGTCCAGCGCCTGGCGATGCGGCACCAACGTGATATTCGGATTGATCGCCGCCAGCCGCGCCATGGCTGAATCCACCTTGGCCTGGCCGATGCTGGCGGTGTCGTGGGCGATCTGCCGCTGCAGGTTGGTCAGGTCCACCGTATCGAAGTCCGCCAGGTGCAGCTCGCCGACGCCAGCGGCCGCCAGATACAGCGCCACCGGCGAGCCCAGACCGCCCATGCCGACGATCAATACACGGCCCTGTTTGAGCCGCAGTTGGCCTTGCACATCGATCTGTTTCAGCAGGATCTGCCGGCTGTAACGCAGCAGCTCATCATCGCTCAGCATCTGATCACTCACGGTCGAAACGTCCCAAACTGATGCGTTCATGACCACCCAGGTCACGCCGGCTATTGACCTCGACGAAGCCGCCCTCGCTGAGCAAGCTGCGTACGGCCTCGGCCTGATCGAAGCCATGCTCCAGCAGCAGCCAGCCACCGGACAGCAGGTGCTGCGGCGCGGCCTGGATGATCGCACGAATATCGTCCAGCCCGTCGCTGCCGGCGATCAGAGCGCTGCTCGGCTCGAAGCGCACGTCGCCTTCGTTCAAGTGGCGGTCATCGGCGCGGATATAGGGCGGGTTGCTCAGGATCAGGCCATAACGTTGTCCGCTCAGGGCAGAGAACCAATGGCTATGCAAGAACGCTGCGTTATCCAGTTGCAGGCGCTGGCGATTGCGCTCGGCCAGGGCCACGGCGTCCTCGACGCGATCTACGCCGGTCACCTGCCAGGCCGGACGTTCGCTGGCCAGAGCCAGGGCGATGGCACCGGTGCCGGTGCCCAGGTCGAGCACGGCCAGCGGCGTGGCCGGCAGCAGCTCGAGCGCGGTCTCCACCAGCAGTTCGGTGTCAGGACGAGGAATCAGGGTATGCGGCGCCACTTCCAGATCGAGGCTCCAGAAGCCCTGATGACCGAGGATATAGGCCACCGGCTCGCCTGCGCGGCGACGCTGCAGATAAGTGTCGAATAGCGCCTGCTGGATCGCCTCCAGCTCACGCTCCGGCCAGGTACGCAGGTAGCTGCGCGGCTTGCCCAGCGCGGCAGCCAGCAACCACTCGGCGTCAAGCTGCGGCGTGGGCGAGTCGGGCAGGTCGGCGCTGTTAAGCAGGGATTCGATGGTGGCCATGTCGTTCTCGTAGCCCGGATGCAATCCGGGAAATCGGTCCCCGGATTGCATCCGGGCTACGGTGCGCACGGCGCACCCTACGCGGCGCCAGCCATGCGAGCCGCTGCACTCAATCGCCCAACGCCGCCAACTGGTCGGCCTGGTACTCGGCCAGCAAGGGCTCGATCACCGCCTCCACGCCGCCGGCCATGACTTCGCTCAGCGAATACAGGGTCAGGTTGATGCGGTGGTCGGTCACCCGGCCCTGCGGGAAGTTGTAGGTGCGGATGCGCTCTGAGCGGTCGCCCGAACCCACCAGCAGCTTGCGCGTCTCGGAGATTTCCTTGTGCGCCGCCGCTTCCTGCTGGTCCTGCAGCTTGGCCGCCAACCAGGCCATGGCCTTGGCGCGGTTCTTGTGCTGCGAGCGTTCTTCCTGACATTCCACCACGGTGCCGGTGGGGATGTGGGTGATGCGGATCGCTGAGTCGGTGGTGTTGACGTGCTGACCACCGGCGCCGGAGCTGCGATAGGTATCGACGCGCAGGTCGGCCGGGTTGATCTCGATGGCCGCCTGTTCGTCCGGCTCCGGCAACACCGCCACGGTGCAGGCGGAGGTGTGGATACGCCCCTGGGATTCGGTTTCCGGCACGCGCTGCACGCGATGAGCGCCGGACTCGAACTTGAGCTTGGCGTAGACGTTGTCGCCCTCGACACGGGCGATCACTTCCTTGAAGCCGCCGTGCTCGCCCTCGTTGGCCGACAGCACCTCGACGCGCCAACCCTGCCTCTCGGCATAGCGCGAATACATGCGGAACAGGTCGCCGGAGAAGATCGCCGCCTCGTCACCGCCGGTGCCGGCGCGCACTTCCAGATAGACGTTGCGCCCGTCGTTGGGATCTTTCGGCAGCAACATGCGCTGCAGCTTGTCTTCCAGGGTGACCAGCGCTTCCTTGGCCTGGGCCACTTCCTCTTCGGCCATCTCGCGCATGTCCGCGTCGCTGTCCTTGAGCAGCGCCTGAGCACCTTCGAGGTCGCTCTGCACCTTGCGCAGCTCGCGGAAGGTAGCGATCACCGGCTCGATCTCGGCATATTCCTTGGAATAGGCGCGAAACTGCGTCTGCTTGGAAATCACCTCGGCATCGCCGAGCAGCGCCGTCAGTTCCTCGAAGCGGTCGCTGAGGTTGTCCAGCTTGTTCAACAGTGAAGCTTTCATTGCAGACCTTTGTCCTGCGGTGCGCTCTCGTCGAGGGCGAACAATTCCTGGGCCAGGCTGAGCGCGTCGACGCGCCCCTCGGCAGTAAGTTTCTTCATGCGCACGCTGGGTGCGTGCAGCAGCTTGTTGGTCAGGCCACGGGCCAGTTGCGCCAGCACGTCTTCGGGATTGCTGCCGTTGGCCAGCATGCGCTGGGCCTTGGCCAGCTCATCGTCGCGCAGGCGCTCGGCCTGCTGACGGTAGGCCTTGAGCACATCGACTGCGGCCAGCTCGCGCAGGCGCTGCATGAAATCGTCAGTGCCGGCAGCCACCAGCTCTTCGGCAGCCTGCGCCGCGCCCTGGCGGCTCTTGAGGTTTTCCTCGATGACCTCATGCAGGTCATCGACGGTATAGAGGTAGACGTCCTCCAGCTCACCCACCTGCGACTCGATGTCGCGCGGCACGGCAATGTCGACCATGAAGATCGGCTTGTGCCTGCGCTTCTTCAGCGCACTTTCCACCGCGCCCTTGCCGAGAATCGGCAACTGGCTGGCAGTGGAGCTGATGACGATATCGCTGTGCGCCAGCACGTCAGGGATGTCCGAGAGCAGCACGGCATGCGCACCGAACTGCTCGGCCAACTGACTGGCACGTTCCAGGGTGCGGTTGGCAACGACGATACGCTTGATGCCCTGATCGTGCAGGTGGCGCGCCACCAAGCTGATGGTCTCGCCGGCGCCGATCAGCAGCGCCTGGCTGCGGTGCAGGTCGGCGAAGATCTGTTTGGCCAGGCTGACCGCGGCGAAGGCCACGGACACCGGATTCTCGCCGATGGCGGTATCGGTGCGCACGGTCTTGGCGGTGCTGAAGGTGGCCTGGAACAAGCGCCCCAGCAACGGCCCGACGGTGCCGGCCTCACGCGCCACGGCGTAGGCGGACTTGAGCTGGCCGAGAATCTGCGGCTCGCCCAGCACCATCGAGTCGAGCCCGCAGGCGACGCGCATCATGTGCCGAACTGCGTCCTCCTCGCTATGCACGTAGGCGCAGGCGCGCAATTCGTCGACGCTCAGGCGGTGATAGTCGGCCAGCCACTGCAGCACTTCATCGCTGCTCAGCTGATCCTGCTCCAGGTACAGCTCGCTGCGGTTGCAAGTAGAGAGGATCGCCGCCTCGCGGCTGGGCGTCAGCCGACACAGCTGCTGCAGCGCCTCGACCAGTTGCTCCGGGGTGAAAGCAACGCGCTCGCGCACCTCTACCGAGGCGGTCTTGTGGTTGATACCGAGGGCGATAAAGGCCATGCAGGGTCGCTGAGGGGCAATACGGGAGCCGGCAATTGTCCTACTTCGCCCCCGAGAGAACAACTCCCGCGACCTATTGTCCCAATAGACAGTTCGCCGCATCGTCCTGGCCAGTGGGCTTGCTCCAAGGCTTGTGTCATGATGCCGCGAACGTCGCAGGGCACGAGCCAGCACGGCCGTCGCCCCGGAATAACGCACGACAAGGCACTATGAACAGACCCCTCGCGTTGCTCACCGCATTCGCCTTCCTCAGCGGCTGCCAAACCTTCGCCCCCAGTGAGCCGGACGGTACGCCGCCGGTACAGGAAGCCGATCAGACCACCCAGCTGGAACCGAGCGAATACGGCTCGTTCAGCCAGGAAACCCTGTTCGCCCTGCTCACCGCCGAGCTGGCCGGGCAGCGCAATCGCTTCGACATCGCCCTCGGCAACTACGTGCAGCAGGCCAACGCCACCGGCGATGCCGGCGTCGCCGAACGCGCCTTCCGTATTGCCGAGTACCTCGGCGCCGAACAGGCCGCGCTCGACAGCGCACTGATCTGGGCCAGGAACGCGCCGAGCAACATCGACGCCCAACGCGCCGCCGCCGTGCAGCTGGCCCGCGCTGGCCGTTATGACGAATCCATGACCTATATGGAGCAGGTGCTGCAGCGCCAGGGCGATACCCACTTCGACTTCCTCGCCCTGTCTGCCGCAGAAACCGACCCGGATACTCGCGCCGGCCTGCTGCAGGGCTTCGACCGCCTGCTGAGCAAGAACCCGGACAACAGCCAGCTGCTGTTCGGCAAGGCCATCCTCCTGCAACAGGACGGCCGCGCCGAAGAGGCGCTGGAGCTGCTCGAAGACAGCGCGGCGAGCAGCAACGAGGTATCGCCGATCCTGCTGCGCGCCCGCCTGCTGCAGAGCCTCGGCCGTGGCAAAGAGGCCATGCCGATCCTGCAGAAAGGCATCCGCAACAACCCCGAAGACAAACGCCTGCGCCTGACCTACGCGCGCCTGCTGGTCGAGCAGGATCGCCTCGACGACGCCAAGGGCGAGTTCGCCAAGCTGGTGCAGGAAAACCCCAACGACGACGACCTGCGTTTCTCCCTGGCCCTGGTGTGCCTGGAAGCCGAAGCCTGGGAAGAAGCCATCGTCTACCTCGAAGAACTGGTCGAACGTCGCAGCCATGTCGATGCCGCGCACTACAACCTCGGCCGCGCTTACGAGGCGCTGAGCGACAACGACAGCGCTCTGCAGGAATACGCCCTGGTCGGCCCAAGCAACGACTATCTGCCGGCCCAGCAACGCCAGGCCGAACTGCTGTTCGCCCAGCAGCGCAGTGAAGAAGCCAGCGCACGCCTGGCCCAGGCACGCAGCGCGCAGCCCGATTACGCCATCCAGCTGTACCTGATCGAAGCCGAAGGCCTGAGCAATCGCAGCCAGGTCGAGCCGGCCTGGAAGGTGATCAACGAGGGACTGGAGCAGTACCCCAACGACCTGAACCTGCTTTATACCCGCGCCATGCTCGCGGAAAAGCGCGATGACCTGGCCCAGTTGGAAACCGACCTGCGCTATATCATCCAGCGCGAGCCGGAACACGCCATGGCGCTCAACGCCCTCGGCTACACCCTGGCCGACCGCACCACGCGCTATGAAGAAGCGCGCGAGCTGATCGAGAAAGCGCACCTGCTCAACCCGGATGACCCGGCGATTCTCGACAGCCTCGGCTGGGTCAACTATCGCCTGGGCAACCTCGACGAGGCCGAGCGCCTGCTGCGCCAGGCCCTGGAGAAATTCCCCGACCACGAAGTGGCCGCCCACCTCGGCGAAGTGCTCTGGGCCCAAGGCAAGCAGCGCGACGCCCGACGCGTCTGGCGCGACGCCCTCAGCGCAACGCCCGACAGCCCCATTCTGCGTGACACGCTGTTGCGCCTGACCGGTTCCGAGACTCTTTGATGCTTCGTCACCTACTCGTATTCAGCCTTATCGCCCTGCTCGCTGGCTGCGCCGGCCTCACCTCGCACGAAGCGCTGGAAGGCCAGGGCGACCCGGCCCAGTGGAAAGCCCACAAAGAGCAGATCACTCAGCTCGACGGCTGGCAGATCAACGGCAAGATCGGCATCCGCGCCCCGCAGGACTCCGGCAGCGCCACCCTGTTCTGGCTGCAGCGCCAGGATTACTACGACATTCGCCTGTCCGGCCCGCTGGGTGGTGGCGCCGCCCGCCTGACCGGCCGCCCGGGCGACATCCTGCTGGAGGTATCCAACCGCGGCCGTTTCCGCGCCGAATCGCCAGAAGCCCTGCTGCAAGAACAACTGCGCCTGGACTTACCGGTGTCCAACCTGCTCTGGTGGATTCGCGGCCTGCCCGCCCCGGACAGCCGCAGCCGCATCACCCTCGATGGCCAAAGCCGCCTGGCGCAGCTGGAACAGGACGGCTGGAAGGTCGAATACCAACGCTACACCGAGCAGAACGGCTACGCCCTGCCGGAGCGCATGAAGCTCTACGGCCAGGACCTGGAAGTGACCCTGGTGATCAAGGACTGGCAGCCGCGTCAGTTGGGGCAGTAAGCGGCCACATTCTCTGTGAGAGGGGCTTCAGCCGCGACAGCTTGTCCAGCGCCTTCCTCAGCACACAGCTGGTGGATGGAAAAGCGCCATCCCCAGCCACGCCGAACTGATCCTGCCCGCCCCGGCCAAGCTCAACCTGATAAGCGCCAACCGCTTCGCGAGCAGAGCTCGCTCCTACAGGTTTCGCGCACGCAGCCGTAGCCCGGATGAAATCCGGGAAGCATCGCCACCACACCCCGGATTGCATCCGGGCTACGAACTGAGCATTTCGCGGCTAAAGCCGCTCCTACAGGGGAGGTGCGTTTTTGTAGGAGCGGCTGGGCGGCACTCCGTTTCAGCCGCGATGCCCCTCTGACGCACCTGCCGATGCATTTCCCGAATACAATCGCCACATGCCTCACGACGATGCCCCTGCCCCGACCATGACCGCCATCCCCAGCCACGCCGAACTGATCCTGCCCGCCCCCGCCAAGCTCAACCTGATGCTGCACATCCTCGGCCGCCGCGCCGATGGCTATCACGAGCTGCAGACCCTGTTTCAGTTTCTCGACCACGGCGACGAACTCGGCTTCAGCCTGCGTCAGGATGGCGAAATCCGTCTGCACACGCCCATCGAAGGCGTAGCGCATGACAGCAACCTGATCGTGCGCGCGGCCAAAAGGCTGCAGGAAGCATCCGGCACCCAGCTCGGCGCCGATATCTGGCTGGACAAACGCCTGCCCATGGGCGGCGGCATCGGCGGTGGCAGCTCGGATGCCGCCACCACCCTGCTCGGCCTCGATCACCTGTGGCAAACCCAACTGGGCGAAGAGCGCCTGGCCAAACTGGGCCTGGCCCTGGGCGCCGATGTACCGGTATTCGTGCGCGGTCGCGCGGCCTTCGCCGAAGGCGTTGGCGAGCGCTTGACCCCAGTCGAACTCGACGAGCCCTGGTTCCTCGTCGCAGTACCGCAAGTCTTTGTCAGCACAGCAGAAGTTTTCGGCTCGCCCGAGTTGACACGCGATACGCCGCCCATTAAAGTTCGCAGCCTTCTTGCGGGGGGTGGTCGAAACGACTGCCAGCCGGTCGTAGAGAAGCGTTACCCTGAAGTTCGTAACGCTTTGATCTTGTTGAACAAATTTGTTTCAGCTAGATTGACCGGCACTGGAGCTTGCATATTTGGGAGCTTCCCAAATCGGGACGATGCTGATAAAGTCGCCCGCCAACTTCCAGGCACTCTGCCGAGCTTTGTCGCTCAAGGTCGCAACATTTCGATGCTGCACCGCAAGCTCCAAGCATTGGCCAAGAAGTGAATGCTCAGCATTCGGTTATACGATACAGGGGCGTCGCCAAGCGGTAAGGCACCAGGTTTTGATCCTGGCATGCGTTGGTTCGAATCCAGCCGCCCCTGCCATAACCTCCCTCGGGAGGCATCGCAAACCGAGTCAATAAGCATTCAACACAGAATATAGGGGCGTCGCCAAGCGGTAAGGCACCAGGTTTTGATCCTGGCATGCGTTGGTTCGAATCCAGCCGCCCCTGCCATTTTCCATACCCATCCAGGTATACCCCCAGCCGGCAGGTACTGCGCGTGTCCAAGATGATGGTCTTCACGGGGAACGCAAACCCCGATCTGGCGCGACGGATCGTTCGTCAGCTGCACATTCCCCTCGGCGATGCTTCGGTCGGTAAGTTCTCCGACGGCGAAGTCATGATCGAAATCAACGAGAACGTTCGCGGCAAGGACGTCTTCCTGATTCAGCCGACCTGTGCACCCACCAACGACAACCTGATGGAACTGGTAGTGATGGCCGACGCCTTCCGCCGTTCCTCGGCGACTCGCATCACTGCAGTCATCCCCTACTTCGGTTATGCCCGCCAGGATCGCCGTCCGCGTTCCGCGCGCGTGGCAATCAGCGCCAAAGTGGTTGCCGACATGCTCACCGTGGTCGGTATCGACCGCGTGCTGACCGTCGACCTGCACGCTGACCAGATCCAGGGCTTCTTCGACATTCCGGTGGACAACATCTACGGCTCCCCGGTCCTGGTCGACGACATCGAAGACCAGCGCTTCGACAACCTGATGATCGTCTCCCCCGACATCGGCGGCGTCGTTCGTGCCCGCGCCGTGGCCAAGAGCCTGGGCGTCGACCTGGCGATCATCGACAAGCGTCGCGAGAAGGCCAACCAGTCCGAAGTGATGCACATCATCGGTGACGTCGAAGGCCGTACCTGCATCCTGGTCGACGACATGGTCGACACTGCCGGTACCCTGTGCCACGCCGCCAAAGCGCTGAAAGAGCGCGGTGCCGCCAAGGTCTACGCCTACTGCACCCACCCGGTGCTGTCCGGCCGCGCCATCGAGAACATCGAGAATTCCGTCCTGGACGAGCTGGTGGTCACCAACACCATCCCGCTGTCCGCTGCGGCGCAGTCCTGCTCGCGAATCCGCCAGCTCGACATCGCCCCGGTCGTTGCCGAAGCGGTACGCCGCATCAGCAACGAAGAATCGATCAGCGCCATGTTCCGCTAAGCGGAACTGGCCAGATCACACTGCCCCGCCTCGTGCGGGGCTTTTTGCCCTACCGCCCGAGGCTGGTCGCAAGCCACAAGGCGGTTTGGTTATTTTGGAGAAGTGAAATGACTGTTGAATTTGCCCTGAATGCCGAAGTGCGTTCCGACCTGGGGAAAGGTGCGAGCCGCCGCCTGCGTCGTAACGTGTCCATGGTTCCTGCCGTGATCTACGGTGGCGACAAAGCCCCGCAATCGATCAGCCTGCTGGCCAAAGACCTGGCCAAGCTGCTGGAAAACGAAGCGGCTTTCAGCCACGTTCTGAGCCTGGACGTTGCCGGTACCAAAGAAAGCGTCGTGATCAAAGCCCTGCAGCGCCACCCGGCCAAAGGCTTCGTACTGCACGCTGACTTCCAGCGCGTCGTTGCCGGCCAGAAGCTGAGCGCTCACGTACCCCTGCACTTCATCAACGAAGCTACTTCCGTTGGCGTGAAGCAGCAAGGTGGCGAGATCTCCCACACCATCAGCGAAGTCGAAGTTTCCTGCCTGCCGAAAGACCTGCCGGAATTCATCGAAGTCGACATGGCTGCCGTAGAAGTTGGCCAGACTGTCCACATGTCCGACCTGAAGCTGCCGAAAGGCGTTGAGCTGGTTGCTCTGGCTCACGGTAACGACCTGGCTGTCTCCAACATCCACGCCAGCCGCGTTAAAGACGAAGAAGGCGCTGCCGAGTAATCACAGCGCGGAACCCGCCCGGCAGGCGATCACGCCGGGCGATTTCCTCAAAAGGGCTCCTGTATGACTGCCGTACAACTGATCGTTGGCCTGGGTAACCCCGGCCCCGAATACGACCAGACCCGGCACAATGCAGGGGCCCTTTTCGTTGAGCGCGTGGCAGGCAGCCAGCGCGTCAACCTCTCTGTCGATCGCAAGTATTTCGGCCTGGTGGGCAAGTTCGTTCACCAGGGGCGCGAAGTTCGCCTGCTCATCCCCACCACCTACATGAACCGCAGCGGCCAGTCCGTGGCGGCATTGGCCAATTTCTTCAAGATCAAACCCGAAGAAATCCTGGTGGCCCACGACGAACTCGACATGCCACCCGGCGTCGCCAAGCTCAAACAGGGCGGCGGCCACGGTGGGCACAACGGCCTGCGCGACATCATCGCCCAGCTCGGCAACCAGAATAACTTCCACCGCCTGCGGCTCGGCATCGGCCACCCGGGGCACGCCAGCCTGGTCTCCGGCTACGTGCTCGGACGCGCCCCACGCAGCGAACAGGAACTGCTCGACCAGAGCATCGACTTCGCCTTGGACGTCCTGCCGGAAATACTCGCCGGCGACTGGACCGTGGCCATGCGCAAACTGCATAGCCAGAAGGCCACCAAGTAACCACCTTTACCCCGAGGGACACATCATGGGATTCAACTGCGGCATCGTCGGCCTGCCCAACGTCGGCAAGTCCACCCTGTTCAACGCCCTCACCAAATCCGGCATCGCGGCGGAGAACTTCCCCTTCTGCACCATCGAGCCGAACAGCGGCATCGTACCCATGCCTGACCCGCGCCTGGATGCCCTGGCCGAGATCGTCAAACCCGAGAAGGTCATCCCCACCACCATGGAATTCGTCGACATCGCCGGCCTGGTCGCGGGTGCGTCGAAAGGTGAAGGCCTGGGCAACAAGTTCCTCGCCAACATCCGCGAGACCGACGCCATCGCCCATGTGGTGCGCTGCTTCGAAGACGACAACGTCATCCACGTTGCCAACAGCGTCGACCCCAAGCGCGACATCGAGATCATCGACCTCGAACTGATCATGGCCGACCTCGACAGCAGCGAGAAACAACTGCAGCGCGTGGCTCGCACCGCTAAAGGTGGCGACAAGGAATCCGTGGCGCAGAAGGCCCTGCTGGAAAAGCTCATCCCCCACCTCACCGAAGGCAAGCCGGCGCGCAGCCTGCTCAAAGACCTGGGTGACGACGAGAAGCGCCTGGCCAAGACCTTCCACCTGCTCACCACCAAGCCGGTGATGTACATCGCCAACGTCGCCGAAGACGGCTTCGAGAACAACCCGCACCTCGACGTGGTCAACGCCATCGCCGAAGCGGAAGGCGCCATCGTCGTGCCGGTGTGCAACAAGATCGAAGCCGAGATCGCCGAACTGGACGATCTCGAAGAAATGCAGATGTTCCTCGAGACCATGGGCATGGAAGAGCCGGGCCTGAACCGAGTGATCCGCGCCGGTTACTCGCTGCTCAACCTGCAGACCTACTTCACCGCCGGGGTGAAGGAAGTCCGCGCCTGGACTGTCAAGGTCGGCGCCACCGCCCCGCAGTCGGCTGCCGCGATCCACACCGACTTCGAAAAAGGCTTCATCCGCGCCGAAGTCATCGCCTACAACGACTTCATCCAGTACAAGGGCGAAGCCGGCGCCAAGGAAGCCGGCAAATGGCGCCTGGAAGGCAAGGACTACATCGTCAAGGACGGCGACGTGATGCACTTCCGCTTTAACGTTTGATCGTTGTAGGCAGTGCATAAACACAACCCCGCTTTGGCGGGGTTTTGTTGTTTTTGGGTTAGGGAATGCTGATTTGGGGATGGTGTGGGCTGGGAATTATGAATCCGCTACGCCCTGCCCCGCTGAGCCAGAGCCCCCCATAAAGCGGGGCTTACGCCCCCCTCCCCAAGCAGGCTAGGCCAGTCCTTTCCAGAAAATTCGACCAATGTAGTCACCTAGGCTATTTACCTACACAGCGCGAACCGTTAATTTCCCCTGATGGCAGTGTGCCCAGATCAGGTACACACGGATGACGTGCAAGCAGGAGGCAGACTCGGCACATGGATAGCAATGAGCTTATCTCAGACCTAATAAAGATAGGCATCCCGTCCTTAGTTGCTTTCGCAGGAACTATTAGTAGCTTGCTTCTTGCCTGGTGGGGAAACAAGCAAAATACATTAATTACAAACCTGCAGCACACCCACGACCAACAGATTGAGCGAAACAATAGAACTGGTGAACTTGCCAAATTATGCGCCAGAGATCTATCTCGCCTAAACGAAAAATTTATTAGTTTTGGAACAAAATTTTACGCAAAAATCGACACACTCAACTGCAATGATCCCTGGCCTGAGGCCGAACAAGAACTAATAACCGAGCGTTTCAGGAAGCACTTATATCCTTGGAAAGCCAAACTACCATCAAGTCGTACATCCTACTCTTAGGGGATAACCGCCTAACCGGCCTGCACGAAGCATACTTAGAATCGATATCAAAAGTAACAACAAGCTATGCGTTATTTGGAAATATGGAACAGGAAGAGTTCAGCAATGCAATGGAACAATCAAGACACTGGCACACGCAACTCACAAAGCAAATAATCGACATATATCTACTAAAGTGAAACTCAGGTTCCTGGACACCACGAATGCTATGAATTAACATTCATCCAAATCTGACAAAATAGGCAATTTTATGCGCTTCATCGACGTATTTGCTGGCTGCGGAGGCCTATCCCTCGGACTACTGAAAGCAGGATGCCAGGGCGTAGCAGCTATAGAAAAGAACCCAATGGCATTCGAGACGCTTCGCCATAACCTGATTGATGGCGACCGCTATAAATTCGACTGGCCAGAATGGCTGCCAAAACAGGCAATGAGCTGCGAGGACTTTCTAGGTGACTATGCTGAAAAGCTGGAGAGCCTTCGAGGCAGTATAGATCTGATGGTTGGCGGCCCCCCTTGCCAAGGATTTTCTGTAGCAGGCAGGCGCAACCCCGCCGACCCTAGAAACAAAATGGCTGAACAGTATCTGGAGCTTGTAAAGATAATCCGCCCGACCTATATCGTGATTGAAAACGTGAGCGGATTTAACAGCAAGTTCAATGAAAAAAAGCGGACAGGCGATGAAGATGAACGTCACTTCAAAAAGTCATATGCGGAGTTTATAAGCGAAGAGCTGGCAAAAATTGGCTATACCGTTTCGCGCGGAAAGATAAATTGTGCAGATTTTGGCGTGCCACAAAACAGACATCGCTATCTAATCGTATGCTCGCTTAACGGACAAGCGGACCTATTAAAGGATCTAGCCAATAGCCGATCCGAATTCCTTATCCAAAAGGGCCTTCCTACGCTACGCCCTGTCTCTGTATTTGAAGCAATTGCTGATCTTCAAACGCGAGATAGAAAGCTAGTCATGAATGAAGACTCCGGCATGAACGGATTTCTGGAAGCTGTTTATGAACCACCTCAGGTCTCATCGCCATACTTAACTGTAATGCGGGAGGACTTCAAAGAAGCCCCAAATAGTAGGCGCTTGCCTCGCCACAAGCCTGACACCATTGTGCAATTCGGTAAGATTCAGCGTGAGTCACAACCAGGTAGATCACTTTCTAAAGAGGCAAGAGAGCGGCTTGGCCTTAAGAAACATGCAATCACGGTTCTAACAAAAAACGCTCCCGCCCCAACAATAACAACCTTGCCCGATGACATCATTCATTATAACGAGCTAAGGATATTGACGGTCCGAGAGACTGCACGCATTCAATCCTTCCCAGATTGGTTTGAATTAACCGGCAAATATACCACGGGCGGAAAATACCGTAAGATTGAATGTCCCAGGTACACTCAGATAGGGAATGCTGTTCCTCCTTTGCTTGCAGAAGCAATAGGCTCCCTTCTAATCGCTAAGTCTCAGAAAGAGACCGAAAGCAACAACGCGCAGAGTGAAGCAAAGAATGCAGGCTCTTAATTTCCGAGTTAGCTCTCACCTAAAGTCTATTATCGGACGCGATCTGATCACAGATGACTTTGTTGCAGTATTTGAGTTAGTTAAAAACTCTTATGATGCTGGAGCCTCCGAGGTAAATATACACTTCACCGATAGCTGTATATTTATTATCGATAACGGCAAAGGAATGTCATATAGCGATCTAATCAACAAATGGCTTTTTGTTGCTTACTCAGCAAAGCAAGACGGGACCGAAGATGACTCCAGACCTGATTACCGCGAGTCTATCTCCACTAAAAGATATGCTGGGAGCAAAGGCGTAGGCCGCTTTTCCTGTGATCGACTTGGAGAGCTTTTGCTCTTACAGACCAAAACCGCAAATGAAGCCGACGTAAACCGGCTGGAAGTTGTTTGGGCGGACTTTGAGAGGTCCTCAAAAGAAGACTTCATAAATATAGATATAAAGCACACAGCAACGCAAAATTTCGTCCTCCCGAGCCACATCCCTTTCAACTTCAATAGCGGAACAGTTTTAGAAATAGGCTTTTTAAGAGAAGTCTGGAACAGAGCGAAATTAAAAGAACTGAAGTCTTCCCTTGCCAAGCTAATTAACCCTTTCGGCTCTCATAAAGAAAATTTCTCTGTAAACATTTACGCTGAAAGTGAGAGAGCTGAAGACGAACGCATTCTCAACGAATCTGAAGAACCCCACCCCAATGAAATTATCAACGGCCCCGTAGATAATTTTATTTTTCAGGCACTTCAAGAAAAAACTACTTGGCTAAAGACATCCATATCCCAAGGAAAAATCATCACTGAACTCGTTGACCGAGGGAAATTGATATATCAAATTTCCGAGTCAAATGAATACAAGCACCTTGACGACTCTGGCTTTGAGTGCAATATTTTTTTCTTAAACCGCTCAGCTAAATCGACCTTCGCTCGACGGATGGGCGTTAACTCTGTTTCCTTTGGTTCAGTTTTTCTCTTTAAGAATGGATTCAGAGTATATCCCGTTGGAGAGGAAACAGATGATAGCTTTGGTATTGATAGACGAAAGCAACAAGGGTATTCGCGCTATCTCGGCACGCGCGACATCTTAGGTAAAATAGACGTATACGGCGACGATTCAAAATTTAAAGAATCCTCCAGCCGGGATAAAGGCCTTATAGAAACGTCTGCCTACCTCCAGCTTAAAGAAGCGTTTTGGCGAAAGTGCTTAATGCGACTAGAGAACTATGTCGTTGGAGTAAACTGGCGCATAAAATATGATACAGACTTAACGGATTCAGACCATCTGACGAGAGATGAAGTCAGATCAAAAATTATCGAGGTAATCAGCAAGCTAACCAACACACCAGGAATTACTGTTGATTATTTTGCAGATGACTTCCTTTCGATTATCGATAGTAAAACTAAAGATTTTGATAAAACAATAGATAATCTATCTAACATTGCTGAGAAAACAGGCAATGTACAGCTTTTAGAGGAAGCCAAGACTGCCAAATCTCGTTATCAAGAGATGCTCAAGGCAGAAGCAGAAGCTGTTCAGTATGCCGAAAAAGAAAGAGCAGAACGCCGTAAGGCTGAGGAAGCGGCAGCAAAAGCTGAGCAGGCGTTAAAAATTGAACAAGATAGAAATCTTTTTCTGACGTCGCTTCAAAGCCATGACAAAGATGTATTAGAGAGCCTTCATCATCAAGTTATTATTTACGCTAGCAACGCGATAAATCTAATTGAGGCCGGCCTATTCTCTATAAACAACAAAGGCCAGATGACAGTCAATGACATGTCCGAAACCCTTGAGAACCTGCTATTACTTAATCAACAAGTTATTGCCGCCTCTAGATTTGCAACCAAAGCAAACTTTAAGCTCGATTCCAACTCAATAACTGAAGACCTTGCCCTCTACATTGAGCAATATATAGACAAAGTATGCAAGGTTTACAAAAGTAAAGTTTCAATAAAAACAACCAGAACCGCCAGAGATTTCAAAATACAATTTAAGCCTATTGAAGTCTCGATCATCATCGACAACCTGATTGATAATGCCATCAAGGCCACAGCTTCCGCTATCGATGTAACCATAAGCAAGCCTCAGTCCAATGTTCTTTCAATCATATTGAAAGACAATGGCTCAGGCGTTCCTAGCGACATTCCTAACCATGAATCTATATTTGAAAAAGGCATAACCACTACTAGCGGCTCAGGCCTAGGCCTCTACAATGTTCGACAGCTACTACAGAATATTAATGGCAATATTAATCTGACTGAAACCAGCTATAACGGTACGACTTTCGAGATCAAGGTGTATAACTGATATGGACGCAACTTACTGCATACTCTGGCTTGACGACCAAAAAGAAGAATTAAGTGGTGTTGTCAAGAATCTCGAAGGCCGTCTTTATAGTGTTGGCCTGCATGCAAATATAACCTGGTTCGATAAGTTTGACGATGAAAGTGTGCAGTCACTTGCAGACTCTCTCAGGAAGCATTCTCCATATGACCTTATAATGGTTGACTATGATTTAGGCGCTGGAAAGGGTAAGTATGGACATATACTTACCAAACGTATTAGAAGCCAAACCTATGGTGATATGGCTTTTTATAGCTCTGCTCCAGATGAAGAGCTCCGCAAGAAACTTTACGAACAAAAGGTTGATGGCGTTTATTGTATGCAACGTCACTCTCTTGCTCACGAGGTTTTTTCGCTAGCTCAGAATGCTATAAGACGCGTTGTTCATCCTAACTATATGCGAGGACTTGTCGTTGGATCGGTTGGGGAGCTGGAGGGTCTTTTTGAGGATACTATTAGCGCTATAGTCAGATCCAAAGGCAGTCCGTCGATTGACGAGATCAGGCTCATGGCGGAAGAGTCACTTCAAGAATATATAAATGAACTGCAAAGCGTTAACATACCTCGCTTAAAGACCATGTCCGCCGAGAAGATTGTTAAAAAATTAAATCTTCGCGTTAAAGTAGACTTTCTTCTAAAACTACTTGAAGAAGACGGTAGCAATCTTAGCCTCAATTGCCACCAAGTAATATCTAGATTTGCAGACGAGATCAATCAACATAGAATCGAATTCGCGCATGCTCGGACTACTAACATACAAGGCATCCCCGTCTTTCAAGACAGAAAACAAAAAGTTTGGGGACCTGAAGAGATGAGGAATCTTCTCTTAAAGCTTCGTGAACATTATGATGCCGCTAGAAACATTCACGGTTACTTCAATCGCTAAATCATTCAACTATCGTTCTAGAGGCCAGCTATCGATTCTCTCGGTACCTGGCCCTTATTTAATTCGTTCCAACTCGGGCGTACCAGCGCCTAGCTACTTCCTGAGTAATCGCTATCCCGCGTTTGGACTGGCCAAGTTTCGATTTGCCTCATCATAGTCGGGGCTGGTTTGGCCGCATTCTGGTGCAATCTGGCCGCTAGCCAGCCACAAAGCGTACTCAGGGTGAATCTTCACGATCGAGCTAATGTCGTCCTCATTGGCCCGCCTTCCGCCCTTTCTCAGCGCATACCACTTCTCTCTATCTATGCCGCTGAGCTCTTCCAGCTTCTTGGCTGTAAGCTTCTTATATTCCCAAATAGCGACAATTCGCTCTCTGATCATTCTAAATTCATCTAAATAATTGGCATATATTGCTAGTCAATATGAGCCTAACCCCTATAATTGGCACTAGATAACCGGCAAATAATGCCAATGCCAAGCGATTTCACTTGTCGAGTATAGGGCAAAAGCTATGGAACAGTCTGGTGTAGTGGGGCTTTCGATTTCGGGAGACGCCCAACGCGTAACGGATTTCCGCGACGCACCGTTCTGCACGAAATACGTGCTGGCTCAGCTCCTGGGCATGGAGCAAATCACCGAAGACGTGGTGCGCGGCTGGATCGAAAGCCACACCGTCCCGACCGTGAAAATCGGCCGTCACCGCGTCATCAACCTGCACCGCATCCGCCGCGACCTCGACCGAGGCAAAACGATCTTCTGCGCGGGGGATTACAGCGATGACTAAACCCTCTCACCAGCAGTTCTATGAGCGCGTAGAGCACGACCTCTCTCGTCTAGCTTCTGGCGGTAAGGACTCAACCAAAACGTTGCTGTTCTACCTGCTCGGCTACATCGAAGGCTTCCACGAAGCTGGCGCTATCTCCGGCAACGAATGCGGTCGCCTGACTCAGCGCAGTCATGCTGCTGGTGTTGTTGGCAGCCAGAAAGCAGGCGGTAAGGGGTGGGACCAATGAGCCGCACTGACCCGCAATTCAAGCTACGTATGCCAGCAGCCCTCCGCGCGCAGATAGAGCTTGCCGCGTGGAAAGCCAAGCGCTCTCTCAATGCTGAAATTGTGCATCGCCTGGAATCGACCTTCATCAGCGCCGAACAGCTAGACGATCAGCGTTTGTCAGAAACCGTTCGCTCCCGCCTAGGTGGGCCGACCGTGTCGGTAAACATCGATGACCTAATTGATGAGGCCCGCGCTGATGACAAGTCCGAGCCAGTACCTGCTATCGCACCACAAGGATTGCGGCTGCCAGAGCTGCTTCGCCCGCAATCCGCAGGGCAAGACGTTCGCCTTTCGCCGTCACCCGCACGCCGAGAACTGCGACTGCTCTGTGTGCCACATCAAACGAAACTGGGTGAGTCCCCGGAAGTCGTGTCCCTCGGATACCTCCCTATCCACACCATGCACCGAGTGCCGCCCCGCGCAATGGTCAAAGGTAAATGGTCGCAACCACGTTACGCCGGCCTATACCTGCGAGAAACACAAGCCATCGAGCCGACCGCCGAAGTACTGGCACGTTGTGAGCGACACCGGCAAACCAACGCCCTTCGTGCCCCTGCGCGAACCGTTCGAACTGGTGGGGTGAGCGCATGATTACTCAATGGATCAACTCGATGGAGGCCACGCTAGAGGCTCTGGTGCTGTTGCTAGTTCAGGTTCTCTACCTTGGCGTTCTAGTTGTCCTCTGCGTTGGCATCGTCTGTGTGCTCTGCCTGCCGCTGATCATTGCGTATTGCAGCTATCTGGACCGCAAAGAGGCCGCCAAGAAGTCGCCTCCGGCGTCCGTGACTGGCCACCCCGGTCTGCCAGACCGAACAGCGCAATCACCGCCAGTCGCGGGCGACGGTGGCGAAACGGGATGACAAGGGCGGGGCCCTTGGTGTTAGCGAACTAACAGGCTGCTCAAGCGGCAACTGAAACCCCGGCAAGTCGAGAACCACCCTCGGGCAAAAACGAAAGTTTGCCCGTGCGGGATCGCTCGGCCTGCTGAAAGGCAAAACCGCGCAATAACGCGCAACTAAGCGAGGAAACACAAATGGCACGTTCGACTATGGAAGTTGCAT
>Ga0209173_100084_pt1 | contig 117663 bp, 114 predicted proteins | sample SynthPrep_16_END_FD_187206 | JGI IMG/M metagenome (GOLD analysis project Ga0209173, IMG submission 187206) | Synthetic microbial communities from Ohio, USA - SynthPrep_16_END_DS12_MetaG (SPAdes) (version 2) | ecosystem: Engineered > Bioreactor > Aerobic > Activated sludge | place: USA: Ohio...
TACCAGCGTCCTTGAGGGTGTTAACAACCGCATCAAGGTGATCAAGCGCATGGCCTATGGATTCCGGGACTCGGAATACTTCTTCCTGAAAATCAAGGCCGCCTTCCCCGGGAAAGCGCGATGAACCTTAAAAAAGGGCGGCGCGAGTCGCCCTTTTTTGTTTCAATCGGCGTCGTGCCGGCGCAATCATTGTTGCACCGGCGACGCCGATGGCGTTCCGATACCCGAATCACAGCCGAAGTCGTTTCATGCCTGCTATGCGTCGCCCCTACTGGTTGTTCGTTGTTCTGCTGCTGCTTCTTGGCGGGCTGCAGTATCGTCTTTGGGTAGGCGAGGGCAGCTTGGCGCAGGTCAACAGCCTGAACAAGCAGATCGCCGATCAGCAGGGTGAAAACGAGCGGTTGCTGGAGCGCAATCGAATCCTGGAAGCCGAAGTGCTGGAGCTCAAGCAGGGCATGGAGACCGTCGAGGAGCGCGCCCGTCAGGAGCTCGGCATGGTCAAAGAGGGTGAAACCCTCTACCAGCTTATAGAATGAGCCAGCCTGCATTCTGGGTGGTGATTCCGGCAGCCGGCGTTGGCAGCCGGATGCGCGCCGATCGCCCCAAGCAGTACCTGCAGGTAGCCGGGCGCTGCATCATCGAACACACCCTCGATTGTTTCCTCGACCATCCGACACTCGCCGGATTGGTGGTCTGTGTCGCGGCCGACGATCCGTACTGGCCGGGGCTCCCCTGCGCCAGTGACCCACGCATCCAGCGCGCGCCTGGTGGTCGTGAGCGGTGCGATTCCGTGCTCAGCGGCCTGCAGCGTCTCGGCCTGATGGGCGCTGCTGACCAGGACTGGGTGCTGGTGCACGACGCCGCTCGGCCCAACCTCGCTCGGGAGGACCTGGACAAGCTCTTGCACGAGCTGGCGGCGGACCCGGTCGGTGGGCTGCTCGCAGTACCTGCGCGGGATACGCTCAAGCGTGCGGACGCGGACGGACGCGTCGCGGAAACCGTGGATCGCAGCGTTATCTGGCAAGCTTTCACGCCGCAGATGTTCCGCCTCGGAATGCTGCGCGACGCGCTGGGCGCGGCGCTTGGCGATGGCGTGCCGGTTACCGATGAGGCGTCCGCCATCGAGTGGGCGGGGTATTCGCCGAAGCTGGTGGAGGGGCGAGCGGATAACCTCAAGGTAACCCGCCCCGAAGATCTGCGCTGGCTCGCGCAGTGCTGGAATACCGGTCGTCAGTGATGGCGGGCAGTCTGCCCGCCAACCTCGTCAGAAACGATAGATCGCCGCGGCACCCGTGCCGGTTGGCATGCGCTCGGTCGGCACCACGACCACATCGCCACCTTGCTCGAGCGTCCAGATCGTCAGTTCGTCGAGCAGGTCCGGCGTGTTGACCTCATCCTCGTTGGCCGCTGTGGCCGTGCCATCGTTACGGTCGACGTGCCCCGGTATCTGCCGCTCGGCTTCCACCAGAAGCGTCGCGACGCGGCCCTGACGCGTGGCCTGGCCGATGTCCTCGAGCTGATCCGACGCCAGGCCTTGGCCATGGGACGCGCCGAACTGGTCGAGCAGACCTCCCAGGCGCTTGAGGTAACGCGGCTGCATCACCATCCAGCTCTTCTCGCGCAATTCCTGGAGGCTCAGCGTGCTCTGGCCGATCTCGATGCCTTCCGGCAGCAGGTTCTCGTTATGGCTGATGCGGCGGAAGTGGGGTTGCTGCTCCGGCAGCGCGGCGAGAATCAACGGCAGTCCCGAGGCTCTCGAGTGGTGCTCGATGATGGCCCGGTCAACCTCACGGAAATAACGGTCGCGGTCGCGATCGATCTCCGCCTGCTTGCCGCTGCCGCCTGCTTCCACCTGCATCGGGTCGCCACGTTCACTGGCACGGCTGTAGCCCTGGGGAAAACCGCTCTGGCCCTTTTCGGTGAGATCGCCGCCCAACGCGTCCGCGAGTGTCTTGGGCACCGCTTCGTGCAGGTGCACCTCATCGAGCGCATCGCGGTTTCCCTCGAACAGGCGCACCGAGTCACGCGAGAGGCAGAGGATCTGGAAGCGATCAGCTGACTGGGCGATGCGAACCAGCGGCTTGAGGTGCATGCGCGCATTGGCCACGGCCATTTCCGGCACGCTACGTTGCAGGCGATAGACCTGGAAATAGTCCTTGGCAGCGAAGGCTGCGAGGCCATCGAGGTTGTGGTTCCAGAAGTCGTTGTTGTCGATCAGTGCATGGAACGGCTCGAGCAGGCTGCGTGCCTGTTCGGCATGGCCCTGCTGCTTGAGGGATTCTTCCAGTTGCTTGACCAGTTGCTTGAAGCGGATCGGGTCCTGCTGGCGTTCCGGAAAGCTGCGATGAGTCGGCTGGTACAGGGAGAGGCAGGGCCCGTCCCGGTGTTTCAGCAGTTGGGTAAGGGTTTCACGATCGAGCAGTCGGTTCATGCGTGGCCTCCAGTTGCTGTGGTTCGGTCCCTCGCAGAGATGTCGATGGCCACTCAATGGCCAACGATGGGCCAGGTCAGTGGCGGTTGAGCTTGTCCAGGGCGTGACTGAGCGCGTGGTTCAGTTTCTCCGCGGCGCCGTTGATGGCGAGGTCCAGGGTTTCGGCCTTGTGGGTGGCGGAAATCGGGTCGTGGCCCTTGACGCGCGCCTCCATCTGGCAGCGTTTGTCATGCGGTCCGCTCTTGTTGCTGTTCTCGTCGTTGAGATGGACTTCGACGCGGGTCAGATGATCGTCGAAGCGGTCCAGCTCGGTCTCCACCGTAGCCTTGATTCGCTCTTCGAGATCGGCGGTAACGCTGATGCTGTGGTTGCTGTTCACCAGAACCTGCATGGTTTCCTCCTGATTTGCGGCGCCGCACGACGAGCTGCGGCTACAGAAGGTACGACGTGGCGGATTAAGACGGGTTCCGCCTCGGCGCGGACCTCAGACGCGCGGTTCAACCTTTGTTCAGCTTTGCCCGCCGCGGTACTCCGGGCGCGCGGCGAGACCGACCTTGAGCGCCTCGACGAGCAACCTGACCTTGGGCAGCGGGTAGCGCCGCTGCGGATACACCGCCCACACGGCGGTGTCCGGAGGCTGGTTGGCCTCGAGCAGCGAGACCAGCTCACCCCGGCGCAGCGGTTCGAGCACGTAGTAGTCCGGCAACTGGCACAGGCCGAAGCCACGCAATGCGGCATCCAGCACCGCCTGGCCGCTATTGCAGCGCCAGTTGCCGCTGGGCTTGAAATGCTGCTCGCGCCCGTCGGACTGGAACGACCAGACGTCGCTGGTGCCGATCAGGCAGTTGTGCCGTGCCAGTTCTGAGAGCGTATGCGGCCGACCGTAGCGCTCCAGATAGCCCGGTGCGGCGCACAGGTACATGGCCCGCGGCGCGATCCGCGTGGCCACCAGGCGGGACTCGCCGAGTTTGCCGAGACGGATCGCCAGGTCATAGCCTTCCTGCACCAGATCGAGTGTGCGGTTGGACAGTTCGATGTCGACGCGCAGCTGTGGATGCCGCGCCATGAATTCATTCACCAGCGGCACGATGAAGCGCTCGCCGTAGGCCACCGCGGCGGTCATGCGCAGCAGTCCGGTGGGGGCACTGTGCAGGTCGCTGATGGCGAGAAAGGCATCGTCGCGCTCTTCGATCAAGCGCTGGCAGCGCGCGAAAAAGGTATGACCGGCTTCGGTCAGCGACACGCGGCGAGTGGTGCGGTAGAGCAGGCGGGCCTGCAGGCGCTCTTCCAGACGGGCGATCTGGCGGCTGACATGGGAGGACGACACCCGCAGACGTTCGGCGGCGCGCATGAAACTGCCGCATTCCACAACCGCGACGAATTCGTCGAGCCCTTCCCAGCGGTTCATGCTCACCTCCTTGAGGCAGGTTTATCGACGCACAAGATTCAGTATTCGTCGGATTATCCCTATACGGCAACAATGTTTTCCAGAATCATCCATCAATCCCTGAATGAGCGTGAATTACACTCTCTGCTTTCCACACAGTCGAGTGATGTTCATGACCATCAAGTCGCGCGCGGCCGTTGCCTTCGGCCCCAACCAGCCCCTGCAGATCGTCGAAGTGGATGTCGCTCCGCCCAAGGCCGGCGAGGTCCTGATCCGTATCGTTGCCACCGGTGTCTGTCATACCGACGCCTACACGCTTTCAGGGGAGGATTCTGAAGGTGTCTTTCCCTGCATTCTTGGTCACGAGGGCGGCGGGATCGTCGAGGCCGTAGGCGAGGGTGTCACCTCGGTGGCGGTCGGCGATCACGTGATCCCGCTCTATACCGCCGAATGCCGGGAGTGCAAGTTCTGCAAGTCCGGCAAGACCAACCTGTGCAGCTCCGTGCGTGCTACCCAGGGCAAGGGTCTGATGCCCGATGGCACCACGCGCTTCAGCTACAACGGCGAGCCGATTTACCACTACATGGGCTGCTCGACCTTCTCCGAGTACACCGTGCTGCCGGAAGTCTCGGTAGCCAAGATTCCCAAGGAGGCGCCGCTGGAAAAGGTCTGCCTGCTGGGCTGCGGCGTGACCACCGGGATCGGTGCCGTACTGAACACCGCCAAGGTGGAGGAAGGCGCTACCGTGGCGATCTTCGGCCTGGGTGGCATCGGCCTGGCGGCGATCATCGGTGCGAAGATGGCCAAGGCCAGCCGGATCATTGCCATCGACATCAACCCGGGCAAGTTCGCCATTGCCGAAGAGCTGGGCGCCACCGATTTCGTCAATCCGAAGGATCACGACAAGCCGATTCAAGAGGTGATCGTCGAGATGACCGATGGCGGTGTCGACTATTCCTTCGAATGCGTTGGTAACGTGCAACTGATGCGCGCAGCGCTGGAGTGCTGTCACAAGGGTTGGGGCGAGTCGACCATCATCGGTGTCGCCGGCGCGGGCCAGGAAATCAGCACGCGTCCGTTCCAGCTGGTCACCGGGCGCGTCTGGCGCGGTTCGGCATTCGGCGGTGTGAAGGGTCGTACCGAGCTGCCGAGCTATGTGGAGAAGGCGCAGAGCGGCGAGATTCCGCTGGACACCTTCATCACCCACAACATGCCGCTGGACGAGATCAACGAAGCGTTCGACCTGATGCATGAAGGCAAGAGCATCCGGACCGTCATTCACTTCTGATCCCCCTGGGTGGATAACGCCGTCGTTCGGCGGCTTGTCCACCTCGACCGTGGAGGCCCGCGCGGTTTCCACCTGCGCGAGGCCCGTTCATGACCCTTGAAATCGTTTCCAGCAACAAGAGCTTCGGTGGCTGGCACAAGCGCTACCGCCATCGCTCCAACGCCCTGAACTGCGACATGGTATTTGCCGTGTTCCTGCCGCCGCAGGCCGAGCAGGGTGAAAACTTGCCGGTGCTGTACTGGCTGTCCGGCTTGACCTGCACCGACGAAAATTTCATGCAGAAGGCCGGAGCGCTACGCATGGCGGCCGAGCTCGGTCTGATCATCGTCGCGCCGGACACCAGTCCGCGTGGCCCAGGCGTGCCGGATGACGCCGACGGCGCCTGGGATTTCGGCCTGGGCGCGGGCTTTTATCTCAATGCGACGCAAGAGCCCTGGGCCCAGCACTACCGGATGTACGACTACGTCGTCGAGGAACTGCCGGCACTGGTCGAGGCCAACTTCCCGGTCTCCGACCGCCGCGGCATCAGCGGGCACTCCATGGGCGGACACGGGGCGCTCATCTGCGCGCTGAAAAATCCTGGCCGCTATCGCTCGGTATCGGCCTTTGCGCCCATCAGCAACCCGATCAACTGTCCCTGGGGAGAAAAAGCGTTCAGCCGCTATCTGGGCGCGGACCGTTCGCGCTGGCGGGAGTGGGATGCCTGCGCGCTGATCGCCGAAGCCAGCGAGCGGCTACCGCTGCTGGTGGACCAAGGCGACCGCGATGACTTCATGGACGGCCAGCTCAAGCCGCAAGCGCTGCGTGCCGCTGCGGACGCTGTCGGGCACCCGCTGACGCTGCGCATCCAGCCGGGCTACGACCACAGCTACTACTTCATTGCCAGCTTTATCGATGATCACCTGCGCCATCATGCCGAGGCGTTGACGGCGTAGGGTGGGCAACGGCGCTCGCGCCGACTGCCAGAAACGTCAGCCACAAAAAAGGCCCGAGCGGACATGCCGCTCGGGCCTTTCCATCGCCAGGAGCTTAGAGCGACGGATAATCGGTGTAGCCGTCCGGGCCCTGGGCATAGAACAGCTCGGGCTTGGGCTCGTTCAGCGGTGCATCCCGACGCAGGCGCTCGACCAGATCCGGATTGGCGATGTACGGAATGCCGAAGGCCACCGCATCGGCCTTGCCTTCCGCCAGCCAGGCGTTGCCTTGCTCCTTGGTGAAGCGTTCGTTGGCGATGTAGACGCCACCGAAGAGCTGCTTGAGCTGTGGGCCGAGGCTGTCTTCACCGGCCTTCTCGCGGGTGCAGATGAAGGCAATGCCGCGCTTGCCCAGTTCACGGGCAACGTAGCCGAAGGTCTCGGCACGGTTGGAGTCGCCCATGTCATGGGAGTCGGCACGCGGCGCCAGATGCACTCCGACGCGCCCGGCGCCCCATACGGAGACGGCGGCATCGGTCACTTCCAGCAGCAGTCGTGCGCGGTTTTCCAGTGAGCCACCGTAGGCGTCGGTGCGCTTGTTGGTGCTGTCCTGCAGGAACTGATCGAGCAGGTAGCCGTTGGCGCCATGAATCTCGACACCGTCGAAACCGGCTTCCTTGGCATTCTCCGCCCCCTTGCGGTAGGCCTCGATGATGCCGGGGATCTCGTGGGTCTCAAGGGCGCGAGGCGTTTCATAATCTTTCACCGGGCGGACCAGGCTGACGTGCCCGGCGGGCTTGATGGCGCTGGGCGCGACCGGCAGCTGGCCATCGAGGTAAATCGGGTCGGAGATGCGACCGACATGCCAGAGTTGCAGGATGATCTTGCCGCCCTTGGCATGCACGGCATCGGTGACCTTCTTCCAGCCCTGAACCTGCTCGGTCGACCAGATGCCCGGGGTGTTCGGATAGCCCACACCCATCGGCGTGACCGAGGTGGCTTCGCTGATGATAAGACCGGCGTCGGCGCGCTGGGCATAGTACTCGGCCATCAGGTCGCCGGGCACGCGGCCGGGCTCGGCGCGGCAACGGGTCAGCGGCGCCATGATGATGCGGTTGTTCAGTTCCAGGTCGCCGATCTTGATCGGGTCGAAAAGCGTGGGCATAGCGATACCGCTCCTGTGTGGTGGTGCGAGAAAAGGCTCAGAGTTCCTGGCCGATGCGCTCGATGAAGGTCTGGATGACTGCGTCGTTGCGCTTGAAGAAGTGCCACTGGCCGACTTTCTGGCAGGTGACCAGCCCGGCCTTCTGCAGGGTCGCCAGGTGAGCCGAAACGGTGGACTGCGACAGGCCGGCGCGCTGGTCGATCTGGCCGGCGCACACGCCGTTCTCCAGCGAATGGTGCTGCGCGGCGAAATAGCGCTGCGGCTCCTTGAGCCAACGCAGAATGTCGCGGCGCAGCGGATGGGCGAGGGCCTTGATGATGTCGTCGAAGTCGTCCGGCATGAGTTTCGGCTGCCTGTATCGGATTGAGACGAACTATATATCGCCAACTGACGATACAAGATCGATTCGGCTGATGGTGCATATCGTCGAGGTCGATGATCGAGCGGACCGTGACGATCCGCCCGGGGTCATCCGGCTCCTGTAGAATCGCCGCCTCGAGTTATTCCAGGGTGTTTGATCTATGCGTATCGGCCACGGTTACGACGTGCACCGCTTCGGCGAAGGCGACCACATCACGCTTGGCGGCGTGCGGATTCCACACAGGTTCGGGCTGCTCGCCCATTCCGACGGTGACGTGCTGTTGCATGCCCTGAGCGACGCGCTGCTCGGTGCCGCGGCGCTGGGAGATATCGGCAAGCATTTCCCGGATACTGACCCGCAGTTTAAGGGCGCCGACAGCCGCGCACTGCTGCGCCATGTACTGGCGCAGGTGCAGGGCAAGGGGTATGTGGTCGGCAATGTCGATGCCACCATCGTCGCCCAGGCCCCGAAGATGGCGCCGCATATCGAGCGCATGCGCGCGTTGATCGCCGCAGATCTGCAGGTGGAGCTGGATCAGGTCAACGTCAAGGCCACCACCACGGAGAAGCTCGGCTTTACCGGGCGCGAGGAAGGGATCGCCGTGCACGCGGTCGCCCTGCTGGTTCGCCCATGACCGAGGATCAGCTGCTCGGCCCGCGTGCCCACGGCGAGCCTTGTGGCAGCGCTGTGCTCAAGGCGGTCGCCGAGGACTTCCAGGTCGACGAGGTGCTGGACATCCCGCTGTCGGGGGAGGGCGAGCACCTCTGGCTCTGGGTGGAAAAGCGCAACCTCAACACCGAGGAGGCCGCCAAGCGCATCGCCCGTGCTGCCGGCGTGCCACTGAAGCTGATCAGCTATGCGGGCCTGAAGGATCGTCAGGCGCTGACCCGGCAGTGGTTCAGCCTGCATTTGCCGGGCAAGGCCGACCCCGATCTGGCTGCCGCCGAAGATGACAGCCTGCGGCTGCTCCAGCGCGTTCGCCATCAGCGCAAGCTGCAGCGCGGCGCACATTCGGCCAATGGCTTTCGCCTGCGCCTGACCGATCTGCACGCCGATCACGCGCAGCTCGATGCGCGGCTGGAGCGGATCAGGGCGCAGGGCGTGCCGAACTACTTCGGTCTGCAACGTTTCGGCTATGAAGGTGGCAACCTCCTTGGTGCCCGTGATTTCGCCGCCAGGGACGAGCTGCCGGTTCAGCGCAACCTGCGTTCGCGTCTGCTTTCGGCGGGGCGCAGCTACCTGTTCAATCGCGTGCTGGCCCAGCGTGTCGCCGATGGCAGCTGGGCCGAGGCGCGGGTAGGGGACCTGCTGGCGTTCACCGACAGCCGCAGTTTCTTTCCCGCCGCAGAGGCGGAGTGCAGCGATCCGCGTCTGGCGATCCTCGACCTGCATCCCACTGGCCCGCTTTGGGGTGAAGGGGGCTCGCCGGCGGGCGCCGAGATCCAGGCGCTCGAGGATGCAGTGGCTGCAAGTGAAGAACCGATCGCCAATTGGTTGGCGCAGGCGGGGATGAAGCACGAACGGCGCATTCTTCGCCTCCCCATCGGCGGTTTGTCGTGGCATTATCCCGGGCCTGACATTCTGCAACTGGAATTCGTCCTGCCGACCGGATGCTTCGCCACCGCCATGGTGCGTGAGCTGGTCAGCCTGGCAGGGCAGACGGACATCTGATGCGTATTCTGATCGCCAACGACGACGGGGTGTATGCACCCGGGCTCGCCGCGCTTTATGACGCGCTGGCGGATTATGCCGAGTGCACGGTGGTAGCCCCGATCCAGGACATGAGCGGCGCCAGCAGCGCGCTGACCCTGGACCGCCCGCTTCACCCCGTAAGCATGCCCAACGGCTTCATCGGCCTGAACGGCTCGCCTACCGATTGCGTTCATCTCGGCCTCAATGGCCTGCTCGAACACACCCCCGACATGGTGGTGTCCGGCATCAACCTTGGTGCCAATCTCGGGGATGACGTGCTCTATTCTGGCACCGTCGCTGCGGCCATCGAGGGGCGTTTCACCGGGCGGCCGGCGTTTGCCTTCTCGTTGTTGTCGCGCCTGCCCGACAATCTTTCTACAGCGGCGTACATCGCGCGTGCGCTGGTGGAGAAGCACGATCGGCTCGAGCTGCCGCCGCGCACGGTGCTCAGCGTCAATGTGCCCAATCTGCCGCTGGATCATATCCGTGGCATCCAGCTGACCCGCCTGGGCCATCGCAGTCGGGCCAAGCCGCCGGTCAAGCAGGCCAATCCGCGCGGCAAGGAGGGCTACTGGATCTCCGTGGCGGGCGACGTCGAGGACGGCGGCCCGGGAACCGATTTCCATGCGGTGATGCAGGGCTACGTGTCGATCACCCCGTTGCAGCTGGATCGAACCTTCCGCGAGGCCTTCGACGGCCTCGAGAGCTGGCTGGAGAACGTGCTGTGAGACATCGCGGACAAGACAGCCTGCTCCACGGCTCGGGTATGACCTCGCAACGCACACGTGACCGCTTGATTCAGCGACTCTACGAAGAAGGCCTGTCCAACGCCCATGTGCTCGAAGTGATCCGCCGTACCCCTCGTCATCTGTTCGTCGACGAGGCACTGGCGCATCGCGCCTACGAGGACACGGCGCTGCCCATCGGCCACAACCAGACCATTTCGCAGCCGTTCATGGTTGCGCGCATGAGCGAACTGTTGCTGGCTGACGGCCCGCTGGACAAGGTGCTGGAGATCGGGACCGGCTCGGGCTATCAGACCGCCGTGCTGGCGCAGCTGGTCGAGCGGGTGTTCTCGGTCGAGCGCATCCAGGCGCTGCAGGATCGGGCCAAGGAGCGCCTGGTCGAACTCAAGCTGCGCAATGTGGTCTTTCGCTGGGGCGATGGTTGGGAGGGCTGGCCTGCACTGGCGCCTTACAACGGCATCATCGTCACCGCGGCGGCAGCCGATGTGCCGCAGGCCTTGCTCGATCAGCTGGCGCCCGGTGGGCGCCTGGTGATTCCGGTCGGGGCCGGCGAGGTCCAGCAACTCATGCTGATCATTCGAGAGGAAAACGGCTTTTCTCGCCATCTTCTGGATACCGTACGTTTCGTGCCGCTGCTCAATGGACCCGTGATTTGATCATTCAGCGGAAGGAAGCATGAAAAACGCTTTTTTGTTGTACGCCAAAGGCATGGCGATGGGTGCTGCGGATGTGGTGCCCGGTGTCTCCGGCGGTACCGTGGCGTTCATCACCGGTATCTACGATGAGCTGCTGCGCTCCATCAGCGCAGTGCCCTACGCGGTCGGCCCGTTGCTGCGGGGGCGCTTCGCCGAGGCCTGGAAAACCGCCAACGCAAGCTTCCTCCTGGTGCTGTTCGCGGGCATTCTGACCAGCATCCTCAGCCTCGCCAGGCTTATCACCTATCTTCTGGAAGCGCATCCGATTCCCGTCTGGTCCTTCTTCTTCGGGCTGATCCTGGTTTCGGTCCATCTGGTGGGCAAGGAAATCCAGCGCCGCAACCTGTCGCGCCTGGTGAGCTTCTGCCTGGGCATCGGTTTCGCCTACTGGATCACCGTGGCTGCGCCGGTGCAATGGGGCAGCAGCAGCCTGAGCCTGTTCTTCGCCGGCGCCATCGCCATCTGCGCGATGATCCTGCCGGGCATCTCCGGCAGTTTCATCCTGGTGCTGCTGGGCTTGTACCCGGTGGTTCTGGGGGCGGTGAAGAGTTTCGATCTCGGCGTGATGGCGATCTTCGCCGCCGGGTGTCTGGTAGGCTTGCTCAGCTTCGCCAAGTTCCTCAGCTGGCTGCTCAAGCGCTGGCGGGACCTGACCCTGGCGTTTCTCACCGGTTTGATGCTCGGCTCGCTGAACAAGGTCTGGCCGTGGAAGGAAACGCTGACCTGGCGCACCAATTCCAGTGGCGAGAACGTTCCGGTCCTGCAGCAGAACCTGCTGCCCGGCGCCTATGGCGATCTGACCGGCCAGGACCCGCAGCTGCTGCTGGCGGTGCTGCTGGCGGTGGCTGGTATCGTGCTGGTCCTGGGGCTTGAGTGGTTTGCCGGCCGGCGTCAGCCGATGACCGAAGGCGTCTGACGCACTTGTCTATGAAAGGGAGCGGGCATTGAGGCTCACAGCAGTACCGCGGTGGATGCGCGACCCCATGGTCCGTTCGATGCTCGGCGTTCTGGTGATAGCCGGAACGCTGGTCGGTTGTGCGTCATCGCCTCAGGGTGGCGGCGTACAGGTCGTCGACCGCAACCAGCGTGACAAGGTCACCAGCGGCCAGTACATCGTGCGGCGCGGCGATACGCTCTGGTCCATCGCGTTCCGTTTCGGCTGGGACTGGCGCGAGCTGGCGCGAGTGAACGGCATTCAGCCGCCGCACGTCATCTACCCCGGACAGAAGATCCGCTTCGACGGCGGTGCTTCGCGTGTCGCCTCCGCCGCGCCGCGACCGGCACCTCAGCCAGCCCCAGCACCTGCGGCAACCAGCCCGGTGGTAGTGGCCACGCCGGTGCCGCGTCAGCCTGCCATTACCACACCCGCCAGCCCGCCACCTGCCGCTCCGCCGGCAAGCACTCCGGTTACGCCGGTTGCCCGCTCGGCAAGCGGTTGGGCATGGCCCGCGAACGGCACGATCATCGGTCGTTTTTCCTCAAACGGTAGTTTGAATAAAGGAATTGATATCGCTGGGGAATTAGGACAGCCTGTTCTGGCTGCTTCTGATGGGACTGTTGTGTACGCCGGCAGTGGATTACGGGGTTACGGCGAACTTGTGATCATCAAGCACAGCGATACCTATGTAAGCGCCTACGGACACAACCGCAGGCTGCTGGTGCGGGAGGGCCAACAAGTCAAGGCTGGGCAAAGTATTGCCGAGATGGGATCGACGGGAACCGACCGGGTGAAGCTGCATTTCGAAATTCGTCGCCAGGGTAAACCCGTAGACCCGCTGCAATATCTGCCAAGACGTTGACCTGTCGCCTGCCTGTTCCAGCACTAGGTTAGGCTTGAGCGTAGCCAGGGACCCGCGTCGCTTGGGCCTGTTGTCGAACTCGGAACAGGACAAGAATAATGGCACTTAAAGACCAAGCGCTGGAGTTTGACGTCGACGATGCGGTTCTGCTCATGGAAACGCCCATCCACTTCGACCAGAAAGACAAAGTGACCAAGGCTGCCTCTGCAGGCAGACCCAAGGCCGCATCCAGCACCAGACAGCACAAGTTCATCGACTACAACCGGGCCCTGGATGCAACCCAGTTGTACCTCAACGAAATCGGTTTCTCCCCCCTCCTGACCCCCGAAGAGGAAGTGCACTTCGCGCGCCTTGCGCAGAAAGGCGATCCGGCGGGGCGCAAGCGCATGATCGAAAGCAACCTGCGACTGGTGGTGAAAATCGCCAGGCGCTATGTCAACCGCGGCCTGTCCCTGCTGGATCTGGTCGAGGAGGGCAACCTGGGGCTGATCCGCGCAGTGGAGAAATTCGACCCGGAACGTGGTTTCCGCTTCTCTACCTACGCGACCTGGTGGATCCGGCAAACCATCGAGCGGGCCATCATGAACCAGACCCGCACGATTCGCCTGCCGATCCATGTGGTGAAGGAGCTGAATGTCTATCTGCGGGCGGCTCGCGAGCTGACCCAGAAGCTCGATCACGAACCCAGCCCTGAGGAAATCGCCAACCTGCTCGAGAAGCCGGTCGGCGAAGTCAAGCGCATGCTGGGCCTGAATGAGCGGGTCACCTCGGTGGATGTCTCGCTTGGCCCGGATACCGACAAGACCCTGCTCGACACGCTGACGGACGACCGGCCCACTGATCCATGCGAGCTGTTGCTGGATGATGATCTGTCCAACAGCATCGATCAGTGGCTGTCAGACCTTTCGGAAAAGCAGCGCGAAGTGGTTATCCGCCGCTTCGGCCTGCGGGGCCACGAAGCTTCGACACTCGAGGAGGTGGGCCAGGAAATCGGTCTGACCCGTGAGCGGGTGCGCCAGATCCAGGTCGAAGCGCTGCGGCGTCTGCGCGAAATACTGGAGCGAAACGGCTTGTCGAGCGACGCGCTGTTCCAGTGACACCAACGGTACGCCGGGGCCTGGTTTCCGGGCCCCGGCGTTACGCTGTGCCTCCTCTGATCCCGCCGCTCTTATCCGGCTCCGTCCTCGAATGGCATCACTCCATAGGGTTAATCCATTCTCGGGGCGATTTCCTGAATCTCTCATTCGTGTGTAAGCATTTGCTTACACGCTCTGTAAGCAAAGCCCAAGAGTGCGTGCTGACAAACGACGATTCCGCTGTTGATAGTTTTTTAACTCATTGATTTGGATGAGTTTGTTTTCGTTGGTCGTGTATCGTCCGCGGCCCTGCGCGAGTGTGTCGCAGCTTGCTGCGCAAAAGGCTTCCATTAATATCGCTCCCGCGCTCAGGGATTAGCGCGGCCCTCAGGACGAGGGTCAGGACCATCGCAGGACGCGATGTCATCCAGGACGATGAGAAGGGATACAGGGAACAGGGAAGGAGGCGGGCGGGGTCAACCCCGCCCCTTTTTTTTGCCCGCCGGAAACTCCAGCTGAACCCAGTGGCCGTGGCACGGCCTAAGGTGAACAGCCCATCAGCGGAGGAACCTATGAACGGCGAACAGCACAACGATCAGCCAACCAAAGAGCGGGACGACGTGGTTCGTCGGCCGGATGAAGCGGACGAGGATCAGCTCGATGAGGCGATCGAGGAAACCTTTCCGGCCAGCGATCCGATCTCGCCCTGATTCCCTACCTGGCCCGCGTCGCGGATTGGCTCCCGGCTTGCGCCGCGCGGGCCAGCAGCGCGGGCATGATATGCCGGCGTAGCAGGGGCGCGATGTCCTCGCGCTCGCATGGCGCCAGCGCCAACCATCCCAGTTCTTCCAGTTCGGCCTGCACGGTGACGGCACGAGGCAGCCGCGCCATGAACACGTCTGCCTCGACCTGATGGCCCGGCTCGTTGGCGGCCGGCGCCTGGAAGTGCCCGAGCGGCTGGAAATCGGCTTCTTCGAGTTGTAGGTCGAGCTCTTCGTGCAGCTCGCGTCTCAACGTGTCCAGCGGACGCTCGCCTATTTCCGCCTTGCCACCGGGCAGCATGAAAAAGCGGGTCCCTCGTTTGCGTACCACCAGCACCCGGCCTTGTTCATCGAACAGGCAGGCAACGGCGATTGTCAGGGTCGCGACGGGCATAGGCTCTATCCTTCGGTTATTGAGTAGCGCAATCAGCGTCTTGGTGCGTCGATAGCGGGCGAGACGCTCGGCCAGCGTATCCGGTAGCTGGTCCGCGACACCAAAGCCCAGACGCGTATAGAAAGGCAACAGTTCGGGCTTGCAGAACAGCCAGACCGGCCCCGCGCTGGCGGCCAGTGCCTCGCGCACCAGTCGTGCACCGATTCCGCGATTGCGTTCCGGCGGGGTTACAAGCAGCCCGGTCAGGAAATGCCCGTGGGCGACGGGCGTCAGGCATAGACCCGCCAGGATGCCGCCCCGCCTGGCGACCCAGCAGACCGCTTCGGCGCGCACCCGGTTACGGCTGTTATGCGCTCGATAGAATCTCACCAGCAGCGGTTGCAGGGCTTGTGGAAGCGGCGAAAAGTCGAGAGCGGGCATGGCCAACCGGGCTGTTTGCGGAGCCCGCTAGTCTAGCGTCTGGGCCGCCGGCGCCAAACTTTCTTCGCCGGTGTGTGCCGTTTGTCCGTTCGCTGCATCTTTTCCGTCGTCGAGGTGTTCTCACCCTTAGCACCTCCAACGACAGGAATAACAACATGTTGGACCTACTAATTGTGCTCGCCTTCGTCTTCTACGGGCTGTCTGCGGGGATGCGAGCGCGCAGCAAAGCCTCTCAGAGTCTGCACGAATACTTCCTTGCCGGACGAACTATCAAGGGTTGGCGGGCCGGCGTATCCATGTCCGCCACCCAATTTGCGGCCGACACGCCGCTGCTGGTCAGTGGACTCGTCGCCACTGCCGGGGTTTTTGCGTTATGGCGGTTGTGGATCTACGGCCTGGCCTTTCTCCTGCTCGCGTGGGTATTCGCGTCTGGCTGGCGGCGCGCCGGCGTGCTTACCGATGCCGAACTCACCCGGGTGCGTTACAGCGGCCCCGCCGTCGTGCCGCTGCGGCTGTTCAAGGCGATCTATTACGGCACCGTGATCAACTGTGTCGTCCTGGCGATGGTGCTGGTCGCGGCGATCCGGATCGCCGAGGTGTTCCTGCCCTGGCACGACTGGTTGCCGGGCGGTCTGTACGAAATGATCAGGGGCGTGGTCGAAGCCAGCGGGATACGCCTGGGCGACAGCATCACCGGGCTTGATCAACTGACGACCAGCACCAACAACCTCATTTCGATCGTGCTGATTCTGGTCTTCACCGCCATGTACTCCATCACCGGGGGGTTGCGCGCGGTCGTCCAGACCGACGTCATGCAGTTCAGTGTGGCCATGCTGGGCACGCTGGCTTATGCCTGGTTCGTGGTCGATGCGGCCGGTGGACTCGGGGGGCTGACCGACCGGATCGTCGAGATCTACGGCAGCGAGCAGGCGGCCAAGATGCTTTCATTCTCGCCGCCCAGCAACGCGGGTGAGGCGCTGATGCCGTTCCTGGTGATCGTCGGGCTGCAGTGGCTGTTTCAGATGAACTCGGACGGCACCGGCTACCTGGCGCAGCGCAGCATGGCCTGTCCGACCGATCGCGAAGCACGTATCGCCGGTCTGGTGTTCACCTGGCTGCAGATCTTCCTGCGCAGCCTGTTCTGGCTGGCGATCGCCATTGGCCTGCTGGTGCTCTATCCGTTCAGCCCCGAGGAGATGAATGGTGACGGCTTTACGGCCGCCCGCGAGGCGCTGTTCGTCACCGGCATCGACGAGCTGCTGCCGCCAGGCTTCCGCGGCTTGATGCTGGTAGGGCTGCTGGCAGCCCTGGCCTCGACGGTGGATACGCATCTGAACTGGGGCGCCTCGTACTGGAGCAACGATGTCTACGGTGGTGTGGTGGCGCCGAAGCTGCTCAAGCGCAAGCCGAAGGACAAGGAGCTGGTACTGGTGGCGCGACTGTCCAACGTGCTGATTCTGCTGATTGCCATGGTCATCATGGCCAATCTGGGCTCGATCCAGACCGCCTGGTTCATCTCGCTGCTGTTCGGGGCCGGCATGGGGTCGGTGCTGGTGCTGCGCTGGTTGTGGGAGCGGATCAACCTGTATTCCGAACTGACGGCCATGGTGGTGTCGCTGATCACGGCGCCGCTGCTGCTGTATTTCCTTGGGACTGACCCTGAGCGCGAGTGGATACGCCTGGGCATCATGTCATTGGTGACCTGCAGCGCGGCAATTCTGGTGAGCTTCGTCACCCCTGCGACCGATACGCAGACGCTGGATCGCTTCTACCGCAAGGTGCGCCCGTTCGGGTTCTGGGGGCGGACCGCGTCGCGTTGTGGCGTTACCCGCCGTGAATCGCTCAAGGCGCTGGGTGCTCGGTTGTTCGCCGTGGCGGTAACGGCTCTGTCGGTGTACACGCTGTTGATCGGTGTAGGTCGCCTGCTCTTCCCGCAGCCCGACGGCAGCCCGATGTTGGCCTGGATATGTGTGGTGATCGGCCTGGTCTTGATGCCGGTCTGGATGTATCTCGCTTTCAGCCGTTATTTCGATGATCAGCATGAAGAAGAGGCACCCGAACTTCAGGCCGAGCGGCCTGACATGGCAGGTTAAATAGCGGGGCGTTTCGTTACATATATAACGCCCCGTTTTTGAGTTGTGTCATTTTAATAGCACTTGGCGGTAGCGGGTACTGGCGAAACAATATCGTATGTATACATAAAATGATAAGAATCATCGTATTAACGCATTTTTCTCTAGTTTTTGATGAAAAGTAGGTCATTCGTCGATTCTTTGGGCAACCATTGGAATTAGCTGCTTGTCTCACCACTACGCAGTGCTTATTGCGTATTTCAAACAAGCATAAACAGAGGTGCCGTCATGAATCGACTTTTCAAAACTTCCTTAATGGTTGCCGCAATGCTCCCGGCTATTGCCGGTGCGGCGCCGATGGCCGGTGACAAGGAAATCACACTCGGTGGCGCAGGAAGCAGCGACAAGGACTTTGACGATACTGTGTTTTCCGTACAGGGAAGTTGGGGGCAGTATTTGAGCGAATCGTCCTTGTGGGGCGTCCGGCAGACTGTCAATGCGCGGGATACCGAGGGTGAGAGCGTCAAGTTCGATGGCTCGACTCGCGTGTTCTACGACTACCACTTCGGTAACGGCAAGGCGCGGCCTTTCATCGGTGCCAGCATCGGCGGTGTCTACGGTGATCGCGTCGATGAAACCTTCATGGCCGGCCCGGAGATCGGTTTCAAATACTGGGTTCAAGACAAGACGTTCATTACTGCAATGGCGGAATATCAATTCCTGTTCAAGAGCGGCAGTGATGCGCAGGACCGATATGATGACGGCGTATTCCTCTACAGCATCGGTATTGGCTTCAATTACTGATCGAAGCATGCGCGGCGCCTCGTTGGCGTCGCGCAACTTTTTTACTTCCTGTCGCGTATTTTTCTATCAGGCTTCCACCAGTTGCTGCAGGAAATTCCTGAGTGCAATGCCAGGTTCATCATCCTCGGATGCAATCATGCGAATTCCCCATTGGCGCAACACCTCCTCTTGAACCGGATTCGGCTTGTGCGAGAACACATATGAAATAGGGCGCACGCCCAGTGTTTCGTGTTCATTCCATATCTTCGACAGCTTGTGGAAAAGCAATCGGATATTGGTGTCCGACAGGCTGTAGCCGATAAACAGGACGGCCTTGCTCAACGTGTCGGCGCGTAATTTGATATCCAATGGCGTCTCGAATTGCAGCCGTTGGTAATAGCTGGTCTCGTCGAGCACGATCGAGGCGTCGTCATCGAAATCGCCATGAAACTTGACGATCTGCCGGACGCCATCACGCGCCTTGGTGAGGTCGCTGGCATTGGCGATCTTGATGTAGTCCACCGCGTAGGCATCATGGGCATATTCCAGCCAGCGGTCGTAGTTGGTGGTGTAGATCGCCGGAAAACGGCCATGAACGATGAGCCGGTGTATCTCGGAGTCGCGGATTTCGATGTTGCGGTGCCACTCGCGGTCCATCCAGCTGCGTAGTGGGCCGATGCTGCCTTTCTTGATCCGGTAGTACTCAGCCAGGGCGAGGAAATTGCCGTAGGTGTTGAAGACCTCCGGGTCATAGTCCAGCTGCACGGCGATCTCGTCGATCAGCTCTTTCCAAGGCGGCAGGCCGATGTTGGCCGACACCCCGGAGCCAACGAAGAGGATCAGTCGATTGTTGCGGTAGGCGTCGCGCAGCTGGTCCATGATGCGTCAGGACTCCCGCAGAAAGGTGACGAAGGCATCCAGCGCGCGACGGCGCATGGACAGGCCGTTCTTCTGCGTGCCCAGCTGCGCGAACGTCTGGTTCTGGCCTTCGGGAATGAACACGTCGTCCCACTCGAAGCCGCCATGGCCGGCCGGCGACGGCGAGATACGACCTGGCACCACGCCTTCGAAGAAATGTCGCTTGCGCCCATCGCAGTAGCCGATCAGGGTTCGCGCTTCGGCTGCGGGGTCGTCGAGCCTTCCGATCAGCTCGGAAAAGCGCTCGGCCTGCAGGCGGTCCCAGAATATCTGGGTCAGACCGCCGGGAAAGCCGTTGAGGCTGTTGATGAACAGCCCGGTATGCTCGACGAACACCGGCTTGCCGATCATCTTGAACGCCACCAGCAGCTTGTCGCTGACCAGCTGGTAAAGGTCCTCGGTACGCAGCTCTTCGATGCGTATCGGAAAGGGCTTCACCTCGATTCCACTGGGCTCGAGGATCTCGCGAACCTCGCGGATCTTCTGCTGATTGATGGACGCGAAGCGGATTTTCATAGAGCGAGCCAGCTCCGGTTGCGCAGCGAATGGATGTCGCGTCGGTATAGCCATGCTTGTATGACGCAAGGGGAAGGGCTCGGTTCTCCTGCGTGGCGGATTTCGCCGCGCAGGCGCGACGCGATCATCGATGCGAACGGCGGCTGAAACGCAAGTCAGGATGATCAGGCGAGGCGTCCTGCGCAAGGGCATGCCTTCGGTTGTTTGCGTCGGGCCGACCGCCTCGGCCACTGCGCTCAGTTCTGACCTGGGCGGGCAGGGCAGGCGGCCTGCACTTGGCGGATACGCTCGGCCGGCACGCGCAGCTGGCGTAGCAGGTACTCGGAAAAGTCCGGGCTGTAGGGTTGCCTGGCGATCGCCTGCTCCATACAGAACAGCCAGGCATCGCGTTCGGCTTCGCCGACCGGCCAGCGGGTATGAAATTGCGGGATGCTGATGGCGCCATATTTCTCGGCGTAGCGTTTCGGCCCACCCAACCAGCCGCACAGAAAGCTGGCCAGTCGATCGGCGGCTTCGCTGACGTCCGCTGGGTACATCGCGCGGACGTTCGCGGCCTCGGGCGCTTCGTCCATCACCCGATAGAAATCGGCCACCAGCCGCTGCAGGCCGGCTTCGCCACCGGCTGCCTGGAACGAGGCGTCACCGACGCCGAAAACGGGACGTTGATCGGGATTCATAGTGCGCCTCTGGCTTGGAAACGGGGCGCGGGATGATGCGCGCTTGTGCCAGATCAAGACAAGTGCAAGCAGTGGCCACAACGCCGCGGCAGCTGGTCTAAGCTGAAAGCCTACCCAACAGCGGAGACAGGAAATGCGCAGGCTTCTGGTTGCATACGATGGTTCGGACAACTCCAAGCGCGCCTTGCAGTATGTCGTCGATCTGGCCCGGGACACCGGGATGGCGCTGCAGATCCACGTGGTCAATGTTCAACACGAGCCGATCATCTATGGCGAGTACGTCACCTCGGCCATGATCGACGAGCTTAACAACAGCCTGATGGCCAAATCCCGCAATGTGCTCGACGAGGCGGCGGCGATGCTGCAGGCCGGTGGGCTGACCTGCGAGACCCACACCCAGCTGGGCAACGTGGCCGAACAGATCAACGATGCGGTCAAGCGGCTGGGCTGTGACACGGTCGTGATGGGCACTCGCGGCCTGGGCAGCTTCACCGGGCTGGTGCTGGGCTCGGTGGCGAGCCGGGTGATCCACGAGGTGTCGGTTCCGGTTCTGCTGGTCAAATAGAAGGAGGCATCCGGCCTGGCCGATCAGCCCTGCTTGCCCTTGAGCAGGTCGGCCAGGTTGGCGAAGGCCTTGAAGGTTTCCTTCGGGCCTAGGTCACTGCCGGGCCGGGCTTCGGCCTGGTACTGGTTGTCGGTATAGCGGGAATGCTCGTTGTCGTGACAATAGAGGCACAGCAGCTCCCAGTTGGAGCCGTCTTCGGGGTTGTTGTCGTGATTGTGGTCCTTGTGATGGACCGTCAGCTCGCTCAGGCGCTTGCCGGAAAACTCCCGAGCGCACCGCCCGCAGACCCAGGGATACATCTTCAGTGCCTTTTCCCGATAGCCCTGCTCGCGCTGGCTGTAGGGCGTGGTGGGTTTGTTGCTGCTCATGATGAGTACTCGCCGGCTGCTTGGGTTGGTCGGTGACATCCGGTCACGGCGTGGCCGCGAACCGAACGCCAACAGGGCCTAGTAAAGACGCTGGGCCATCAGCCCGCCAAGCCGACATAGACGTTCTGCACGTCGTCATGGGCGTCGATGGCCTCGAGGAAGGCTTCGACCTCTTCCAGTTCGGCACCGGACAGACTGACCGGATTCTTGGGTCGATAGCCCAGCTGCGCCGATTGCACGGTGAAGCCGAATTCCGGCAAGGCCTTGCACACGGCATCGAGGTCGGTCGGCTCGGTAATGAACAGCGTGGCGCCATCGTCGGCAGCCTCGAAATCCTGAGCACCAGCCTCGATGGCGGCCATTTCCGGGTCGGCGTCGCCTGCGGGTGCGGCTTCGATCATGCCGACATGGTCGAAATCCCAGCTCACCGACCCGGAAGAGCCCAGCTGGCCCTTGCGAAACAGCACGCGGATCTCGGCAACGGTGCGGTTCACGTTATCGGTCAGGCATTCGACGATCAGCGGCACCTGATGCGGAGCGAAGCCTTCGTAGAGGGTGCGCTCGTAGTTCACCACCTCGCCGGTCAGGCCCGCGCCTTTCTTGATGGCGCGCTCCAGGGTGTCCTTGGGCATAGAAGCCTTCTTGGCCTGCTCGACCACCAGGCGCAGGCGTGGGTTCATGTCCGGGTCGGCACCGCTGCGGGCCGCGATCATGATTTCCTTCGACAGCTTGCCGAAGATCCTGCCCTTGGCGTTCGCCGCCGCTTCCTTATGCTTCGCTTTCCACTGTGCGCCCATGCTCGTACTCGTCTGATGTGAGGGAACCAGGCGCGAATTCTATAGCGTCACCGCGGGTTTCGTCGCCGGTGCTGGGCGAGGATGAGCTTGGGCCGATCGACGGCGAAGCCGGACTGTGCCGGCCAATTCGCTGCTCACTGTATGGAGCGGTACAGCCATCGCGCCGCTCTAATGGATGTTTTCGTAACAGGGTGCGTCGTCATGTCGCCTCGGGACCTGCTGCTCGCACTGGTAGTCATCGTCGTCTGGGGAATGAACTTCGTGGTCATCATGGTCGGCCTGCACGACGTCCCGCCCATGTTGCTCGGTGCCCTGCGATTCATGCTGGCGGCGGTGCCGGCGGTGTTCTTCATCAGACGGCCGCAGGTGCCGCTGCGCTGGATGCTGGCCTACGGGCTGACCATCTCGCTGGGCCAGTTCGCCTTTCTCTTCACCGCCATGAAGCACGGCATGCCCGCAGGCCTGGCGTCGCTGGTGCTGCAGTCCCAGGCGTTCTTCACGCTGTTCTTCGCTGCGCTGTTTCTCGGCGAGCGCTTGCGCGCGGCCAACCTGCTGGGCCTGTTGATCGCGGCCTGCGGCCTCGCACTGATCGGCGCGCAGAGTGGGCTGGGCATGACCCTTGGCGGATTTCTCCTGACGATCTGTGCCGCCTCGATGTGGGCGCTGGGCAATATCGTCACGCGCAAGGTCGGCAAGGTGAATCTGGTCGGGCTGGTGGTGTGGGGCAGCCTGGTGCCGCCGTTGCCGTTTCTCGGGCTGTCGTTATGGCTGGAAGGCCCGGGCGTGATCGAAGCGGCGCTGCGTGGTATCGGCTGGCAGACGATTCTTGTCCTGGTGTACCTGGCCTTCGGCGCAACCATTCTCGGTTATGGCCTGTGGAGTCGGCTGCTGTCGCGCTATCCGGCCAGCCAGGTGGCGCCGTTTTCGCTCTTGGTGCCGGTGGTGGGGCTGACCTCGGCCAGTATCTTGCTGGGCGAGCGGTTGGCCCTGTTGCAGTTGGCCGGTGCGCTGCTGGTGATGATCGGGCTGGCAGTCAATGTCTGGGGAGGCTGGCTGTTCGGCCGGTTGCGCCTGGCGCGCGTCTGAAAACGCCCGGCATCAGCCGGGCGTTGTGGCGATCAGGCTCAATGGGTGGCGGCGTGGGTGCCGAGCAGTGTGGTGGAACCGCTCTTCTTGTCGCGCTTGGCCATACGTTTTTCCTGTGCCGTTTTCATCGGCTTCTTCTTGCTGTTCTTCTTTGCGTCCATTCCCTTGCTCATGGTGTTCACCTCTGATTGCTGGCTGGACATGTCCTGATGGGCGAAGGCCTGACTGTCGCTGCAGGAGCGATGCCTGTTTCCGGCCTGCCGTCTTCCGTGACTGCTGCAGTATGGCATTGCTGGGCCGCAATGCACGCGTTGCGTTGCTTAGGACTGTTCCCGTTTCGTTGCAAGGCGCGTCGCTGCGCCAAACGACTCCCGCGCGGCCGCGTACGAAACGGGACAGACCCTAGGTATCAGTCGAACAGGCTGTGCTGGTCCCGCTGGCCGCGGAGCACGTCGTAACGCTGGCGAAAGATCGCCCGATAGTGCATGGCCAGAGGCTGCAGCTCGGCAAGTTGCAGCAGGCTGTCTCGCGGCTGGTTCGGATCGAGAAAGCAGCGCCACAAGTAGGCGACGCTTATGTCCGGGTGCGGGCGCTCCAGCAGTTGCAGCGTGTCGCCAGGGCGCACGTGGCCTGGCTCCAGGGTCCGATAAAGCCAGCCGGTGCGGCCACTCGCTGACAGCTCTCGCGCCAGACCGCGCATGCCGTGTCGGGTGTCCAGGCGCACGCAGGGCGAGCGCGGCTGACTCACCTCGATCAGCGCATCGCCCCAGCGCAGGCGATCACCGATGCACAGCTGCGCTTCGTTCAGCCCTTCGCCACCCAGATTCTCGCCGAAGGCGCCGAGCCCCAGCTGCGTGCGCAGCGGCGCAAAGCGCTGCGCCCAATAGAGGTAATGTTGCGTCGGGTAATGGCACAGGGCACGGTCCGGTCCGCCATGAAAACGCCGCTCGGCGACCCGGTCGCCCTGCAGGCCATCCCGGCCCAGCCAGAGCGGGCCGTCTGCCGGTTGCTTGTCCATCGCGGTCGCTTTGCGGCTGCCCGGCAGCGGGGTGAACGCATGGCACAGCAGTGGACCGCTAACGGTCCAGGACGCAGCCATTTTATCGCTCAAGGTTGGGCCAGACGTTCGAGTTCACGACGAACCATCGAGGCGTATTCCGGCGGGCTCAGGCGATACAGCTCGCCGGCGACCCAATCCAGCCAGCGAGCGCCCAGAATGGCGCGCTGTTCGATCAGACGTTGGGCTTCGGCACTGGCTCGTGCGGCGTTGTGGTGGTGGAAGTCGGCACGACTCACGGCTGGTCTCCGTCGCGATGTTCTGGCTGGCAGGTGGGCGGCGATGGTAAACCCGGAACGCTCGCGTTAGGCTCCGGGGCTGTTTGTCGCGCCATGAGAACGATGCATGTCCGAGCCCGTGAACTTCAAGCACAAGATTTCCCGTCAACGTCCTTACGGCAAGGCCGAGCCCGGCCTGCGCGCCAGCGAGGGCAATCTGGGCGCGGTCATCGACCAGTTGGAAAGCGATCGCGGGCGCATCATCAATTCCGCGGCGGTGCGCCGCCTGCAGCAGAAGACGCAGGTCTTCCCGCTGGAGCGCAATGCCGCAGTGCGCAGCCGCCTGACCCACTCGTTGGAGGTGCAGCAGACCGGCCGCTTCATCGTCCGTACGCTCTACAAGCAGCTTGGCAGCCGTGCCGCGGCGTTCGGCCTGGATGGGCTGGAGACGGCACTGGAGAGCCTGGTGGAGATGACCTGCCTGATGCATGACATCGGCAATCCGCCATTCGGCCATTTCGGTGAATACGCCATCGGCGAATGGTTCGAGCGCCACCTGGATGAACTGTTCGCCGCTGCCGTGCCGCCAGGGCAGGGCGACACCGGGCTACGCCAGCGCATGCTCGATGACCTCAACCTCTTCGAGGGCAACGCTCAGGCGATTCGTCTGGTGGTCTCGCTGCAGCGCCTGAACCTGACCTACACCCAGACCGCCGGCCTGCTCAAATACGTCCGCCCGGCCTACATGCCGCGACCGGACAAAGGCACGCCGGGCGCCTATCTGCAGAAGAAGCCCGGCTTCTACCTCTCCGAAGAACCCTTCGTGCGTGCCTTGCAGGCGGCCCTCCAGATGGAGCCCTGCACGCGCCACCCGCTGGCCTACGTGATGGAGGCGGCGGACGACATTGCCTACTGCCTGGCTGACATCGAGGATTCGGTGGAGAAGGGCATCTTCAGCATCGAGCAGCTGGCACAGCTGCTGCTGGACAAGTTCGCCCTGCATGGCGACGTCGATGCGCCCGTGCCCGGTCCGGAGCGCAGTTTCCGCAGCATGGTCAGCTACGCCCTGGAGCGGGCGCAGAAGGAGCCGATCAACAAGGCCGGCGAGTTCTTCATCTGGCTGCGGGTGAACATGATCCACCCGCTGGTGCAGCACGCTGCCCGTCAGTTCATCGACAACATCGAAGCGGTGTACCACGGCACGCTGGACCGCGCCCTGCTCGAGGACGACAGCCTGCCCAACGCCATCGTGCAGACCTTCAAGGATGTGGCGATGGACAAGGTGTTCTGCCACCGCGAGGTGGAAACGCTGCAGCTGCAGGGCTATCGCATCCTCCAGGGACTGCTGGACTTCTATGCGCCGTTGCTGCGCGTGCCGGCGCCGGTGTTCGACGCGCTAACCCTGGGCGGCTGTCGCAGCGAGCCGCATCTGCAGATGCTGGCGCGGCGGCTGCCCAATCAGCTGGTCAAGGCCTATCACGAGGCGCTCAAGCCCCATGCCGAGACGTCGGACGATCGCCCGCTGTGGGAGTTCTACTACCGCAACCGCATGCTGCAGGACTTCATCAGCGGCATGACCGACCAGCTTGCCCAGGACGAATACCGCGCGCTGTCGGCGCTCTGAGCCCAGGTCAATCGATGAGGCTGAAGCCGGTCTCGGCAGCGCTCAGCGCTGCGCTTGGTACAGGCATTGCTATGGCTTGGTGCAGCAGTCGTCGTGCAAGCCCCGCAATGGCGCACGATGAAATCCCGGCAGTTCCCATAACCCGTTGAAAACAAAGGTTTCATGGTGCCTCGGCAATTCTACCGAGGCAGGCTCCGGCTGCAGGTGGCGGTAGTCGTCGCGTGCGCGGTGATGCATCTCGGTGCATTCGCACTCTGGCGATTACCGTTTTGGTGCGTATTCCCGCTGAGGCTGTAGTAACCCATGGAAAACCTCAACAGCGCCGTGGAAACCCTGGTCCATGGCTCCAATACCCTGTTCCTCCTGATGGGCGCGGTGATGGTGCTGGCCATGCATGCCGGCTTCGCCTTCCTCGAAGTCGGGACCGTGCGGCTGAAGAACCAGGTCAATGCCCTGTCGAAGATCATCACCGACTTCGCCGTATCGACCCTGGCGTACTTCTTCATCGGCTACTGGATCGCCTATGGCGTGACGTTCATGCAGCCGGCCGATCAGCTGGTGGCCGACCACGGCTATGCCCTGGTGAAGTTCTTCTTCCTGCTGACCTTTGCTGCGGCGATTCCGGCAATCATCTCCGGCGGCATCGCCGAGCGTGCGCGCTTCGGTCCGCAGCTGTGCGCGACGCTGTTGATCGTGGCGTTCGTCTATCCGTTCTTCGAAGGGCTGATCTGGAACGGCAATTTCGGTTTCCAGGCCTGGCTGGAGCACCAGTTCGGTGCACCCTTCCATGACTTCGCCGGCTCCGTGGTGGTGCATGCCATGGGCGGATGGCTGGCGTTTGGTGCGGTCATCCTGCTCGGGCGTCGCAACGGCCGCTACCGCGACGGCCGGCTGGTGGCCTTCGCCCCGTCGAACATTCCGTTTCTAGCGCTGGGCTCGTGGATTCTCATCGTCGGCTGGTTCGGCTTCAACGTCATGAGTGCACAGTCTATCGAGGGCATCAGTGGCCTGTGGCAGTGAACTCGCTGATGGCGATGGTGGGCGGCACCGCCGCGGCCTGGCTGGCCGGCCGCAACGACCCGGGCTTTCTGCACAACGGCCCGCTGGCCGGGCTGGTGGCGGTTTGCGCCGGCTCCGATCTGATGCATCCGGTCGGCGCGCTGGCCACCGGCGCGATTGCCGGGGCGCTGTTCGTCTGGGCGTTCACCGCTACGCAGAACCGCTGGAAAATCGACGATGTGCTGGGTGTTTGGCCGCTGCACGGTCTGTGCGGGATCTGGGGCGGCATCGCCTGCGGCATCTTCGGCCAGGCGGCGTTGGGCGGGCTCGGCGGCGTCAGCCTGATCAGCCAGGTGATCGGCAGCGGTCTGGGCATGCTGGTGGCACTGGTTGGTGGCTTCGGCGTTTACGGCCTGCTCAAGCACTCCATGGGCATCCGCCTCAGCCAGGAAGAGGAATTCAACGGGGCGGACCTCTCGATCCACCGCATCGGCGCGCTCAGCCACGACTGAGGCGCTGCGCTGGCGCAAGCTGCGGCTCAGTAACCGCGCTTGCGCTGCACCAGATGGTTGATCGGCCGGCCGTCGCGCAGAGCCTGCAGGTTCTGCGCGACGATCGACGCGGCGCTGCGCATGTCCGTCGCGGCGGCGATATGCGGCAGGACCGTCACGCGCGGGTGGCACCAGAACGGATGGTTCGTCGCCAGCGGCTCCTGGCGAAACACATCCAGCACCGCACGGCCGAGCTTGCCGCTGTCCAGCGCCTCTAGCAGGTCGGCTTCCACCAGGTGCCCGCCACGGGCGAGGTTGACCAGAGCAGCGCCGCGGCGCATGGCGGCGAAGAACCGTCGGTCCAGCAGATCGGCGGTCTGTGCGGTGAGAGGCAGCAGGTTGATCACGATGTCACTGCGTGCCAGCAGCGGCCACAGCGCTTCCAGGCCGTGTTCCAGCGCCATGCCGGCGATGGCGCCACCGTGCAGATTCCAGCCGGTCACCCGGTAACCCGTTTCCAGCAGCCGCCGTGCGCAGGTCCGGCCCATCTGGCCCATGCCCAGCACGGTCACCTCGATCTCGTCGGCACGCTGCTGCGGCAGGGGGTACCAGTCGCCATCGCGCTGCTGTTGCGCATAGTCGAAGAAGCGGCGATGCAGCGAAAGTGTCGCCCACAAGGCAGTTTCCGCCATGGCCGCGCTCATGGCCGGGTCGACCATGCGCGCCAGAGGCACGTCCGGCAGGCTGGGATCGTCCAGCAACCGATCGACACCGGCCCACAGCGATTGGATCAGGCACAGTCTGGACAGGCCCTGCAACGCGCCCGGCGGCGGGTTGGCGACCACGGCGGCAACGATGCGCTCGGCATTCTCTGGCGTGATCTGCAGGTGCCAGCAGGCATCGGGCAGGGCGCGTTGCAGTTCGGCGAGCCAGGCATCGCGTTCGTCGCTATCAAAGCTGCCGCAGAGCAATAGGTCCATTGAATGGCTCCAGGTGGGCGAAGCGGAACTGTAGTCAGCCGCGGAGTCTCTGAATAGGCAAGTCACGGAGCGCCCAAGTGGCGTCCGTTCAATTGACCAAGCCCAAGGAGAATCCCATGGAACTGCCCAACAAAGACCTCGGCACCCTGTTCGAACAGCTCGGCCTGGAATCTGATCCTGCCAGCATCGATGCCTTCATCGCCAAGCACGGCCGGTTGCCGGAGGATGTCCGTCTGGCTGATGCGCCGTTCTGGAACGAGTCGCAGCGCGCGTTCCTGCGTGACGAATGGGTCGAGGACGCCGAATGGGCGCCCATCGTCGACGAGCTGAACGTGCGTCTGCACGAGCACTGATCGCCTCGCAGGCTGCGGCAGCGACCGCAGCTTGCGTTCCTCCCGCTCAGTCCAGCAGATCGGCCGGCACGTTGCCGCCGTTCTCGGCCAGCCGCTTGAGCACCGCCTTGTGCAGCCACATATTCATCTGCGCCGAGTCGCCCATCTTGTCCGCCGGGCAGCCGAGTTCTGTGGCCAGCTCCTTGCGCGCCGCGAGGCTGCTGTCGAGGCCCAGCAGCTTGAGCAGATCGACGATGGAGGTGCGCCAGTTGAGCTTTTCCGGGTGGTTGTTGGCCATGCCGTCGAGCTTGGCCGCCACGTCAACCTGATCCACGGCAGGCGTCGTGGGCGCCCCGGCGCCGCCGGTGGAGGCTTCCGGCGGGGTCGTGGGGGCGGTGCTGTCAGGCGTGGCGTGCGCCCGGCCGATGCCGATCTTTTCCAGAATCGAATTGAATAAGCCCATGGATATTCTCCTGTCTGCGTGGATACGTGAGCCGTGGCTCGCAATTAGGACCGCCGGCGCTTCGATTAGTCGCGCCTGAAGCGAGCGGTGCGTCCGCCAAGGTCGAGGTTGAGACTGGCTCGCCGTGCCCGCCGCCCTCGTGCTGTGCTCCACGCCTGTCTAGAATGCCGCTTTTGCCTGGGAAATCCGCCATGAGCAACCTCGACATCGACGCCCGCTATGCCTGCGCCAAAAGCCTTGCGCTGGAAGCTGCGCAGCTCGGCATGACCTATTACCGTCAGCGCGAGACACTGGATGTGGAGCACAAGGGCAGCGATCGCCAGGACGTGGTCAGCATCGCCGACAAGCGCATCGAGGACTTCATTCGCGGGCGGCTCGCCGAACGTTTTCCCGAAGACGGCTTTCTCGGCGAGGAGAGCGGCTCGGCCGGTCTCAAGGCACGTTGTGTCTGGGTCATCGACCCGATCGACGGCACCGCCTGCTTCGTCAACGGCCTGCACAACTGGTGCGTCTCCATCGGTCTGCAGGTCGACGGCGAACCGCACGTCGGCGCGATCGCCGATCCGAATCACGACGAACTCTTCCATGGCTGCCTCGGCCGGGGCGCCTACGTCAACGAGACGCCGCTCAGAGCCAGCACCGCGACCCACGTGTGCGAGGGGCTGACCGGCGCTGGCACCTTCCATCCGCGCGGCAAGGAACACTTCATTCCGTTTCTGGAAAAACTGCTGGCCGAAGGCGGCATGTTCATCCGCAACGGCTCCGGCGCGCTGATGACCGCCTACGTCGCTGCGGGTCGCCTGATCGGTTACTACGAGACCGAGCTCAAGAGCTGGGACTGCCTGGCCGGGCTGGTGCTGGTGGCCGAAGCGGGTGGCCTGCGCAACGACTTCTTCCGTAACGACGGTCTGCTGCGAGGCAATCCATATCTGGTGGCGGCGCCCGGCGTATACAGCCAGCTGGCCAAACTGATCGGCCCTTCGCTGGATGCATGAGCGGCACGTTCGTCGATCCGCGCAGGCGCGGTCGGCGGACTGTGCTATACCGATGTGACGCACCGAGGGCCAGCCTATCCGCCTGGCCCGCTCTGAACAGGGGGGAATTCCGGCAGCCATCGGGCCCGAGCCAACCTGCGTGATCGATGGCTGCCCGCACATAGCGAGGTAACGATCATGACCATGATGCAATGCACCTACCGCGACCACATCATCACCGCCGAGGTGATGGAATATCCTGGCACCTCCACTCCCTGGGCCGGCGGCTGCCGGATCACCGCCCCCGACGGACACGTCACCCGCCGCCTGCCGCTGCCACTCGAGCATGCGTTCATGGACGAACTGGACAAGGCCCAGCGGTTGTCCATCGCCCACGGCAAGTGGCTGGTGGACCAGCACCTCGACCACGGGCGCGAGCTGTTTCAGAAGGCCGCCTGACCGCTCTTGCTACTGCGCGCCGGACGCCTGCGTTCGGCGCGTTTTTGTTGTCCTGGATCAGGCCGATAGCACTTGGATAGGGCTCAGCGGCCCCTCCGCGCACGAGGCTGCGTGCCGGCATTTTCAGACCCATGCTGGCATTGGCTGCAATTGCGCAGTCTTCCTGAGTGCAACGCCATCACGTCGCATTGCCCAGGAAAGGTTCGGCGACATTTGGCGCATTGCTTAATGATCCAAACGGTGGCATAGCTATCACCAAGCCACCGGCAACGGTGGTGTTCATAAGCGGAAGTAAGGACGACTTATGCAAATCCAGGTTCATAGCGATAACCACATCGAAGGCAGTGCCCGTCTGGCTGATTGGGTCAGTGCCAGTGTCGCAGGCAAGCTGGACCGGTATGACGACGAGCTGACACGTGTCGTCGTGCACCTCAACGACGAAAACGGCGACAAGGCCGGCGCGCATGACAAGCGCTGCCAGATCGAGGCGCGGCCCAAGGGCCTGCAACCCATCTCCGTCACCCACAAGGCTGAATCGTTGGAGCTGGCCATCGACGGCGCGGTCGACAAGCTGAGCAATGCGCTCGCTCACCAGTTCGGCAAGCTGCGCAGCAAGCGCGCCGGCGCCCAGCCGCAGATGATCGACGGTGCCGTAGCCGGTCGCGACGCGCTACTGGAGGAAGATTTCCTCGCGGACGAACTGGTCCGCAATTCATAAGCCCCCGATGAAGGGCCTTCCCAGCGGAAGGCCCTTCGCGCATCAGTGCAGCAGTTCCGGCGGAATGCTTCCGCCATTCTCGGCCAGCTTCTTCATCACCGCGCGGTGCAGCCACATGTTCATCTGCGCCGTATCGGCCATCTGATCGGGCGGGCAGCCCAGCTCGGTGGCAAGCTCCCGGCGCGACTCCAGGCTGCTGTCGAGGCCCAGCAACTTCATCAGGTCGACGATCGAGGTGCGCCAGTTCAGCGCTTCGGGGTGTGCCGCCGCCTTCGCTTCCAGCTGCGCTACCACGTCCACGCCACGGGCGGCGGCAGTCGGCTGGTTCAGATCCCTGTCCGGCCCGAGTGTCGCGTTGGTGGTGGTCGACGGCCGCTCGCTCAGTGTTATGCCTTCGGCGCTGGAGTGGGTGGCGTCAGCCGGCGGCGTGTCGGCCTTGCGCTCCGCTTCGTTGGAGACATCGCCCAGGCCGAGCTTCGCCTTGATCGAATCGAAAAGTCCCATGTCCGTTCTCCGTGCTGTTGGTGTCTGTGTTCGACAACAACCCACGGCGTGCCATTCGTTCCACAGGTCGGTTCGCTCGGTCAGCTGTGTTCGAGCCAGGCGAGGGCTTCGGCTTCCTGGTGCAGATCGAAGGCCTTGATGGTCAGTCCCGGAATCAATGCGCCCTCGACTTCGCTGGCCTTGCGCAACCACTCCTTGCCGGCGATCACTGCACAGCGGTCGAAGCGGCGGATGAAGCGCAGCAGCTGGGGCAGGCGTGACAGCTCCACGCCGACGGCACCCAGGGTCGGCAGATCGAAGTCGCCGATCCGGTAGAGCATGCGGCCGTGGCTGATGCCTTCGGACTTGAACAGCAGGTCGTCCAGCGCGGCGCGCATGGCCTGGCTGTCCAGCTTGCCGGAGAAGTCGATATCGATGCGGTTTTCGCCTCTGCGCGATACCTGAAACATGACGAGTCCCTCTCGGTTCTGCGGGTGGCCGCGATCTCCTCAGACCATAGTCGCTGCGAGGGGATCGAGCCAAAAAAACAGGCGAAACGCGGGCGATTCCATTGACCTGGATCAGCATGCGAGGCGTTGATCCGTGCGTTAGCAAAAGTGCCTGCAGGCCGCGTGGTGCCTGGCTTTCAAGGCGGCGGACCAACGGTATCAAGTTGCTCGCTGGCCGGCCGAGAAACGGAATAACTGCGACGCCAGCGAGTGGCGGCGGCGCGTTCTTTCCTGCTTTTCTGCAGTTGGAATTCCTTCATGACCAGCACTTTGGCGAACGTCATCCAGTCCGTACTGCGCGGGCTGGGCCTACGTACCATCAACCTGCAATTTTTCTTTTCCTACAGCCTGATCTTCCTTTGCGCGGCGCTGACCGCCGGGGTGCTGTTCATGTCCAGCAAGGACGCCAGCCAGATCGACATGGCCGGCGCGCAGCGCATGCTCAGCCAGAAGATGATGAAAGAGGCGCTGCTCGCTGCGCAGGGCATCGGTAGCCCGGCGGATGTCGACAAGACCATTCAGCGCTTCGAGCAATCCCATCGGCTGCTGCTCAACGGCGACAGCGCTCAGGGTATCGTCCGCGTCGAGCTGGCCAGCGCACAGCCGCACCTGCAGCGCGTCGATCAGATCTGGCAGCGCTACCGTCCCGCCGTACAGGCGCTGGCCGCAGGGCAGAGCGCCGATCTGAAGACCCTGGCCGGCGACTCCAACGATATTCTCGCGGCCTCCAACGAAGTGGTGTCGCTGATCTCGGCGCAGGCCAATCGCAGTGCCTCCCAGCAGCTGTGGGTCGCGCTGGGTTCCACCCTGTGCATCCTGCTGCTGGTGGTGCTCGGACGGATCGCCGGCATGAACTGGCTGATGCTGCAGATCGACGAGCTGCGCGGGCGCCTGGAGAAGGTCAGCCAGGGCGATTTTTCCGCGCCGCTGCAGGTGCGTCATGCCGATGACGAGATGGGCAGGATCACCCTGGCCTACAACAGCCTGCTGGGTCAGGTTGGCGAGATGATCCGCGGCGTGCGCCAGGCGGCCGATGACGCTGACGGGCAATGCAAGCACATGGCGAACCTGGCCGGGGACAGCGCGCGCAATGTGGAAGGCCAGCAGGCGGAGATCGATCAGGTCGCTACTGCCATGAATGAAATGCTCGCCACCTCCCAGGAAGTTGCACGCAGCACTGTCGAGGCCGCCAATGCCGCTGACGTCGCCGAGCAGGAGACCAATGCCGGCAGCGCCGTGATGAACGAATCGGTCGGCGCCATCCGCACGCTCAGTGGCCATGTCGATGGCCTGGCGGACGTGATGCAGCAGCTGGTGCTCGACAGCCACGAGATCGGCAAGGTGCTCAACGTGATCAGCGGCATCGCCGAGCAGACCAACCTGCTGGCGCTCAACGCAGCCATCGAGGCAGCACGGGCCGGTGAGCAGGGCCGCGGTTTCGCGGTAGTTGCCGACGAGGTGCGCAGCCTCGCCAGTCGCACCCAGAGTTCGGCCAAGGAGGTCGGCGTGCTGGTCGAGCGTCTGCAGAGCCAGGCCTCGCGCGCCGGGCAGGCCATGGATGCCTCGCGCCAGAGCAGCACCATCACCCTGACGCAGATCGAGGCGGCGCAACATGCGCTGGGCCAGATCGTCGGTGCGGTGCAGACCATTCGTGGCATGACCAATCAGATCGCCACGGCTGCCGAGGAGCAGTCGCAGGTCGCCGAGGACATGAACAAGTCGCTGACGCGCATCGCCCAGGTGGCTGATCAGGCGGCGAGCGTCACGCACGATACCGCGGCATCGGGCAATACCATCATGCAGAGCATGAACGGGCTCAAGGCGCTGACGGGGCGTTTCCGCCTACAGGCGTGACAGGAAGGTGAGGCAGGGTGGTGCGGCGGATAGTGCACCGCTCGGTGCGAGTGCCCCCGCGCATGGACGCGCGGGGACAGGGATGGATCAGTCCTGGCGGCTGGTCACTTCCAGCAGGTGATAGCCGAACTGCGTCTTCACCGGGCCCTGCACGACATTCAGCGGCGCGCTGAACACCACGGTGTCGAATTCCTTGACCATCTGACCCGGACCGAACGAACCCAGATCGCCGCCCTGGCGGCTGGACGGGCACGTGGAGTTTTCCTTGGCGACCTGGGCGAAGTCGGCGCCGCCTTCGATGGCAGCTTTCAGCTCGTTGCACTTTGCTTCAGTGGAAACCAGGATGTGGCGGGCAGTGGCTCGGGCCATGGTGTGTACTCCTGTGGAAAAGCTGCGAGCCTACCGCAATTGCCCTGCGAGTCAAACGTCGCGGGTGATCGTGCCCGCAGTGCACCGGCTCAGCCGTTCTCACCGAGTGCCCGCTGGATCCGCCGCCGGCGCTGCGTTGAAAGACTCGAGACTTTGCAGGCTCTGCGCGTAGCGCTCGGCGCGCAGCGGCATGAAACCGGTGAAGTGGATCCAGGTCGGCAGGCCTTGCAGGTAATGCATCACGAATGCTCGTGTGGTCGGCTTTTCCTGCAGGCTCCGCTCGCTCAGATAGATGAAAAGCGGGCGGGTCAATGGCTGGTAGTGCGCCTCGTTGACGGTTTTGAGCGTCGGGTAGACCGGGCCCTTGCCACTGTCGATGGCAAGCAGCTTCAGCTCGTCCCAGTGCCGGTGATAGGCGCCGATTCCGAAGAATCCGAGCGCATCCGGCTCGGCAGCGATGCCGGCGGCCAACTCCTCTTCGTTCTCGCTGGCGGTATAGTCCTGGCGGCTGCGATGCGCCTCGCCGACGATCTGCCTGGTGAAGACGTCGTAGGTGCCGGAGTCCTGACCTCGGCCGAACAGTTTCACCGGCCGGTCGGGCCAGCCGGCACGGATGTGACTCCAGTGCCTGACCTTGTCTTCGGCTGCGGGCGTCCAGAGTTTCTTCAGCTCTTCGACGGTGATGTCGCTCGCCCAATCATTGCTCGGGTGTACGACGACCGTGATCGCGTCCATGGCCAGGGGCACTTCGCGATAGCCGATGCCGTTCTGCGCGCAGAGTGCCTGCTCGCTGCTGTTCATCCTGCGCGAGGCGTCGTTGATGTCCGTCTTCCCCGCACAGAAGCGGCGAAAACCAGCGCTGGTCCCGGAAAACGCCACCTCGATCGGATGCCCAGGCTGCGCACGCTGGAAACGGCGTACCGCTTCGCGGGTGAGTGGGTAAACGGTGCTGGAGCCATCGATGAGCAGCCCTTCGGCGGCGGATTCGGCAGCGCTCACGGCTGGCGTGGATGCCAGCTGCAGGCCAAGCGAAAGACTGATCAGCAGTAGCGGGCCGGTTTTGACGTGCATGCTGTCGCTCCTAAGCCTGGCTCAGGGCTTGGCCTTCAGCCAATCGTGCTTCAGTGAGTTCCAGAACACCTGCAGGCTGTGGAAGCGGGTGTCTACCGCATTGATGTAGTCATCCAGACGATCGATTTCCCGATGCTGGGCCTGTTGTTCCTGGGCATCGATCTGCTTGAGCTGCGCTTCGAGCTCATTGAGCGATTCGCGCAGTTCGCGGATGCGATTCTCGGTCTGGCTACGACGTTCGCTTTGCATAGGTGCGGGCTCCCGACCAGGTCAGAGTTGGCTGCCGCCGATCAACAGCAGAGGCAGGCCGAAGAACACACCGCCGATGTAGGCCCCGACGTACAGCTTGCTGCGTTGCGCCAGATCGGCGAGATGCGTGGCGATGGCAGGCGGAACGCCGCGCAGGAACGGTAGTACGTAGATCAGGAAGATTCCGAACAGGTTGAACAGCAGATGTACCAGTGCGATCTGCATCGCCAGTTCGGCGGTGGGCCCGGAGATGGCGGTGGCCGCCAGTAGCGCGGTCACGCAGGTTCCGATGTTGGTGCCGAGGGTGAACGGATAGACCTGTTTGAGCGAAAAGACACCGGTTCCTGCCAGTGGCACGATCAGCGCGGTGGTGGTCGATGAGGATTGCACCAGGATCGTGATGAGCGTTCCCGAGGCGATCCCCGAAACCGGGCCACGCCCGACGCTGGTGTGCATGATCTCTTTGGCGCGGCCGACCATGACCCTGCGCAGCACCTTGCCGATGGCCTGGACCACGAACAGGATCAGGCCGATCCCGATGACGATCAGCGCGACACCCGACCAGACCTGGCTTGGCAGCCAGGCCACGCTGGCGTTGAGCAGGTCGCTGGCAGGGGTGAGGAGAGTCTTCATGAAGTTCACGCTCTTCATGTCGACGCTTGTGCTGTCGCTGACCAGCAGGCCGGCCAGAACTTCGGACATCTGCGCCAGCGGATGGAAAAGCAGTTCCAGCGGCAGGAGGATCGCCACCGCCGTGATATTGAATGCGTCATGCACGGTTGCGGCCGCGAAGGCCCGGTGAAATTCGACGCCGTTGCGCACATGGCCGAGGCTGACGATGGTGCTGGTGAGGGACGTGCCGATGTTGGCGCCCATGATCAACGGGATCGCGATCGGAATGGGCAGCCCGCCGGCAACCATCCCGACAATGATGGACGTTACGGTGCTGGAGCTCTGGATCAGTGCGGTCGCTGCAACGCCGATCATCAGGCCGACAAAGGGGTTGGTGGCGAACGCGAAGAGTTCCTTGGCGTTGTCGCCGACCGCCGCTTTGAAGCCATCTCCGATAGCACCGACGGCTGCCAGCAGCAGATAGATCAGTGTGATGACCAGCAGCCACGACAGCCATTGGCGCGTAGCGGGTGTGGAGTGGTCGGCTAGGGCGCCGGTATTCGTCGTCATCTGGCAACTCCCGCGAGCAGGTCGGTGGCTCGACGGTGTGCCATGGGTGTGAACGCTTGATGACCGAAGCGGCCTGTACGGATGAACGGTGCTCTTGGGATTGAACCGTTTCCTGCTCGATCGAGCGTATGCGACCGGTCAGTACCAGATCAGCACGAGCCTGCGTAAGGCAGGCTCGTGTTCTTGCGCTCAGGCCGCGTCGCTGCTGTGGGTGGACTCAGCAGCCGGTCGCTCCGCCAGATAGCGTGCCAGGCGGGATTTTTCCGGCTCGCTGAAGGCCAGGCCGAGTTTGGTGCGTCGCCAGAGAATGTCGTCCGGCTGCATTGCCCACTCATCCCGGCAAAGGTACTCGACCTCCTGCGCATAGAGCTGTTGGCCAAGGTCTTCACCCAGGGCGTCGAGGGAGCGGGCGTCGCCGAGCATCCGCCAGACGCGATTGCCGTACAGCGTGGCCCATCGTTTGGCCAGGGGCAGCTCCAGCCCTTGCACATGGGCGACCAGTGCCTCGGCCAGTGCTTCGGGCGTGCCCATGTCTTCGCCGCCGGGCAGCGCGGCATCGGCCGTCCAGCTGTCGCCCATGCCGGGGAAAAATGGCTTGAGCTGAGCCATCGCCGATTCGGCGAGCTTGCGGTAGGTGGTCAGTTTGCCGCCGAACACCGAGAGCAGCGGCGCCTGCTTTTCCTCAGCAACCAGCGATAGGGTGTAGTCACGGGTGACGGCAGACGGGTTGTCAGATTCGTCATCGCACAAGGGGCGAACGCCTGCGAAGGTATGCACGATGTCCCTGGGTTCCAGCTGCTTGCGAAAGTGCGTATTGGCCACACCCAGCACGTAGGCGATCTCTTGCTCGGTGATGCTCACCTGCGCCGGATCGCCGTGATACTCGCGGTCGGTGGTGCCGATCATGGTGTAGCGGTCCAGGTAAGGAATGGCGAAGACGATACGCCGATCTTCGTTCTGCATGATGTAGGCCTGCTCACCTTCATACAGCCTGGGCACGATGATGTGGCTGCCCTGAATCAGGCGGATGCCGTACGGCGAGCGCTGCTGCAGATTCTCGCCGATGAACTGTGCGACCCAGGGACCCGCGGCATTCACCAGGGCCTTGGCCTTTAGCGAGAAGCGACTGCCGTCCTCGCGCTGCAGCTCGACGTGCCAGATGCCCCCAGCACGTTTGGCGCTCAGGCACAGCGTGCGGGTATGGATATGCGCCCCTTTTTCCCGCGCCGCCATGGCATTGAGCACCACCAGGCGTGCGTCGTCGACCCAGCAGTCGGAGTACTCGAAACCGCGGGTGATGGCCGGCTTGAGCGGGCTCTCGCTGCCGAAGCGTAACCCCTGCGACGCCGGCAGTTTCTTGCGCATGCCCAGATGGTCATAGAGGAACAGACCGGCGCGGATCATCCACGCCGGGCGCAGGTGAGGGCGGTGCGGCAGCACGAAGCGCATCGGTTTGACGATATGCGGCGCCTTGGCCAGCAACACCTCGCGCTCGGCCAGTGCCTCGCGGACCAGTCGGAATTCGTAGTGTTCCAGATAACGCAGCCCGCCATGAATGAGCTTGCTGCTCGCTGATGACGTATGACTGGCCAGGTCGTCGCGTTCGCAAAGGAACACCGACAGCCCACGGCCGGCGGCATCGGCCGCGATGCCGACACCATTGATACCGCCGCCGATCACGGCGATGTCATAAAGCTCGGAGACGGGCTGGGCAATATGGGGCACGGGTTCCTCCTCGAATACGAATGCGATGTTCGTTTTTGAACATGCTATTCGTGAATGAACATTATTGAAAGTGCAAAATGTTCGAAATCGATAAAAGGAAGGGCGAGTTCTTGCTTTGCGGGCATGGTTGTTCCGTCTGGCTCGTGGTCGCGGTCGCTTCAGAGGCTTGGCATCGCTTGAGGGAACGACTTGTCCGCGCACAGGTGCGGCAGAGCAGGGGGGGATGCAGAGGGTTTCCACGCTTAGGGCGTGGGCGCCGGCTGCTGACATTGGCAGGTCGCGCGCGCCCAGGCGGAGCATGCGGACAATAGGCGGGGCGGGTGAATCGTTGCCGGCCGCCGTTAGCGGCCTGGACGATGGCGACCGCGGCTCCTGGATTCTCCGTTCGTGGGAGCGGACCGGGCCGCGAAGAAGGGCTGACGCCGAACCTAGTCGGCGATCTCCAGATGCACCTTGTACCGTGCCAGCAGTTCGGCGAACACGTCGTCCGGCTGGGTATCGGTGAACAGGCAGTCGATCTGCTCCAGGGAGCCGAGCCGGGTCATGGCGCTGCGGCCGAACTTGCTGGAGTCCGCCGCGAGGAAGACCTTGCGCGCGTTATGGATGATCGCCTGGGAGACGCGGACTTCCTGGTAGTCGAAGTCGAGCAGGGTGCCGTCCTCGTCGATGCCGCTGATGCCGATCAGGGCGAAATCGACCTTGAACTGGCTGATGAAGTCTGCGGTTGCCTGGCCCACCACGCCGCCGTCGCTGCGCACGTTGCCGCCTGCGATCAGCACATCGAAGTCTTCCTTGGTGCTGAGGATGCTCGCCACATGCAGGTCATTGGTGATGATCTTCAGATCGCGATGGTTGAGCAGGGCGCGGGCGATGGCTTCGGTGGTGGTGCCGATATTGATGAACAGCGAAGCCTGGTCGGGGATGCGTGCGGCCATGGCGGCGGCGATGCGCTGTTTTTCGTCACGCATCTGATGCGCGCGCTGGCTGTATGCAGTGTTCTGCACGCTGGAGTCGTAGGCCGCGCCGCCGTGGTAGCGCCGCAGCAGGCCGGCGTCGCCCAGCTGATTGATGTCGCGGCGGATGGTCTGCGGGGTGACGGCGAAGTGCCGGGCCAGTTCGTCGATGCTCACATAGCCGCGTTCGCGCACGAGTTCGAGAATGTTCTGCTGTCGGGGCGCCAGGCTCATGGGGCTTCCTTGTTCGCGGTGGTGGCGGAAGCATGCCCCAGTCTGACGTTCGATTAAAGCGCGCTTTGTTCGAATTCGCGCAATACCGCGCCTGCCTGCGACCCGGTCGCACGCAGGCGCGGGGTGGGCTTCTCAGTCCTCGGCCCAGTTGCGGGTGCGCTCGACCGCCTTCTGCCAGCCGCGATAGAGCGCTTCGCGCTGTTCGCTTCCGCACGCCGGTTCGAACACGCGCTCGATGCTGCTCTTACTGCGCAATTCGTCGAGATCACTCCAGAAACCGGTCGCCAGCCCGGCCAGGTAGGCCGCACCGAGGGCGGTGGTTTCCTTCATCTGCGGGCGTTCGACCTGGGTGCCGAGCAGGTCGGCCTGGAACTGCATGAGGAAGTTGTTGGCCACGGCGCCGCCATCCACACGCAGGGCGCGCAGGCGCTCGCCGGCATCCTGCTGCATGGCGTCGAGCACGTCGCGGGTCTGGTAGGCGATGGATTCCAGCGCAGCACGGATCAGATGATCGACCTTGACCCCGCGGGTCAGGCCGAACAGTGCGCCGCGGGCCCGCGGGTCCCAATAGGGCGCGCCAAGGCCGGTGAACGCCGGCACCAGGTAGATGCCGTTGCTGTCCGGCACCTTGGTGGCGAAGTACTCCGAATCCAGTGACTCGTTGAGTACTTTCAGCTCGTCGCGCAGCCACTGCACGGTGGAGCCGCCGTTGAAGATGGCGCCTTCCAGCGCGTAATTCACTTCGCCCCGCGGTCCGCAGGCGATGGTGGTCAGCAGGCCGTGCTCGGACTGCACTGCCTTGGTCCCGGTATTCATCAGCAGGAAGCAGCCGGTGCCGTAGGTGTTCTTGGCCTGGCCCGGTTCGACGCACATCTGGCCGAACAGCGCGGCCTGCTGGTCGCCGGCAATGCCCGCGATGGGAATGCCGGTGCTCTGGCCGGAACCGATATAGGCGTGGCCGTAAACTTCCGAGGATGAGCGCACCTCCGGCAGCATCTCGCGGGGAATGTCCAGCGCTTCGAGCATCACCGGGTCCCAGTCCAGCTTGTGGATATCGAACAGCAGCGTGCGCGACGCGTTGGTGTAGTCGGTGACGTGGGCCTTGCCCTGGGTCATCTTCCAGATCAGCCAGCAGTCGACGGTGCCGAACAGCAGCTCGCCACGGCGAGCGCGCTCGCGGCTGCCTTCGACGTGATCGAGAATCCACTTGATCTTGGTGCCGGAGAAGTAGGGGTCGATCACCAGGCCGGTGGTTTTGCGGATGTGCTCTTCCATGCCGTCGCGCTTGAGCTGGTCGCAGATCGGCGTGCTCTGGCGGCTCTGCCAGACGATGGCGTTGTAGATCGGACGGCCGGTTATCTTGTCCCAGACGATGGCGGTCTCGCGCTGGTTGGTGATGCCGATGGCCGCCACCTGCTCGTTGGTGATGCCGGCCTGGGCCAGGGCTTCGACGAACACGCCGCTCTGGGTCGCCCAGATTTCCATGGGGTCATGCTCGACCCAGCTCGGTTGCGGGTAGATCTGCGCGAACTCGCGCTGGGCGATGGTCACCACGTTGGCGTTGCGGTCCAGCACGATGGCGCGGGAACTGGTGGTGCCCTGGTCGAGGGCGACGATGAATTGCTTGTTCTGGTTGCTCATGGCGACGTTTCCTTAGCGAACTTTGCTGACATCGGGCTGCGCGGAGCCCATTTCGGCAGTGGCCTTTTCCTTGGGTTTGGGTGCATCACAGGCGGCCGAGCCAACCCCTGGCAGGTGCCGGCAGATGAGTGCCTTGTAACCTGCAGCGCCGAGGCATGCACCGAGAATCGGGGCGAAGATCGGAACCAGGAAATACGGGATGTCTCGCCCACCGGTGAAGGCCACGTCACCCCAACCGGCCAGGAAGGTCATCAGCTTAGGCCCGAAATCCCGCGCCGGATTCATCGCAAAGCCGGTCAGCGGTCCCATCGCACCACCGATCACGGCGATCAGCAGGCCGATCAGCAAAGGGGCGAGCGGGCCGCTGGGCAGGCCATTGCCGTCATCGGTGATGGCCATGATCATCGCCAGCAGAATGGCCGTAATCACCACTTCGACAAGGAACGCCTGACCGAACGACAACGAGGCGTGCGGATAAGTAGAGAAGATCGACGCGAGCTCGAGACTCTCGACGCTGCCGCGAACCATCTGCTGGGCCTGTTCGAAATCGAAAAACAGGCTGCTGTACAACCCGTAGACCAATGCCGCGGAACAGAAGGCGCCGGCCACCTGCGCCAGGATGTAGGCCGGCACCCGGTGCCGCTCGAAGGTGCCGAACAGCCATAGTGCGATGGTGACGGCCGGGTTCAGATGGGCACCGGAAACGCCAGCGGCAAGGTACACCGCCATCGAAACGCCGATACCCCAGATGATGCTAATTTCCCACAGCCCCAGGTCGGCGCCGCCGAGCTTGAGCGCTGCGACGCAGCCGGTACCGAAGAAGATGAGAAGGGCAGTGCCGAGAAATTCGGCGATGCATTGTCCCTTGAGCGTCGGGACGATGGGCGTACTCATGCGCGGAGCCTCGTTCGTTTGTTTTTGTTTTATTCCGAGCACTGCGTGGGTTCGGAATTGTTCGGAAACGAAAACTTAGAGGCAAAGAAAGCCGCTGTCAAAGTAAAAAATCGAACATTTTTCAGGCTGGTCACGGAACCAACGGGTGCTGCTGTGGTCAGCGCCGATTCGCTGGGGCGGTGATTCAGCGCCGCCGACGCCAGAGGCGCCAGCCTAGCCGCAAGTCGTCGGCCATCGGCACCAGCGCCAGAGTCAGCAGCAGAGCGGCCAGCGGTACGGTGGAGAGAAAGCCGAAGTGCTTGAAGCCCAGTGCGCCGCTCAGGCCGCCGATAAAGAAGCTGCCGACCAGCAACGCATTGATGCGCAGACGTTCGCGATTGGCCCGCACCGGCGGCAGTTCACCATCGCGATTGCGGTTGAAATAGATCAACCGCCCCAGCTCGATGCCGATGTCGGTCACCATTCCGGTGATGTGCGTGGTGCGCACCTCGGCGTTGGAAAGCTTGGTGATGATCGCGTTCTGCAGGCCCATGATGAAGCACAGCAGCACCACCGTCAGCGGCACGAAGAAGCCCGGAACCGACATCAGCTGCGCGCCGAGGATACCGAACAGCAGCAACAGCCCGGCTTCCAGCGCCAGCGGCAGGGCGTACTGGCTGTGCAGTCGGCGCCGTCGCGAAAAGTTGATCATCAGCGTCGAGCACATGGCGCCCAGGACGAACGAGAGCAGTGCGCCGAAGCCAGCCAGCGCCAGATCGGTGGCGCCGAGGGCGAGGTTGTCGGCCATCGCCGAGACGATGCCGGTCATGTGCGAGGTGTATTGCTGCACGGCCAGAAAGCCCCCGGCGTTCGCCGCGCCGGCGACGAAGGCCAGGCAGAGTCCGAGCTGGCGGTTGCTGCGGGTGGAGCGTCGGCGATCGGTCAGGCGACGGGCATAGTTGATCGGCATGCGGGGCTCGCGCTTGGCGGCAAAGCGTCGATTATAGCGACGCGCGCGCGCCTACCTCGCGTGTCGGCGAAACTCAGCGCCGCCGGCCTGCCTTGCGCCCGCCACCGCGCTTCGCCGCCCGTGGCTTGCGCTGGCGCGACAGCTCGCGGGTGATGGCATCGTTGAGCAGCTTGCGGGCCTCCTCGCCATCGTCGTGTTCGGGAAAATGCTCGGGGAGGCTGCGGGCCAGGTGCAGGTAGGTTTCCACCACGTGCAGCGTGCTTTCCAGACTGGCCAGGTCGGCGCCGAGCAGCAGGCGCGGCATGGGGATGGCGTGGCCTTCGGCGACGCGCTTGATCCAGCGCTGTGCATGCTGGCTGGCCGGACTGTCGAAACCGCCGCGGATCGGCGTGCAGGCGAACGTCCAGCGCAACCAGAGTGGGATTTTCGGATCGTCGATCAGCTCGATCCACTCGGCCAGTTCGTCCGGCAGCACCGAGACGAACGCTTCGCCGTAATTGATGTTGCGGTTGAAGGTCAGCCAGGACCGCAGCAGGCTCGGCTCGCCCATCAGCTCGGAGATGGCGGACAGGTGATCGATGGATGGGCGCACCTGGAACTGGCTGAGGTCCACCGGCGCGTCCGGACTGTTGAACAGGCGGCGGATGGACTTGAGCGTCTGCGGGTCCAGCGCGGTGATTTCGCCGCTGTCGTGGTGGCCGAAACGGCCCGCGCGGCCACCGATCTGCTTGACCTCCTGCACCTTGAGCTGGCGATTCTGGATGCCGTCGAATTTCTCGTCGGTGTAGAAGCACAGTGTGTGCGCCGGCAGGTTGAGGCCCATGCCCACCGCGTCGGTGGCGACCATGATGTCCGCCTCGCCTTCGCGGAAGCGGCGGGCCTGCTCGCGGCGCACCTCCGGCGAAAGCGCGCCGTAGACCACCGATACGCTCTTGCCGGCGCTTTCGAGCATGCCCTTGAGTTCCAGCACCAGCTTGCGGCTGAACGCCACCAGCAGCGAGCCGGGCTCCAGGCGCTCCAGCGTGGTGGCGTGCTTGGCCACCTCCACTGGCGACAGGCGCTTGGTGCGCTGCACTTGCAGCTGGTCCTCGCAGAGTTCGCAGAGCGTGCGCAGCGACGGCTCGATCAGCGCCGGGCCGGTCATCATCAGCTTCGGCGTATGCGCGCTGACCAGCGCATCGACCCAGGCCCAGCCGCGTTGCGGGTCGGCCATCATCTGCACCTCGTCGACCACCACCACGTCCCAGTGCTGGTGCCGGAAGCGGGCAAACTCCTCCACGGTGCAGCAGAAGTGCGTGGCGCCTTCGCGAATGATTTCCTCCTCGCCGGTGACCAGCGAACAGGGCACGCCCATCGATTCGATGCGCTCCTGATTCTCCAGTGCCATCAGACGTAGCGGCGAGAGGTAGATGGCGTGCTCGGCGGCGGCCATCGCCTCGATGGAGCGGTGCGTCTTGCCGCTGTTGGTCGGGCCGAGCAGGGCGATCCAGCGTCGCGTCAGCCGGCGCGCCGGATAGAGCTTGTGGTAATGGACGAAGCGCGGGTTGTTTTCCAACAGCACGGCAAACGCCATGCGCTCCTCATGCTCGCGGCGCGCGGCGCGAACTGCCTTGCGCATGCGTCCGGGTTCGAGCGCGATGAGTTCGGTGAGACGCTTGTGGCCGAGCTGCTGCAGGTCGAAGCCGTCGGCGAGTTCGAGCATGCGTTCGAAGCTGGCCTGCAGATCGGCCCGGTCCTGACGTTGCCAGGCCTCGACTTCGGCAGCGCTGCGCAGGTGGTCCTGGTCGGCGGGAATGCGCCGCTGCAGTTCCAGCTCGAGCGGGCCATGGTGCAGCGTTACCAGATAGCGCAGGTCGTGGCGGATCTCGTTGACCGTGGCGACCGCGTGCTGCAGGAACTCGTCGAGTCGCGACAGCTCCGGCCGGATCCGCGCGAGGCAGCGCTGGCGGTCCTCTTCGTCCATCTCGGCGAAGGGCCGCTCGAGCAACTGCAGACGACCGCGTACGTACTGCTGGACGGCCGCCTGGAGATGGCCTGGAAAGTCGTCGCGCTGCGGGCTGTCGGCCAGGCGCAGTGCCCATTCCGGTTCCAGCAGGTGGGCGGGCGAACCCAGGGTGAACGTCTTCTGGCTGCCGTACACATCGATGCTGCAGGGGATCTCGCCGAGGTCGCGGCTGACGATCCGCTCGAGCAGTTCATCCGTAGCGGGCTCGGCCATCAGCTGGTCCACTGCCGGGCCTTGCAGCCCCAGCCAGAACGCTTTTGCCGCCCGGCCGAGCCCCGGCATCGGGTAGCCGATATAGGGAGCAAACCACTTTTCCTGGTGGTGCTTCTTCGCGACGAAATCCGGATAACGCGCCGTTGCCCACTCGATGAACCGCGCCAGGCGCTCGAGCCTGATGGATTTGAGCTGCTTGCCTCCGGCCTTTGCCATGATCGACGCCTTTGCTGATCAGTGTTCTGTTACGACTCGTGCTACTACTAAGGAGTCGCCATACGCGTTATCAATCCGACGACCTGGCTAGTTCATTGTGCACCCTGCGAATGCTGCAGTTGCCCCCATCGCTGCCCTATGAGCACACGCCGGCTGAGGCGTTCTTCGCGGAACTGCGTGGTGGTAATGGTAGTCCTGAAAACAGTCATTAACTGTTCCGGTACAATTTAAACTGTTCCGTTAATATCCTTATTTACTTCCTTTGTCTGCAGATAGTCTTGGTTTTTGTTTCCTTGAGAAGGCCGTCCTAGAGCTTCTGGCGCGCTGATTGCTAAGTACGAATTGCCTAGGTAAACCGGAAGCGGGATCCGCTTCTATCGCTCTTCTGTTTGATCAGCAGTTGGCGTGCTTAGTTATGCAGATTCAAGGAATTAGTATTATGGAAAGTTACGCAGTAAGCAGACGTACACTTTTGCAGTGGATTGGCAAAACGGCTGGTGCGGCTGCCATGTACCAGGCAATGACCTCGCTTGGCTTTGCCGCTGAAACCCGTCACGACGAGCAGTTCGCCCTGAGCGGCGCACCAAAGGGCGCGTCTGTACTTGTGCTGGGCGCAGGGCTCGCTGGAATGACCGCGGCTTACGAGCTTCGCCGTGCCGGCTACAAGGTCAAGGTGCTTGAGTACAACGCCAAGGCTGGCGGGCGCTGTTGGTCCCTGCGCGGAGGCGATCGTTACACAGAGTTGGGCGGTGCGACGCAGGAATGCCGCTTCGATGAAGGCAACTACCTAAATCCCGGTCCCTGGCGGATTCCCTATCACCATCATGCTGTTCTGGCTTACTGCAAGCGTTTCGGGGTGAAGCTCGAACCCTTCATTCAGGTCAATTACAACGCGCTGGTCCATTCCACTGAGGCCTTTGGCGGTAAGCCGAAGCGTCACCGCGAAGTGCAGGCCGATTTTCAGGGACACGTCGCCGAGTTGTTGGGCAAGGCAGTCAATCAGGGCGCGTTGGACCAGAGCCTGACCGTGGAAGATCGCGAAAAGCTTTTCGAGTCGCTACGCGCGTGGGGCGCGCTCGACCACGACGGCAATTACCAAAAAAACATGGAATCGAGCCTGCGCCGCGGCTTTGCAGTCGATGCAGGGGGCGGGTTGATGCCGTTGGCCGAGCCATCGGAGCCTATCGACCGGCATGCGCTGCTCGATTCTGGGCTATGGAAAAAACTGATCGACGGGCAGGAATACGAGTATCAGAGCAGCATCTTCCAGCCGGTCGGTGGCATGGACATGATTGCCAAGGCCTTCGAGCGTGAAACGAGGGAAATGATTCGCTACGGTTCCAAGGTCACTCGCATCGACCAGAACGAGCAGGGCGTCACCGTGACCTACAAGAACAGCGACGGCAGCGGCGAAGCGATGCAGGACAAAGCCGACTGGTGCGTCTGCACGCTGCCCCTGTCGATCCTGAGCCAGATCCCCGTAAACGTCAGCCAATCCATGCAGGATGCGATCCGCGCCGTGCCCTATGACTCTTCCGTAAAGATCGGTTTGCAGTTCAAACGTCGGTTCTGGGAAGAAGATGAGCACATCTATGGTGGCATCAGCTACACCAACACCCCCATCGAGAAGATCAGCTACCCCAGCACTGACTACGGAAAACCCGGCAAGGCAGTGCTACTGGGCGCCTATGTCTGGGGCCCCAATGCCTACGAATTCACCGCCATGTCTCCTGAGCAGCGTGTGAAAAAAGCAGTCGAGTACGGCGCGCTGCTGCACGAGCAATATCCCGAGGAGTTCGATAACGGCATCGCCGTTGGCTGGCACCGCGTGCCTTGGGCGCAGGGATGCTACGGCATGTGGAGCGAAAGCAGCCGTGAAAAGCATTACCGCAATCTGTGCCAGATCGATGGCCGCATCGTTCTGGCCGGTGAGCATGCGTCCTACATTCCGGCCTGGATGGAAGGGGCAATTCAGTCCTCGCTCGATGCAATCAAACGCCTTCACACCCACGCCGTCGCCACGCAGCGCGCTGCCTGAGCCCATGAGGAGAAGCATCATGTCGATATTCAACCTAGGCCTGGTTTCAGCGATCAGCCTTCTGGCCGTGGCGGTCGCGGCGACTCCCGCTTCGGCGGCCAATCCGCCACCTTTTTCTAAGGGCGAAACCTTCGAGGAGACGACCGGGGAGGATTTATTCAACGGTATCTGCCAGGGCTGTCACATGGAAGGCGGACAAGGCGCGATAGGGGCGGGTGCGTACCCCGCGCTCAAAGGCAATCCGCGCGTCGCGTCAGCGGCTTACCCGATCTACATGGTGGTGAACGGCCAGGGCGGTATGCCCAGCTTCAAGGACTATCTCAGTGATCAGCAGATCGCCGAGGTGGTGAATTATGTCCGTACTCACTTCGACAACAACTTCTCCGACGCCGTCAGCGTCGAGGACGTGCGCAAGATCAGCCTGCGCTAGAGCTCGAATATCAACCAGGAGAAATCGATGTCCCGAAAATTGCTAAATGCCGCCACGCTGCTGTCCACCGTTCTGTTCGTGAGCCATGTCCAGGCAGCCGATGGCATAGTTCGCCACAAGATCCCCAATTCGGATTTCCCGATTTCGCTGGCGGTGGAAATCCCTGCGAGCGTGACCGTGGTCAACCTTAGTGGCGCTGTGCCGAAGATCAGCGATGGTGATACCGAAGCGCAGACAGTCAGTGTGCTGCAGAGCATCGAGGCAACGCTCAAGAGCCTGAATCTTGCGATGAAGGATGTGATCAAGATGCAGGTATTTCTTGTCGGCGACTCGGCCAAGGCCGGCAAGATGGATTTCGAGGGGTTTATGAAGGGTTATACACAGTTCTTCGGCACCGAAGACCAGCCGAATCTTCCGACCCGATCTGTTTTTCAGGTTGCAGGCTTGGCCAACCCCGATTGGCTTGTCGAGATTGAAGTCACTGCCGTTCGGCCTTGACCACCAGGGCCGCGCCTGGCCGGCGCGGCTTGGGTTGCAGGTTTATTGCGGGTTAGCCGTTGATCACCTTGCCGCCATTGATATGAATGGTCTGGCCGCCGACATATGACGAGTCTTCGCAGGCGAGGTAGACATAAGCCGAGCCTAGTTCGGACGGCTGGCCGCAGCGCCCCATGGGCATTTGGCTGCCGAAAGTCTTCGAGCATCTGGGGGCGTGCTTGCCGAGCGAAGGCGGCTGCAGCGGAGTCCAGATCGGGCCTGACGACCACCGGCAGCGCCGACGCCATCGCGGCCACTCGTCGTGGCGCACGTTCGCGACCTGACATCAGCGGATGGCGGGCGTAGAATTCGCGCCGCTTCGACTGTCCTGCCACTCACCTCCATCCGCTCCCGCTGCCATCCTGCTCGCTTCGCGCGCGGGCCGCGTGTGTCATGGCATTCGGGCAGGAACCGTCGCCCTTACACCCTCATTCGTCGCGCTTTGCTTCGATTGAATCGATACCAGACCCACTTCTCCATGAACGAATCGCAAAGCTCCCCTGCCGGGAGCTGGCTCAGCGTGATCGCACTGGCGCTGGCCGCCTTCATCTTCAACACCACCGAGTTCGTCCCTGTGGCGCTGCTCAGTGACATTGGCCGCTCGTTCGACATGCCGCCATCCCAGGTCGGGCTGATGCTGACCATCTACGCCTGGGTGGTTGCACTGATGTCGCTGCCGATGATGCTGCTGACGCGCAATTTCGAGCGGCGCACGCTGCTGATCCTGGTCTTCGTGGTGTTCATCGGCAGCCATCTGGTTTCGAGCGTGGCGTCTAGCTACGGCATGCTGATGCTCAGCCGAATCGGCATCGCCCTGGCGCACGCGGTGTTCTGGTCGATCACCGCATCGCTGGCGGTGCGTGTCGCGCCCGCAGGCAAGCAGGCGCAAGCCCTGGGCCTGCTGGCAACCGGCAGTGCGCTGGCGATGGTGCTGGGAATTCCGCTGGGGCGCGTGGTGGGCGAGGCGCTGGACTGGCGTACCACCTTCCTGGTCATCGGCGTGATTGCCGCGCTGGTGCTGGTCGTCCTGGCGCGTACGCTGCCATCGCTGCCGAGCCAGAATTCCGGTTCGTTGCGCAGCCTGCCGGTGCTGTTCAAGCGCCCTGCGCTGTTGACTGCCTATGTGCTGACCGCGCTGGTCATCACCGCGCAATTCACCGCCTACACCTACATCGAGCCCTTTGCGCAAACCGTCGCGCACCTGAGCGGCGACATGACCACCGTCCTGCTGTTGCTGTTCGGCGGTGCTGGTCTGCTCGGCTCACTGCTGTTCAGCCGTTACAGCGGACGCTATCCACGGGGCTTTCTGATTGCGGCGATCTCGGTCATGGCGACCTGCCTGCTGCTGTTGCTGCCGGCCTCGCGCGAGAGTTCGCTGCTCGGTGCGGTGGTGGTGATCTGGGGTATCGCCGGGATGTGCTTCGGCCTGGCCGTGCAATCGAAGGTACTGAACCTGGCGTCGGACGCGACCGACGTCGCCATGGCTATGTTCTCCGGCATCTACAACGTCGGAATCGGCGGCGGCGCCTTGCTTGGCAGCCTCGTTGTCAGCCATCTGGGGCTGCGTGAGATCGGCGTGGCTGCCGGCTTGCTCGCTGTCGCCGGCCTGTTGCTGTGTGGCGTCGCCACCTACCGGTTCTCTCGAACCGCCAGCACGCCGGCGGTATAGCTGCCAGCTCTGGCCCTCGGTGCAGAGCAGTCCGCGAACGAAATCTCGGCTGCCCTGGTTACCGTCAGGCGTGCGGCTTGTTGCGAATGGTCTTGAGCAAGTCGTCCGGCGTGATGTGCCCGACCACGCTGGCGGCGCTACCCGGCTGCGGCAGGTCGAGGATGTGGCCTTTCATCTTGCCGATCACGTGCATCTCGCAGGGTTTGCAGTCGAACTTCAGCGTCAGTACCTCGTCGCCGTGCACCAGCTGCATCGGCGCGACCTTCGTGCGCACGCCGGTGACGCCCTTGGCCTGCTTCGGGCACAGATTGAAGGAGAAGCGCAGGCAGTGCTTGGTGATCATCACCGGCACTTCGCCGGTCTCCTCGTGGGCCTCGTACGCCGCGTCGATCAGCTGCACGCCGTAACGGTGATAGAAGGTCCGGGCCTTCTCGTTGTAGACGTTGTAGAGAAACGACAGGTGCGATTCTGGATAGACCGGCGGCGGCACGCTGACCGGCTTGCGCCCGCCGCGCGGGCGGATGGCTTCGCGCGCTTCGGTCAGTGCCTCGATGGCTTCGCGGCGCAGCGCCTTGAGTTGCGAGTTGGGGATGAAGAACGCCTGCGGCGCATCCACCTCGACCTCTTCGGCGTGGTAGATGGTGGTGCCCAGCTGGCTCAGCAGGTCGGCGATCTGGCCGGGTACCTGCTCGGGCTTCTTCGCTTCGCCGAAGGGGCCGGGCAGCGTGGCCGTGGCATAGGCGCCTTCCTCGCTGGTGACATGCAGCTCCAGCTCATCGGCGCGCAATTTTGCCAGCCACCGCACACCGATGCGGCGCTCGGCGGAGGTCTTGAGCAGTGCGTTCTGCCAGTTGTGGTCCAGGTTGCGGTTGAGCGGATGGTTCGGGCGCACCTGGCGCATCGCGGCGGGCATTTCGTTGGGTTCGACGCGGTACTGCCAGAACGGCTGACCGTCCTCCTCGAACTGCTTCAGCGGCTCGACCACGCTGGCGCGGAAACCCACCACCTCGCGCTTGATCAGCACGTTGAGGCCGTCGCCGTTTGAGAGCGGCTCGCGGGTCTGTACGGTCAGGTCATGCTTGCCGACCTTGAGCACTTCACCCACGGCGAGGCCGGTGAAGGTCGGCGAGTCGAAGGCGCCGATGTCGATCTTGCGGTTGGTGACGAAGTAGTCGGTGCTGCCGCGGTGGAACGTTTTGTCCGGGTCCGGGACGAAAAAGTGATCGGTGCGGCCGCTGGAGGCGCGGGCCAGGTCCGGGCGCTCGGCAAGAATGCCGTCCAGGCGCTGGCGGTAGTAAGCGGTGATATTCTTCACGTAGCTCACATCCTTGTAGCGCCCCTCGATCTTGAACGAGCGCACGCCAGCGTCGACCAGGGCGCTCAGGTTGGCGCTCTGGTTGTTGTCCTTCATCGACAGCAGGTGCTTTTCGAAGGCCACCACGCGGCCCTGATCGTCCTTCAGCGTGTAGGGCAGGCGACAGGCCTGCGAGCAGTCGCCGCGGTTGGCGCTGCGCCCGGTCTGCGCGTGGCTGATGTTGCACTGCCCGGAAAACGCCACGCACAGCGCGCCGTGGATGAAGAACTCCAGGGTCGATTCCACTTCGTCGTAGATCGCGCGGATTTCCTGCAGGTTCAGCTCGCGGGCGAGGACCAGCTGCGAGAAACCGGCCTTGTCGAGGAACTTGGCCCGTTCCAGCGTGCGGATATCGGTCTGGGTGCTGGCATGGATCTCGATGGGCGGAATATCCAGCTCCATGATGCCCATGTCCTGCACGATCAGCGCATCGACGCCGATCTCGTACAGCTGGTGGATCAGCGTGCGCGCGGCTTCCAGCTCGTCGTCATGCAGGATGGTGTTGATGGTGACGAACACCCGCGCATGAAACAGATGGGCGAATTTCACCAGCTCGGCAATGTCCGCCACGCTGTTCTCGGCGTTGTGCCGCGCACCGAAGCTCGGGCCGCCGATATACACCGCATCGGCGCCATGCAGGATGGCCTCGCGGGCGATGCTGGCGTCACGGGCAGGGGCGAGCAGTTCGAGATGGTGCTTGGGAAGGGACATGGGCACGGACCGGCTGTGTTTCGAGGTCGTGCATTGTAAAGACTTGCTGCGCAGCGTCCATGCGCAACGCCTCCGTTGGCGACGATCTGTTGCCGCCGAGCCGGGAGCCTGCGTGGCCGGCACGCAGGCTCGTCGCCGGCGGTCTGCCTAGTTGCGGGCGTGCTGCATCAGGGCCGTCATGGCCTGCCGCAGGTAGTCGATCAGCTCGGGCGCTACCCAGGTACCGGCCTGCAACTCCGGTTCCTGCTGCTCGGCCTGCTGGATTCGGCGCTGGGTGTCGGCGTTCGGGCCGGCGTAGGCGCTGAACAACTCACCCCAGCGGCGTGCCAGTGCGATCACCCGCTCGTGCTCCGGCGGGAGACGCTCGCTACGGTAGCGCTGAAGCTGCGCGAGCAGTTCCGGCCATTGGCGCAGGCTTGCGGCGTAATGCGTGCGCATGCGGGCGAACTCGTCGTCCGTCAGGTGGCGCCGGTAGATCGCCAGGCGGTATTCGGCGAACGCCGCCAGCACATAGTCGCGCATGGCCTGGCTGACGCCGGTTCGCTGCTGCAGCCCGGGCTCGGCTGCGTGCATGGTGTCGAGCCGGGTCAGCAGGGCTGGGTCCTGCGCGGTGTCGCGCTCGAGCTGGATCATCCAGTCCCGCGCCAGCCGCTGTGCTTGCTCAGCCTGCGTCGCTACGCCGGCCTCCATCAGTACCTTGACCTGCTCAGCCAGGGCGGGCCAGGCACTGGTGCCTTGGTCGAGGCGTTCGGTGAAGGCCAGCCTGGCCAGTTCGTCGGCGGAAAAGTGCTTTTCGTACATGATCATCGATCCCAGGGTATCCAGTAGGTCGGTCAGCGCGGGTTCCTCGCCCAGGACGTAGCGCTCGCGCAACCTGTGCAATCGGCTGCGCAGGCGCTGGAGGCTCTGCAACTGGCGATCGAGCTGCAGCAGTTGCTGGTCGATCAGTCCGGGCAGGGAAACCGCGCGCTGGTTCAACAGGGCTCCGATGTCGGTCAGCGACAGGCCAAGGCCACGCAGTGCCTGGATGTGATGCAGGCGCTCGACGTCCTTGCGGTCGTAGAGCCGATAACCGGCATCGGAGCGTGCGGACGGTTTGAGCAGATCAAGGTTGTCGTAGTGATGCAGCGTCCGGACGGTCACGCCGGAGCGCCTGGCCAGTTCGCCTACCTTGAGCAACATTGATGTCTCCTTTTCGTTTCGCACGGCAGGGATCGTCGGGGCTGACGCTGCGTGAGGGTCAAGCGGCAGGAACGGATTTTTTCGAAGGGGGCGGGCTCGGCTATGAAACCGCGCATGGCAGTGAACGCAGGTCGATCGCGACGGGGCGCAGGTTGCTCATAACCCGCCCAGCAAATCGTGCACATCGAGCAGACGCCAGGCGATTTCCGGGCGCTGCGCCAGACCGCGGCGAACGGCGGCGGCAATGGCGGGGCGGGTCTTGCGGCAGAGGCCGGGCTGCTCGGCGAACTCGACGGCGATGCCGCGCATGCTGCGCACTTCGTTGTGGCCGGGGGCGATCGTCATGCGAATGCCCAGCTGTTCGAACATGCGCTGCTGCAGCCGCTCCAGCTCCTCCAGGCTCTGCACGTTGGCCAGACGCTCGAGCAGGCGGTTTTCCTCGTGGCGGGTGAGCAGCAGGATGCGCACGTCGGCGCCCGGCGCTTCCAGCAGCTCGTCCCGCCGACAGGTGCAGGTGCCGGGCGGGCAGGATTGGCGAATCGGCGGTTGGCTGTTCATGGCGCCTGATCATAGCCAAGGCCGCCAGCGGCGCCCAGCCGGTGGCCTTGTGCCGCTGCGGTGATGACAAGCGCGGCGGTGTCGCGCACCATGGCGCCAGTTTCCGCGCCGGGTGCGCGTCGTTCCGTCAGGGAATTGCTGGAGAACTGTCATGCGTGTTCTGTCATCCGTCCTGCTGCTGGCGACCCTTTGCGTTGCCGGCGCCGCTGCGGCCGAGGAGGCCCGGCTGGTCGAGTCGATCAATGCCTACCGTGGCGAGGTGCAGCGCTGCGGCAGCAAGGCCAGCGAGGAGCTGCCGCCACTCACGGCCGATTCGCGGCTGAACTTGCCGGTCGGCGCCGCCGGTGACCTGCAGGATGCCTTGTCCCGCGCAGGCTACCCGATGGTCACGGTGCAGGCGATCACGCTGTCCGGTCCGCGGGATGCCCAGGCGGCGATGCAGGCGCTGCGCGAAAGCTTCTGCCGGGTGATCCTCGATCCTCAGTTCACCGATATCGGCGTCAGCCGCGAAGGTCGCGACTGGCGCATCGTGGTGGCGCGGCCGCTGCTCGATGGTCGCCTCGGCGACTGGCAGGCCGAAGGGCAGAAGCTGCTGGAACAGATCAATCGTGCCCGGGCCTCGGCGCGCCGTTGCGGTAGCCAGGATTTCGCCGCCGCGCGGCCGCTGGCCTGGAACGCGACGTTGGGCAGCACCGCCGAGGCTCACAGTCGGGCGATGGCCAATCGCAACTTCTTCAGTCACTTGAGCGAGGACGGCCGTACGCCGGGCGATCGCGCCGAACTCGCCGGCTACGCCGGTAGCCTGGTCGGTGAGAACATCGCCGCGGCGCTGCCGACCGCGCGCAAGGTGCTGGAAGGCTGGTTGGCCAGCCCGGGGCACTGCGCCAATCTGATGAACCCGGCGTACACCGAGCTGGGCGCGGCCTATGCGGTCGATCCGCAGAGCGACGCGGCCATCTACTGGACGGCCATGTTCGGCGCCCCTTGAACGGCAAGTCGAGCCCCTCGCTGCTTCCAATGAGCGATCGGGGCCGGTGTGCTGTCAGAGAAGCCTGTTGCCAAAGACAGGGTTGCCCTTGACCGATATTCCCACCCACCAGGATCTGCCGCCCGTGCTGGCCGGCCCGTTGCTGCGTCGAGCCGAGCCTGACGGTCTGACCTTCTGGCTGATCGCGTCACGCGTGCTCGAGCTGTCGCTGATCCTTGAAAGCCCCCAGGCCGGCCAGCAGCGGCGCATTCGACTCGAAGGCGAGGCCTGCCAGCGGCTGCGGCTTGGCCATTATGCGGTGCTGCACCTCATCCGTTTCACGCCCGATGCAGCGCTGCCCGGCGATTGCCTGATCGAGTACGACCTTTTGCTCCACGAGGGCGAGCAGCAGCGGGGCATCGCCGACTGGGCGCCACACCTGCTGCACGACGGCGCCACGCGGCCGAGCTTCGTCATCAAGTCGCGGCTCGACCGCGTGCTGCACGGCTCCTGTCGCAAACCGCACCATGCGGCCGCGGATGGGCTGCTGTGCGTGGACGAGCTGGTGCGCCGCGGCTTGACCGATCCGGACGCGCGCCCGGCAGTGCTGCTGATGACCGGCGACCAAGTCTACGCCGATGATGTCGCTGGGCCGATGCTGGTTGCCATCCACGCGCTGATGCGCCGGCTGGGCCTGTACGGCGAGCATCTCCAGGGCGCGGTGGTGGATGACAGCGATGAACTGCTGGCCCACCCGGCCACCTACTACCGGCGCGAGCAATTGCTGCCCGCGTTCAAGTCCAACGAGGCGTTGCGCGAACGCTTCTTCGGCGGTGTGGAAAAGCCGGTTTTCACCACCGCCAACGGACAGAACCACCTGATCACCCTCGCCGAGGTCATGGCCATGTACCTGCTGGTGTGGTCGCCCACGCCGTGGTCGCTGATCGAACCGGTGATTCCCGCGCTCGAAACGAAACACGCCGAGCGCTATCGCCGCGAAGAGCACTGTCTGCGGGGGTTCCGGCGCACTTTGCCGCAGGCTGCGCGGGCGCTGGCCCATGTGCCGTCGCTGATGATCTTCGACGACCACGACATCACCGACGACTGGAACCTGTCGGCTCGCTGGGAGGAGACCGCCTACGGTCACCCGCTGTCGCGGCGGATCATCGGCAATGCGCTCATCGCCTATCTGCTCTGCCAGGCCTGGGGCAATCAGCCCGAGCGTTTCGGCGCGCTGCTGGCGCAGGTACAGCAGCTGCTGGAGGCTGCTCGGGATGGCTGGCTCGATTGCGCCGAACAGGACCGTTTCATCGAGACGCTGCTGCGTCTGGACGGCTGGGGCTACGAATTGCCAAGCGAACCGCCGCTGGTGGTGCTCGACACCCGCACCCGGCGCTGGCGCAGCGAGCGCAATCTGAGTCGCCCTTCCGGCCTGATGGATTGGGAGGCGCTGAGCGAACTGCAGCAGAACATCCTCGACAAGCCCTCGGTGCTGATCGTCTCGCCGGCGCCGATGTTCGGCGTCAAGCTGATCGAGGCGGTGCAGCGGGTGTTCAGCTGGGCCGGCCAGCCCTTGCTGGTGGATGCGGAAAACTGGATGGCCCACCGTGGTGCCGCGCACGTGATGATGAACATCTTCCGTCATTCGCGCACGCCGGGTAACTACGTGATCCTCTCCGGTGACGTGCATTACTCCTTCGTCTACGAAGTGCACATCCGCGCCCGCGACAGCGGGCCGAGGGTCTGGCAGATCACCAGCAGCGGGGTGAAGAACGAGTTTCCACGACGCCTGCTGGACTGGTTCGATCGCCTCAACCGCTGGCTGTATGCGCCCTGGTCGCCGCTGAACTGGCTGACCAAGCGGCGGCGCCTGGAAGTCGTGCCGCGTGTGCCGGACCGCAGCCAGGCGGGCGAGCGTCTGTGGAACGGCTCGGGCATCGGCCTGCTGGTGCTGGATGAGCAGGGCAGGCCGCGGGAAATCCTCCAGCTGAACGCCGATGGCTCGGCTCCGGTGGCCTTCCTCCACGAGCGCAGCCGCTCGGGCTGCGATCGGTAGAGAACGCGAAGCCTGCGTCAGGCGCCTCGCTCCATTTGCCTGACGGCCATTCGCTCGGTGCGCAGTTCGTCGAGGGCGTGGCGGGTGATCTGCACGGCTGCGCTGATCGACAGCAGCGCCATGATGCTGGCCACGATCAGGTCCGGCCAGCCCGCCCCAGTGCCGAACACACCCAGTGCCGCCAGCATCACGGCGATATTGCCCAGCGCATCGTTGCGGCTGCACAGCCAGACACTGCGCATGTTGCTGTCGCCTTCACGGTAGGCATAGAGCATGAGCGCCACGGCGACGTTGGCCAGCAGTGCGATGGTGCCGACGATGCCCATCGTCGTGGCCTGGGGCACGCTGGCATCGATGAAGTTGTCGATCGCGACTACCAGGATGAACAGGCCGAACAGACCCATGGTCAGTGCCTTGGCCAGCGACGCCCGGGCCCGCATGACCACGCCCATGCCCAGCACGAACAGGCTGACACCGTAGTTGGCCGCATCGCCGAAGAAGTCCAGCGAGTCGGCCAGCAGCGAGACCGAACCGGCCCGCACGCCGGCGCCGATCTCCACCGCGAACATCGCCAGGTTGATCAGCAGCGCGATCCAGAGAATCCGCCGATAGCGCCCGCGCACCGCTGCGCTGGCGCAACCACTGTTGCAGCAATTTCCTGCCATGTACGTCGCCTCGGAATGTCGATGGCATTACGCTAAACCCTGTAGCAACTACAGGGTCAAGCCATGTCTATCACCATCGGCAAACTCAGCCAGGCCACGGCTGTGAACGTGGAGACCATCCGCTACTACGAGCGCATCGGCCTGCTCGCGGCGCCGTTGCGGACGTCGTCCGGCTATCGCAGCTACACGGCTCAGGACGTGGCGCGGTTGCGGTTCATCAAGCGTGGGCGGGAGCTGGGCTTCTCCCTTGATGAAATTCGCACGCTGGTCGAACTGGCCGATCAGCCGGGTCACGCCTGTAGCGATGTCGATCGCCTGGTTCTGACTCACTTGGTCGAGGTGCGCCAGCGCATCGCCGACCTGCAGCGGCTCGAGGCGGAGTTGCAGTGCCTGGCCGGTTGCAATCAGTCGTCGGTGAAAGACTGCCGCATCATCGAAGCGCTTTCGGCAGCGGTACAGCAGGCCGGGCCCACTGTCGACGATCGCAGAACGACCAGCTAGTACGGCACTCCAACGCACTGAACCCACTGCCGAGGACGCTGCCATGATCGATCCAGACGACCCGCTCAAGGATGGACTGACTCCGCCCGATTACGACGAATACGGCGACGTGCCGGATTCCGGCGAGAACGCTGACGACAGCCAACCGAGTGACGAGCCGAACGCGGGAGAAAGCCCGCTGGGATAACGCCTGCTGCCTGCATGCTCGGCCGACATGACTGGACAATTCTCCCCGCCCGGCCTAAAAAGCGCGCTGCGCCGGCCGCCCTGAGGCCGGTGCGGCATCCTTGGCTGAAGGCAGACCTACCGTGAAAAAGAAAAAGCCCGTCGACCCCATCCGGCAAGCCGAAAAGAACCGCGCCCACCGAATCGGCTGGCTGATCGCCCTGGCGGGCATCGCTGCCGGTTTCGCGCTGGTGATGATCAAGCCGCTGTAAACGCGAGGTCTTGGCGCCGCATCGGCGACTGCTTAGGTGAAGGTGGCGCCTCTCGCGTTCACGTACAGCGAATAGAGGGCGTGGCTGCTGGCCATGAACAGGCGGTTGCCCTGCACACCGCCGAAGCACAGGTTGGCGCAGCGTTCCGGCAAGTGAATATGGCCGATCGCCTCGCCCTGTGGATTGAAAACCCGTACGCCGTCCAGGCCTTCCGGGTTGGCTTCCGGCGAGCCGGAGCTGCCCCAGCCGCACCAGAGGTTGCCGGCCTCGTCGCACTTGATGCCGTCCAGTGCACCATGGCCGGTCGCCTCGATATGCTGGCTGCGCTCACCCAGCGTACCGTCGCCGTTCACCGCATAGGCCCACACCAGGCGGTTGGGCTTGGCGCGGCCCTCGACCACATAGAGCGTGCTCTCGTCGGGCGAGAAGCACAGACCGTTGGGGCCGGCGATGCCCTCGATAACCCGGGTCACCTCCAGCGTGCTGCCATCGATGCGGTAGACCGCGTCCGGCAGCTCGGTTTGAATCTTGTGCCCCTCGTAATAATTGCCAGCCTGGAAGGGCGGATCGCTGAACCAGATGGACCCATCGCGCTTGACCACCACGTCGTTCGGCGAGTTGAAGCGCTTGCCCTGATAGTTGTCGGCCAGCACGGTGATCGCACCGTTGTGCTCGGTACGGGTCACGCGCCGACCCAGTTCATGCGTCGTGGAGCCTTCGCAGACCACCAGCCGGCCCTCGCGATCGCGGGTCAGGCCATTGGAGAAGTTCGCCTGCTCGCGAAATACGCCCAGCGACTGGCTGATCTCGTCCCAACGCATGATGCGGTTGTTGGGAATGTCGCTGAGCAGCAGGTAGCGCCCGTCGCCAACCCATACCGGACCTTCGGCCCAGCGCAGACCGTCGGCGATCTTCTCGACGCTGGCGTTGAACAGGCGCAATTGCAGAAAGCTTTCATCCAGTACTTCCAGGGATGGATCGGGGTAACGCCTGCTGAGTGGCTCAGCTGATTGAGCGAGCCGCGGCAGCGCCATGCCGGTGGCCAGCAACGCGGTGGAGCAGGCAACGGATTGCTTTAGAAAGCGGCGGCGGGAACCGGGTGATGAGTGTTGTTCTTGTTCGTCCATTTTGAGGGACCCTTGTTCGAATCGGAGGGGGACCGCGAACGAATCATAGTAGAGGTATGACGACTTGCAATATGTCAAAAAACATAGGCGAAGCCGTAAGTGTTTTTTGTAGGTAAATTAGGGTGTTATGAGGGCGTGGCGTTGTATAGTTGTACTACAACATGATCTTCAGCAGTCCGGCGCGGGCCGTACGCCGCTCCTGCGGCCTGCGTGCGTGCCTGTTCGTAGCGGAGCAGGGAAGGCCTGCAACTATCGTATGATAAGCATTCGCATATACGAAGCGTTTCGCCTGCCTCTATAATCCGCCACCTTTTTTCCGAGGCGGCCAGGCATGGGCGTTTCCGACTCCTTCCAGCGGTACCTGATCGATCCTTTCGTACAGCAGTTCACCAGCCTGTTCGACCTCAACGGTCGCCTGGGCCTGCTGTTTCTCGGCGTGTCTTATGCCGTCGCCTATCTGCTATTTCGCTACCGACGACAGCATGGGCTGACGCAGGCGATGTCGTTCTGGGCCTTTCTCGGAGGCTGGCGCGTGCACTGGCATCCTTCGGCGCGTCTGGACTACCGCTACTACTTCGTGCGGGGCGTGCTGAAGGTCGCGCTGGTGGTGCCGATCGTGGCGCTCGTCGATCCATACATCTTGCGTTCGGGCGACTACATCGCCTTTTTCGAGAACCTCTGGGGTGCGCGGCCGCAAGTCGGGCAGAACCTTTCGCTGGCGCTGCTCTACGGGTTCGGCGTGTTCATCATCAGTGACTTCGCCGGCTACTGGGTGCACCGGGCGTTCCACTGCGGCTGGCTGTGGGAATTTCACAAGGTGCACCATTCGGCACCGGTGATGGTTCCGCTGACGGCCAGCCGCGTGCACTTTCTGGAGAAGATCGTCGGCCGGCTGGTGGACCTGGTGCTGCTTGGCGCCTACGCCGGCATCTTCTGGTACGCCTGCGGCGGTGAGATCAGCCGCTACACGCTGTTCGGGGTGACCTATCTGGTCTTCATCTTCAACGCGCTGGCTTCAAACCTGCGACATAGCCACGTCTGGCTGTCGTTCGGGCCACGTCTGGAGCACATTCTCAATAGCCCGGCGCAGCACCAGATCCACCACAGCGATGCGCCACGGCATTTCCACAAGAACTTCGGGACCAATCTGTCCATCTGGGACTGGATGTTCGGCACCCTCTACGTCACCAGCGCCAGCCCCGAGACGCTGCGCTTCGGTACCGCGGAGCAAGACTCGCACCGCTACCTGACGCTCTACAGCCTGATCCTGATGCCATTCGTGGATACGGCCCGCAAGCTCATGCCCGCCAGTCCGCCGCGCCGGGTCGACTCCTGATGTGGAGTCGGGGCTGAACGAACGGCTCTTTCGCTCGTACAATCGCGCTTTCTTCCATCCAACGGCCAGGCCCGTCTACTCAAGAGGAATCGCCATGCCGACCTACGACTATCGCTGTGAAGCCAACGGCCAGGTTTATGAAGTGCGCCATGCCATGGCGCTGCGCCCCAAGACCTGGGGTGAGCTGCGTGTGGCCGGCGCGCTGGCTGAAGATGCCACCATTGCGGATGATGCGCCGGTGACCCGGCTGCTGACCGCCGCCGGAGTGGTGAGCAGCCGGGTGCTGAAGAACCCTGAAGCCCCGGCCTGCGCGCGTGGCGGTTGCGCCGGCAATTGCCGCTAGCCATGGCCCCACGGGGGTGCCGCCTGATCCGCCTCCTACACGGCTTTGGCGATCTGCTCACGCAGCCATTGATGCGCGGGATCGCGGTGCGAACGCTCGTGCCAGAGCATGGCCATCTCGTAACCTGGCACTTCCAGCGGCGCCTCGACCACCTGTAGCGTGCTGCTGCCGCGCACCAGCCGTTCGGGAAGCATGGCCACCAGATCGGTGCTCTCCAGCACCGATCGCAAGAACAGAAAATGCGGTACCGACAATACGACCCGCCGCTGCATGCCTCGCTGCGCGAGGGCCTCGTCGGTGGCACCCTGAAACCCACCGCCGTCCGGCGAGACAATGACCTGCTCGAGCGTGCAGAACCGTTCGAGCGTCGGCCGCCGCTTCAGCTGGGGATGGCCGACGCGACCGGCGAGTACGTAGCGCTCGGTGAACAGCGTACGCCGGCGAAGGCCGGGCGGCGAACCCTCTGCGGTATGAAAGGCGAGGTCGATATCGCCCTGTTCCGCCTGACGAGCGATGCGTGCCGGCACCATTTCGACCACTGCCAGGCGAGTGCCGGGCGCCTTGCTGCGTAGCCGGCTCAGCACCGGCAACACGATGGCCGATTCACCGTAATCGGTTGCAGCGACCCGCCAGACATCCTGCGCCGCGGCCGGGTCGTACGGGCTGGCCGGCGCGACCGCGCGTTCCAGGGCCTGCAGGGCCTGGCGCAGCGGCTCGCGCAACTCCTCGGCACGTGCCGTCGGGCGCATGCCGCGGGGACCGGGTAGCAGCAGGGGGTCGCCGAATATCTCGCGCAGTTTGGCCAGATGGACGCTCACCGAAGGCTGGGAGAAGTTCAGCCGCTCGGCAGCGCGGGTAACGTTGTGCTCGGCCAGCAGCACATCGAGGGTCACCAGCAGGTTCAGGTCCAGACGTCTGAGATTATTCATGCACATACCAGGAATCTTGGTTATTCATTTCCAATATACCTGGTGCGCTCGGCATCCTGCGCGTGTCCTGCAACCGGAGACCTGCCATGAATGTTCTGATCGTCTATGCCCATCCCGAACCGCGTTCCCTGAACGGCGCCCTGAAGGATTTCACTGTCCAGCGGCTGCGCACCGCTGGCCACGCCGTGCAGCTGTCCGATCTGTACGCCATGGGCTGGAAAGCCCCCATCGACGCCCGAGACAGCCTGGATCACGACCCGGACAGCCGCTTCGACCCGTCGCAGGATTCGCGCCGTGCGTTCGCCAGCGGCCGGCAGAGCCCGGACATCGCCGCCGAGCAGGACAAACTGCGCTGGGCCGATGCGCTGATACTGCAGTTCCCGCTCTGGTGGTTCTCGATGCCGGCCATCCTCAAGGGCTGGGTCGATCGGGTGTATGCCTACGGCTTCGCCTACGGTGTAGGCGAGCACTCGGATGCGCGCTGGGGTGATCGTTACGGCGAAGGCACGATGGTCGGCAAGCGGGCCATGCTTATCGTTACCACCGGTGGTTGGGCATCGCACTACAGCCCGCGCGGTATCAACGGGCCGATTGACGATCTGCTGTTTCCGATCCAGCACGGCATCCTGCATTACCCCGGCTTCGATGTACTGCCGCCGTTCGTGGTGTACCGTACCAGCCGCATCGATGAGGCGCGCTTTGCCGACATCCGCGAACAACTGGGTGAGCGCCTCGACAACCTGTGGCGCACTGAGCCGATTGCGTACCGCAAGCAGAATGGTGGGGATTACGAGATTCCGGCGCTGACGCTGCGGCCCGAAGTGGCGCCGGGCGCTGAGGGGCTCTGCATCCACGTGATCGGCTCCGATGGTTGAGGGTGGTCGAACCCTGTTCCCATCGGAGCGCGGAACTGCGCGCAGGGCACACGGTTGGCCCCGCGCGTCGCTGGCGGGGCCAACCGGTCAGATCAGGTTCTTCTGCGCCGCTGCTTCAAGGTTGCTCTTGGCCAGTTCACCGAGGATCTCCTCGCCCGAACCGTTGAAGGGCAGAGCGAAGACGAGGAACAGGTGCATCCAGGTTGTCAGGGTCTCCTGCTTTTGCACCTGGCCGACTTTCCTGCCTTCGCCGTCGCGGAATGTCATGTCCATGATCAGCGTGTTGTCGAAGGTGCCCGGGATCAGAAAGAACGTCGCGCCGGTGATCACCGCCAGACCGAGATTGCCGGTTTCCTGGTTGCGCAAGGTTACGGTCACGTAGACATCCGAGGCTTCTTGTTCGGTGCTCACTCGGGAGAAGCGACCGCTGTCGACGAACTCCTTTCTGATCAGCTCTTCAAGCCGGGCGATGTTGGGATTGCTCGCCTTCGGTGTGCCGTTAAACGAATACTCGGTTTGTACTTTGATGTAGGCGCTCGGTTTCTTCTGTACCGATTCGAGCGGCCATTGACTCACTTCGGGCAGCGACTTGTGGGAGTAGGTCATGCATCCCGTCAGGGTCAGGCACGCCAGGGCGGCAACGATGGTCATCAGTTTTTTCATGTTTGGCATCCCTGTCAGTGAGCGAGCTGCTGCGTGCCGTCTTTAAGCAACTGCTCAACCAGCTGAGTCAGTTGCTGCGAGCCGGACGCATTGAAGTAATCGGCATCCCATAGTCCCGTGTTCTGATTCAGCACCAGGACCTTCTCTACATGTGCCACTTGCTTACCGGCGGCATCGTCGATGGTCAGCTCGCCGCGAAGATCGTACTTGTCGACGTAGATGGGGCCGTTCACCCAGATCCACATGGTCAGCGTCAGCAGCGCACCCGGGAAATATCCTGGGTGCGGTGTGCGCTTGCCCTTGAGGGAGGTGAAGTTGAAGCGCAGCTCAACGTCTCGCTCGTCCAGCTTGGCGGGGAAGCTGATCATGCGTTCGAAGTACTCGCCACGATCGATATGTTGCGCAATCTGGGTGGTCAGCACATTGCTGATGTTGCGGCGTTGGGTCTCGTTCAGCTGCGGGTCGCTAACCTCGACGTCCTTGAGCAAAGCGCCAACCGGGACGGATTGCGCCATCGCCTGGGAGGGCAGCCCAATGGGGCCAGTGGGGGTGAACGAGACGCAACCGGTCAGCGCCAGGCTCAACAGGCCGGCGACCAGATATTTGAAGGGGGTCATGGTACTTCCTTGATGTTCTACGGGTTGGCAGGCCGCGAACGACGTGCAGCTACTCTCTGAAGTTGGAGTCTTTCCGCCGTCCTTGGCAGCCGAGATGATACGGGCTAAATGCCATTACGCTGGCGATATTTTTGTGAGCTGTTTCGTACGGATCGGTATTCGCGTGTCGCTACGACCGCTCGGATCAGGATGAAGATGCCGAGAACCCTGAACCGGTTCTGTTGAAGGCGAGCTGGACCGTACGCGGCGCGGGTTCTTCCAGCCGGGGCTGGTCAGTGCACCGGTGCCGGCCATGAGTTTCGGTCGTGTCGCCGTCTCGTTGGTGCCCGTCTGATCGCAAGGCCATGGAAGGCGCGACTAGTAACGCATCTTCAGCTCGATCCGCGCGGGCTCGTCGGCGGTCACCTCGAAAGCGCTGTCCTCGTAGGACGGTGGGCCCATCGCCTTGGGGTTGTTCGATAGCCCGTAGCCTTCGACCGGAATCATGCCGAAGCGCAGGTCCAGTCGGCCGTTATCGTTCTCGTCGTGGTAGGCCAGCACCGCGTAGCGGCCGGGCGGCACATCGTCGAACGTCACGGTTACCGTACCGGCTTCGGCTTTGGCCTTCTGCGCGGCGAAGGCCTGGTCATCCTTGCGGAAGCTCTTGGCATCGGCAAACACCGCCACGGCCACTTGGCCGCGGTCATGCTGCAGCCCGCTGAGCGTGACCTGCAGCTCCTGAGCCTGGGCTGCGGGAATCAGAAGGGCGAGGGCCAGGCCCGTAATCGAAAGTGCTTTCATGCTGTGCTCTTGATAACGAGGGTGCGCGCACTACCGGCGGTTCGACGACGGACGCGCCAGCGCCGTGCGACATCTTCGGCGAACAAGCGAAGCGTTGTCCACGCTCAGCTGTGGGCGCGTTTACACGCGGAAAAACTTCTATCGGAGCGATAGGGATTATTCATGGCCGCTCGCAAGCGCTGCTTCGCCTCAGGGCAGCCGCTCTAGCCAGGGTCTTTCAGCCTATCTAGCAATTGTCGGCACGGCAGATCGGCCCCGCTGGCAGCGTGCGGTGCCCTACGCCGAGCGGACCGGGTGCTAGGGTTTCCTGAGCGGTGCCTGGCCGCTAACGACAACCACGTGAGGAATGCAACATGAACGCCGAATCTGGAGAAAATGCCGGGGGCGGCTGCCCACTCGGTCATGGCGCCGGCGCACCGCGCAAACGCCCTAGCAATCGCGATTGGTGGCCTGAAGCGCTGAGCCTGACATCGCTCAACCAGCACTCGCCACGCTCTAATCCCTACGGTGGCGATTTCGACTACGCCGCCGAATTCAACTCCCTCGATCTCGATGCGGTGATCGCCGACCTGCACAAGGTGATGACCGATTCGCAGGACTGGTGGCCGGCCGATTTCGGCCATTACGGCGGCCTCTTCATCCGCATGGCCTGGCACAGCGCCGGGACCTACCGCATCACCGACGGCCGCGGCGGCGCGGGCGGCGGGCAGCAACGCTTCGCTCCGCTCAACAGCTGGCCGGACAACGCCTCGCTGGACAAGGCGCGACGCCTGCTCTGGCCGATCAAGCAGAAATACGGACGCAAGTTGTCCTGGGCAGACCTGTTCGTGCTCACCGGCAACGTCGCGCTCGAATCCATGGGCTTCAAGACCTTCGGCTTCGGCGGCGGCCGTGCCGACACCTGGGAGCCGGAAGAACTCTTCTGGGGGCCCGAGGGCACCTGGCTGGGTGACGAGCGCTACAGCGGCGAACGCCAGCTGCACCCGGGCCTGGGTGCGGTGCAGATGGGCCTGATCTATGTGAACCCGGAAGGTCCAAACGGCAACCCGGACCCGAAGGCCGCGGCCGTCGACATCCGCGAAACCTTCGCCCGCATGGCCATGAACGACTACGAGACCGTGGCGCTGATCGCCGGCGGCCACACCTTTGGCAAGACCCACGGTGCGGGCGATCCCTCATTCATCGGGCCGGAGCCGGAAGGCGCGCTGATCGAAGACCAGGGCCTGGGCTGGCGCAGCAAGTTCCAGACCGGCATCGGGCCGGACGCCATCACATCGGGGCTGGAAGTCATCTGGAGCCAGACGCCGGTCAAATGGTCGAACTACTTCTTCGAGAACCTGTTCAATTTCGAATGGGAACTGACCAAGAGCCCGGCCGGTGCGCACCAGTGGGTGGCCAAGGATGCCCCGGAAATCATCCCCGATCCCTTCGACCCGAACAAGAAACGCAAGCCGACGATGCTGACGACCGATCTGTCGTTGCGTTTCGACCCGATCTACGAGCCGATCTCACGCCACTTCCTCGAGAACCCGGACGAATTCGCGGACGCGTTCGCCCGCGCCTGGTTCAAACTGACCCACCGCGACATGGGCCCCATCGCGCGCTATCTCGGCCCGCTGGTGCCGAAGGAGCAGCTGATCTGGCAGGACCCGATTCCCGAGCGCGACCACCCGGTGATCGACGACGCCGACATCGCGTCGCTCAAGCAGAAGATCCTCGGCCTGGGCTTTTCCGTATCGGACCTGGTGTCGGTGGCCTGGGCCTCGGCGGCGACCTACCGCGGTTCGGACAAGCGCGGCGGAGCCAATGGCGCGCGCATTCGCTTCGCTCCGCAGAAAGACTGGGAAATCAACAACCCGCCGCTGCTGGCGCAGGTGCTGCAGAAGCTCGGCGAGATACAGAGTGACTTCAACGGCTCGGCCACCGGTGGCAAGAAGGTTTCCATGGCCGATCTGATCGTGCTGGCCGGCTGTGCGGCCATCGAGAAGGCCGCGCAGGATGGCGGCGTGAATGTCGCCGTACCTTTCACCCCGGGGCGGATGGATGCGCTGGAGGAGTGGACCGACGCGCAGTCGTTCGAGGCGCTGCGCCCGGTGGCCGACGGCTTCCGCAACTACTACCACGAGTCCCATTTCATGGCGCCCGAGGAAGCGCTGGTGGACAAGGCGCACCTGTTGCGCCTGAGCGCGCCTGAGATGACCGTGCTGGTCGGCGGCATGCGCGTGCTGGGCGCCAATGCCGGCGGCAGTCAGGACGGTGTGTTCACCCACCGCGTCGGTGTGCTGTCCAACGACTTCTTCGTCAACCTGCTGGACATGAAGAACGAGTGGACGGCCACCGAGCACAAGAACCGCTTCCAGGGTCTGGACCGCAAGACCCGCCAGCCCACCTGGACGGCGACCCGCGTGGACCTCATCTTCGGCTCGCAATCGGAGCTGCGCGCCCAGGCCGAGGTGTACGGCATGGCCGACGGCAACGAGAAGTTCGTGCGCGACTTCGCCAAGGCGTGGGACAAGGTGATGAACGCCGACCGGATGGACATCGGCAAACCCGCCGATCAGTTCAGCCAGAAACTGTCCGCCTAAGTGCCGCGGCGGCGTCCTGCGGGGCGCCGCCGTTGCTTTCAAGCCTGACCGGCAAGTTCCTGCGCCACAGGTTGCCGCGCGATTTTCCTGCGGCCCGGCTATGATGCGCGCCCCCAGCGCCTCGCTCAGCAGAGACCAGCATGCCCGGCACCGCCATCTATACCGACCTGTCGGGTTACTACGACCTCATGTGCGCCGATATCGACTACGGCGCCCAGAGCAGTGCCGTCCAGCGGCTGCAGCAATTGTTTGGCAATGGTGGAAGACGGCATCTGGATCTCGCCTGCGGAACCGGGCCGCATGTGCGCCATTTCATCGATGCGGGCTACGACAGCAGCGGGCTGGACATCAATCAGCCGATGCTGGACCGGGCCACGCTGCGTTGCCCGGAGGCGCGCTTCTCGCTGCAGGATATGTGCAGCTTCAGCCTGGATCGGCCGGTCGACCTGATCACCTGCTTCCTGTACTCGATCCATTACAGCGCCGGGCTCGAGCGGCTCGCCGCCTGTATCGCCCATGTGCACGCCGCGCTGGCCGACCAGGGGCTGTTCTGCTTCAACGCCGTGGACAAGCAGCGGATCGACAACCGCTCGTACGTGTCTCACACCGCTCACCATGCCGATGGCCTGTTCGGCTTCAGTTCCGGCTGGTACTACAGCGGTGAGGGCGAGCGGCAATTGCTGCGGTTGCGCATCGAGAAGACGCTGGCCGGAGCCAGTCAGGTCTGGCAGGACGAGCATCCGATGGTGGCGGTGAGCTTCGCTGAACTGATCGCGCTGCTGGAACCGTATTTCGAGGTGCATGTGCTCGAGCACGACTACCAGAAGATCGCTCCGTGGGACACGGCGTCCGGCAACGCCATCTTCGCCTGCGTGAAGCGCTGATCGGCGTGCACGCAGCTAGCGCGATCAGTGCAACCGCTTGGCCGAGGTGCGCAGCCCGATCAGCTGATCGGCCTGTCGGGCCAGCTCGTCGAGCAGCAGGTCGCGCTGTTTCTCGGCTGCCTTCATGGCGCTCTGGCCGTGCTGCTTGACCAGGTAGCTGTAGATTTGCCGGACCTCCCTGGACTGGAAGATGGGCTGCAGATCCTGCACCGCCACCGCGCCGTCTGAAGCCTGGCTCCGCGTGTTCATCAGCACCTGCGGGCCGCGCGCTGCCAGCGGCATGAAGCCCTGCGCCTCGAAGTACCCGGCCTTGCCCGCCACGCACGCCACCTCCGCGTGGGGGTAGCGCGACAGCATCCGTTCGACCATCGCCCGGCCGATGCCCTGCCGGCGCTGCTCCGCGGTCACGGCCAGGTAGACCAGGGCGCAGGCCTCGGGGTCGTCCACATAGGGCAGGTAAAGTGCGAAGCCGAGCAGCGTCGCCGGATCTTCCGCATCCAGCGCCATGATCAACTCCGGTTTGCCGGGCTGCGCACCGTCCATGCTGTCGAGATAGCGATGCACCTCGAGCCCCACCACGTACTGATACAGCGGGTACAGCAGGTTGCTCGGCGTGAGCGAGACGGCGCTGATGTCGCCGAGGTAGTCCACCACCATCTGCAGCAGCTGGCCTTTCAGCGCTTCCGGCGGCGGGGTTTCCAGATGGGCGAGGGTGAACATGGAGGCTCCGGGCTGTGCGGCAAAGGCGGCATTGTAAGGCCCAGGGGCAGGCAGGGGAGAGCGTAGTAGGCTCCGTATCGCCCACTATGAGCGGGAGGCTCCGCCCAGTCACGGCGACCGAACGCCGCTTCGCTCGCGTCGTCCGGCCGCCATACAGGCTCGCTAGCTCGCTTCGGCCTGGCGCTGACTGACGCGGGGGCGTGGCGCGGCGATGGTGCTCTGCAGCTCCGCCACCAGCGCATCCACCTCACGCAGCGCCTCGGCCACCGAATTGGCCAGCAGCTCTCCCCCCACCTCCTGGCCCTCGATGGCGATCTGGTGGATGCGGGTGATGCCGATGAACCCCAGCGCGGTCGCCAGGTTCGGCTCCAGATGGTTCATATGCGCCATCGCCCCTCCGGGGCCGAAGCCTACGCCGCCCCGGGCGGTGAGGATGACCGCGTGCCGCTCCCGATCCGCCAACATGGGCACGTAGGGATCAAGCGGGTTGCTCTCGTCCAGCCCGACCGTGCGATTCAGGCGCACCACCTGATCGACCCAGGCCTTGAGCGCCGCCGGCATGCCGAAGTTGTAGAGCGGCGTGCCGATGACCAGCACATCGGCGGCCAGCAGTTCGTCCACCAGCCTGTCACTTTCGGCCAGGGCATCCCTCATCCAGGGTTGTTGACGCTCCTCTGGCGTGAAGGCCGACGCGATCCAGTCGTGGCTGACGAAAGAGGGCGGGTTCTGGCCGATGTCCCGGTAGGTCACGCCATCCTGCGGGCGACGCGCCAACCATTGGCTGATGAAGCGCTGGCTGAGGTTGCGGCTGTGAGAACCGTGTTCGTCCTTGCCGGCAAGGCCGGGGCGGGCGCTGGCGTCGAGGTGCAGAAGGTGCGTCATGGCGAATCTCCTCTGTGACTGAATTCATCTGTCGTTCGCAGTAAATCCAGCCTAGGGCTAGGCTGTACGAGCGACAAACGACCATTTCTTCCAACTACAGATGAGAGAAACTCAGCCATGGCGCACCGCCGCTTACCTTCGCTTTCTGCGCTACGAGCCTTCGAAGCCGCCGCTCGCCACGAAAGCGCCAAGCAGGCTGCGGAGGAGCTGTCCGTCACGGCTACGGCGATCAGCCACCAGATTCGCTCGCTGGAGGAATCCCTCGGTGTGGCGCTGTTCCTGCGTAAACCGCGAAAGCTGGAATTGACCGACCCGGGGCGCGAGCTGCAACAGACGCTGGAGGCCGCGTTCGACAGCATCAGCGCCACGGTCGAACGCCTGAGCGCGAAGCCCTGCCGCCAGGCGATCACCCTCAGCACCACACCGGCCATCGCGGTGCGCTGGCTGGTGCCCTGGGTCTGCCTGTTGCGCGATTCGCATCCGGATATCGACCTGCGCTTTCACACTTCCCATGAACCGGTGGCGCTGGATGGTGTCACGGCGGATATCGCCATTCGCTACGGCGATGGCCGCTGGCCTGGGCTGGTGGCGGAAAAGCTGTTCGACAATACCTTCGTCCCGGTCTGCAGCCCGCACCTCGGCTTGCGCAATGTTGCCGATCTGCCCAAACACCCGTTGATCCATTTCCGTGCGCAAGCCGCCTTGTCCGCGCCGATTCATTGGGCGTCGTGGCAAAAGCTCGCCAACGTGCCGGGGCTGGATGTGAGTGCCGGGCTGGTGTTCTCCGACGAGACCCACGCCATCTCCGCCGCCATCGGTGCGCAGGGTGTGGCGCTGATGAGTCGGCAGCTGATCGAGGACGAACTGAGAGAAGGGCGGCTGGTGCAGCCGTTCGGGCCGGAGATGGAGGGCAAGCCGTTTCATCTGGTGTACCCGGAGAGCCGCCGGGATGACCCGACGGTTCGGGCGGTGAGGGAGTGGGTGATGGCTGTGCCGGGTGGGTTGTGTGAGCTGATGGGCTAGTTCGCCGCAGCGTAGCGTGGAAAATGGCGAAGCCTTTTCCACGCTACCTCGCTAGGGAAAGTGATGGATCAAGCGAGCTTTTCATGGATTTTTCGTGCCGCTGATAATTTTGCGGAGCGCTTTATTGCTGCGAAGAAGAAATATAGCAGCATGACAGCAAAAAGGCTCATTGCAATTCGCTGCTTAGATATTTCATTGTGTAAGTGTTCCTGATCTTTTTCGTTGGAAAAGGCTAGGCAAATAATCTCAATCTGTTCATCAGTAATATTGTATGTGTTTTCAACTGTTTCTCTGATTTTGAGGTCTAGGCAATTTTCTATATTTAGTGTTGGCGAGCCTATGAAGAAACCGAATCTGGCTTCTTTGGTAGACATGTAAAAAGTATCTGATCTTGCTGGGTCGCCGAAGTGTAAGAAAAGGTATGGACTAAGAATGAGAGAAACAAGTAATGCAAATGTTGCGTAAAGTGTTATAGCCCAGGTAAGGGTTATTTTTGATCTGATATTGTAATTAAAGTCCTTGGTTTTTAAGTCGGAAAAGTCGCTCCAGTCAATATATTCTCTAGCCTTCTTTATGCTGGTAAGAGATATCTCTTTTTCTGAAACCCATCTTTCGAATAGTCGCGCATCTTTTATGGATTGAGCTGGAACGTTGAATTCAAATCGAAAATGTTCCAGTTCGCGAGCGTCTTTTCTCAATTGTTCTAGCTCAGAAGTATAGAAACTTTCTTTTCCGCCCAGGTAGTGCCAGAGCTTATCTCTGATGAATAATAGAGATCCTGCGCGGAAGTAGAAGTGAATAAATAGCGCTGAGATGAATAGCGCATTTAATATGGACACGATTAAAGTTAAATTGTTGTTTGTCCATTGAAAAAGATCATTCATTTTCGTTTGCCTTATTTTCCCTGAGGGCTTTCGAGGTTCGCCCCGTTGTTTGGCCTACTGCCGCGGAGGACGAGCCGCATGGATACAGCGAGATAGGCGCCCCCTTGTAAGCCCCGGTTCCGGATCCAGACTACCTCGCTGTCCCTTTCTGTCTGGCTATTCGTCATCTGAGTCTTTTTTTGTTTATCCAGAAATAGTTGTTATCAAGCTCGGTTTGAAACACTTTTGCGTGTGGGATGAGCATGGAAGCTGCTTGGATTAATGATTCTTTATTTTTCGGTGTTATCCGGGCTCCAAGAAATATGCTTCGGATTGCGCTTTTGTCGAAGCTGTAGGTGCCAGGTCCTCCGTTTTGCTCAATAGTTTCTGCTATCTCGTCTAGTCGATCTGGATTGGTTTTGAACGTTTCATGATAAAAATTCAATTCGTCGGGTTCTATTGTTCTTTTTAGAATTCTCCATTCTTTTTCGTATTGCCAGTGCTGTGATTTTGTAAGTAGTACTCTGTCAATTAGCATTTCTGGCTCCGAGTTGAACTCTGCTTTTGGTCTTTCCCCGTTGTAGGTGACTTTTTTGGTGCTGTTGAATGGCGAAACCTCTGTGTCGAAGCCGATGCATATTCCAGTGTGGTTATTGGCATAGTGTGACCACATAAGTATGTTTAGCGGGTCTTCTGTTAAACAGAGAATGCCGATTTTTTCTCGCCATTCGGCGGATACGGCCTCAGGGGGCCTGAGGCGAAATATTCGCTCCACTGCTTCTTTTTCCTTCAGGCTGAGGGATTTTACGAGCGGTGATGTGGATATATTTACTTTTGCGGATAGCTCGAAGGGGTCGTTGAATTTTGATGGCGCGGAAAAATATATTCTTCCGCTAAGTGTCTCTATAGCTCTGGAGAGTTGGGTTGCTGTCGCTGTTGAGTAGTATTTGTATAGTGTCTGTTTCAAGGCGTAACCCTAGCCCAATAAAAAAGCCCCGCACAAGGCGGGGCTTCTGTTCTTACTCGCCACCCCAAAATCCATTTCAGGTAAAGCGCTCTTAATCTCTTCAGTGAGTGCTTGGAATCAATCCCAGCTCAACGCCCCACCAGTCTGATATTCGATCACACGAGTCTCAAAGAAGTTCTTCTCCTTCTTCAGGTCCATGATCTCGCTCATCCACGGGAACGGGTTGGTGGTACCCGGATACTCTTCCTTCAACCCAATCTGCGTCAGACGGCGGTTGGCGATGAACTTGAGGTAGTCCTCCATCATTGCGGCGTTCATGCCGAGCACGCCACGGGGCATGGTGTCGCGGGCGTATTCGATTTCCAGTTGGGTGCCCTGGAGGATCATCTGGGTCGCTTCGTCCTTCATCTCGGCGTCCCACAGGTGCGGGTTCTCGATCTTGATCTGGTTGATCATGTCGATGCCGAAGTTCAGGTGCATGGATTCGTCACGCAGGATGTACTGGAACTGCTCGGCGGTGCCGGTCATCTTGTTGCGGCGGCCCATGGAGAGGATCTGGGTGAAGCCGCAATAGAAGAAGATGCCTTCGAGCACGCAGTAGTAGGCAATGAGGTTCTTCAGGAACTGCTTGTCGGTCTCCGGGGTGCCGGTCTGGAAAGTCGGGTCGGAGATGGAGCGGGTGTACTTGAGGCCCCAGCTGGCCTTCTTCGCGACGCTCGGGATCTCGTGGTACATGTTGAAGATCTCGCCTTCATCCATGCCCAGCGATTCGATGCAGTACTGGTAGGCGTGGGTGTGGATCGCCTCTTCGAAGGCCTGGCGCAGGATGTACTGGCGGCACTCGGGGTTGGTGATCAGGCGGTAGGTGGCCAGCACTAGGTTGTTGGCGACCAGGCTGTCGGCGGTGGAGAAGAAGCCGAGGTTGCGCTTGACGATGCGGCGCTCGTCTTCGCTGAGGCCGTCCTTGCTCTTCCACAGGGCAATGTCGGCGTTCATGTTCACTTCCTGCGGCATCCAGTGGTTGGCGCAACCATCCAGATACTTCTGCCAGGCCCAGTCGTACTTGAAGGGGACGAGCTGGTTGAGGTCGGCGCGGGCGTTGATCATGCGCTTCTCGTCGACGCGCACGCGGGCGGCTTCGCCTTCCAGTTCGTTGAGGCCCTCGCGGATGTCCAGCTCGTCCAGCGCGCGCTTGGCACGGGCGATGGCGTCGGAGTCGTCAGCGGCAACGGCGCGGGCTTCTTCCACGGAGCCGGCGGCTTCGTTGTCCAGCTTGACGGCGGTCTGGCTTGCCGGCTGCGCGGCAGCGGTGGCCGGCGCGGCGGTGGTGGTGTCTTCTTCGTCGAATTCGTCCCAGCTCAGCATGTGCGATTGCTCCTGATCGGGGACCGGGGCTTGGCCGGTCGGATGTATTTGGGTGGCTTTTGGTTTGCACGCAAAAGCGCGGAATTGTTGGTCATTCCTGACCGTGGGAGTGGGCGGCACGGTGGATGCGCAAAGCGGCATCCACCCTACGAATCAGCACCACTCGGTGCGAGGGCGGAGCTGGGCGAGTGAGCGCAAGGCGCCTGTCGAGTCGGAACCCCTGAGCGTACAGTTGTACGTGATGGGGTCCGGCTCGGCAGGCAACGCGGCGATCGCCGTCCAGATGCGTCCGCCTCCCTTTGTTACTGGCAGGCTTCGCAGTCGGGGTTATCGATACTGCACGCCAGCGGCACCGGAGCCGGCTTCGGCTCTGCAGTAGCCGGCGCGGCGCTGGCGGAGTTCGCCGCCTCGCTGCCACCACTGGACACGGCGTTCAGCTTGCCGGTGTTGATGGTGGACTTCTCGGTGCTGGTCGCGGCCAGGGCACGGAGGTAGTAGGTGGTCTTCAGACCACGGTACCAGGCCATGCGGTAGGTCACGTCGAGCTTCTTGCCCGAGGCGCCGGCGATGTAGAGGTTCAGCGACTGCGCCTGGTCGATCCACTTCTGACGGCGGCTGGCGGCGTCGACGATCCACTTGGTTTCCACTTCGAAGGCGGTGGCGTACAGGTCTTTCAGATCCTGCGGGATGCGTTCGATCTGCTGTACGGAGCCGTCGTAGTACTTGAGGTCGTTGACCATCACCGGGTCCCACAGGCCGCGGGCCTTGAGGTCGTGGACCAGATACGGGTTGATCACGGTGAACTCGCCGGACAGGTTCGATTTGACGTACAGGTTCTGGTACGTCGGCTCGATGGACTGCGACACGCCAACGATGTTGGAGATGGTCGCGGTCGGGGCGATGGCCATGATGTTGGAGTTGCGGATGCCTTTCTTCACGCGCTCGCGGATCGGCGCCCAGTCCAGGGATTCGGAGAGGTCGACGTCGATGTACTTCTGGCCACGGGCCTCGATGAGGATCTGCTGGGAATCCAGCGGCAGGATGCCCTTGGACCACAGCGAGCCGTCGAAGCTGGAGTAGGCGCCACGCTCGTCGGCCAGGTCACAGGAGGCCTGGATGGCGAAGTAGCTGATGGCTTCCATGGACTTGTCGGCGAAGTCGATGGCGGCATCGGAGCCGTAGGCGATGTGCTGCAGGTACAGGGCGTCCTGGAAGCCCATGATGCCCAGGCCCACCGGACGGTGCTTGAAGTTGGCGTTCTGCGCCTGCGGCACGCTGTAGTAGTTGATGTCGATGACGTTGTCGAGCATGCGCACGGCGGTGCGCACGGTGCGCTCCAGCTTGGCCGCGTCCAGCTTGCCGTCGACGATGTGGTTGACCAAGTTGATCGAGCCCAGGTTGCAGACAGCGATCTCGTCCTTGTTGGTGTTCAGGGTGATCTCGGTGCACAGGTTGGAGCTGTGCACTACGCCCACGTGCTGCTGCGGGCTGCGCAGGTTGCACGGGTCCTTGAAGGTCAGCCACGGGTGGCCGGTCTCGAACAGCATCGAGAGCATCTTGCGCCACAGGTCCTTGGCCGGCAGGGTCTTGAACAGCTTGATCTTGCCGTACTTGGTCAGTTCCTCGTAGTACTCGTAACGCTCCTCGAAGGCGCGGCCGGTGAGGTCGTGCAGGTCGGGTACGTCGGACGGGGAGAACAGGGTCCAGGGGCCGTCATCGAACACGCGCTTCATGAACAGGTCCGGAATCCAGTTCGCGGTGTTCATGTCGTGGGTACGGCGACGGTCGTCACCGGTGTTCTTGCGCAGCTCGAGGAATTCCTCGATGTCCAGGTGCCAGGTTTCCAGGTAGGCGCAGACCGCGCCCTTGCGCTTGCCGCCCTGGTTGACCGCCACGGCGGTGTCGTTGACCACTTTCAGGAACGGCACGACGCCCTGGCTCTTGCCGTTGGTGCCCTTGATATAGGCGCCCAGTGCGCGTACCGGGGTCCAGTCGTTGCCCAGGCCGCCGGCGAATTTGGACAGCAGGGCGTTGTCGCGGATGGAGTCGTAGATGCCGCCCAGGTCGTCCGGCACGGTGGTCAGGTAGCACGAGGACAGCTGCGGACGCAGGGTGCCGGCGTTGAACAGGGTCGGCGTCGAGGCCATGTAGTCGAAGGACGACAACAGGTTGTAGAACTCGATGGCGCGCGCTTCTTTCTGCTCTTCCTCGATGGCCAGGCCCATGGCGACGCGCATGAAGAAGATCTGCGGCAGCTCGAAGCGGACGTTGTCCTTGTGGATGAAGTAGCGGTCGTACAGGGTCTGCAGGCCGAGGTAGGTGAACTGCTGGTCGCGCTCGTGGTTGAGCGCAGCGCCCAGCTTGGCCAGGTCGTAGCTCTTGAGCTTGGAATCGAGCAGTTCGAACTCCACGCCTTTCTCGATGTAGGCCGGCAGGGCCTTGGCGTAAAGATCGGCCATCTCGTGGTGAGTGGCGGACTCGGCTACGCCGAGGAAGCCCAGGGCTTCGGCACGCAGGGTGTCCATCAGCAGGCGCGCGGTGACCTGGCTGTAGTTCGGCTCACGCTCGACCAGGGTGCGGGCGGTCATCACCAGCGCGGTGTTGACGTCCTTCTCGGCCACGCCGTCGTAGAGGTTCTTCAGGGTTTCACGCTCGATGAGCGCACCGTCGACTTCGGCCAGGCCTTCACAGGCCTCGGTGATGATGGTCTGCAGGCGGCCCATGTCCAGCGGCTGCTGGATGCCATCGGCGCGGGTGACGCGGATGCTCGGGTGCGGCTGGGCGATGTCGCTGCTACCGCTGGCGCTCTTGCGCTTGACGGCCTGGGCTTCGCGGTAGATCACGTAGTCACGCGCAACCTTCTGCTCGCCGGCACGCATCAGGGCCAGTTCGACCTGGTCTTGGATTTCCTCGATATGGATTGTGCCACCGGAGGGCATGCGACGGCGGAAGGTTGCGGTGACCTGCTCGGTCAGGCGCGCGACGGTGTCATGGATGCGCGAGGAAGCGGCAGCGTTACCGCCTTCCACTGCGAGAAAGGCCTTGGTGATGGCGACGGTGATCTTGTCGTCGGTGTAGGGGACGACGGTACCGTTGCGCTTGATCACGCGCAGCTGGCCCGGGGCGGTAGCCGCCAGATCCGGTGCATCGGCTGATAGCGGGTTCTCGCGAGTGGATTGGTTTTGCATGGGGGCTCCGGATTCTCTTCTGGTCGCGGTTCTATCTGTCTGCGGGCTCGATTGAGCACGGCGTTGTCTGTTGCATAAGCCATGCCCCGCATGGCGGGCGCATGTGTGTCGCAAGGAAAACGTGACCCTGGCCATTCGCTGGCGGAGTCGTGTCCGGAAGGATAGTCAGGCTGGAGGAACTGTCAACACAATATGTTGTGTTTTGTCGTGGCTCCGAGCACAGCTGCTAGATCCGGGCTTGAAGTCGTCATGGCGGCCTTGCGGTCTTGCTGTTGCGCTTGACCTGAGGCGCCGAACAATGTTGCAGAACTGATCAGGAGGAGGGCTGCGCGCCCGGCTCGATATTTCTTCACTTGTGTCGTTTCGCGTGCCAGAACCCAACATCTAGGGGCTGAGACGCGCAGAGGCGACAAGATAATGCTGGCTCGGGGCCAATGCAAGACCGCCTCCGGGGATAAGCTGTGGATAAGGTGTGAGCCCTTTGTGGGTTAAAGCACAGCGCCCGGCCACAGCCCGCATGGCTTCGGCGCCTGCGCGAAAGCCGACGAAATACGCACCGCCGGGCGCATTTTCACGGATTGGGCCGACACTAGATGTTGTATTTGCCCCTGCACGTTTTTTGTGCATCGTGCGCGGGCAGGCGTTGGGTACAATGCGCGCTGTTCGGTTTGTAGCCTGACGCGTAGACAGGGGGGCGGGGATGGAACAAGAGACGTGGCGTATTCTCATCGTCGAGGACGATCGGCGACTGGCCGAGCTGACGCAGGAGTATCTGCACGGCAATGGCGGCTTCGAGGTGTCGATCGAGTCGGACGGCGCCTGTGCGGTCGAGCGCATCATCGAGGAGCGTCCGGACCTGGTGGTGCTCGACCTGATGCTGCCCGGCGAAGACGGCCTGTCGATCTGCCGACGGGTGCGCGACCGCTACGATGGGCCGATCCTCATGCTCACCGCGCGGGCCGATGATCTCGATCAGGTGCTGGGGCTGGAAACCGGCGCCGACGATTACGTCTGCAAGCCGGTGCGGCCGCGGCTGCTGCTGGCGCGCATCCGCGCCCTGTTGCGGCGCCGAGAGGCGGAAGTGCCGGCCAGCGCCAAGCGCCTGCAGTTCGGCCCGCTGGTGATCGACAGCGCCCTACGCGAGGCCTGGTTGCGCGAACACCAGATCGAGCTGACCGGCGCCGAGTTCGATCTGCTCTGGCTGCTCACGTCCAACCCCGGGCGCATCCTCTCCCGTGAAGAAATCTTCGCCCAGTTGCGCGGCATCGAATACGACGGCCAGGACCGCTCCATCGATGTGCGCATTTCGCGTATCCGCCCGAAGATCGGCGATGACCCGGATCACCCCAGGCTGATCAAGACGGTGCGCGGCAAGGGCTATCTGTTCGTTTCCGAAGCGGCTGCGGCGCTGGTGTAGCGCCGTTCTCCATGAATTCGATCTTCCTGCGCATCTACGGCGGCATGCTCGGCGTGCTGGTGCTGGTCGCGCTGCTCGGGGCCGGCGGGCTGCATCTGCTCAACCAGTTTCGCGCCGACGATCACCGCGAGCGCCTGGCCAGCGGCACCTTCCGCCTGATGGCGCACAACATGAGCAGCATGACGCCCGTCGAGCGGCGCCAGGCCGCCAATCTCTGGGGGCGGCTGCTGGGCATTCCGCTGCGGGTGCGGACGCTGGACGATGTCAGCCTGGATAGCCGGCTGGAGGCGCGCCTTCTACGCGGGCAGGTGTTGGTCGAGCAGATCCGGCCGCGCAGCACCACGGTATTCAGCCTGGTCAGCGCCCGCGATCGGCTGGTGCTCACCGGCGAGGTCGAGCAGCTGAGCGAGCAGCTGGCGCGCGCCACCATCTATCTGCTGATCGACGAGCTGATCCGCTATCCCGAAGCGGAGCAGCCCAGGCGGCTCGCCGAGCTGAAGCAGGCGCGCGGCTTCGGCTTCGATCTGGAGCTGCTGACCCGCGACAATGCCAACCTCGACGACGATCAGCGCCGACGCCTGGACGAAGGCGATACCGTGATGGCCCTGGCCCGCGGCGGTGATGCCGTGCGCGTGTTCGCCGCCATCGCCGGTACGCGCTGGATCATGCAGCTCGGCCCGCTGCATCAGATGAATCCCTATCCGCCGCAGCTGCTGGTACTGATCGGTGTGCTCGGGCTGTCGCTGATCGGCCTGACGGTCTATCTGCTGGTGCGCCAGCTCGAGCAGCGCCTGAGCGTGCTGGAAAGCGCAGCCACGCGCATCGCCGCGGGCAATCTGGAAACCCGCGTGCCGGACGTCGGCACCGACTCGGTGGGCCGACTGGCGGCGGCCTTCAATGGCATGGCCAAGCATCTGCAGCGCCTGCTGGCGGTACAGCGGGAGATGGTCAGCGCGGTCGCCCACGAGCTGCGTACTCCTGTCGCGCGCCTGCGCTTCGGCCTGGAGATGACCGCCGAGGCCCAGACCGACGAGGCGCGGCAGAAGTACCTGGCCGGCATGGAAGGCGACATCGATGACCTAGATGCGCTAGTGGACGAGATGCTGGTGTATTCACGGTTGGAGCGCGGTTCGCCGAACCTGAGTTTCCAGCAGGTGGAGCTGGGGGCGCTGGTCGATCAGGTGATCGGCGAACTGGCGCCCTTGCGCCCGGATGTCAGCGTCGACCGCGGCGAGTGCGTGGTCGCCGAAGACGGCAGCGGTTGGGCCGATGCCGAGCCGCAGTACCTGCGCCGCGCGCTGAGCAACCTGATCACCAATGCCATGCGCCATGCCGAGCGGCAGGTGCGGGTCAGCTTCGCCATCGATGGGCAAACGGCGCGGCTGGATGTGGACGACGACGGCCCCGGTGTGCCGGAAGCGGACTGGGAAAAGGTCTTCACGCCATTCCTGCGTCTGGACGACAGCCGCACCCGTGCGTCGGGCGGGCACGGGCTGGGCCTGTCCATCGTGCGACGCATCATCTACTGGCATGGCGGCCGTTCCCAGGTCGGGCACAGCGAGCTCGGTGGCGCGCGTTTCAGTCTGGTCTGGCCGCGGCAGCACGTGGATTGAGCTGACGTTCCCACAGCTGCGACAGGGCTGGCTTCAGCCCGCTGGAAGCTGTGGCGAGGGCGAGGGCGAGGGCGAGGGCTGAAGCCCACCCTACGCGAATGCTATGTAGTGCCCGCGCCCCATCTCCATCAACGAATCCGGCCTTCATCCAGCGTCAGCTCTTCCTTGGCGAAGTCATCCACGTCGATCACCTTGCGGCGCGCCAGCTCGGCCATGCGCAGCTGTTCGGCTTCGGCCGGATCGAGCGCGCCGGCGGTCAGCGCTGCATCGATCGGATGTTCGCCCGGCAACGGCCGCAGCGTGCCGCCTTTCATCGCCTTGGCCAGCTTCTTCGCCGCACCCTGGCTGGCGGCCAGGGCGTCGAAGGCATGCTTCAGCGCGCCCAGAGGCTGCTCGGGGTCCTGCGGGCGATACATGCCGTCGAGGATGCGCTCCAGCGCCGGATCGCCCTCGGGGCGGCCGAGCAGAGCGGCGACTTCCGCATCCAGCACGTCGGACGGCCCCTTATGCCGTGCACCGAAGGGGAACACCAGGGCATGCAGCAGGTGCCCGAGAATGCGGTTGGGGAAGTTGGCCAGCACTTCCTGCAGCGCGCTTTCGGCTTTCTCCAGGCAGTCCTCCAGCGCCCAGCGCAGCAGCGGCTCCTGTTCGGCCGGGTGGCCGAGGTCGTGGAACTGCTTGAGCGCAGCCGAGGCGAGGTAGAGATGACTGAGCACGTCGCCCAGGCGCGCGGACAGCCGTTCGCGACGCTTGAGCTCGCCGCCCAGCAGCATCATCGACAGATCGGCCAGCATGGCGAAGGCTGCGGCGATGCGGTTGAGCGCGCGGAAGTAGGGCTGCGTCACGGCGGTGCCGGGCACTCGCCCCATCAGGCCGAAGCTCAGGCCCAGCAGCAGGGTGCTGGCCGTGTTGCTGACGGCGAAGCCGATGTGCTGCATCAGCAGGTCGTCGAACTTGTTCACCGCGGCGTCGCGGTCCGGCTCATGGACCAGCTCCATTTCCCGCAGCACGAACGGATGGCAGCGGATCGCGCCCTGGCCGAAGATCATCAGGTTGCGCGAGAGGATATTGGCACCTTCAACTGTGATGGAGATCGGCGCCGACAGCCACATCCGGCCGAGGTAGTTGTTCGGGCCGAGGATGATGCCCTTGCCGCCGTGGATATCCATGGCGTCGGTGATGCAGGCGCGGCCGCGTTCGGTGAGGTGGTACTTGAGAATGGCCGACAGCACCGAGGGCTTTTCGCCCAGGTCGACGGCGTTGGCGGTGAGGATACGTGCCGCGTCCATCAGCCAGGCGTTGCCGCCGATGCGCGCCAGCGGTTCCTGGATGCCTTCGAAGGCGGCGAGCGGAACGTTGAACTGCTCGCGGACCTGCGCATAGCGACCGCTCACGTAGCTGCAGACCTTGGCGGCGCTGGTGCCGGTCGCCGGCAGGGAGATCGAGCGGCCGACCGACAGGCAGTTCATCAGCATCATCCAGCCTTTGCCGATCATGTCGCGGCCGCCGATGATGGCTTCCAGTGGCACGAAGACGTCCTTGCCCCAGTTCGGCCCATTCATGAAGGCTGCGCCCAGTGGCAGATGGCGACGGCCGATCTCAACGCCGGGCGTGTCGGTGGGGATCAGTGCCAGGCTGATGCCGAGCTCTTCTTCATCGCCCAACAGGTGGTCCGGGTCGTAGGTCTTGAAGGCCACGCCGAGCAGCGTCGCCACCGGGCCGAGGGTGATGTAGCGCTTCTCCCAGTTCAGGCGCAGGCCGAGCACTTCCTCGCCTTGCCATTGGCCGCGGCAGATCACGCCGCTGTCGTTCATGGCGCCGGCATCGCTCCCGGCGTAGGGGCCGGTGAGGGCGAAGCAGGGGATGTCGGTGCCGTTGGCCAGGCGCGGCAGGTAGTGATTACGTTGCTCCTCGGTGCCGTAGTGCATCAGCAGCTCGGCCGGGCCGAGGGAGTTGGGCACCATCACGGTGCTGGCAAGGTCGCCGCTGCGGGTGGCGAGCTTCATCACGATCTGCGAATGGGCATAGGCGGAGAAGCCCTTGCCGCCATATTCCTTGGGGATGATCAGGGCAAAGAAGCCCTCGGCCTTGATGTAGTCCCAGGCGGCGGGCGGCAGGTCCATCCGTTGGGCGATGTCCCATTCGCTGGCCAGCGCACAGAGGGTTTCGGTTGGGCCGTCGAGGAAGGCCTGTTCCTCCGCGGTCAGGTGCGCCTTCGGGTAGCCGAGCAGGGTGTCCCAATCCGGGCGGCCGCTGAACAGCTCGCCATCCCACCAGACGGTGCCGGCGTCGATGGCGTCGCGCTCGGTGGCGGAAATCGGCGGTAGGACTTTCTTGAACCAGTCGAACATAGGGCCGCTGAAATAGCGCAGGCGCACATCGGCGACGAGCAGTGGCACGGCCACGGCGATCAGCACCAGCCAGAGCAGGAACACCACCACCCCGGAGGTTTCCGCCGCGGTCATGAAGATCAGGTAGGTGGCGACGATCGCCAGTGCCAGCCGGGGCGCTACGCGCAGGTGGGCGAGCACGGCGATGCCGAGCAGGAGTACCAACAGCCAGAGCAGCGTCATGAGTCTTGTCCTTTATGGGTGAAATGCTTCCGTCTTCAGCATAGGCGCTCGTGGCCGAGCGGGCGTGGGACGCGGTGTCGCCGCAGGCCGTCGGCCTGCGGCGGGTGATTCATCAGGTGCTGGGCTGGATCCCGCGCGGTTGGCTTTCGGCATCGCCGGCGGGCTGGTTGGCCGCTTTCTCCTGCGGCACGCCGGCCACGCTGACCTCGGGCAGTCGCCCGCCAATGAACTCGACGCTGCGGGTCGGGAAGGCGAACTGCACGTCCATTTCGCGCAGACCTTCGAGCAGAGCCAGGTTGATCGCCTGCTGGGTGTCCATGTACCGGTTGTAGTCCGATACCTGCATGATGTAGACGACTTCGAAGGTCAACTGGCTGTCGTCGAACCCCAGGAAATGCGCGCGATCGAACTTGGCCACCTCGATGCCCTCAATGATGCGTTTCACCAGGGCGGCGACTTCCTTCACCTTCTCGGTCGGCGTGTTGTAGGTGATGCCGAACTTGAAGACGATCCGCCGCGTGTTCATGCGCTTGTAGTTGTGCACGATCTGGCGCAGCAGGTCGGCGTTGGCGATCACCACCTGCTCGCCGCTCAGGGCGCGGATGCGGGTGGTCTTCAGGCCGATATGCTCGATGTTGCCGGCCACCTCGCCGAACACCACGAAGTCGCCGATCTCGAAGGGCTTGTCCACGCCGATGGACAGCGAGGCGAAGATGTCGCTGAGCAGCGTCTGCACGGCCAGCGCGATGGCGATACCGCCGACGCCGAGGCTGGCGATCATGGCGGTGATGTCGACGCCCAGGTTGGCCAGGATCGACAGCAGCATCATGGTCCAGACCACGATGCGGATCATGATGCCGATGATGGTCGTGGTCACCGGATTACGCGCCTTGCCGTCGCGGGTCAGGCTCTCCATCCACAGGCGCACGCCGGTATCCATCCACAGGGCAATCTGGAACGCCAGGGCGATGAACCAGCCATGGGACATGGTCGATTCCCAGCGTGGCGACAATTCGACCGTCTTCAGGGCGATGAGCAGTGAGAAAGCCAGGATCAGCAGGTTGCTGGTGCGCGAAAGCAGTTCAGCTGCGATGCCGAGAAACTTGGTCTTCGCTCCGGTCGCCAGCTTGCTCAGGCGTCGGGTCACGATGCCTAGAATGGTGCGCAGGACCAGAAAGCTGACGATGGTGATGCCCAGCACGATGGCCAGGTTGATCCAGAAAGTCTCGTTTAGCAGGGCGTCCCAGTTCATCCAATCCTCCGGTAAGGGTGCGCATGAATGCGGCGAAGACCACGTTTTTCAGTGGTCCTCGCTGCGCAGAAGTTCCCTTGTCGGTGGTCTGCCGGAGGTGGGCGCTAGTGCAGCGTGAGAGCAGGATCAGTCGGGACTGAACGCCGGGGCGAGCGTTTCGTAGGCGCCGGCGTTGACGACGCGGCTGTAGCCGAGCCCCTCGAGAACGTCCTGGGCGGCCGAAGAGCGTCGGCCGCTACGGCAATAGACGACGATGGGCGTGTCTTTGGCGGGCGCCAGGGCACCGATGTGTCGGGCCAGGTCCGGCGTCTCGATGCGAACCGCGCCGGGCAGGGCGCCTTCGGCGAACTCGTCCGCGGTTCGAACATCGATCAGCACGGTTGCCGGTTGCTGCAGGAGCTTGAGGGCGGCGGCCTGGTCAATCTCGCCGGCGTTGGCGCCGAAGCCGAGAGCGCCGAGCAGCAGTAGGGTGAGAGCGCGCATTTTCGGACTCCTCGCGGCGCGCTGTGGGGCGCGCTCAGCTGAATATGCGGGACAGGTTTGGCAGGATCAGGATCACTGCCGTGGCGATCACGATCAGTGTCGCCTGACGAAATTTCTTCTGCTTGAGCATGACATGGCCTTTTATTCTTTTGTGTAGCGGATTGTCGCCTTGTCGCGATGGCTGAGACGGCACGCGGCCCGCGGTTTCCAGAAAGCTCTCTGCGAAAACGAGACGCGCTGATCATTCGGCCCTGGCGGAAAGATGCAAGCAAGTTCCACACCAGCAATCGGGCTGAAGAAGGGAGCCAAGCGCATCTTCAGGTTGTCTTCCATGAGTAGACAGAACTGGAGGGCTACCGATGAACAAGCCAATGCTATCGCTGTTGGTGCTGCTCAGTGCCGCATCCACCGCCGCCTTCGCCCAGCAGCAGGACATGACGCTGCAGCAGGAGCGTGATCAGATGGGCGCCGATTTGGAGGACAATCGCCAGCAGATCGGCCGGGATATCAACCGAATCCGCGAGTCGGATGCCTCGCAGAATCAGACGCAGGGTATCAATCGCGGCGGCGTGCAGAGCGATGCGGTCAATCCGCAGCCGAACGTTCCAGGTACCGCCAACCCCCCGGCCGGAGCCGGCTTGCCCAGCACCCAGGACAATATGCAGCAGCCCAGTGGTGGTGCCGGGACTGCCCCTGCACCCGGCGCAACCCAGACTCCGGGCACGCCAGGTGGTGCCAATGGAAACGCCAGCCCGGGCGGCGTCACCCCGCCGGGTGGATTGGGAACAGATGACGGTAACGGTGCCGCCGGATCCAGCAGTGGCGGTGCGGCGACCGGTGGCCCGACTGGCGGTGCGGCCGGGCAGCCTTGATCGGCGCTGACGCTTCCTGATCAGCCGCCGTCCAGGCGTTCCAGCGTCAGCCTGTCCGGCTGACCGTCGAAAAAGGCCTGCAGGGCGTCTTCGAACAAGGCTGGCTGCTGCGCGGTACGGGCAAACAAGGTCATGCAGGAGTGGAACTTGAGATCGTCCGGGCTGCCCAGAATCCGGTGCGCGCTGGTGGCCCGGTGTTCGAGCATTGCCTGGGTGCAGGCCTGCAGGCGGGGCCCGAGCAAGGGGTGTTGCAGATAGGCGAGGGCTTCGTCCCGCCCGGAAATGGCGTAGCGCTGCGCCATGGCGCTACGGCCCAGCCCATGCAGTTGCGGGAATACGTACCACATCCAGTGCGTCCGTTTTCGCCCGGCGCGCAGTTCCTGCAGCGCCTGTTCGTAGGAGTCGCGCTGGGCATCGACAAAGCGCTGCAGATCGAATGGGTCGTTCATGGGCAAGGCATCCCGTCGTGAAGCAAGGCCTTGAACATGCTACAGGTGGCGGGGGCTGGCAACGGCTGCTGGACATGCGGCGGGGTGGTCGCCAGTCATCGGGGTGCGAGGCAGCCATGCCATATAGGCACCCGAAACGAAAAAGCCCCTGACTTCTTGGAAGTCAGGGGCTTTTCTTCGATCTGGCGGTGAGGGAGGGATTCGAACCCTCGATACGATTTCTCGTATACACACTTTCCAGGCGTGCTCCTTCAACCGCTCGGACACCTCACCGGATCGACGGAGGTTCATGTCCGTCGAGGCGCGCTAATGTAATCGAACGAATGGCCTTTGGCAAAAACTTTTTTAACTTATTCATGCGCTTAACAAATCCGCTTCGCTCGGGTGATGGGCTGCACGTTCCGCTAGACTGAGTTGCAACCTCGGCGTTCGCTTGGGTTATGTTGAAGGCAAGCGAATGGAGCGCGGCTGTCCCATGAGACTGACAAGCGAGTCAGACAACCATCCCGATACCTTGGTGGTGCCTACCCGACGTCGGGTGGCGGTGGCCAACTTGGAACTGGGCATGTTCGTCTGTGAGCTGGACCGTCCATGGAGCGAAACGAATTTCGCCTTTCAGGGATTTCCACTGCTCACGCCCGACGAGATGCGTGCCGTGCGCGAGTGCTGCCTGTATGTGTATGTCGACGATACGCGGCGGGTCCGGTTACAGCACGGTGCACCCGCCGCCGTGGCGCCGCGCGAACGCAAGACCCCGCAGCGGCCGCAGCAGCCACTGGCCAGCGAGATAGAAGAGGCTCGCGCGGCTTATCGGGACGGCTCTGAGCTGATCGAACAGGTTCTCGCCGACGTGCAGCATGGCCGAGTGATCGACACGCGGGCCTGCCATGGCGTGGTCAAGCGCAACCTGGCGAGCATGCTGCGCAATGAAAGCGCGATGCTCTGGCTGATCCGGCTGAAGAGCAAGGACCTGTATACCAGCCTGCACTGCCTGTCCGTTTCGATCATGGCGATGGGATTCGGCAATCACCTCGGCCTGGCGGATGACAAGCTGCAGCTGCTGGGCATGGCCGGACTGCTGCATGACGTTGGCAAGATGCGCATCGATCCCGAGATTCTCAACAAGCCGGGCAAACTCAGCGCCGAGGAATTCGATCTGATCAAGCGCCATCCGGCGTTCGGGCTGGAGGCGCTACAGGCGCAGCCGGGCATACCTCAGGTGGCGCTGCAGGCCGCCTACGGTCATCACGAACGGCTCGATGGCACTGGCTATCCGCTTGGCTCCGGGCCGTCACAGATTCCCTACATGACGCGCATCATCACCATCGTCGATGCGTTCGATGCCATCACCAGTCATCGCGCCTACGATTACGCGCGACCGGTGCAGTCGGCGTTCGAGATCCTGCGCAGCGCCAGTGGCCGGCAATTCGACGAGGAGCTGGTGCGCGAATTCATCCGTTGGCTCGGCGCCTTCCCGGTCGGCACGCTGGTCGAACTGCACACCGGCGAAGTGGCGGTGGTGGTCGAAAAGCACGAGCAGCTGCAGCTGCGCCCGCGGGTCGTGGTGCTGCGCGATGCGGCAAAGCAGCGCTGCACGCCGCGTTATCTGGACCTGGCGCGGATCACCGTGGACGAGGAGGGCACGCCTTATCGCATCTGCGGTGGGCTGCCCGATGGCTCCTTCGGTTTGCATATCGCCGATCCGGAGTTGCAGTCGATTCTGCATCCGCAGGCCCTGGCCGACTTCGAACTGGACGCCTGAGCCCTGGCATCCGACCGCCTGCGCCGCCGTTTCCAGGCGCAAAGCGTGACCGGCCGGTCGGTCATCGTGCTTTACCTGAACCCGGGTGCTGGGTAACGTCTGCGCACTTCAAGAACAAGGAATCTCGTCATGACTGAGCTGGTCTCCTACCAATTCGAAGACGGCGTCGCCACGCTGACGCTCTGCAACGGCAAGGTCAACGCGCTCTCGCCTGCGGTATTCGAGGCGCTCAATGCGGCGCTGGATCGCGCCGAGCAGGACCGGGCCATCGTCATCCTCACCGGCCAGCCCGGCATCCTTTCCGGTGGCTACGACCTCAAGGTCATGACCTCTAGCCCGCAGAATGCCATGGCACTGGTCGCCACCGGCTCGACCTTCTCCCGCCGCATGCTGGCGCATCCATTCCCGATCATCGTCGCCTGCCCGGGGCACGCCATCGCGAAGGGCGCCTTCCTGCTCTTGTCGTCGGATTACCGCATCGGGGTCGAGGGCCCTTTCCATATCGGCCTCAACGAGGTGCAGATCGGCATGACCATGCACCACGCTGGTATCGAGCTGGCACGTGATCGCCTGCGCAAGTCGGCATTCCATCGCTCGGTGATCAATGGCGAGATGTTCGACCCGGCAGGCGCAGTGGATGCCGGCTTCCTCGACAAGGTAGTGCCAGCCGGTGAGCTGCTGGCGGTGGCCAAGGCGGCTGCCGAGCAGCTGAAAAAGATCAACATGGTGGCGCACAAGAACACCAAGCTGAAAGTGCGCAAGGCGCTGCTGGAGACGCTGGACCAGGCGATCGCCCTGGATCAGCAGCACTTCGGCTGACCCGGCAGGCCCACTGCGCGAGAGAATTTCCGTTCGAGTGCGCACGAGGGCCGGCCCTGCGTTTACACTGCGCAAGTGACGCCCCGCCGATGGCGGGGCGTTTTCATTTCTCATTCAGTGTCGCCTCGCAGGAGAGCCCCGATGTCCGCCCCGCACACCCCGGTAGAACGCGCCGATTTCGACCAGGTCATTGTTCCCACTTTCGCCCCCGCCGCCTTCGTGCCGGTGCGTGGTCTGGGCTCGCGAGTATGGGATCAGAGCGGTCGAGAACTGGTGGACTTCGCTGGCGGCATCGCGGTTAACGCCCTGGGCCATGCCCATCCGGCCATGATCGCGGCACTGACGGAGCAGGCTGGCAAGCTCTGGCACATCTCCAACATCTATACCAACGAGCCGGCGCTGCGCCTGGCCAAAAAGCTGGTGGCGGCGACCTTCGCCGACCGCGCCTTCTTCTGCAATTCCGGCGCAGAGGCCAACGAGTCGGCGTTCAAACTGGCCCGTCGCTACGCCCATGATGTGTATGGCCCGCAGAAATTCGAGATCATCTCGGCGCTCAACAGCTTCCACGGCCGCACCCTGTTCACCGTCACGGTGGGCGGGCAGTCGAAGTACTCCGATGGCTTCGGGCCGAAGATCGAAGGCATCACTCACGTGCCTTACAACGACCTCGAAGCGCTGAAGGCGGCGATCTCCGACAAGACCTGTGCCGTGGTGCTCGAACCGATCCAGGGCGAGAGCGGCATCCTGCCGGGCGAGCAGGCGTACCTGGAAGGTGCACGCCAGCTGTGCAACGAGCACAACGCGCTGCTGATCTTCGATGAGGTGCAGACCGGTCTAGGCCGTACCGGTGAGCTGTTCGCCTACATGCACTATGGCGTCACGCCGGACATTCTGACCAACGCCAAGAGCCTGGGTGGCGGCTTCCCGATCGGTGCGATGCTGACCACCAACGAGATCGCCGCCCATTTCAGCGTCGGTACCCACGGCACCACGTACGGCGGCAATCCGCTGGCCTGCGCGGTGGCCGAGACGGTGCTGGATATCGTCAACACGCCGGAGGTGCTGGAGGGCGTCAAGGCCCGCCACGAGCGCTTCAAGGCCCGGCTGTTGCAGATCGGTGAGCGCTACGGCGTGTTCAGCCAGGTCCGCGGCCGTGGCCTGTTGATCGGCTGCGTGCTCTCGGATGCCTGGAAAGGCAAGGCCGGTGCATTCTGGGCCGCGGCGGAGAAGGAGGCGCTGATGGTGCTGCAGGCAGGGCCGGACGTGGTTCGCCTGGCGCCGAGTCTGATCATCGACGAAGCTGACATAGACGAGGGGCTGGATCGTTTCGAGCGCGCCATCGCGACGCTGACCCAGGCCTGATCAATCCTGCGCGGTGCCGAAGGGCATCGCGCCTCTACCAAACGAGAGCACATTTAATGAGCGATAGCCTGCAACTGGTTCTGGAAGACGTCGACGGAACCCAACTGGAAACCTCCTGCACCCGCTTCGCGGTCGTCTGGCAGGGGCGCGAGGTATGGATTCAACAGGTCGGCAACGGCCAGCTGATGATCGGCGTGGATGTCGAAGATGGCGATACCGAATACGCCAATCTGGTGCTGCGCCCGCTGGCGACCAACTTGGTCAGCCTGCAGCTGGAAATGGAGCCGGTCGAGGCCGATGACGACGAGCACGTCCACGGCCCTGACTGTAACCACTGACCGCGGCCCGGCATGCTCGCCCTCGGCAAGCTGCTGGAGCTGACCCTCGCCGGGCGTGAGCCCTGCGAGAAGATCCAGCTCACCCCGCATGGGGTGAAGCTGCACTGGCTGGCCGAGGGCGCGCTGCTCGTTTCTCCGCCCGCCAGCGCCGACCTCGGCCTCGACCTGCTGATCTCTGCAGGCGTTCATGGCAACGAACTCGTCCCCATCCATGTGCTGGATCACCTGATCCGAGCGCTCGCCCGTGGCGAGATCAGGCCCCGTGCACGCCTGTTGCTGCTGTTCGCCAACCCGGCGGCGATGCGGCGGACGCTGCGGCAGGTCGACCATGACCTCAATCGCCTGTTCCGGGGCGCGCATGCCGATGTCTGGGGCAGCGAGGCCATTCGTGCGGCGGAGCTGGAAGCATTGGTCAGCAGCTTCTTCGGTGGTTCCGGGCGCCAGCGCCGGCACTATGATCTGCACTCGGCGATGCGTCCGTCGCGCCTGCCCCAGTTCGCCATCTGTCCCTGGCGCGAAGACCAACAGGCGCCCGCCGAGGCGCTGGCCCGGCTGCAGGGGCTGGCCATCGATGGCGTCCTGTTGCAGCGTCAGGCCACGCCCACCTTCACCGCGCTGACTGCCATGCGACATGGCGCCGAGGCCTTCACCCTCGAACTCGCCGAAAGCGGCGTGAAGGCCGTGCACCCTGCCGTGCTGGCGTTCGAAACCGGATTGATCGCAATGATCGAGGGGCGAACGCTGCCGGTCGGTTCCGGGGCCGAGCTGCAGCTGCTGCAGATTTCCCGCGAGATCATCAAGCGCAGCCCGCGGTTCCGGCTGTGTCTGCCGCCGGATATCGAGAACTTCACACCGCTGCCGCTCGGCAGCTTGCTGGCCGAGGATGAGGCGGCGCGCTGGGTGGTCGACGAACCGGGCGCCCGCATTCTGTTTCCCATGGCCGATGTCGCCGAAGGCCAGCGTGCCGCGCTGATCGTCGTGCCGCTGGAGCGGCTCGAGGCAGGGCAGTGATACCCGCGCCGGGAAATGCGCGGTTGCAATTGGCTGCTCGCGCCCTTATCTAGCTTCACTCCTCCTGCGTTGTGTGCACCTTCTTATGAGTACTGCTCTGTCCATCCGGCAGTTGACCAAGACCTACGGCAACGGCTTCCAGGCCCTCAAGGGCATCGATCTCGATGTCGCCGAAGGCGACTTCTTCGCGTTGCTCGGCCCCAATGGCGCCGGCAAGTCCACCACCATCGGCATCCTCTCGACGCTGGTGAACAAGAGTGGCGGCACGGTTAACGTGTTCGGCCACGACCTGGATCGCGACCCGTCCGGGCTCAAGCGCTGCCTGGGCGTGGTGCCGCAGGAATTCAACTTCAACCAGTTCGAGAAGGCCTTCGACATTCTGGTCACCCAGGCCGGGTATTACGGTATTCCGGCGAAGATCGCCAAGGAGCGCGCTGAGCGCTACCTCAACCAGCTGGGCCTGTGGGACAAGCGTGACGTGTCCTCGCGCATGCTCTCCGGCGGCATGAAGCGTCGTCTGATGATCGCCCGGGCGCTGATCCATCAGCCGCGCCTGTTGATTCTCGACGAGCCCACCGCCGGCGTGGACATCGAGCTGCGCAGGTCGATGTGGTCGTTCCTCACCGAACTCAACCGCGAGGGGATCACCATCATCCTCACCACCCACTACCTGGAAGAGGCCGAGCAGCTGTGCCGCAACATCGGCATCATCGATCACGGCCAGATCGTCAAGAACACCAGCATGCGCGAGCTGCTCAAGCAGCTGCACGTGGAAACCTTCCTGCTCGATCTCAAGGAGTCGCAACTGGTGGCGCCTGAACTGGGCAACTATCCGTCGCGGCTGATCGACCATCACACCCTCGAAGTGCAGGTGGAGAAAAGCCAGGGTGTCACCGAGCTGTTCCGTCTGCTCGGCGCTCAGGGCATCGAGGTGCTGAGCCTGCGCAACAAGACCAACCGGCTGGAGGAGCTGTTCGTGTCGCTGGTGGAGAACAACCTGAAGGTGAAGTCATGAGCGGCGAACTGCGTCCCAACCTGGTCGCGCTGCAGACCATCGTGCAGCGCGAGATCCGTCGCTACACGCGTATCTGGCCACAGACGCTGCTGCCCCCGGCGATCACCATGGTGCTGTACTTCGTCATCTTCGGCAGCCTGATCGGCGCGCGGATCGGTGACATGGATGGCTTCAGCTACATGGACTACATCGTGCCGGGGCTGATCATGATGTCGGTGATCACAAACTCCTACAGCAACGTGGTATCGAGCTTCTTCAGCACCAAGTTTCAGCGCTCCATCGAGGAACTGCTGGTCTCGCCGGTGTCGCCGCACGTCATTGTCATCGGCTTCGCCCTGGGCGGGATCACCCGCGGGCTGGCGGTGGCGGTAATCGTCACGCTGCTGTCGATGTTCTTCACTTCGCTGCAGGTGCACCATCTCGGCGTGACGGTGCTGGTCATCACCCTGACCGCGAGCATCTTCGCCCTGGGCGGCTTCATCAACGCCGTGTTCGCGCGCAACTTCGACGATATCTCGATCATCCCGACGTTCGTGCTGACCCCGCTGACTTACCTGGGCGGTGTGTTCTATTCGATCAACCTACTGTCGCCGTTCTGGCAGACGCTGTCGCTGGCCAACCCGGTGCTGCACATGGTCAATGCCTTCCGCTACGGCATTCTCGGCGTTTCGGATATCCGCATCGGGGTTGCGATCAGCTTCATGCTGGTAGCGGTGGCGGTGCTCTATTTGGTATCCGTGCACCTGCTCAAGAGTGGGCGAGGCATGCGGCAATAGCAGGCGCTTCGTCCGTCCGCAGTGTCGATGGCGCTGAAAAGAACGCCGCGAAGCGCTAAACTTCGCGGCGTTTTCCGTTCAGGTTCCCTTCCGATGCAGCATCCCGCCGAACATTCTCCGCTGGGCAAATCCAGCGACTACGTCGCCACCTACAGCCCGGGGCTATTGTTCCCGATTCCGCGCGCGCCGAAGTGGGTCGAGCTCGGGCTGACCGCAGAAACGCTGCCCTATCAGGGCGTGGATCTGTGGAATTGCTACGAGCTGTCCTGGCTGCTGCCGTCCGGCAAGCCGGTGGTGGCGATCGGGGAATTCGAGATTCCGGCGGACTCGCCGAACATCATCGAGTCCAAGTCGTTCAAGCTCTACCTCAATTCGCTGAACCAATCGGTGTTCGAATCACGGGACGCGCTGCTGGAAGTGATGACCGGCGATCTGTCGGCCGCTGCCGGCAAGCCGGTCAGGGTGCGCCTGCGCACGCTGGACGAAGTCACCGCCGATGGCGTCGCGACGCTGCCAGGGCGTTGCATCGACGCACTGGATGTCGCCATTCAGGACTATGACCATCCGCGGCCCGAGCTGCTGACCTGCGATGCCGGTCGGGTGGTCGAGGAATCACTGCACAGCCACCTGCTCAAATCCAACTGCCCGGTCACCGGCCAGCCGGACTGGGGCAGTGTGGTGGTGGAGTATCGCGGTGCGGCGCTGCTGCCGGAGAGTCTGCTGGCCTATCTGGTGAGCTTTCGCCAGCACGCCGATTTCCACGAGCAGTGCGTGGAGCGCATCTTCCTGGACCTGCAGCGTCTGCTGCGGCCCGAGAAGCTCACCGTCTACGCGCGCTATGTGCGCCGTGGCGGGCTGGATATCAACCCGTACCGCAGCACCGAGGCGCTGGTGGTGGGCAACCGCCGCCTGGTGCGCCAGTGACGCAGCGGGTCGCATGGCGCGACCCGCGAGCGGCTTTCAGATGCCCATATTGGCCAGGGTCTGCATGATGTTGCGCAGGGTCATGGCCATGCCAGGGTGGCTGACCTCGAAGCGTTCGACCGCGAGGTTGACGCCATCCACCAGCGAGTCGTTGTATTCGGTCGTGCCCTCGGTCGCCAGTCGCGCTTCGATATCCTGAGCGATCGCCTGCAACGAAGCGCGCTCCTCATCGGTCAGCGGCGTGTCCTGGGCCAGTTGACTACGCAGTTCTTCGAGCTGCGACTGCAGATCATGTTCCGGCATTTTGCTTCCCTCTCATGGGTTTACGGGCGACGGGTAAAAGCCTCGATACCCGAAGGTTAAACCAGCGGCCTGGCGTTGTCGTGCCTTTGCATCGGTGGGCGGGGGCAGGGCAGGCCGCGTGTCCGGCTGACTGCCGCAAAACGGGTGTTCGCTCTATACTGCGCGGTCTGCGTCGGTGCGCCGCATGCACCAAAAACCTAGGGAGATAAAAGCAATGCCCAAGATCGCAACGGCCTGGATCGCCGTGCTCAAGGCCAGTTTCGTCGCTGCCGCCGCCATGCTTGCGGCAGCCCCTGCGCTGGCCGCCGAAGAAGATCCGTGGGAAGGCGTCAACCGCGCGGTGTTCCGCTTCAACGATACCGTCGACACCTACACGCTCAAGCCTTTGGCCAAGGGCTATCAGAAGGTGACCCCGGAGTTCGTCGAAGACGGCATCGGTAACGTGTTCAGCAATCTCGGCGATGTGATCGTGCTGACCAACGATCTGTTGCAGGGCAAGGTCCGCGATGCCGGTATCGACACCAGTCGCATTCTGTTCAACACCACGTTCGGCGTGCTCGGCTTCTTCGATGTGGCGACCCGCATGGGGCTGCACAAGAACGACGAGGATTTCGGCCAGACCCTGGGCGCCTGGGGGGTGGACAGTGGGCCATATGTGGTGCTGCCGTTGCTGGGCCCGAGCACCGTGCGCGATGCGATCGGCCGCGTGCCCGATGCCTTCCTCGAGCCCTATCCGCACATGAGTCACGTGCCTACGCGCAACGTGACGCGCGGCGTGGATCTGGTGGATACGCGTGCAAGCCTGCTGTCGGCGGAAAAGATGATTCGTGGCGATCGCTACATCTTCGTGCGCAACGCCTACCTGCAGAACCGCGAGTTCCGGGTGAAGGACGGCGAGGTCGAGGACGATTTCTGATATTGGCCGCAGTTGCTGCGGCCAATGCCGGAGCGGCGCAGTGGGGTCAGGACATGGAAAGAATGGCCAGGCCCAGGCTCTGACGGCCATCGTCGAGCTGGCTGATGCGCACTACTTCGGTCTGCGCATCCAGCCCCTTGAGTTCGCTGTGCTCGGAAGGGATCAGCACACGCAGCTTGTCGCCCATGCTCAGGTTCGTCCTGGCCAGGATCTGCATGCCGGTGCTGGAAAGGTCGATGCAGACGCCGCTCAGTTTTGTGTCGCCATGTTCCAGCGCGACGGTGGTTTCGATCTGCATCCGGATGAAATCGCGTTTTTCGCTGTAATCGCGGTCTTTCTGGCTCATGGTTCTACCTTTTATATATGGCTAGCGGGATTCTTATAGCGCCCCTCAATTCGACCTGTAAAGGCGCCTGCCGGTCGGCTTGAAACCCCGATCGTATGGGAGTACCGTCTGCGCCTTGAATCGAACCTATGCCCCGCATCACGCCGGGCCAATGTATTCGCCAACCATCCTGGCGACACCGCCTGGTAGGAACATGCATAAACCAAGCGCGACGCTGCTGATCATAGACGACGACGATGTGGTTCGAGCCAGCCTGGCTGCCTATCTGGATGACAGTGGTTTCCGTGTGCTGCAGGCCGCCAATGGGCCGCAGGGTATGGAGCTCTTCGAATCCGAGCAGCCCGACCTCGTGATCTGCGACCTGCGCATGCCGCAGATGGACGGCCTGGAACTGATCCGCCAGATCAGTGAGCGCCAGATCGACCTGCCGGTCATCGTGGTCTCGGGTGCCGGTGTTATGAGCGATGCCGTGGAGGCGTTGCGTTTGGGCGCCGCCGACTATCTGATCAAGCCGCTCGAAGATCTGGCGATGCTCGAACACTCGGTTCGCCGCGCGCTGGATCGCTCTCGTCTGCGCCTGGAGAATCGTCGCTATCGGGAGCAACTGGAGACTGCCAACCGCGACCTGCAGGCCAGCCTGCATCTATTGCAGGAAGATCAGGACGCCGGGCGCCAGGTTCAGATGAACATGCTGCCGGTAACGCCCTGGAGCGTTGACGGCTTCGATTTTGCGCACCAGATCATCCCCTCGCTGTATCTGTCCGGCGACTTCGTCGACTACTTCCGCGTGGACGAGCGCCGCATCGGCTTCTATCTGGCCGACGTGTCCGGCCACGGTGCGTCGTCGGCATTCGTCACCGTGCTGCTCAAGTTCATGACCACCCGCCTGCTGTACGAGTCGCGCCGCGGCGGTACGCTGCGCGAGTTCAAGCCCTCGGAAGTGCTCGACCATATCAACCGCGGGCTGATCAACTGCAAGCTGGGCAAGCACGTGACCATGCTGGGTGGGGTGATCGACCAGGAGCGTGACGTGCTGCACTACAGCATCGGTGGTCATCTGCCGATGCCGGTGCTCTATACGGGCGAGGGCGCCCACTACCTGGAAGGACGCGGTCTGCCGGTCGGCCTGTTCGTCGAAGCGACCTATCAGGATTTCGAGCTGAAGCTGCCGGAGACCTTCAGCCTGACCTTGCTCTCCGATGGCATTCTGGACCTTTTGCCTGGCGAGACACTCAAAGAAAAAGAGTCTGCGTTGCCCGGTCTGATCTCGGACGCCGGTGGCACGCTGGACGGTTTACGTCGAGTCTTCGGGTTGGCCGAACTGGCTGACATGCCCGACGATATCGCCTTGCTGGTGTTGAGCAGGAACCTTGCATGAGTACTGGTAGAATCCAGTTCGCCGAGATGGATGGCACCTTTGTTCTGAAGTTCATTGGTGAGATCCGTTTGACGCTCTGTTCGGCGCTGGATGCGACGATCGAGAAGATCTTCTCGTCGCTGAATTTCTCTTCCATCGTCATCGATCTGACCGAGAGCCGAAGCATCGACAGCACCACGCTGGGCCTGCTGGCCAAGCTGTCGATCCTGTCGCGGCAGAAGGTCGGCATGTTGCCGACCCTGGTCACCACCCATCCGGACATCACTCGACTGTTGCAGTCGATGGGCTTCGATCAGGTGTTCAACATCGTCGACACGCCGCTGCCGTGCCCGGAGTGTCTGGCCGACCTGCCTTCGCAGGACCAGTCCGAGGACGTGGTGAAGGCCAAGGTGCTGGAGGCTCACCGTATCCTGATGAGCCTCAACGAATCCAACCGCGAGGCCTTCCATGACCTCGTCACCGCGTTGGAGCGCTCCTGAGCGGAACTCAGGCCAGCTGCGCCAGTAGCGCCTCGAGCTTCTCCTGATCCCTCGCGAACTGACGGATGCCTTCGGCGAGTTTTTCGGTCGCCATCGCATCCTCGTTCAGCCCCCAGCGGAAGCTCTTCTCATCCAGGCTGATGCGCGGTTCGGATTCGCGGCCCGGTTCCAGCTTGCGCTCCAGCGTGCCGCTGGCTTCGGCGAGCTGGCCGAGCAGTTCCGGGCTGATGGTCAGCCGGTCGCAGCCAGCCAGCGCCTCGATCTGGCCAACGTTGCGGAAGCTCGCGCCCATCACCACCGTCTTGTAGCCGTGTGTCTTGTAGTAGTCGTAGATGCGGCTGACCGACTGCACGCCCGGATCTTCCGCGCCCTGATAGTCGCGGCCTTCATGGTTCTTGTACCAGTCGTAGATGCGGCCGACAAAGGGGGAGATCAGAAACACGCCGGCCTCGGCGCAGGCCACCGCCTGGGTGAACGAGAACAGCAGAGTGAGGTTGGTCTGGATGCCGGCCTTTTCGAGTTGCTCGGCGGCGCGGATGCCTTCCCAGGTGGACGCGATCTTGATCAGCACGCGCTCGCGGCTGATGCCGGCCTGCTCGTACAGACCGATCAGGCGCTCGCCGCGCTGGACCATGGCCTGGGTGTCGAAGGAAAGACGCGCGTCGACCTCGGTGGAAATGCGTCCGGGGATGAGTTCGAGGATCTGCTTGCCGACAGCGACCGCGAACAGGTCGCAGGCCAGGCCGATATCGCCCTGGCATTGCTTCATCGCGTTGCCGAGATGCTCGGCGTAGCGCGGCATGGCCGCGGCCTTGAGCAGCAGCGACGGATTGGTGGTCGCATCCACGGGCTTCAGGCGGGCAATGGCGTCGATATCGCCGGTATCGGCGACAACGGTGGTGAACTGCTTGAGTTGTTCCAGCTTGGAAGTCATATAAAGGAGGGCTCCGTCCTGTGAGTGGCATGACCTTACCCGAGCCCGTCTGCCCGCTCAACGAGCGCATGGACCCGGATGCGCCTGGCCTTTGATCCGATAGTCTCGGTAGCGTTCCTTGCCGCGGGACGTCAGTGGCCTTCGAGCAATGCCGTCGCCTGATCGAGCAGCGCCAGCGGCTCGCCGTTCTTGTGAATATCCACCGAAAGCAGCTGACGGAAGCGCCGCGCGCCGGAGAAACCCTGGCCCAGGCCGAGCACGTGGCGGGTGACATGGTGCATGGCGCCACCCTCGGCCAGATGCCGTTCTATGTACGGGCGCATGTTGCGTAGCGCCTGCGCACGGCTGATCACCGGTGCGTTGCTGCCGAACAGGCTGCTGTCGACCTGCGCCAGCAGATAGGGGTTGTGGTAGGCCTCGCGGCCGAGCATCACCCCATCGAAGGTCTGCAGATGCTCGCGGCATTCTTCCAGCGTCTTGATGCCGCCGTTGAGGATGATCTCGAGGTCCGGGAAATCCCGTTTGAGCTGCGCGGCGACGTCGTAGCGCAGCGGTGGCACTTCACGGTTCTGCTTGGGTGACAGCCCTTCGAGGATAGCGATGCGAGCATGCACCGTGAAGCTGCGGCAGCCGGCCTCGCGCACCTGACCGACGAAGTCGCACAACTGGGAATAGCTGTCGCGCCCGTTGATGCCGATGCGGTGCTTGACGGTGACCTCGACGCCCACCGCGTCGCGCATGGCCTTCACGCAGTCGGCGACCAGCTGCGGATGGCCCATCAGGCAGGCGCCGATCATGTTGTTCTGCACCCGATCGCTGGGGCAGCCGACGTTGAGATTCACCTCGTCGTAACCCGCGGCCTCGGCGAGCTTCGCGCACGCCGCCAGATCGCCCGGCACACTGCCACCCAGCTGCAGCGCCAGCGGATGTTCGCTCTCGTCGTAACGCAGAAACCGCGCCGTATCGCCATGCAGCAGCGCGCCGGTCGTCACCATCTCGGTGTAGAGCAGGGCATGCTTGGAAAGCTGGCGCAGGAAGAACCGGCAGTGGCGGTCGGTCCAGTCCATCATCGGTGCGACGGAGAAGCGGCGGGACAGCACCGGTTTTGTGGCGGAGGGCGTTTGGTCGAGAGTCATGCGGACGGGGTCGGGTCTGGATCGCGGCCGCGCATTCTATCAGGCGCACCCTGGCCTGAGCATGGTGGTGGCTGCTGTCCCGATAAGCGAATTCGATGGCGGACGCCGAGCGGTGGGTAACGGGTTGGCGCGTGAGCACGCAACCCGGAAAAAATGCCCCGTTAGCTGGCGGGCGAAAGTGGAGCATCGAGGAGAGGGAGGCGCGGCAATCGGATCAGTTGGACGCGGCAGTCATGTCAGCCACCGCACCAGGCACAGCGTGATCGAGGGGAAGAGCACCAGTACCACGACGCGCACGACGTCGGAGATCAGGAAGGGCACCACGCCGCGGAAGGCGTCGCGTAGGGGTACGTCACGGGCCATGCTGCTGATCACGTAGACGTTCATGCCCACCGGCGGGGTGATCATGCCGATCTCCACCACCATCAGTGCGAGGATGCCGAACCAGATGGCCTTCTCGGTCTGATCCAGGCCGTAGAAGTCCAGCCCCATGATCAGCGGGAAGAAGATCGGGATGGTCAGCAGGATCATCGACATGGTGTCCATCACGCAGCCGAGGATCAGGTACAGGATCAGGATACCGGCGAGCACCACGAAGGGCCCCACGCCTGCATTGTTGATCGCCTCGGCCAACGCCACCGGGAGCTGCGACACGGCGAGGAAGGCGTTCATGACATCGGCGCCGAGCAGGATCATGAAGATCATCCCGGTGGTGACCGCGGTGCCGAACAGCACTTCCTTGAACTGGGCCCAGCGCATGCCGCCGAGCACGACGGCGAAGAGGCCGGTGCCCACGGTTCCAATGGCCGCCGCTTCGGTCGGTGTGAACCAGCCGGCATAGATACCACCAAGTACCAGCAGGAAGATCAGGAACACCGGCCAGACGCCACGCTGCGCGGCCAGCCGCTCGCGCCAGGTCAGCTTCGGTTGCGCCGGGCCGGCGTCCGGGTTCATCCGCACGTAAATGGCGATCGCGATCATGTAGCCGATTGCCGCCAGCACGCCGGGGATGAATGCGGCCATGAACAGCGCGGAGATGTTTTCCTGGGCGAGGATGGCATAGATCACCAGCACCACCGACGGCGGAATCAGGATGCCCAGGGTGCCCCCGGCGGCCAGGCTGCCCACCGCAAGCGGGCCCGAGTAGTTGTATTTCTTCAGCTCCGGCAGCGCGACCTGGCCCATGGTCGCCGCGGTGGCGATGGATGAGCCGCAGACGGCGCCAAAGGCAGCACAGGAACCAACGGCCGACATCGCCAGACCGCCGCGCCAGTGCCCGATCATCGCCGCGGCGGCTCGGAACAGGCCGGTCGCCAGGCCACCGCGGGAGGCGAACTGCCCCATCAGCAGGAAAAGCGGAATGACCGAGAGGTCGTAGACCGTATAGCGCGCATAGGCGACGGTCTTCAGATAGCTGAGCAGCGGCGACCAACCGGAAATCGCCACGTAGCCGCCGACGCCGGTGAGCAGCATGGCGATGGCGATCGGGATGCGCACCACCAGCAAAACGAGGAGGACGGCCAGGAACAGCCCGCCGATTTCGACACTGCTCATGCGGGCTTGCCCTCACCACGAAAGTCCTGCCAGGCGGTGTACAACGCCACCACCGCCAATAGCGCGAAGCCCGGTGCGAAGGCGCTCATCGACCACCAGATCGGCACGCCCAGGATGATCGATTCCTCGCCGGTGCCGTAGGCGTCCAGCGTGCCCACCAGTGAACGCCAGGCCAGCAGCGCAGCAGCCAACCCCATAAGCACGCTGCCCAGGCCATCCAGCGCGCTGCGCACGCGAGGCGAGGCGCGCAAGGTGAATACATCGACGATGACGTTGCCGCGGCGGAGCTGGCACAGCGGCAGAAAGAACACGATGGCGATGCCACAACCCATCTGCACCAGTTCGACGTCGCCGAGCAGCGGTTCGTCGAAGAGGGTGCGCATGGCGATGCTGTAGGTCGCCATCAGCGTCATGGCCACCAGCAGCAGGCCGCCGACGAAGGCCAGCAGCCGTGACAGCCGATCGAGCACGCGGCCCATCGGATCGGCAGGCACGGTCGCGGCCCGAACGTCAGATTCGCTCATGAACGTCTCCGGAGCAGGGCGCCGGGTGAACTGGCGCCGGGGTCGATCAGCGGGTAGCGGTGTCGCTGTGCTGCTGGATCAGCTGGCGTGCGTCCTCGAGCAGGGCGGCACCATTCGCATAGCCTTTGCCCTCGACTTCCTTGATCCAGTCCTGGTCAAGGCGCTCGGCCACCTTCATCCACTTCTGCTGTTCGTCTTCGGACAGCTGGTGAATCTTGTTGCCGCGGCTTTCGGCCAGACGATGGCCATTCTGCACGGCGATCTCGTCGAACAGCTGGCCCGCTCGACGCGAGAGCACCGCGCCGCTCTGCTCGTCGATGATCTTGCGCAGGTCTTCGGGCAACCCCTCATAGGTAGCCGGGTTCATGGCGAGGATCATCACCGTGTACATCAGTGCCGGCTTCCCCTCGGCCATTTCCGTGTGGTGGCCGATCAGCTCGTGCAACTTGAGCGCTGGTACCACGTCCCAGGGCACGATCGCACCGTCGACCACGCCCTTGGACAGGGCCTCGGGAATCTGCGGGACCGGCATGGCGACGGGGGTCCCGCCGAGCAGGGAGATCAGTTTGGTGGAGGTGCGGTTGGCGGCACGGATTTTCTTGCCGCGGAAGTCGGCCATCCTGTTGATGGGTTTCTTGCCGGTATGGATCAGCGCACCGTCCGTGGTATGGGTCGCAAGCAGGTGCATGCCGGTGAATTCCTTTTCGCCGTGCTTGGCGACGAACTCCCACATCGCCTGGCTGGTCGCCTCGGCGGAGCGACTCATGAATGGCTGCTCGAAGACCGAGATGAGCGGGAAGCGCCCGCTGTTGTAACCCGGCAGCGTCCAGACGATATCGGCAACTCCGTCACGCACCTGGTCCACCAGCTGCGGTGGTGTGCCGCCCAGCTGCATCGAGGGATAGAACTGGAACTGGATACGGCCGTCGGAGGCTTCGGTGATCTCGTCCGCCCACGGCTTGAGCAGGTTCGCCTGGGTCAACGAATGGGCGGGAAGAAAATGATGAACCTTGAGCGTCACGACCGCTTCCTGAGCGTAGGCGGACAGGCTCAGACAACTGACGCAGGCAAGTGCCAGCAGGGCCTTGGGCAATTTCGACATGGGGTATTCCCTTTTGTTGTTGTAATTGCGCGTGCAACCGGCTGTCCCGCGGATGTTCCGCTCCGGCAGCCCCCGCTACACGCGAGTCGCCGAGACGGTGAACGCCTCCGTATAGAAGCAACCTCGCCGGTTGCATCGCAACCGAGTGGCGCAGTAAACGAGCGAATCTGTTCGATAATCGCCCTTGGTTTGTGTTCCGCTCCGTCGGCACCGTACGGCGCGCGAGCAATCTCAGGCCTACGTCGGTGAGGGCGCCATGAAGCCCATTCGTGCGACCTTGAACCGCCGAAGCCAGCTCCAGAAAGCGCAGCCTGAACGTCAGCCATAACGGGAAATAGTCGGCCATCACTCAGCGCTCGCGCGGGCGGTAGGGCTGGTAGAAGTCCGCGCCTCGCCAGGCTGGCGTCGGCGTATCGGTCAGGGGTTCGCCGCGGGTATAGCGTTCTCCTTGGCCATCACTGACGAGGCGCGCCACGGCCGGGTAGGGGTAGACCGGCCGGTACTCCGGGGTTCGCCCGGTCTTGGCACGCCTGCTCTTCGGCGAGAGCGGCAGGCCGGATCGGCTCGCCTGATACACCTTGATCTCGTCAGCGGCCTGGCCGGATTCGACCCAGCGCATCAGCGGCGTCAGCAGGTCCAGTTCGCTCGGCCCCTGTCCGCCGTGGCAGTGGTACATGCCCGGCACCAGGTACATGCGCACGAAGCGCTCGACTTCTGGCTTGCCCAGGTGGCGCTGCAGGGCCTCGTGGTAGGCGATGGTATTGATCGGCGAGATATGATGATCGGACCAGCCATGCCAGAGAATCAGCTTGCCGCCTTTGTCGGCGAAGGCGGAGAGGTCGGGGTCGGTCGCATCGAACAGAGGATGGCGGGCGCGCAGGCGATCGAAGGTCTCGGCGTCGAAGCGCAGCTGCTCCAGCCGATAGCCAGGCTGCGGTGCCTGTTCGAAGACCAGATAGCGCAGTGCCTCGAGCGCGATGGTTTCGCTGAATAGCGGGCCATGCGCGCGTTCGGGCACGAACACGCCGCCCCATGCGAGCTCCGAGCCGGGCTGCGGACCGCCGACGGCCAATCGCTCACCGGTACGCTCGTCGCGCGGCCCGTCATATATGCGCCTTGCCGCTTGCACCTGTGCGGCAGTCAGGCACTGGTCGCTGTCCTGGCCAGCGGGGCACTGGATCGTTGCCGGGTCGAATCGGCAGATTCGTGGGTCGCTGAGCAGCCCGTCGAGCTGGCCATCCAGGCCGTCACACTGTTCAAGCACGGCTCGATGCAGAAGCGGCAGCTGTGAGGCGACCAGCACGCTGCGACCATCCGGGGCGCGGTTCACCCGCGCCTGCCAGGCGTGCAGCAGCGAGTTCTGCACCTGGAAATTCATTGCCGGCGCGCCGGCGACGATGCCGTCGAAGTCGTCCGGATAGCGTTGCGCCTCGATCAGGGCTTCGCGCCCGCCGTCCGAGCATCCACTGAAATAGGAATACGCCGGACCCCGGTCGTAGAAGGTTTTGATCAGTGCTTTCGCAGCCCGTGCGGTGAGGTGCACACCGCGGTGGGCGAAATCGGCGCGCTGCTGCGGATTGGCACCGAAGGTCCCGCCATTGCCCTGATGACCCATGTCGGTACTGGCTACGACGAAGCGGCCGCTTTCGAACGGTACGCAGCCTGCGACTGCGTCCGGTCTCAGAGAAATGCGGCCGCACAACCCGCCGCAGCCGACCTGCAGGAAGCGCTGGGTCCAGCCATCCAGCGGCAGTTGCACGCGAAAGCCGATGCTCGGTGCCAGCGTGCCTTCGACATTGCATACGGTGGCGCCCTGATCAGTGTCCTGTACCGATGCGGACGTGACGCGACTACCGCTTCCGCCGATCGATGCGAGGTCGAGCGTGAGCAATGACGAGCAGGGGCGGCTCGGGCGTATGACCTCCAGCGCAGCCAACCCGTCGTGGGCCGGTTCTGTGACCGCGGACGCGGCGCTGGTGCCACTGCAGAGCAGTGCCAGCAGGGCGATGGGGAAGAGGGAAATCTTCATGCAGGGCACACCTTCTTGTGCTGGGTCATAGGGCCGCCGATGGTCGGCGTCGCCCAACGACCTATCCGTTTTGTGCGATCTGCACTCAGAGTGCGAAGAGGCGCCGAGCGTTCCGCCGCAATCGTGCCCATATGTGAACGATGGCGCGCTTGTGCAAAAACTGTTCGGTCACCGAACGGCGGGGTGTCCGCCGTTGGTCGAATCTCCTATGCTTCGATCAGTCGATATTCTTGACGCAGATCAATATTCTCGATCTGCGTGATACCGACCAAGCCGGCCACCAAGCGCCGGCCAACTATAAAAACAACCGAGTGCCGGGTGATGGAACGACTGCTGAATGAAAAAAGCAGGATCTTCGAGCGTGCTGATCCGCATGCGGTGTCGGATTACGTCAATCAGCATGTAGGCGTGCACTGCATTCGTCTGCCTCGTACCGGCACGCCTCAGGCCAGCCTCAGCCACTGCAAGTTCGGCAAGCTCGACCTTTGCCAGATCAGTTATGGCGGCAGCGTTCATGTCACCTCGCCAGCCCTGGAAACCATCTATCACCTGCAGCTGCTGCAGCGTGGCCATTGCCTGTGGCGCGGACGGGGCCAGGAGCACTATTTCGCCCCCGGTGAGCTGCTGCTGATCAACCCGGACGATCCGGTTGACCTGACCTACTCGGACGACTGCGAAAAGCTGATCGTCAAGCTGCCGGCGTCCTTCCTCGAACAGGCCTGCAGCGAGAACCAATGGCGTGCCCCCTCCGGTGGCATCCGGTTCAGTGCCAATCGCCATGCGCTCGGCGAAATGGACGGCTTCGACAGCCTGCTTGGGCTGGTCTGCCGCGAGGCGGGCTCAGAGCAGAGCATCCCGCAGATTCAGGAGCAGTACAGCCGGATCATCGCCAGCAAGCTGCTCTGCAGCCTGGCCAGCAATATCCAGCGCGATCCGTTCGGTGACAGCTGCCCGTCGTTCGGTCGGCTGACCGACTACATCGACGAGCATCTGAAACAGGATATCTCCGTCGAGCAGTTGGCCGAACTGGCCAACATGAGCCTGCGCTCGCTGTACCTGCTGTTCGAGCGCAAGGTCGGCACCACGCCCAAGTCCTACATCCGCCAGCGCAAGCTGGAGCAGATCCATGGCCGGCTGAGCGACCCTTCGGCCAGGGTACGCAACATCACCGAGATCGCCATGGACTACGGCTTCATGCATCTGGGGCGCTTCTCGGAAAGCTACAAGAGCACCTTCGGCGAGCTGCCGTCGGACACCCTGCGCCGCCATCACTGATCCGCTTCGGCGGCCGCCAGCCTGACGGCGGCCGCATCCGCTACGCCCATTCCTCCCTTCGCTGATCGCCCTCAGCGCGTCGCTGCAGGCGCGGCATCCGTCTGCCTGCGTGTTGCAGAAAACGGATAGAGATGCTGCAGAAAACGGATATTGATGCCGTTCCCCCCGCCGTAGCCTTCATCACGTGGAAACAATAACAATGGAGGCCCCGGCCATGTCCCTGGGAATCGACTACCTTGATTCGCTGCTCGAAGACGACAAAGAGAAGGGCATCTTTCGCTGCAAGCGGGAGATGTTCACCGACCCTCGGTTGTTCGATCTGGAGATGAAGCACATCTTCGAGGGCAACTGGATCTACCTCGCTCACGAGAGCCAGATCCCCGAGAAGAACGACTACTACACCACCCAGATGGGGCGTCAGCCGATCTTCATCGCGCGCAACAAGGAGGGTGAACTCAACGCCTTCATCAACGCCTGCAGCCACCGCGGTGCCATGCTCTGCCGCTTCAAGAGCGGCAACAAGGCGACCTACACCTGTCCGTTCCATGGCTGGACCTTCAACAACTCGGGCAAGCTGCTCAAGGTCAAGGACCCCAAGGAAGCCGGCTACCCCGACAGCTTCAACTGCGACGGCTCCCATGACTTGAAGAAGGTCGCCCGCTTCGAGTCCTACCGCGGCTTCCTCTTCGGCAGCCTGCGCGAGGACGTCGCCCCGCTTGAGGAATTCCTTGGCGAGTCACGCAAGATCATCGACATGGTGGTCGATCAATCGCCGGATGGCATCGAAGTGCTGCGCGGCTCGTCCACCTATGTCTATGAAGGCAACTGGAAGCTGCAGGCCGAGAACGGCGCCGATGGCTACCACGTCACCGCCGTGCACTGGAACTACGCCGCCACCCAGCAGCAGCGCAAGCTCAAGGAAGCCGGCGACGACATCCGTGCGATGAGCGCCGGCGGCTGGGGCAAGAAGGGCGGTGGTTTCTATTCCTTCGAGAACGGCCATCTACTGCTCTGGACTCGCTGGGACAACCCGGAAGATCGCCCGTTGTATGCCCGTCGCGAGGAGATGGTCGCCGAGTTCGGCCAGGCCCGTACCGACTGGATGATCGAGAACTCGCGCAACCTGTGCCTCTACCCGAACCTGTACCTGATGGATCAGTTCGGCTCGCAGCTGCGCATCGCCAAGCCGCTGTCGGTGGACAAGACCGAAGTCACCATCTACTGCATCGCACCCAAGGGCGAGAGTGCCGAAGCGCGGGCGCGGCGCATTCGTCAGTACGAAGACTTCTTCAATGTCAGCGGCATGGCCACGCCGGATGATCTTGAAGAGTTCCGCGCCTGCCAGCAGGGCTTTGCCGGTCGCGCCATGGAATGGAACGACATGTCCCGCGGTGCCAAGCACTGGATCGAGGGGGCGGACGATGGCGCCCGCAGCATCGACCTGCAGCCGATGATGAGCGGTGCGCGCACCGAGGATGAGGGCCTGTTCGTGCTGCAGCACCACTACTGGCAACAGCAGATGATCAAGGCCGTGAAGGCCGAGCAGAAACAGCTGATTCACGTGGAGGGTGCATAAAAATGAGCATCGCCTACGAAACCGCGCGTGACTTCCTCTACCGCGAAGCGCGCTACCTCGACGACAAGGACTGGGACAGCTGGCTGGAACTGTATGCCGCCGACGCCACCTTCTGGATGCCGGCCTGGGACGACGCCGACCAGCTCACCGAAGATCCGCAGCGGGAAATCTCGCTGATCTGGTACGGCAACCGTGGCGGCCTGGAAGACCGTGTGTTCCGCATCCGCACCGAGCGCTCCAGCGCCACGATCCCGGATACACGCACCTCGCACAACATCAGCAACCTGGAGCTGATCGAGCAGGGCGAGGGCTTCTGCAAGCTGCGCTTCAACTGGCACACGATGAGCTTTCGCTACAAGACCGTCGACCACTTCTACGGCACCAGCTTCTACACGCTCGACACCCGTGGCGAGAGTCCGCTGATCAAGCACAAGAAGGTCGTGCTGAAGAACGACTACATCCGCCAGCTGATCGACGTCTATCACCTGTGAGGGCAAGGCCATGACTCACCAGATCGCATTGAATTTCGAGGACGGGGTGACCCGCTTCATCGAAGCCAATCTTGGCGAAACCGTCGCTGACGCGGCCTACCGCCAGGGCATCAACATCCCGCTGGACTGTCGCGACGGTGCCTGCGGGGCCTGCAAGTGCCTCGCCGAAGCCGGGAGCTATGACCTCGGCGAGGAATACATCGAGGACGCGCTGAGCGAGGACGAAGCTGCGCAAGGCTTCGTGCTGACCTGCCAGATGCGCGCCGAAAGCGACTGCGTGATTCGCGTGCCGGCCTCCTCGGATGTCTGCAAGACCGCACAGGCCAGCTACCAGGCGACCATCAGCAACGTGCGTCAGCTGTCGCAGAGCACCATTGCGCTGTCGATCAAGGGCGAGTCGCTGAGCCAGCTGGCCTTCCTGCCCGGGCAGTACGTCAATCTGCAGGTGCCGGGCACCGATCAGACCCGTGCCTACTCGTTCAGCTCGCTGCAGAAGGGCGGTGAGGTCAGCTTCCTGATCCGCAACGTGCCGGGCGGGCTGATGAGCAGTTTCTTGAGCGGCATGGCCAAGGCCGGCGACAGCCTCACCCTGGCCGGCCCGCTGGGCAGCTTTTACCTGCGCGAGATCAAGCGGCCGCTGCTTTTGCTGGCCGGCGGCACGGGCCTGGCGCCGTTCACCGCGATGCTGGAGAAGATCGCCGAGCAGGGCAGTGAGCATCCGCTGCACCTGATCTACGGCGTCTCGAATGATTTCGATCTGGTGGAGATGGACCGGCTCGAAGACTTCGCCGCGCGCATTCCGAACTTCACCTACAGCGCCTGCGTGTCCAGCTCCGACAGCCAGTACCCGCACAAGGGCTACGTGACCCAGCACATCGAACCCAAACACCTCAACGATGGCGAGGTGGACATCTACCTGTGCGGCCCGCCGCCCATGGTCGAGTCGGTCAACCAGTTCATACGTGAGCAGGGCCTGCAACCGGCCAACTTCTATTACGAGAAGTTCGCCGCCAGCGCCTGATCCACCGGTCGCAGGGTGGGCAACTGCGCCGCATTGCCCACCGAATCCTCGCCATTCCAGAGGTTTGGGTAGATGAACACACGATTTCAGAACAAGGTCGCGGTGATCACCGGCGCGGCCCAGGGCATCGGTCGCCGTGTCGCCGAGCGATTCGTCGAGGAAGGTGGCCGGCTGGTGGCCGTGGACCGTTCCGAACTGGTCCATGAACTGGCCGATCAACTGGGGCAGGGCGCCGAAGTACTGACCCTGACCGCCGATCTCGAGCAGTTCGCCGACTGCCATCGGGTGATGGATGCCGCGAAAGAGCGTTTCGGCCGTCTCGACATCCTCGTCAACAACGTCGGTGGAACCATCTGGGCCAAGCCCTTCGAGCATTACCAGGAACATGAGATCGAGGCCGAGGTGCGTCGCTCGCTGTTCCCCACGCTGTGGTGCTGCCACGCCGCGCTGCCGCACATGCTGGAGCAGGGCGGCGGGGCCATCGTCAACGTCTCATCGATCGCCACGCGCAGCCTCAACCGCGTGCCCTACGGCGCGGCCAAGGGTGGCGTCAACGCGCTGACCGCGTGCCTGGCCTTCGAGAACGCCCAGCGGGGCATACGCGTCAACGCCACCGCACCCGGCGGTACCGAGGCGCCACCGCGGCGTATTCCACGCAACGCAGCCGAGCAGAGCGAGCAGGAAAAGATCTGGTACCAGCAGATCGTCGATCAGACCGTGGAATCCTCGTTGATGAAGCGCTACGGAACCATCGACGAGCAGGCCGGCGCGATTCTTTTTCTCGCATCCGACGAGGCCTCCTACATCACCGGCGTGACCCTGCCGGTGGGTGGTGGCGATCTCGGTTGAGCAGTACCCGGGCCGGCTCGACCGGTCAAGGCCAAGGCACATCGGCGGCGCGGTGACCCATCGCTGCAGCCGATCCGCGACTAACAAAAACAATAGAGAGTCTTGCCATGCGAAAAGTAGACGTTCACGACATCATCGATAACGCACGCTTCAACCGCTTCCACTGGCTGGTGGTGTGCCTCTGCGCACTGCTGCTGATCTTCGACGGCTACGACCTGTTCATCTACGGCGTGGTGCTGCCGGTGATCATGAAGGAGTGGGGGCTGACCCCGCTGGAAGCGGGCGCACTGGGCAGTTATGCGCTGTTCGGCATGATGTTCGGCGCACTGGCGTTCGGCACCCTGGCCGACCGCATCGGCCGCAAGAAGGGCATCGCCATCTGTTTCGTGCTGTTCAGCAGCGCCACCGTGCTCAACGGCTTCGCCAGCACTCCTACCGAGTTCGGCATTTTCCGCTTCCTCGCCGGGCTCGGCTGCGGCGGGCTGATGCCCAACGTGGTGGCGCTGATGAACGAGTACGCGCCCAAGCGGCTACGCAGCACGCTGGTGGCCGTCATGTTCAGCGGCTATTCGCTGGGCGGCATGCTGTCGGCCGGCCTCGGGATCTACATGCTGCCTCGCTTCGGCTGGGAAGCGATGTTCTTCGCCGCCGCCGTGCCGCTGCTGCTGTTGCCGGTGATTCTCTGGTACCTGCCCGAGTCGGTCGGCTTCCTGGTGCGCCAGGGCCGAGGTGAGCAGGCGCGGGCGTTGCTGGCCAAGGTCGACCCGGGCCGCCAGCCGAGCGCTGCCGACGAGCTGGTGATGACCGATGTGAAGGGCAAGAGTGCCTCGGTGCTGGAGCTGTTCCGCGAAGGCCGTGGCGTGCGCACCTTCTCCCTGTGGCTGGCGTTCTTCTGTTGCCTGCTGATGGTTTACGCGCTGGGTTCCTGGTTGCCGAAGCTGATGGCCAACGCCGGATACAGCCTCGGTTCGAGCCTGTCGTTCCTGCTCGCGCTGAACTTCGGCGGCATGGCCGGCGCCATCCTCGGCGGCTGGCTGGGCGATCGCTTCAACCTGGCGAAAGTGGTGGTGGTGTTCTTCGCCGTGTCGGTGGCCTCCATCAGCCTGCTGGGCTTCAAGACGCCGATGCCAGTGCTTTACACGCTGATCTTCATCGCCGGTGCCACCGTAATCGGCACGCAGATCCTGCTCTACGCGACCGCCGCGCAGTTCTATGGCCTGTCGATCCGCTCCACCGGTCTTGGCTGGGCCTCGGGCATCGGCCGCAACGGCGCCATCGTCGGCCCGCTGCTTGGCGGTGCGTTGCTGGGCATCAACCTGCCGCTGCAACTGAACTTCATCGCCTTCGCCGTGCCGGGTGTCATCGCCGCCCTGGCCATGGCCGTCTTCGCCATCTCCAGCAAGCGCAGCGGCACGCCCGCGCCGGTGGTGATGACGGCAGCGGCCAAGGCCTGATCACTGAACCTTCAACACGGATATCGCCATGAGCCCCATCCTGATCGAACGCATCCAGACGATCATCGTCGACCTGCCGACCATCCGCCCGCACAAGCTGGCGATGCACACCATGCAGCAACAGACGCTGGTGATCATCCGTGTGCAGTGCAGCGACGGCATCGAAGGCATCGGCGAGGCCACCACCATCGGTGGCCTGGCCTACGGCAACGAGAGCCCGGAAAGCATCAAGCAGAACATCGACAGCCACCTCGGCCCGCTGCTGGTGGGCCAGGAGGCCGCCAACATCAACGCCGCCATGCTGCGCCTGGACAGGGCGGCCAAGGGCAACACCTTCGCCAAGTCCGGTATCGAGAGCGCATTGCTCGATGCCCAGGGCAAGCGTCTTGGTCTACCAGTCAGCGAGCTGCTCGGCGGCCGGGTACGCGACAGTCTGGAAGTGGCCTGGACCCTGGCTAGCGGCAATACCGCTAAGGACATCGAAGAGGCCGAGCGCATGCTCGATATCCGCCGCCATCGCATCTTCAAGCTGAAGATCGGCGCCGGCGAGGTGAATGCCGACCTCAACCATGTCATCGCCATCAAGCAGGCCCTCGGCGAGCGCGCCAGCGTGCGCGTCGACGTCAATCAGGCCTGGGACGAGTCGGTGGCGCTGCGCGCCTGTCGCGTCCTCGGCGACAACGGCATCGACCTGATCGAACAGCCGATCTCGCGGATCAACCGCGGCGGGCAGGTGCGCCTGAATCAGCGCAGCCCGGCACCGATCATGGCCGACGAGTCCATCGAGAGCGTCGAGGATGCCTTCAGCCTGGCGGCCGACGGTGCGGCCAGCATCTTCGCGTTGAAGATCGCCAAGAACGGCGGCCCGCGTGCCGTGCTGCGCACCGCGCAGATCGCCGACGCCGCCGGCATCGCGCTGTATGGCGGCACCATGCTCGAAGGCGCCATCGGCACCCTGGCCTCGGCGCACGCCTTCGTCACCCTCAACAGGTTGACCTGGGGCACCGAGCTGTTCGGCCCGCTGCTGCTCACCGAGGAAATCGTCACTCAGGCGCCGGTCTACCGCGACTTCCAGCTGGAAGTGCCGCGCACGCCCGGTCTTGGCCTGACCCTGGATGAAGAGCGCCTGGCGTTCTTCGCCCGTAAGTAAGAGGAGGACCCGAGATGCTCTTCCACGTGAAGATGATCGTGAAACTGCCGGTCGACATGGATCCGGCCCAGGCCGCCAAGCTCAAGGCCGACGAGAAGGAACTGGCGCAGAGCCTGATGCGTGAAGGCAAGTGGCGCCACCTCTGGCGCATTGCCGGCCAGTACGCCAACTACAGCGTGTTCGACGTCGCCAGCGTGCAGGAACTGCACGACACCCTGATGCAGCTGCCGCTGTTCCCCTACATGGAGATCGAGGTCAACGCGCTGTGCCGCCACCCGTCCTCGATTCGTGACGACGACCGCTGATCCCGTCCGAACTGGGGTCCGCACCGATCGCTGAACCCGTGCAACGACAATTACAAAACGAGGCCTGAGCCATGACTGTGAAAATCTCCCATACCAACGACGTGCAGCAGTTCTTCAAGGAAGCCAGCGGCTTCAACAACGACGTGGGTAGCAGCCGCCTGAAGACGGTGATCAACCGCGTCCTGGCGGACACCGCCAGGATCATCGAAGACCTGGAAATCACCCAGGACGAGTTCTGGAAGGCGGTGGACTACATCAACCGTCTCGGCGGTCGCCACGAAGCCGGCTTGCTGGTCGCGGGACTCGGACTGGAGCATTACCTCGACCTGCTGCAGGACGCCAAGGACGAACAGGAAGGACTGGTCGGCGGCACCCCACGCACCATCGAGGGTCCGCTGTATGTCGCCGGCGCGCCAATCGCCCAGGGCGTCACCCGCATGGACGATGGTAGCGAAGACGATGTCGCCACTGTGATGTTCCTGCAAGGCCGTGTCCTCGATCCGACCGGCGCGCCGCTGGCCGGTGCGGTGGTTGATCTCTGGCACGCCAACACCAAGGGCAACTATTCCTACTTCGACAAGAGCCAGTCCGAGTACAACCTGCGCCGGCGGATCGTCACCGACGAGAATGGCTATTATCGCGCGCGCAGCATCGTGCCGTCCGGCTATGGCTGCTCGCCCGACGGGCCGACCCAGGAGGTGCTCGACATGCTCGGTCGTCACGGCCAGCGGCCGGCGCACATTCATTTCTTCATCTCCGCGCCCGGCCATCGTCACCTGACCACGCAGATCAACCTGGCTGGCGACAAATACCTCTGGGACGACTTCGCTTACGCCACGCGCGATGGTCTGGTCGGCGACATCCGCTTCATCGACGATGCCGAAGCGGCACAAGCACGGGGCGTGCAGGGGCGTTTTGCCGAAGTGGATTTCGACTTCCAACTGCAGAAGGCGCCGGCCCCGCAAGCCGAGCAGCGCAGCAAGCGGCCACGGGCGCTACAGCAGGCCTGACGGCCCCCGCGGTGTCCGGACTCCCGGGCACCGCAGCGGCGCTGCACCGGTAATGCAGCCGCTTCATTCATAACAAGAGTGATCCGGGCGTCCGCCACGGATCGCCAGGCCTGTCTTGCGAGGCGACATGAAAGCTCTGATGAAAGACTTCTCGCTCTCCGCCGTGGTCGCCGGCTTTATCGCGACCGTGATTTCCTACGCCGGTCCGCTGGTGATCATCTTCCAGGCGGCCAAGGCCGCGAATTTGCCGCATGACGTGCTCTCGTCCTGGGTATGGACCATCTCCATCGGTAGCGGCGTGCTCGGCATTCTGCTCAGCGTGCGCTACCGGGTTCCCATCATCATCGCCTGGTCGGCACCGGGCTCGGCGCTGCTGGTAACCATGTTGCCGGATATCACGCTGAACGAGGCGGTCGGCGCCTATATCGTCAGCAGCGTGGTGGTGCTGCTGGTAGGACTGTCCGGCGCGTTCGACCGGATCATCAATCGCCTGCCGGCCGCCATCGCCGCGGGCATGCTGGCCGGCATCCTGTTCCGTTTTGGCACCGGGCTGTTCGTCTCGGTCAGGGAACAACCCTGGCTGGTGCTGGCGATGTTCGGCACCTATTTGCTGTTCAAGCGTGCCTTGCCCCGTTACGCCGTGCTCGCCGTGCTGGTGGTCGGTGTGACGATCACCATCGCCTCGGGTGAGTTGCGCAGTGATGCACTGGTCATCGGGCTGGCGACGCCGGTATGGATCGCCCCGGAGTTCAGCTGGCAGGTCATCCTCAATATCGCCTTTCCGCTGGTGATGGTGGCGCTGACTGGACAGTTCGTGCCTGGCATGGCGGTGCTGCGCAACGACGGCTACGAGACGCCGGCCAGTCCGCTGATCAGCAGCAGCGCTCTGGGTTCGCTGCTGCTGGCGCCGTTCGGCTGTCACGGATTGAACCTGGCGGCGATCACGGCGGCGATCTGCACGGGCCGGGAGTCGCACGAGGATCCGTCCAAGCGTTACGTCGCAGGAGTGTCGGGTGGCGTCTTCTACCTGGTGCTGGGCATCTTCGGGGCGACGCTGGTTTCGATCTTCAGCGCATTCCCCGCCGCGTTGATCGCCGCGCTGGCCGGCCTGGCGCTGCTCGCGGCCATCGGTGGGGCATTGAACGCGGCAATGGCCGTGCCCGCCGACCGTGAGGCGGCCTTGATCACCTTTCTGGTCACCGCATCGGGCATGTCCTTCCTCGGGCTGTCGGCGGCGTTTTGGGGCCTGATCTTCGGTATCGCCGCGCATCTGTTGCTGGGCCTGCGCAAACGAATTCCAGCGGTCGCATCACCCCCGGCTGTTGGCCGCAAGGAACAGCCGGCGCGGTGACCGCCCCGGCAATCGTAACCACTCACCCATGACGAGCTCGTCGCGCTCCCCGGCTGCTGCCGGGGGAGCGGCTGCGTGCACCCTGAAAACAACAACAAGAGAGTTAGATGATGCAGAGAGTATCCATTTCCCGACTCACCCTGGCTGCCGGCATGACGTCCATGATTTCTCCGGCGTTTGCCGCAGACGCCGGCTTCATCACGGACGCTACGGCAACATTGCAGGCGCGCAACTACTATTTCAGCCGGGACTTCTCCGACATTGTCGGCCCCAATCAGCAATCGAAGGCGGAGGAGTGGGGGCAGGGTTTTATTCTCAACTTCAGGTCGGGCTACACCCCTGGAGCTGTCGGCTTCGGCGCCGACGCCATCGGGCAGCTGGGAATCAAGCTCGACAGCAGTCGTGATCGCAGTGGTACCGGCCTGCTCCCGGTTGGGAGCGATGGCCGCGCGCCGGATGAGTACAGCCGCATGGGGGTGGCACTCAAGGCAAAGGTGTCGAAGACTGAACTGAAGGTAGGTGAGCTGCAACCCAATCTGCCAGTGCTGACCTTCAGTGATATTCGGCTACTCCCGCCCACCTATCAGGGCGTCAGCATCGTCTCCAGTGAAGTCAATGGGTTGACCCTGCAGGGCGGTCGTTTGCGCTCGACCAGCCTGCGCAACGAGGCCGGCGATGACCGGATGCGGGCCATGCTGGGCCGAACGCCTCAGGCAGCATTCAGCGATGCGTTCAACTACGCCGGCGGCGATTACGCATTCAATGGCAAGCGCACGTCTTTCGGCCTCTGGTATGCGCAGCTCGAGGACATCTATAACCAGCGCTACATCGGCCTGAAGCATAGCGAACCGCTCGGCGACTGGATTCTTGGCGCCAACCTCGGCTACTACGATTCGCAGGCCGACGGCGGCAAGCTGGCCGGCAATGTGGACAACCAGGCTTTCTACTCGCTGCTGTCGGCAAAGCGAGGCGGCCATACCTTCTATATCGGCTATCAGGCCATGTATGGCGACAGCGCTTTTCCCCGCGTCTTCGCGAACGTCTCGCCTCTGGGCAATGAGGTGCCCACCTATGAATTCGCCGAGAGGGACGAGCGCTCCTGGCAGGCTCGCTACGACTACGATTTTGCCGCGATGGGCTGGCCTGGTCTGGTCGCGACGGTGCGTTATATCACCAGCGATAACGTGAGCACGGGAATGGGGGGCGAAGGTACCGCGCAGGAGCGAGATCTGGACATCGGCTACACGGTGCAGAGCGGTCCACTCAAGAATGTGGGCATCCGCCTGCGCAACGTGGCGGCACGCTCGAATTACCGCAGCGATATCGATGAGAACCGTCTGATTCTCAGCTACACGCTCACCTTGTTTTGAGTAGGTTGCCTTGCATCCAGCTGCTCGCTCGGTGCGAGGGAAGGTGGGCTACACTAATTCCGGCATAACCGAAATAAACGGTTGACGGCTGTTTTCAGGTGCCTATAATGCGCACCACTTCCGGCGCAGTCCTCAAGCAAAACCTCTTTTAAATCAAAAGGTTAGCTAAATAAAAGGGTTGCACTGGTGGCGGATTCGAGTAGAATGCGCCGCGCTGACAGGGTGGAGGTTGAGTCCTGTTGGTGGCTTCGGTCGGATTGATCGAAAGCGGTTGAAAGAGGTGGTTGACAGTGGTTTTGGACGCTGTATGATTCGCCTCCCGCTGACGAGAGATGCAGATTGATCGAGGCGGCAAGCGGTTGAGTAGAAAAGAGATTTTCGAAAAACAGCTTGACAGTAAGAAAGGCTGCTGTAGAATG
>Ga0209173_100088_pt1 | contig 112376 bp, 100 predicted proteins | sample SynthPrep_16_END_FD_187206 | JGI IMG/M metagenome (GOLD analysis project Ga0209173, IMG submission 187206) | Synthetic microbial communities from Ohio, USA - SynthPrep_16_END_DS12_MetaG (SPAdes) (version 2) | ecosystem: Engineered > Bioreactor > Aerobic > Activated sludge | place: USA: Ohio...
TCCGTGGGTAACCCGGCAGGACGCCGGGTTAGCCGCCCCGCGCCATGGATGGCGCGTGGCGGCGGCCCACGGATTCAAGCCGGAGTGAGGGCACACCGAGCCTAGGCGAGGTGCCGAGTGTTGGGGCAAGAGCGCTTTGGTTACTTTCGCGCTTTTCGAAAGTGACCCGCCGTAAGGGCGGAACCCTAAGTGGCCGCTACCTAAATAACGGATATGTATTCCGTCTAATCCAACATCCCGGTCAGCTGTGAGGCCGCCTTCGCAGACAAGCCAGCCCCACAGTGAGGCATTAGAGGATCGGCTTACCGCCAGTCACCGCATAACGCGAACCCGAAATGTAGCTGGCCTCATCCGACGCCAACAGCACATAAATCGGCGCGACTTCCACCGGTTGGCCCGGACGCCCCAGCGGGGTTTCGCTGCCAAAGCTCTTCACGTCCTCATCCGGCATCGTCGCCACAATCAGCGGCGTCCAGATCGGCCCCGGTGCCACACTGTTGACCCGAATACCTTTACTACCGAGCAACTGCGCCAAGCCACCGGTGAAGTTGGCAATCGCGCCTTTGGTGGCAGCATAGGCCAGCAGCGTCGGCTTGGGCATGTCGGAGTTGACCGAGCTAGTGTTGATGATCGAACTGCCAGCCTTCATATGTGGCAACGCTGCCTTGCAGAGGCGAAACATCGCCGTGATGTTGATATCGAAGGTTTTCACCCATTCCTCGTCCTCGATTTCCTCGAGGGTTTCGTGGCTCATCTGGAACGCGGCGTTGTTCACCAGCACGTCGATGCGGCCGAACTGCTCGACTGTTTTGTCCACCAACGACTGACACACGCTTTTCTGCGCAATATCACCGGGTAGCAACAGGCATTGGCGACCGGCTTCTTCGACCCAGCGTGCGGTTTCCTGGGCATCCTCATGTTCATCCAGATAAGCGATGGCCACGTCGGCGCCTTCACGGGCAAAGGCGATGGCCACGGCGCGCCCGATGCCGCTGTCGGCCCCGGTGATCAGGGCGATCTTATTGGCGAGTCGGCCGGAGCCCCTGTAGCTTTTCTCGCCGCAATCGGGATACGGGTCCATTTTCTTCTGCGCACCCGGAACAGCTTGAGCTTGAGGGGCGAAGGGTGGGCGAGGGTAATCAGTCATATCAATCTCCATAGTTTGCAAAGGGGCTATGGGATTAGTAGTTACCCGCCGGTCGATAGTTGTAACGGATGCCGCCGAAGCCCGACGAGTGGTTAGCTTTAAGCTTTTGCAAAAACGGTGTTTCCACTGCCCAACGATGGTCACCCGCGCGGGATTTATCCGTGGGCGTACCTGGCGCAATTGGGCAGCGATCAGGAGGAGGGCGGGGCACTCGCCACGTGAGCCGGTAGACGACGCAGCGTCCACAGTGTGGTGAGCATCGCCGCGATGCCACACAGTGCGATGCCGATCAACATCGGCGCGGGTGTGTGATCGGCGAACACGCCGACCAGGGTCATGGACACTGCGGCGGTAATCATCTGGATCGCCCCCAGCAAGGCCGAGGCAGAACCGGCCACTGCGCCGTGATCCTCCAACGACAACACCCCGGCCGCCGGCAGCAGTAAACCGAGAAAACCGAAGCCGATAAACAGCATCGTCATCATCAAGGCCAAGCTATCGACCCATAGCGTGGTGGTCGCGAGCACGGCCATCACCGCCGCCACCGCTACCACCGACCCACGAATCAGCGGCGCCAGGCCAAAGCGCGCGCTGAGGCGGGCAGTGAGTTGGCTCATGGCGAAGAACGAGGCGGCATTCAGGGCAAACCCCAGGCTGAATTGAGTGGGTGTCAGGCCGTAATGCTCGATGTACACGAACGGCGCGCTGCCGATAAACACGAAGAAGGTCGCCAGGCCAAAACCGCACACCACCGACAAGCCAATGAATACCGGATCACGCAGCAACGCGCCATAGCTGCTGAAGGCGTTGCCCAAGGTCTTGCCCAGCCGACGTTCGGCCGGGTGGGTTTCGGGCAATTGCACGATGGTCATCACCAGGCACGCCACCGCGACGACCGCCAGCACGGCAAATACTTCACGCCAGCTCCACAGCGCGATCACCAGGCTGCCGGCGAGCGGCGCAAGGATCGGCGAGACACTCATCACCAGCATCAACAAGGCCATCAATTTTGCCGCTTCATGCCCGGTGTACAGGTCCCGCACGATAGCCCGGGGAATCACCATGCCTGCGCACGCACCGAACGCTTGCAGCGCACGAAAGGCGATCAGTGATTCGATGGTCGGCGCCAAGGCACATCCGACGCTGGCTACGGCAAAAATCACCAGGCCGGCATAGATCGGCGGTTTACGCCCGAATACATCACTGATCGGCCCGTAGAACAGCTGGCACACACCGATGATGACAAAGAACACGGTGAGGCTCATTTGTACCAATGCCGGCGAGGCCTGCAGGCTCGCGCCCAGCGTCGGCAGGGCCGGCAGGTAGATGTCGATGGCAAAGGGGCCGACGGCGGTGATCAAGCCCAGCAGCAGGGCGAGGTGGGCGATACTTCGAGACATGGGCAGTTCCGGGTGGAGCAAGGGTCGGTCAGCTTAAGGGATCCGCGCAGATCCGCAAACTTAGGCTTCAATAAGCTGCACGCGTGGCCGATAACATGACCAGCGGGGCTTCTACGGTTGGCATCCCAACCGGCTGACCAGGCATGGGGATATATGCATGACGATCAAACTACGCTTGATGCTGTTGATTACGACCGGGTTGCTCACGGCCTTGATCATGAGCTTGACCGGTTACCTGGGGAATAACCGGATGGGCGACGCCGTGCAGGACAGCGAGGTCAGCATGACCGTGCTGCGCAACCATATGGAAGCCGACATGATGCACGATGCGCTGCGCGCCGACGTGCTGTCGGCGATGCTGGTCGGCCTGGGTAAAAGCACCAGCACCAAGGCCGAAGTCAACAGCTCGCTCAAGGAACACGCCGAGCATTTTCGCCAGGTGTTGGCGGACAACCTCAAGCTGCCGCTGGACGATACGCTTAAGGCCAACCTGGAAAAAATCAAACCCAGCTTGGAAAGCTACATCGCCGCGGGTGAGCGTATCGTCACCCTCGCGCTGGACAATCCCGAGGCCGCGCGTGCTGAACTGGATACGTTCAATACCGCGTTCACCCGCCTGGAAGATCAAATGGCGACGCTGAGCGAGCTGATCGAAAACAACACCCAGCAAACCAGTGTGGGCACCCGGCAGACCATCAGCAACGCCAATCTCACCCTGGGTGCGGTGTTGATCGCCAGTCTTTTGCTGCTGTTGGCCCAAGGCCGCTGGGTCATGCTCAGCATCATGGGGCCGCTGCAAATGGCCAGCCGCATTGCCGACAGCATCGCCCATGGCAACTTGAGTGAGCCGATTGTCGAGCCCCGCCGCAAGGACGAAGCCAGCGCATTGATTCGCAGCCTCGCCACGATGCAGCGGGATCTGCGCGGCATGATCGAAGTGGTGCGCAGCAACGCGCAAGGGGTCAATGGCATGAGCGAGCAACTCAGCCACGGCTGCCATGAAGTGGCCGGCAGCAGCCAGCAGCAAAGCTCAGCAGCCACGACCATGGCCGCCGCTGCGAGTGAAATGACGGCGAGTATCGAGGAAATCACCCGGCATGCCGGACGCGCACTCGAGATGGCGAACCAGGCCGAAACCTTGGCCAAGGACGGCGGGCGGGTGATTCATCAGGTGGTCAGTGACATGGACGGCATTGCGCGCTCCGCTCAGCAATCCGCCCAGGTGATCCGCACGCTGGACAAGGAGTCCGAGGCGATCTTCAGCATTATCCAGGTGATCAAAGGGATCGCCGACCAAACCAACCTGTTGGCCTTGAATGCCGCGATCGAAGCTGCACGCGCCGGTGAGCAGGGCCGCGGGTTCGCCGTGGTCGCTGATGAAGTACGCAGCCTCGCCGGGCGTACCAGCGCCTCGACCCAGGAAATTGCCAGCATGGTCGGCCGCATCCAGCAAAGCACGCGGGAAGCCGTCACCAGCATGGAGGAGGGCGTTGCTCAAGTGGATAAGGGTATGGCGGTGACCGCCGAGGTGGAGCGGGCGATCCGCGAGATCCTCCAGGCCACCTTGAATACCACGGAAATGGTCAACGATATCTCCCGCACTATCGGTGAGCAGAGCCTGGCCAGCAATGAAATTGCCCATCAGGTGGAGATGATTGCGGGCATGTCGCAGAACAATAGCCGGGTGATCGCCACGACGGCGTCGACCACGGACGAGTTGTCCAACCTGGCAGGCAAGCTGTCGCAGTCTGTTGATCGATTCAGGTTATAACTTATTGATTTAACTCAACTAAATAGTCATTTAGTTGAGTTAGCTGTCGGGGCAGGGGGCTCACGGTTGGGCGAGGGCAGACGTACGTCGTTCGGCGATGCGCTCAACTGTTTGCATATGTTCCGTACCCCATTGGCACAGCGCGCCCAGCGCCGTGGCCAGGGACTGCCCGAAGGGCGTCAGGGAATATTCGACTTTAGGCGGTATTTCCTGGAAATCCACACGGGCAATGATCTCATCGCGCTCCAACTCCTTGAGTTGCTGGATCAGTACCTTATCGGTCACGCCGCCAATCGCGCGTCTTAATTCGCCATATCGATGAACGTTCTGGGCCAGATTGAACAGAACCAGTGGCTTCCATTTACCACCAATCATCGCCAGGGCGGCTTCGAGACCACAGTTGAATGAGTTATTGGCCATCAGGATACAGGCTCCAGAGGGGTACTTACTAAAAGGTGCATACTATTCAAAAGAATAGCGTAGATCTACAGTTGGGCCTCAACATTCTTTGGAGTTCATCATGAACAGGCTCAACGGCAAAATTGCAGTGGTTACCGGCGGCAACAGCGGCATCGGCCTGGCAACCGCCATTCGCTTTGCGGCTGAAGGCGCACAGGTGGTGATCGTCGGTCGCCGGCAGGAAGAACTGGACAAGGCGCTACACCTGATCGGCGCTGACGCCATCGCCATACAAGGTGACATTTCAAGACTGGACGACCTCGAGCGCATTTTCACTCAAGTCAAAGCCGATAAAGGCCGAGTTGACGTACTGTTCGCCAACGCGGGCCTGGGAGATTTCCAGCCGATCGGATCGATCACTGAGGAGTCGTTTGACCGTACATTCGGCATCAACGTCAAAGGCACGCTGTTTACCGTGCAGGCGGCGTTGCCACTCATGCACGCCGGCAGCTCAGTGATCCTGACCGGTTCGACCACAGGCACCATGGGCACACCGGCGTTCAGCGTATACAGCGCCACCAAGGCGGCGCTGCGTAATTTCGCCAGGAGCTGGGCACTGGATCTGAAAGGCACGGGGATTCGCGTCAACGTACTTTCACCCGGGCCGATCTCGACACCGGGTCTTGACCTGGCGCTTTCAGGCACGGGACAAAAGGAAGCAATCATCGACGACATGACTGCGCAGCTTCCATTAGGTCGTATCGGCAAGCCTGAAGAAGTTGCAGCAGCAGCGTTGTTCCTGGCATCGGATGAGAGCAGCTTCATGACAGGCAGTGAAATGTTTGTTGATGGGGGCTTTGCTCAGGTTTGAGTCAGATAGGGGTTTTGTCTGTTGAAATCTGACGGGCACTGCCCCTGATTACGTAGCATCGTATTGCGCATAATGTATATTATGTTAAATCATGTACAATGCTACGCCGTTGCCCATACTCGTTCCGTTCATCTACGTTCAACTTTCGTATCAATTGTAAGGATCTGCAGTTAAATGGAAAACGGTTTTCCAGTAACAAATCTTCGTAAAATCAAACGGATATGACTCTCCTTGCAGTCAGGTTTTTGTAAATAATGGAATTTTCGATATTCGCACCTATCGTTAACTCATTGTTCTACATAAGGTAATCTTCAAAGCTCCACGGCCGTAAATTTTGATCAGTTCAGTGGAAAATTCGTGCGGGGGGAAGAAATTCCGCTAGTTTCGTGCACGATAGGCAACTGATTTAATTGGTTTTTTAAGTTTTTAGTGGAATATCCATACATTCCCTCTTTTGGCAGTTAGCCGGAAAATCCATGAAAATTATCCCTTTCGCAATGATCTACATGTGGGAGAAACTCCTCGACTCGGATCCTGCGATTTTGGTGTGGCTAAGATGCAAAGAGCATATCTGGATTGCGAATTCACCTCCCTTGATCCCTACTATGAGCTCATTAGCCTCGCATTGGTCGTTCCCAATGGCCCAGAATTTTACGTTGAAATAGAAGACGGCTGGATCCTTAGTGATTGCTCCAACTTCGTTCAAAAGGTCGTGCTTCCCCTCCTCGACCTTGATAAGTATGGAAGAACGCAGTCGCGAGCTGCGGACGAGCTACAGCATTGGCTAAGTCAGTTCGATGGTCTTGAAATCATCAGTGATGCGCCACAATGGGATTGGCCGTTGTTAGTTCGATTGGCAGGTCCAGACGGGTTGCCAAAAGGAGTGATATCTAGTTCGATCGCCTATGCAGATCAGGCACAGATGACCGACCTGGTCTTTCCTCACCATGCTCTACAGGATGCAAGATTGATTGCCGATTTTGTGGAGTCGATTCGAAATCGGCAGCTTGGCTAAAACGAGTGCTCGAACCAAGATTTGACTTCAATATTCGGAATCTAAAGTCAGAGGTTTTATGAAAGTCGTGAACCTAATTACGCTGCTCGAGCAGGTAGTAAATGAGGTAAGACTCGCAGGAGAACTGCTGGCTTCAGAGTGGGAAAGACCTGCAGGGCCGCGTGGTTATGGCGACAAAGCAGCAGTGGACATCGAGATTGAGCAGCAGCTTCGCAAGTCTCTACTCCGGTTGCTTGACTGTGATTTTTGGGGTGAGGAAACCGGGCATGCTTTAACTAACGATGCATGGTGTTGGGTAATAGATCCAAATGACGGCACCGCTGATTTCCTGAAAGGTGTCAGAGGCTCATCAATTTCTGTAGGTTTACTACGCGATGCTCAGCCTGTTTTAGGGGTGGTTTACGCGCCCGTAACTGATGACCGCGGTAAGGATTGCATTGCGTGGGCGGAGGGACTATCACATTTGCTTCGCAACGGTTGCCCCCTTGAAGTGGATCTGAGTCAACAAAACATAGCGACTGACCGGCTTGTTATGGTCAGCGCTGCCGCAGTGGGTAGACCTGAAGAAAATAGCGAGTTGTGCTTCCCTGGTACGTTTCATGCCATGCCTAGCATCGCCTACCGACTTGCACGTGTAGCTGCTGGTGATGGGGTCTGCGGTATTTCGCTTTATCCCGTGTCAGCTCATGATGTGGCCGCTGGTCACGCACTACTTAGAGCGAGTAAAGGCGAGTTGTTCGATCAGGACAGCAACATCATCACTTATAGCAACGATATGACCAAGGTCTCACTCAGATGCTTTGGAGGAGCTCCAAATGCGTGTGTTGATCTGTTAAGTCGGGATTGGTCGCGGCTTTTGTCTCCTCAGTTGCCCCGTGATGTTTGAAAAACAATCTGAGGAGTAGGTAGACAATGCGTTCAGCAAAGAAATGTAATATCCGATAACGCGCAGACTCGGTTATTGCAGGGGAGCCGAACGCTGCCTATCATCGAGCCACGTCGTTCCTTCTCTTATCCGGTGCTTACATGGCTACAACTCCAATTCCTTTATTTGAAGCGTACAACCGTTTTCGAAACCTGAATTTTAGTCGTGTGACTGATGAACTGCCTCTTGTCACTCAGTATCTGTTCTCCTTTCCGTCTGAGTTGAAGGCTCAAGATGGTTACCTGGCGGTTCGCGGATTTCTAAAATCCTACTCAAACAATGAAGCCACGTTCAATTCATACCGCACCCATGTTGAACGTCTTCTGCTGTGGTCTCTTCTGATCGCCAAAAAGCCGCTTCTCGAACTCAAACGCCATGATTGTGAGAGCTTCCTGGAGTTTTGCTTACAGCCTCGTCCCGAGTGGATTGGTCCTATCGTCAAATCGAGATTTACCCGGGTTGGAGGTCGTAAGGCTGCTGAAACTGACACCTTCAACATCAACGACAAATGGCGGCCCTTTAACGTCAAAATCGATAAGCAAATTCGCAAGGTCGCAGCGGAGAACAGTAAAGATTTAGATGAGACAGCCTACAAAATGTCTGCTGGCTCGATGGGCCAGGTGTTTGCTGTTTGTGGCAGTTTTTTTCAGTACACCATCGACGAAGGCCTGACTGCTGACGCCAATCCCATTCGGTCCGTCAAACAAAAATCCAATTTTAAGCAGCGCAACACTGTGATCAGCTCGGGTAAGGCGCTGACTCCACTCCAGTGGAATTACGTAATCGAGACCGCAGAAGTTATGGCCGCCGAGGATCATAGGCACGAGCGAACGCTATTCATTGTGGCCACCCTCTTCTCTCTCTACCTCCGAATCTCTGATCTCGTCGGTCGGGACAACTGGAAGCCGACGATGGGTTCGTTTGAGTATGACGGTGAGAATTGGTGGTTCAATGTCGTGGGTAAAGGCAATAAGGCCGCAAAAGTAAGTGTGAGGGACGAATACATCGAAGATTACTTGAAGAGGTACAGGGCCACCCTCTCCCTCCCCCCTTTGCCGTCTCACAAGGAAAGTACGCCACTTGTTAGAACGATCAGAGGCCGCGCCGGTCTTTCGGATCGACACGTTCGTGCCCTGATTCAGTTGGTGTTCGACAAATCACTCCAGCGCATGAAGGATGAAGGCCAAAGTGAGCTAGACATGGATAAACTTCGTTCAGCATCCTTGCATTGGCTTCGCCACACTGCGGCTACATTTGACGCTCCGTTTCGCGATATCAAAGATCTCCAAGCAGACCTGCGCCACGAAAGTATGTCGACAACGCAGAACACGTATTACAACTCGCTCGATCAGAATCGTGCTAAGTCAGTTAAGGGACTAGGAATCAAAGACAGAGGTTGAGCTAGAAAGCTCACTGGCGTTCGTCACGGATAAGCAGGTAAGCCTCTGATTTGACGGGAGTCTATTAGGCTGAGACTTTGCGAGCTAGAACACAACGGAATGGACAGCAATGTCGCGCAAAGACCTCGAAGCCAAGAAACGGCTCCATTGCGTTTGGGCGAAGTACCTTACCCGGTGGGGCCGCGGCAGGAAGAATGTTTACTACACCACGAAGACAGGGAAAATTGCCCGTCCTCGTTACCATTGTCCAGGTCCGACTCCATTTCACGGACCAGCTCACCGACTCTGTCTTTGATTCCTAGTCCCTTAACTGACTTAGCACGGTTAGCAAAGATCTGCACACCGGTGAGGTGCATTTTTCTCTCTATCGTTTATGGGCGAATCCGATCGCAGGTGGTAATCGTCGGCTACACCCACCTTCCTGAGGCAATAACACACTGGGACGTGTTGTTTACGCCGATGCACCAGCGCATCTCATTAGTTTTCACCACTATTAATCCTAGCACCTCAGTCGTGATCTATTGATGATGGGAGACGCCTAAATGCCCCTTGTCTCAGAGCGATGCAAGGGGCTAAAAAGGTGAAATCTCCTCAACCAAGTAGGACTGAACCTAACGTGTGAGTTAACGCGGAGGCCAGCAGACTTCACCTTCCTGTATCACTCCTGGAGTCCGACCATAGCGATCTACCAGAATAGGAGTCAGCGACGAGTGCAGGATTTCCAATTCGGGAATCATCATCGCTACATACGCTTCGAAGCTGGGGTGCTTTTTCCAATACCCCGAGTCGATCGCTCTGTGCAGTGATCGGTCAAACCAACCACGTGTGACTTTCAGCAGACCTCCAACTCGATCAGCCACATCTTCACCGTGGTTCACCTCGTCGTACCCGTTTTTTTTCATTAGCTCGCGTTCTACAAAAGTACCTGGTCGATACTTAAGCTTTTCTTCCGCCTCCATGACGCGCTCGTGAAAATCTCGATGCAGCTTTTGATCTGACTTCAGGTCAGCGGCGAAACGATAATCACAGTAGAGACAGTGGCTAACACTATGAGAACCTTCGGGTGTGTCCACATGCTGATTGATGACCACATCGAACCATCGGCTCAATTCGTGAAAATTTCGAACACCATAAAGTTCAGCAGCAGCTAAATCCAAACGTTTCGTGTGAGGCAGTTCAGGGTTAGTGGCTTTGAGTTGCCTGGCGTGATGCTTGACGCGTTGTACGTCAGCGAATGTAAGAGTGCGGTTCATTGCAGCCTCCGAGGCTGGGCCTGTCATCCACCACGAGAACCCAATACAGGGTTTGTTCAGTACGGTCACGGTCGTGCCTTGGCTTTGCGTTGGTGGATGGCAGGCACCTACCGGGTGCCTTCTGTAAAGACTATGCTAGACAATCCTCATTGTGCAAATCCCAGCAATCACAATTGACAGCAAACCGCAGGGGTTGAGCGAATCCCAAGCTGATTCAACCAGAAATCATCACCCGATCCAATTGGGTCAAGTGATCTAACTGCGTTTCGCGTGCGAGAGGTTTACGCTTAAGTCCGGCAAAAAAATCATTCGCCATACTGACTCCCAACATCACCGTTTTGCGACTATTGTTGAGGCTCCTCACGGAAGACAAAAAAGTATGCCGACGCGCGATGTATCGTTAGCCCTCTTGGAGTACGGTCTTCAAGAACCCGACCTGGAAATGTTGCGGCCGACGGAGGCCAGCTACACGTGCTTACTGCTGCAACCCAGTGGGCCGATTTTTGCGTCAGAGCAGCGCATTGGTAGTTACGATGTGCCCGTCGCCACGGCCAAGAGTTTGTCGATGCTAAGGATGGCGCGTGAAAGAGGCGCGCACCTTGCAGTAACCCCTGAGTATTTCATGCCGTGGGCAGCGCTGGAGGAGGCTGTCGCCACTGGCATTACGCCAGCTGAAGGGGTTCTCTGGGTTTTGGGCTGTGAAAGCATCACCCAGGAAGCGCTGGTGCAATTCCAACAGAACGTTACAGATCACTGCTTAGTTATTCATGAGCCATGGCAAGGCTTGGAAATCGATCGAAATCTCTTCGATCCTGTAGTTTTGATGTTTCAGGCCACACGAGCAGATGGGTCTTCTAGACTGGTCGCGCTTGTTCAATTCAAAACATACCCTTCTAGAGACGCCCTATTTCTGGAAGAACGATGGTTACGTCGCGGAACTCAGATCTATAGGTTTCGTGGCCGTAGTGGTCGTCTTACGGCCGCCGTGATCATCTGTTCTGATGCCTTTGCGTTAAGGGATGATTGGCTGGCTGACTTCAATGATCGCTCTACGCTGATTCATATTCAGCTCAATCCCAGTCCGCGTAACGCGGTATACCGAAACTATCGCACCACAACATTCAACACAGATCCGCGCTCGAGTAATTGCCACATCGTCTGCCTAAACTGGGCGCAGTCCATCGTCCAATACGGCACCCCGGGAACCACTCCCGAAGCTTGGGAGAACGTCGCTGCATCGACGTGGTACTGCTCCGCGGAGGATTGCTCATCCAATGATGAGGTCGTCATACCGAATCACAATCTGGGCATCTACTACGCCTACATGACCGAGCGACGCCACGCTCTTGTTTTTCACTATGACGAAGCGGTGTTCGAGCTACGAGTACCGAAAGTGTTAACCGTTGGCCAGGCAATCATGGCCAATCGAAACGGCCCAACTGCATTGCAGCGATACGTATGGGCGACTGCAGCTCAAGAGTGGGTAGCAGGTGAGACACCTGATGCGGGGTTCGCCGCGCTTGCTGCTAATAACCCGCGGGCACAATCAGCGCTGCAGCATGTAATTGCCACCCAAAACCCCTTGTCCATTGAACGCGTATTGGCGTTAAGCGCCGGACAAATCACTGGCCGTCCAAATTGGTGCGCACTGAAGGATATCGACTCATGCAAAATCGGCCCTGACGAAGTCGTACGCAGATTGACCGTAACTCAGGACCGCGAAAGCCGAGATTTTCGTCATCAACGACTTAGTACAGCGGCTCAAATTCACAATGAGATACTGAATCGCGTTGAATGGCCTCCGCAGGTGGACGGAATCGATGCCGCGTCTATTTTGCGATGGGACGCGGCAAATCCTAATTTCAATGTGCTGACATCAGATAACAAACCCACGCTCATCGCTTACCTTGGTGACTTGCCCCCTCCTCACGAATTAGAAACGGTCGCAGACAAACTTTATGAGCTGCTACGCCGAGCCGGCGGTCCCTACCAAAAGCGGCTGTGTATTGCATACCGGGAGTTTGGCGAACTCAAGTTTGCGAGAATTGAAGCTCTGACCCGCTTCGATGATCCCGCAGACGACAAGACTGAATTTCTCGCTGTTACTCCGCTCGATCACACGGAGCCCTCATATGGTTGATTCAGCCTCGTTACGTCGCACCATCACGGAAAAATTGTCCCGGGTTCAAGACTTGGGCAACGGCATTTTTCGTGGGGAACGCATTTACCAAGGAAAAACCTTCGCCACGGCTTACATCGACCTATCAGACAGCGTCATCCAGCGGGCAGCGAATCTTGCGAAATTTCAAGAAGGCTTGCTTGGGAGTGAATTCTTCACGGCTGATGGCGACCAGCGTTGGAACAGCTATCTGTACTTTTGGGCAGGCCCTGAATCGCAGATCAACGATCGCTTTTTGGAAGCAAAAGCCCGCATCGAGGGGGATCGACATTTTGCGAGAAAGTTTGTGCTTACGGAGGAGGATCTCCTCGGTCGCTTTGATACTCTATCGACTCAAGCACACAGCGCGTTGGTATCCACAGATGCTAGCGTTCAATGGGAAGAAATTTTACGGGCGGCAGCTCTCAGCAGTTTGTTGGAGAAACGCGCGCGAACCCAACAAATCGAACTGATCGGTTCAGGGGAAGCCTTTACTGCCAATGCAATGCCGGTAATGCGGCAGCTTCCTCAACCACTCTCTGATCCTCTGAGCACAGGATTGATTCGTAGATTTCGGGTAGGCGAGTTTAGATCGGCCATCAGCGGAAAACAGTTCCAGTTTGGCGATGTGAATTTGATATTCGGACAGAACGGTGCGGGTAAAACATCGTTGCTTGAGTCGATAGAAGCCTTGTACTGCGGGCGTGTTCGTCGCGATCCTGAAGCTACATTCAAAAATATCGAAGCCGATGTCCTCACTGAATCCGGTGAATTACTCATCGTTAAAAGCACCACATCGCCCGCCATCCTTAAGGCGCGCAATCTTGCCTGGTATGGTCGATCGAATCCGAATACTAGCGCACTCGCCCAGTCGTTCACTCGATTCAATTTTTTAGACACCGATGCTGCATTCCGCCTCTCTGGTGAATCGACCCCAGATAAACTAAAACAAGATCTGAGTTTGTTGCTGGTAGGTGGTGAAACATCAACCCTATGGACGGATCTCTACAAACTGCATGATGACGCCGTCTCGAAGCGCACGAGTTTCAACGAGCGCATCCCTTCCCTTCTTAAGCAGACAGAACTGCTAGGTAACGAGGTCAAGCGGTTAGAGGACTCACCTACCGAATCCGCAACCTTTGCAAAATCATTTCGTGCGAGTTTGCGTGAGCTAGGGTGTACCTGGATTCAAAAAGGTGACGATGAGCCCCTGTCGCCCTCGGATCGGACTCGCCTTGAATCGCTTTCGCGAGGACTGCACCAAGCTATTAGCCTTGCCCAATCCTCGCCTGCAACAATTACTCAACTACGGCAGAGAGCGCAGGCTTTGCTCACCGCGCTCGGAAAAATTCAGGAACTGGAAGAGTCAGACCTACTCAAGCGCCAGGAGCTCCGCGAGTATGAAGCTCTGATTGAGAGCTACAAGGAAGAACTCGTTGATCTAGAAAAATGGTCGATCTACTGCGAAGCCGGAGCACCGGCGCTTGTCAGATCAATTGAGCAGACCAAGCGTGTAGCTTCCGATGCACGAATTGTCCTCGCGGGTACGTCCTTGGACGAAGTGCACGAGCTACCTGTTGAGTATGCCGTTCGTGAACTCCCTGAAGCTCTTCAGTTCGCCACGGACAGCCTCGTTCTCGCTGAGCAGCAGGAAAAGTCAGCCTCTGAAAGCCTGTTGCAGCAGGAGCGTCTTGGTCAGTCGTTAATTTCCCTTCGTGCTGATCTACACGGACTTGTCCAATCCATAATTGATCGCACAGGTGATGCACTGCATTGCCCGGTCTGTTCTACCCCCCATTTAGATGGTGAACTGCTTCATAAAATTGAGTCGCTCACCGCTTCCGACAATTCAAGCTTCACCAATGGTCTTCATCAGGCGGTTCAGGTTGCTAGAGATCGTGCCCAACGAGAACGTGAAGTGCTTGCTGCGCTCCAGGTATTGCAGCGATTTCACGATGTGAATGGCATTCAGGATTTGACAACCGTACGCGATATGCATCTGAGCTTGCTCGAGAAGCATCATGAGTTCATCGAAGCGAGTAGTGAGCTGGATAGCCTGGAATCTGCCATGCGTTCGCTCGATAAGTATGGTGCCGATCCAGCCAGTTTCTCAGGAGCAGAGGCTGTCGCAATCCAATGGCTGGGGACAGAGCAGGATTATTCGAGTCTGGCAGTCATAAATTCACACATCACAAAGATTCAGGCGAGCATGCAAGAAACCAACGAATCAGTGTCTGGTGTGCGCGATGCCATGAAGCTTTCGAATGCCCAGGTGAGCGCCATTGCAGTATCAATAGGATTTGATGAGGAAAGCCCCAAGGATCTGATTCTTTTGGTCCACCGATTGCTGGAAAGACAAAATGCTTCATCGCGCTTTCTCGAGGATGCTACACAATTAATTACTATCGCGGACGATCAACCTCTAGAACCGATTTTGCAGACTGTCGAGGACGCAATTAATGCCTTCGACCGCGCACTGCATGCCGAAAATATGGAAACAGAAGCGCGCACCGAGCTAAGCGCAAAAACCGTGGAGCTTCAAAAGAGCTCTGACCTTCTCAAAGCTGCAACGACCCGGAGAGACAATCTCACAAAAGCCATTAACGCACTGGCCGACATCGTTGAAAACCATTCCCTTGAGAAAGCAACGCAGGAAGCTCTCGAGTCGATACGTGGACATGTCAGCGAAATATTCGCCAGGGTTCATTCTCCAGCAGAGTACACGCTGGGCGATTTCAATGGAGAGCATCTCCTCATCACACGAGATGGCCATAGTACGCATACAGCTATGCAGGTGAGTACCGGCCAGCGTGCCGCTTTAGCGCTTTCGATATTTCTAGCGTTAAACCGTAGCGCAGAAACTGCCCCTCCGGTGCTGTTGATCGATGACCCCATTGCGCACATTGATGATCTAAACGCACTGTCATTCTTGGACTATCTGCGTGATCTTGCCGTCAGTATGCGCAAGCAGGTTTTCTTCGCAACAGCAGACGCTCGGCTCGCCGCCTTGTTTCAGCGAAAATTCGAGTTTTTGGGCAGCGAGCGATTCAAAAAAATTGTTCTATCTCGCTCATGAACCTGCAGCCTATTTTAATCAGACTGAACACCTTTCAGATGGCAGTAAAGCAATGAGTAATCTATGACTGGCGTATCCTCATAATGGAATCTGTAATGGCCTGAGCATTTGTGTCCAACGCCTCCATGGCCGACATTGCATCAACAGCGACATTTTTCACCCCATTTTCTGAGAGCCATTTGGTTACTTCTTCTATCGCTGCACCTATGGCGTGCTGGTTGTGTAGTAGCAATGTTAGAGCGTCCGCCGTAGCGATCTTGCAGTCTGAATTATCTGGCATGGTCGTCGTCCTCGAGGCTGAAGCAAGAAGCCTAGTTCATCTCACCGTAGCATCGAGACACGCTTGCCACCTCTATGCAAAAGCTTTGAGGGCTCCTGAAGTCCAGATTCAACATTGACGAGTTCCTCTTCCTAACAAACGCGCATCCCTATCGCTAGTTAACGCCTGCCCCTTCACTTGAGCCGACTCGGACTAACGTTACGCTATAGACTCGGCGCAAAAACTAGACGCCATGATGATTTTGCCAATGCCCCACACTTTTTCATAACCCGGAGGAGCTCTCTGCCGAGGAGGCTTTATTGCGCCTGGTTGCTGATGCGCTAGGTATGCTCAGACACGCAACGCAAATCCGGGGTTATCACGCTGATCAACTGCTCCCGAATCTCTCCACTGTTCGCCGCCAGATCGACCGTAGCAAACCGAATGTAGTGCCCCTGTATCACCACACTCTCATCCACCCTTTCGCCAACCGCCGGATGCAACAGCAATCCGCGGGCGGTTTGTGTGAGAGGGTCCGACTCATTCACCTGAGAGCGAACATATGCGTATATTTGATAAAGGTAGGCACTATGCAACGTCTGCGAGCGATAAACGCTGCGCTTGTAGATTGACGTGAACTTGGTATCAATCACCATCCGCTGCGCCAGCGCCGCATTCTCAAGCATGATATCAACCGTCATCTGCGGGAAGACCGCATCCAACCCTGGGGTATGGTCGCTGCTATGCCATCTCAGCTTCACTCCCCCGCGAACAGTCCAATCATCCTTAAGTGCCACGCGGTAAAATCCAGTTACGGCCTTCTCGAACAACCGGCGAACCCAAACTTCGTCGCGATCTGGCTTGTGCATGTATTGCCTGCCTGCAGACTCACTAGGGATGGCCAAGTCATAGGCGAGTTTGGCAGCGGAAACCATCAGACGATCGGCCGAATCGTGCCGCCCGAATCGTTCCAAGTCGATCTGCGAACGAACCACCCCCAGATTGGAAACCCCCAGATTTGTTAGGCGCTGCGCAAGTTGTCGGCAGCGTCTGCCGACCGGGTGCCGACGCAGTAACCCCGCTACTCTTTCCAAAGCAATTCGCACAAAGCGATTACGAACCGTGTCCAGTGTCAGCTCGTCGAATCGACAAGCTATTTGCCCACGCATTAAAAGCTGTTTGCGTTCAGTAGTGAGGACATCAATCCGGCCGCGCACACGGTTGACGATCTGTTCCCGATGCTGATAACCCAGCCCCAAATGGCGGCGCAACCGTGCTTCGACAGCATCAGCCAGGATTTCTCCCACCATGCGGGGCAGATCGTCGGGCATTGCTTCGCTAGCGGTCCTGGCATTCCCCAAGGCCCGATAGAGATCCGAAGCATAGAGCATCAGCAGCCAAAGATTTCTGACCGGAATACGACCCACAACTCGTTCGGGGCTAGGAATGAGTGCTCCTTCTGCAAGGTTTGGCATATCACCAGCCTGCTAAAAGGTTGGCGGCTGCCTCTTGCGCACTGCTGGGGGTGTCCACCCAATATTCGTCCAGTAAAGGCAGGATCTCGCTTTCTACAACTCGTATGAACCAGTCCCGGGTAGTGCCCTCTTCAAGCGTCTCGCTTGGCGTCACGTAGCTATGACCAACCTGGAACTGCTTACCCAGTCGCTCATCGTCGGAAAGCACGGTATTGAGTTCTGCAATCCGCCTTTCGATGTGGTGTGCCAAGTTTGCGTCTACACCACATTGCTTGATAACCCATTCGCGCCAACGGCCTCCAAATCTTGGGGCCAGGCTGATAAACGCGAATCTGCGCCGCAGCGCCAGGTCAACCAGGGCCAACGACCGATCGGCCAAGTTCATGGTCCCGACCACATAGAGATTCTCTGGGATATGAACAGCCGTGCGATTGCCATCTACGTCGGGATAGCTCAATTCCAGCGCTTCGCTTGGGGTGCGCTTGCCTGCTTCCAGCAAGGTCAGCATCTCGCCAAAGATCTGTGCGGGATTACCGCGATTGATTTCCTCGATCACAACGACAAACTTTGAATCTGGATTGTTGAGCGCTGCTCTTACCACCTCCATGAAAACACCTTCGGCCAGGGCGAGACCTCCTCGACCATCTGGGCGCCAACCTCTGACAAAATCCTCATAAGACAGATTGGGATGAAATTGAACAGATCGAACTTTTTTAACGTCTTTGGTGCCGATCAATGCGAACGCAAGGCGCTTGGCGAGCCAGGTCTTACCGGTACCCGGAGGCCCCTGAAGAATCAAATTTTTCTTCTCGCGCAAACGAACGAGCACGCTTTCCAACTCGGCATGCTCCAGAAAACAACCCTCTGCGAGGATGTCTTCTAACGTGTAGGAGGGCAAGGCAGGATGGCTAGCGATGCCTGGCTCGGCTTCTGTCCCCTCCAGTCCCTCGTCCATATCGTCTGGTGACAGTTCGTCGCTATCGAGCAGAGAATCAGGCTCAAAACCCCAAGCTAACAGCGAAAGTTCAGGGAATGAATGCGCAGGGTAGCCACTTTCCTGAAACCGTGATTCAAGTACATCCACCACTTGTAAGTAGTCTGCTGCGGCGCACCGCCTGTTTGGGCCGTTACGGTTGATCGTGATCGTTAGAGTGTCCTTGATGAAGGTTCTGGACAGCTCGTCAAGGCTGAGCAATGCCCAGGGCCGGGCCCAATATAGCCCCATGGTCAGGTTCCATGCGACGCCCATTCGACCATTACTATCATCGAACGCCTTGGCAAATGCAGTTTTGGTGACTTCTTCCTGGCCCTCTTCGCTATCGGCATAGGCGATGGCTGTCGCGAAGGTTTCCCACAACGAGTCAATGTGATCACGGTCACGGTTCTTTTCGCGTGGGAAATACCAAGACTTCAAGTTGTGCAGCACGGGCACACCTTCAAACGACTCAGGCACCGGCTCATCAACGCCGAGAAAAATTGCGATCTCGGTGGCAATTGCTTTCCGGTTAACTTCTTTGGTTTGGCGGTTGAAGGTGCCCATGACAGTGAACGGGCAAATGTCCCGAACAAAGCCTCGCTTGCCGTTCGGATAAATGTCCGCTTCCAGATAACCCAGTGCCGGTACCCGAGTGGATATCTCCTTCAGACCGGCCACTAAGGCTTTCCGATCAGGCCGATGCTTCAGCAGCTTGGCGGCGATCGCCATGTAAAAACGCGTCCAGCCAAATCGTTCCGAGGCCGCAGTCTGGCGACCGAAGCGTGCTCTCCAAAAAGGGGCATCGCAAAAGCGCTGAATATCCTGGGCTTTGCCTTCAAACGCAAAGTCGATCAGCCCATCAGTTCTCCAATCACCCGGCAGCACGCGCCAGATCGTCCCGCGGTGGGTGTAGAAATACCATTTATGTCCCGCCTTGACGGGTTGCCAGTCGACCTTGACTTGTCGGCCGTCATTGCAGTTCTCAGTGATAATGCCGGTCGCCTTGATGGTCATGACCGAGACTCGATTGCCTCGGTTATCGAACGGCAGATCATGCAATTGGGTGTAGGCCGACTTGATCGCAATGCGCTCGCCCACTTTCATGCTACGCACGAGATCAAGGTGTTTGTCGTCGTAGCCATTTTCCCAGATGCCCTCGCGAAGGAATCGCGTAGTCTGATCATCTTTCCAAGCGGCGCCGACAAACCACACAGGCTGGGTGGATATTCCTTTGGATGCGGTAGTCATGTCATTCCCTTAAATAGCAGTGTGTGGAAGGGGGGAAAATCAGTGGCAATTAATTGCGTGAAGCACGCGTACGTAGCCGCACGGATCGGCATATCGGCAAAATGACAGCGAATTTAGGCAGCATGCAATTCCGAGTTGGAGCGATGGCTCGTCTAGAAAGTCTTCATTGGTTCGTCAATGGAACGGATGCGGAAGCAGTCGTCGCAAAGTCGACACGTCCCAGGTCCAGCTGGTGGAACGCTCAAGAGAACATAATCGCAGACTGGCTCGTCTGCACAGACAGTGCACACATCCAAACTTCCGGCTACCCGAATGGCCGCTTCCGTCATCGCAGCCTGCTTTGGGTCCCATTCGCGCAGCGAAGCGAACCATTCCGGCGTGTGCGGACGAAGCAGTGTGCGAGGCTCCGGTTCAAGCAGCCCCTTACGCTCAAGCCAAGTAGTTGCCGCCCTAATGCGAAGAGCATGTAGCTGAGTCAAAAGCTCGTACAGCTCTATCTTCAGAGCGAAATATTGGCGCGGATGCAATGCGTTCACGGTCACGTAGCCCGCATGGTTCAGGACAAAACGGTTTTGCCCTAACTTCTCGCTTGCCAGCAGCTCTTCACAGTATCTCTGCTTGTGCTCCGCCGAGCTTTCGGATCCCTCCATGAAGGCGACGTGATACTGCCAAGCATTCCTTTCAAACTCATCCTTCCATAGTTCCAGATACCTTGAAGTTCTCAGAGCTTGTACTAGGTGATCATCTGTCTCCTGATGGTCCACTAGATATGCATCAATGTCGTTGAGTGATTCAATCTCAGAGGACAGCTTTCGGGCTTCCCGAAGCATGGCATTGGTTGAATCCCTCATAGCCTGAACGTGGTCAATATCTTCACGCCAGTGGCCCTCTTCTTCAGCATTGAGATCTCTAAGCACATTAGGAACCTCAAAAAGCGCAGCGCTATTCAGTAATTCCCCTGGATGGCAAAAGTCAGGATCCAGCACTAGGTTTGCACCGGCCCTATGATAAGCCTGCGCGACCAATCGCGAGCAGAACTGCCTCCGACCGGCCACAAAACCAGCCAGCACGCTCTTGGCGGCGCCGGTCTTGGTGTATCGAGTACCGACCGCAGCTCTGGCGAAGGTGATAACAGAGTGCAGTTGGTCAGTAGTCAGGGGCACAACTGGCCGAAGAACGTGCCCAGCGCAGCCTGGCTCAAGAATCAGCCGCTCGAGATTGCGTGCATGAACACCGTCACCAGTAGAATCGATCACACTCGACTTCCCCACACAAATCATAGCGTGAGAGATGTCCGCGCCGATGGCCTTACGGATCGTTTTGCTCATGGGTTCGGGCGTGGTTGTCAGTACAATATCGCCGAGCTGAATGAGGTCGGAGACGAACACCCGAGGCCTCAGATTCAATTCATTCATCTATGCCCCTGCCATATGATATTGAATCGGTTCTCGGATAGTCTTTCTCAGACGAGTATCCCACGCTCTCGAGTCGCAGCACTGGGCATCAGGAATCACAACCTCAAAAATAGATTGTGAACCTGATTAGAAATTGCGGTCGCTTCCCCGACGTAGGGAGGCGACCGCACTGGCCACGCAGGTTAGGCAGATTAGGCAGGCTCAATATAAGTTGTTCTAAGTAGCCAGAACTGTATCAGCGAATACGCGCTGCCATCAATCTGACATTAGCGGTTGGGAGTTAGCGACGTTCGTTTGTCAACTAGCAATCTACTCACTTGAGCTCATTCCCTTGGCTATCGGGATAGCGTTAAAAAGATTGTGCTGGGGTGTCGAAAGCTAGACGAAAATCACCCCCATCGTCAGCGTTTGGCTAAACCTCTCAAAGGAGTTCTCTCGATGCAGCGTCTTCACCTGCCAAAGATAGAACGAGCGCAACGTGCCCTCAGGCAAATCAGGCCCTTCCCGGTAGCCCGTGCCTCGCGACGTCAGTGCAGTACCGCAGTTACCACCGAACTCCATCGGACGCGCAGCTCCCCAGCCCGCGTTCCAATAACAAAGGTCCGCTACGACTTGCTCGTCCACCTTGATCTCCAACTGCCCGTCACGAGGAGTGAGTTCGGCTTGGTTAAAGCCTGGGAGCGCTGGAAGGAATAGACGACCGGGGTATAGGTCGTGCTGAAGATAGCCTATACGGTCAAGATCGAGCGGCACTGCAAGCGGCCAGGCCTTGCATCGTCCCTCCATCAGTCCACCAAGATGGGGAAGCGCCAGGAGGGTAGTCGTACTCAGTGGCTCTGGAGCTGCACTGCGAAGCGTCCCCCCGTGGAGCCAGAAATTATCTAAATGTGCAGCCAAGTCCGCATCGGCGATGCTGCTGCCCGGTGCTTGCAACCATCGAACGATCGAAACCTCCACACACCGCTCCATCGACATCACGACTGGCGAACTGAGCGCGATCAACTCGTTACCCTGATGCGCTGTTTGTGCACGGTCAATCAGGGCTCGCAAGGATGTTTCGATTGCCTTGGTATCGCCGTCAAAGTCAGTTATCGCAGGAAACCAAACCGGGCGCTGAGGTCTGAGCATGGCCAGGGTCGGATGGACGGGCAATGCCAGAAGTGCCCTTTCTTCCGCGCGATTCATTGGCATTGCCCAGAACTCCACAGCAACCGCCAGCGTGCGAAGGTATGCGGAGATGGCGCGAAGGGCAGCGCGCGAGGATATCTGCCCGACAAATCCATCGCCCAGGGGGCGCGAGAAGTGCCAGGGGTCTCCTGGTAGTGGGGCGTCTGGGTAGGCGGAAAAATTAGCCGTCCATTCAAAGGCCATCTGGCGTACAAAAGGTAGCCTAGTGTGGCTCTCGAGCTCGCCCATGGAGGTCCGAAAAATCCGGGAGAGATCTGAGCCTTGCACGCCGTCAAAGTCCTGAGGGGGCTCGAACTCATTGGGCACCTCCTCTAGTTCTTCGTCTCCTTCGGCCAACATACTAAAGCTATCTAAAAACAGGTCCGAAAGGATGGATGACCTCGGGATGCTCTCCGCCAACTTGGGAGTGGGTGAATGGCCGTAGGTGTTTGCCGCCATCCAGAATATGCACAGAACCTCAACTACTTCAGCCTCTAGCTTGCGTGTACTCAGCAGTTGGAGTAGCGCGGACTCGGTTTCGTACATCGAACTTGGCTCATTTAGTCGCGATGCCAGCTCCTGCATGGTCCACCACCTTACAGATGTCGATGGCCAACCAAGCCGGGCAATGAGTATACGAAGCTCGTCCATCAACCTTCCGATCCCATAGAGAAATTCAACTCCGTCGACCAGCGCGGCCGCTTCAGTGGTAGGGTGCGGGTATCTTCAATGACGCAGTTGACCATAGTCTCGGCGAACCTCACGGCCTCCGGGATACGCTTTTGGCGCACATAGAAGTAGACCATCAATTCCGTGGGCGCAAGACGTGGCAGTTCGGGGTTGCCAAACATGCCGTAAGTTGTGGCAGCCACGAATTCATCGCAGCGTTGGGGATAGTGCTTGGCTACCAAATCAAGTCTGCTGCAAGTCTTCTCCTCTCTCTCCATAAATCCGACCCAGGCACCGTTATGGATGTGCGCTTGGACGAGGTATTTCCATGCTGCCTTTGTACCACTCAGCTTGCGTCTCGTTTGAAATGCCAAGTCAGACAGCTCCAATACACCCTGGTGCCTGCCATCTCCCGAGAGAAGCAAGTTGTCGAGTGCCGCAAGAAGCCGCTTTCCTTGTCCAGCCTTTTCCCAGTGTTGATACCAAGCGCGAGAAAGCGTCAATTTCTCGTTGTAGCTGGTTGATAGGCTGTCGAGCAAGTCGCCGAATTGTTCCGGTGAATAGGTAGTTATATCTCCCGTGTACGGTTTGCTCTCGCTATCGCTGCCAGGATGTTCCTTTCTCTGCAGCAGCCCGATGTCCCAGCCTACGTGCTCCCGAAGTACGCGAAGTCGCTCCACGGCACTTGTGCTGCCTTCTCGTGCAATTCGATTCAGCGCGTCATGGATCTCCGGATGCAGTCCGGTTCGCATCAACGCATCAAGAGGCCAACCATCCCTGACGCCCTGCTCCACATATTCCCGAAGACTGTCTTCCGCCTGTGACCAGTCGCCTGCGTGCGTATGCTCCTCGTACTTGGTCACCAAAGATGACGGGTTCAGCTTTGCAAGCAGCCTGTCGGCGGCCGCCAGAACATGTCTAGTGCCCTTTCCATCGGTGTAATCCAGGACGTGGTGGACCTGCGGTGCGATAAGGCTGAGCAACCGACGAGCGTCATCCGGCGCGACATCGACTAAGTAGCCGATAGCGTCGACCGTGTTGTTAAGCGTAGGGTCCTTGCGATGCGCATATCCGGTTGTCAGCTCCCACGTCTGCTTGCACAACTCGCGAGCACTGGTGCTCAACCCATGGGCTAAGGCAATGGCACAGAGCTCGAGTGGCGTCTGTAGATGTACGCTGGTTTCCTGGCGGATCTCAGCATCAAGCAGGGCACGCTGGGAATGGACAAACGCCGTCGCCGCATCGTTGCTCATCTTCGTCAATAATCCGGCCGCGTACTGGTTGCGGAAAGACGTGCCGTCAAACCAAGCCTGCCGCCCCGATGCTGCCATAGTTTCTTCGGTCAGGACCACGGCGTCGAAGTGGTCCAGCAGAATGCTGCCCAGACGGATATCGCAGGCAATACGATGCAGCGCGCTACGGAAATCCTCGGTCGCGGAATTCACGTCATGGCTTTGTCTGAAACGCTTGATCTCCACCGTTTTGAGTAACTCGAACAGCTTATGAAAGTCTACGAATTCACCCTTCCACCAATGCTGCGCTACCTGCGCCGCAGCGATAGAGAGCGCATTGAGGAAGACGGTGATGTTCTTTCTCTCTTCGTAGACGGGGGCACGCACGAACTCAAAAGCGGTCTGACCTTCCGCAGCCATGCACAGGCTCAGTTGAACGGCGCTGAAAAACCAGTGGTGTGCGAGTGTCGCAAGGTCTTCTTTGCGCTCGTAGTAGTTACCTTTCAGCCACTCAACGGGGATAGGCCCATTCAACGGCTTGGATGTCCGCGTGCAAGCGGCCTCTACGGCAGCGACGAAGGGGGTTCGACCAAGCTCGTGGAAGTCATCGCGCTCAGCGATGCTCACTCCGGCGGCTGCCGCCGCGCGTACGCACGCGTCGCTGATGATGTTCTTGCTTTCACCAGGAGCAAGTGAAGCAGCGACCTCCATCAGGTCATCCAAATTACCTTCCTCAACCAGCAACTGGACTCGTGACAGCCAAACGAACGAACCGTTTTCGGAAACTAGCCGGGCCAATGCTGTCGGAGTTGCGCCAATGGCACCAAGGCGCGCGAATGCGTCGATGAGGAACTGGAACTCATCTGAGCCGGCGCTCGACGAGTACCTGCTGGAGAAGCGGTTCATGCCTTTGAACCGACGAAACGCCTCTTCACCGCACGCTTTGGCCAGGATCTCGTCGCCCCGAGCATGCAAGGCCAAACCAAGCGCGGTAAGCCGCAAGATGTCAGCCTCATGTCTAGAGGCCACAGCCTCTCGCAGTACGCCCTCCTCTTCGGTCAGAGTCAATGTGTACGAGATCAGTCTAGCGACGTCTTCGTTCTGCATCTGGTACTGACTGCCACCAACCATCCGAGCCTTGAGGTGGTCTATTCGATAGGCTTCACTGAATTCGTTGGTGTCCAGCGCTGCAACCAGAGCATCGGACAGCAACGTATTGAAGAGCGAGTCTGGATAACCCTCCTCCAGGCGGAGCATGATCCAATCGCGGGTGAGGCCGGCGATGAGATTCTTGGGATTACCCAGCTTTGCCTGTACCGTCCAGAGCCAGTTCACGCGTAGCGAGGTGGGCGCAGTACTCTCCAGCCAACTTGCCACGGCAGGCAACAGTTCGTTGACACGTTCGGCGTAGCCTGCAGTTGCACGCACGAAGACGGCCAAACTCTCGTGGAAAACCTTCAGGCCAGCCGCCGAAGAGTGAAGCAGATGCTCTACTTTTGCGACGTCTGGCCCGGCCGTGCCGACTTTATCGGCGATCTCTCCGAACGCAGTCCTTGGCCAGAAGAAGGAGAAGGCACATACGAGCCGCAGCGTGTCCTTAAGACTTGGAAGCAGGCTTTCCCAAAGCGACGCATAGTAGAACTTTGCATCCTTGCTCAAGTCTCCCTTCAGTTGCTCAACATCCCACTTCGACAAGCTGGCACCGGTATATTCAAGCTCCGCGGCAGCATAGATGACGTGCAAAGGATGGCCGTTGGTCTTCGTGCGTAGCGCGGTTGCGGCGTCCTGCAGTTGCTTTTCTGCCTCATCCTCGCCCTCGAAACCAGTCTTAAACCTACCTTCCTGAAACGCCTTGCGCAAATAGGACAGGACTGCATTCTCAGACATGGCCGGCAGCGTCCGCCACTCAGCCTTGGGCGCAAAAGCAAGCAGGTCGGTCGGCAACTGAGCGTCGTTCACAGGTTGGGTGCCAACGAGCAGCACCATGTTGTCCGGACATGGAATCACCTGAGAAAACACATCATCCAACGGCCGCTTGTCCTCAGCGTTAATGCGCCAGACGTGGTCCAATCCGTCCAGGACAAAAACGAATGGTTTGGCCAGTTTCTTGTAGTGGGAAGCACACGCTTCGAGGACAGAGCGTAAGTCACCAGCTGGCGCCTGAACATCAGGATGAAACTGTTTAACCTGCGTTTCGATGGACTGCGCAACAACGTAGCTGTTCACCCGGTCGCTCCCCCGCTCCGTCGTTGAGAGGAAGTAGTGGTGTCGGACCGTGGGAATGTCCCGCTCGGCGAGAGTGTCGCAGAGCGCGCTCAGGTACGTGCTCTTACCACGGCCTGGCGGGCCTGTGAGCACGATCGCGCTCCCTGTAGCCCCGACGGCGTCACGGACGAACTCCTGATGAAATGTTTCGTCGGGCACCTCGTAACCCGGGGGGACAACAAAGTCCTCAGGCAAAGGTGCCGGCGGCGTCGGCCGCAGGATGGTGCGGACCTGCTCCAGCGTGATCCAGCCATCCGGGGGCGGGAAGTTCTTCCGCGTTGCCCAGTTCAAAGCAACGTTCTTGAGGGTAGCAATACCCTCAAGAGTGCCATGCTTACGAAGTCGTGCATCGACCTCTTGCTCCAGCGTGTCGAAACCCTTATCGCTGTGACAAATCTGCAGCTGGCTGAAGAACGTCTCGCAGTCTTGCTCCCCCCCAAGTTCTGCGATGACCTCAGAACGCCTGGGCTCGGGGATCTTGGAGAAGGAGATCTTGCCGCCGTCCAGGCAAGCTTCGATATCGGCGTCCGGCCGGCGATTAGTCGTCAACGAGAGCAAGCCAGTTCGCGCCGGTTCTAGCGCCTTGAAGGCATCGAACCACTTGCGCAGCATCGACCTCGATCGCGCCGTCTTGCCGGTTTTCTCAAGCATCCAATTCCAGCAGAGCAAATGCACGTTTGGATCTGGCGTGAACTTGACCTGCTGGAGGTCAAACAGGCCATCTGAGCGCTCAACTACGATGTCATCCAGCCCCGTCGGCGCTACGGCTTCGTCGTCGCACTCAAACCTCACCTGGGTGTAGCGGGCCGGAGCGTCAAGCCAATCGCAGAGGGCTCGGAGGCCTTGCCGGTTCTGGTAGATGTAACCTGCGGCGGTGATCGCGGTGTTCTTGATGTCTTCAGACATGGGTGAACTCACCTTCAGAGGCAGCCACGATGACGTCAGCCTGTACCGAGAATTCGGTAATTCGACTGAAGACAACAATACGCCGGTTGGCCGTTACCATCGGGACGCGCGAGATCAATATGTCCTGCACGAGCCCGACGCCCAACTTCATCCTCAGAAGGTGCTCCCGATTGCGCTCTTTCATCAAAGCTTTCTCATATCCTCACACGAGACCGCGATTGTAGCGGGCAAAAGCGACCGCAGGGGCGAGGATCGTTGCGGCCAAGACCGAAGTCATTCAAGCCCCAGCGCAGTAGAAGCGACTGCTGGAGCGCCTACGGCCTGTTGTGTGAGCCAGGCATCTAATGCATCGATTCGGGTAAATGCAGTCGGAACTTCGTATGGCGGATGCACCATCCAGTAATGGATAACTCGACTGACGTAGATCTCTAGATCGCGAGGTTGATCACCTTGGGGTGACGGCCAGCCCAGCAGCTCCAAAAGCCGCGACCTGTGCTGAAGAAGGAATTGTCTACGACGCAGAATCCGGCTGAATTGGCCATTTCTGTCGTCCTCACTCTTCCCGAAGATTTTATCTCTGAGTCGCCGGGTGTCCTTCATCGAGTACGCTGGCTGGTTGTATTTGCATTCGGCAACCAGCAGCGTATTCGTCAACGGCCAATACGCGAACACGTCAAAATCTCCCACGTCGTCAAATCGTTCGCTGCGGAATTTGCGATAAAAATCCAGATTACGCATCACGTAGGGTGTATGCCGGAGAAGCACTTCTCCTGCCCGCGCCTCCAACTTTTTCTCGATCCCTTCCTTGATTTCTCTGATAAAAGGTTCAACGTTGGGCCACGAAAAATCGGCGGGAAGATATCCATCCCGTACGGAAGCACTCCAGATATTAAGGGCTCGGCTGGCGGTTTCTGCCCCCCAGCGCAGAGCATCGCCTTCAGCGATTAATGGGCGGATTGCGTATCGGTGAATCCGTTTGTTGTGTTCCCAGTAAGGAACCTCTGACTCGTCCACGTCTCGTCCTGCAAGGCGACGGATATGGGGGCCTGATAGCGTCAGGAACTCCAAAATTACGGCGCTCTCGGAGCGCTCCAGCCCTTCAATATTATCCATCAGGAGCTGCGATAGTCTACCCGCCGTCGCAACGTATGAAAGCGCGGGCGTGTCAGTCAGCCCCAATTGCACGGGTTGGGAAAGAACTACTAACGCACTGAGCAAGTGCCGTAATTCAAATCCCAGATCTTGTTTGAAGGCTTGGCGCATCCTCTCGTCAGCCATCAGCTCTTCTAAAGGACCTTCCACCTCGTCCTGATCATTCAGGTTGATACCCAGTCGAGACCTAGCGTACTCCAGAGCGTATTTCTCTCCCCTTTCTGCGGAATCGGCTGAATAAAAAATCTGGGGGACGTGGAAGTCATCGATCTCAATACCCCCTACGTCTACACCGGTATGTAATACGTCGCCGGCGTCCGCCAATACTTTGTACCAATCGACCAATCCCACTAGCTCACGCAACACTTCGCTAGTGGTCTGTTGCGCACCAACGCCCGTCGAACTCAGAACCTTTTCCAGAAGATATCTATAATGACGAGCAGCTGTTCCAAGGTCTTTACGTGCTTTTTCCACAGCCTCAAAACGATCGTATTCAACGTCATGCGCAAGGCTTTGCTGGGCTCTCAGAACAGCAAATCTCTCCGCTGAGATAAGTGCGTCATGTTGCTCAATGCACTGGCGAATAAGCAGATGCCGATCAAGAGAACCAAGTCGCTGTTCAATATGGTTCCGGAGAAAATCCCGCCCAACATCAATTTTCGTCTTCGCGTCTTTAAGCTCGTAGCGTCCCGGATTTAAACCTGAGCGCTGCATGGCGACAGCCAAATGCTTCCGAGCCTGCTTATAATCCATCGGGGATGGGACGACGGGATCTACGAAATCCGGGACGTCTACGAGGCGCTGGGCTTGTTGTAGATGAAACCGAGCCGCAGCCGTGGCCCTAGATTGTAATGCTCCCACCAAGTCGTTTGAAAATGTTAACCCGTACTCCTCGTGGCAGCGCTGTAGTGCCTCAATTAGGCACCTAACCTCAAAAGACGCATCCTTGGAGTCATTCAAACCGGCCAGCACAGCTCGAGTGCTTATTGTGAGAAGAATAACGTGTGGCTGAGCTTCCGATCGCGACGTTTTGACGATTACTTCAGGGAACGTCGCCAGCGATTCAGGAGCCTGCTCAGGCTCGATAACATCACGAGCATCTACACCACAGGTAAGAATCAGATGCGGTAGCTGTAGCAGCGGCATTGTTGACATCAGATCGCGTTGTCGGAAGAACTGATCTGTTAGCAAACGTGCAAACATTTCCAGCATCCGCCCATCTATTTCCTGCAAATGAGGGACGATAGGAACGAGGGTCTGGACGGTGCAAGCGTCCACTTGCGTTGAAAATCCTAACAGTGGCAGTCTGCGTGACTCCATTCTCGTGACACCCGAAGTCGCGGATGACAGTCTCCAGCCAGTGGAATCCGTCGGAAACCTACTAGGAGCAAGGGCCCAGAATGAAGACAGTTCTTTAAAGCGGCGCGAGGTCCCCCAACTAGTGTCCAGCATCAGCATCGACGGTTCCATGGCACCGTCCACCAGAACTCCGTGGCTGTCTTTGTACGAGGCAAATTGATCAGCAAGTCCGCTGGAAAACGGACTGAACATAGCTCGTTGGCCATCCATGAACTTCCAAAATGATTCAATATCATCCGGCTGATCCAAATCGTCGAAGATCGTGATGAAGTCTGCCAATGGCATGAGCCTCGCGGGCCGCACGACTGGATCAAGCATTCCCAGCGCCGTGCCCGATTGAGTGAGCACAATCAGAACGCGAACTTCATCAGCTTTGAGATAGCGGCTTCTGTCACTGCCCAAATAAAATCTGCGTCCGTCTGCCAATTGGAAGTGTGCACGCTCACCACGCTTCAAAGCATCGTATACATCCTGCGACGCGTTTGAAGCTTGCGGATACGACTGATGATCGCAAGCGCAGACGAGGTATACACCTGATTTGCTAGGGATGAGGCAGCTGATGGGTAGTTGATGTATTGCGGTCTCACCGACGAACAGAGTGATTGGACCAATACGACTATGCCTGAAGCGCTCTGCAATAAAGCGACCAAACCTCCTGTGTACCTCCGCACCGACTCCCTGAGCATGCAGTGCTGCCCAATAGTCGATGACAACCCCCGGCATATTCCGTACAGAAATAGGCACCCAACTGTCCCCGTCAGTCACTGCAAGGTATGGGAGTACCTCCCCGGCCATCACGGCATTGCCGAATCCATCGTGGGTTAGAGGATCCTTCAGAGCGCCAAAGCTGGCTTCAAGGTCTTTGCTAGCGTGAGTACGTCGATTAGCCAGGTCTTGGCCCAGTTGAATAATTGTCGACCGACACGTTAACCAGAACTTTTCAGGCGGAACCTCTACGTCTCCGATGCCGGGCTGCGGCATCGACGCTTTAGCCAATTCAGGCATCGATTTGATAATACAAGTTTGCGCCGCGACGGCGAGATTCATGTCGACTTGGGCTGTTTCGACATCCGCATAAGAGATCCGGAATGCCTCCACAAAATCAGGTATGCGCTCAATACAGCTACCGTAAAAAATCGGAACGAAATCGGAATCCAGACGCACCCTGGTCTGGCCCCAATCCGCTTCGGAAGCAAAATCTTCAAGCATCGGAAAGTCAGGCCAAACCGCATAAAGCGCATTGACGAAGCCTACAAATTCCTCGTACGTTGCAATAGCCAACGCGTCTGAACTCGCCTCCTCCGTTCTCAACAGAACGGACCAGGCGAACATATGCTTGATCGGGCTGGCCACATTGGCTGGCCACAAATCGGAAATGCTCAGCGCCAAAGCTGCGTCAATGCGTTTGTACCGGCGGAGGACACTACCTGTTTGCTCGATGCGTCGTTGAAATTTGCTTTCTAGCTGAGAATCGGGCGCACCCCACCTGGACAAAAAATCAAGACTGGGAGGCCAAGTTTCCGGATCCATACCCAGTTTCTCCGCCTTGCGCTCACGTTTCTCTCGCGACTTCTTCCCCATCTAACTCTCCCTGTTTTGTATTTTTTGATACGTTGCGGCAGCTAGTTTTGGTGGTGACTGATTCTCCAGCGCAGCCCAAAACGCGTCGGAAGGCAAATGCGTTGCCCCTCGGTACTGTTCGCGAGCGCATAGGTTTGAAGCTGGTTGCTACTCCAATACCATGTACCTGACAAGAACCGAGCGTGCTGGCGTCGGAGACCAAAGCCGGCACGCCATTTATGCCCTACGGACCATCGCAGTAAACTGATACGGACGATGCCATTCTTCGATCATGCGGCCAACAACAATGCAACGTGTTTTCCCTGTCGCCTCCATGAGGTCATTGGCAAATTGTCCAGCCGCTTCGCCGCGGCTGGCCGACAGCACTTTCGGGAAAACATAGAACGCGACCAAAGTATCGCTGTAGGAGGGAGGCAGGATGGCAAGCCCCCGGGGCTGTAGCGGGTCATAAGGGTTAGCTGAAACCCCAAGTTTGAGCATCATCAGTTCCTCGTCCAAACCGTCCGCGGCGTTGTAAGCGATGTCGAGTAGTGCAAGGCTAACCGTCGCCCAGCCTCGGCCAGCCCGGCGCTGGACCTCCAAGATCATACGTCGAAGTGTTTCGGGCAATTGAAGCGGCGGTTTAGGTACGCTTACCCCTGCGTCTTGGCTGTTGTAATAGTGATCGATCGGAGCAGACATCCCCGCAATGGCAAATATCGCGTCGGAGCGCTCTACCTCCGGCATGCCAAATGCGGTCTGAAGGTAGAACCCCAGATAATCCAATTCATCGCCGAGCAGACCAGTCGAACGTTGCACATGGCCGCGATTCGACAGGTAATGCAGGATAAATGCGGGCTCCTCAAGGATATCCACGACGCAGCCCAAGTCCGCAAGATTCAACGTCGGCGCGAGCTCTAAGTCACTGGGGACCCACCCCGCTACTTTCAACTCTGCTTCGCAACTGGCCAGGATCGAAAAGTCATCGAGCGTCACCGAAAGCCGGATGACCCTGTCTATGGATTTTCCATCAATCCCCAACTGATCGAGGATTTTCTGGCTTAAAACGTCGCCAGTGCCCGCTTCGAGGATGAATTGCGCCAACCGATCCGACTGCACGGCTGGGCCGACGAGCAGTTCCTGAACATGGCGCTTCACCCGATCCGGGGCGCCGCGTAGCCCCTGTGCTGTCAGTGAGGCTGACTTTGCTTCAACAATCAATACTGTGCGGTCAATTATCAATAGCAAATCAGTTTCGTAACGATCCTCCCCCACTGACCACATGATCCCGGCGTTGAGACGGGCCATAGGAAATGCCTTTCGCAGCAAGCTCGAAACTTTCCCTTCAAGATAACCAGCACGCGTTCGAGCAAGTTTTTCCAAGGCGGACGGTTTCAAGTCACTCAGCAATGAACGCATGACGCTATGGACGTGGCTGAACACCAGTTGGGGCATCGGAAAAAAGTACGCCGAGCCGTCCTTAATACAGGGCGCGCCCCACACCGGATTGCCCATGAAAAATTTAGGTATGTCGTCGGAGCTCAAGCTACCTGGTGTCAGGGACAAACGCTCGAGCACTCGCACCACAACATCAAGGTCACTTGAAACCGCATGCGCTATACGGTCGGGATCAACGGTGGCAAGCCTTGGAAGCTGCAGGTCGGCATGAGCCATCAGCATGCAGGCCAGTTGCTCGAGCCCCACCGCTGCCGGAAGTCGGCGCAGAAACTCCTCGGGATCGCCTTGAACAAAGGCACATTCTCGAAAATAGGTGTGGACCATCTCAATGCGGGTTTGGCAACGAGTAACGCGTCCGAGGATCATGAAGCGTTCTGACGCCTGTTGCTCAGTACGAACGAGCATAGCTTGAGCGAGATCGATCACCTCCGTCGCACCGAAACCGTAGGCCGCATTAAGTTCGCTGTCCAACGCGCCGTAGAGTTCTCGCGAAATCTCTACCACAGAGCCAAGGTAGCCCCAATTTCGCACGAACTGGGTATGTCCCCTCAAGCGCTCCTGAAGCAACAGCACGGCACGCTGCTCAGCATCAGCTTCCTTAGCGAGCGCTAGAAAACGCGAGCGGTAAAAAGCGTCCGCGAGCTCTCTCAGCTTATCAATCATTTGCTGAATTTCGTCAGCCTTAGCGGGGAGTCGCCCCCATTGATCACGCGATACAGTTAGTATGAGCGCCTGCAATAGCTCGACATGATGCTGCTCGATCCCTGACATGATCCGTACAGGAGAGACCCCCTCGGCAGTAACCGTAGATTGCAGTCCGTAACCTGCCAAAACCGCAAGCATATGAAGCGGGTAACGGCATTGCAGCAACCCGCGGATCTCTTCGCACAGCTCCGGCATTCTCCTTAAACTTTCCGCGCCTTCGGCAACCAGCTTCGCCTTTAGGTGACCACGGTCCATGTGGCTATAAGGGTGAATGGTCCATCCCCCCCCGTCTAACGCCGAGTCTGCTTCATCATTCATCACTTACCGGTTCCATCGACTGATTGTCGTTCACTGGCGAGCAACCAAGCCGATATTTGTTTTTACACATCGTTGAACTCCCCTTCTTCCAACACAGCGCGGTCAAGGTAGTGCTCTTCGAGCTCGTTAGCAGCGTCTTCGTCTAGCACATTAAAAATCTGAGCGAGGCCTTCTGCCGCCTCTTCTACTTCTGCTTCATGTTCGCCAAGGACTACTGGGGCATCATCTACCCCCGCTGCGGGCTGGGGAGCCACCACGATGGCACGGAGGTTTGCAGCCCTAGCTACCGGAGTCGGAATTTTAAGACAGATGATTTCGTCCATCGCCTTGACGAGATCCTCGAGAGCTGTCAACCAAACCTTAACCCTGGCGTGGTCGATATCTTGAATGCGGTTGTGTTTGTTGTAGTCCCCTGCATGCGCAATCTCATGACGGCGGTCGATTAGGTCTTCTACTCGGCTTAGCACATGTGCCTTGGCGGTCTTCTGGGCCGCGTTTTTGGTCAGGTTTTTCAGTCCATACACCTTGAATACGGAATCGATGACATGGAATTTTTGGGTCGTGTACGTGGCGTAATAAGTACGGACGAGATTACGAATACGGCTGTATGGACGCTTGTTGGTAAGAAGGCTCAAAGCTTCCTTGGTGTCCAAACCTGCCGCAAAGAGAAGGTCAATGAGAAGTTCACCAGGCCTGTGCTTTTTCAGATAGGTCGCGAGCTTTTCGACGAAAACGTCTGTTACATAAGCGTCCAGAGCCGCTACAGCGAGAACCACAGCTCCCCGAACAATGTCTTTCGGAGCTTCGTTACCATTGAGCGCGTGCAGAGTGGTGTAGGCAGAAACCAATGTGTCGCAGCGACGAGCAGTTTTGTGAAACTTGGCATACGCATTTGATGGCATTTTGTTCCCTCCGAAGGCCTTGATCAAGGCAGTCTGCCACTATTGAGAACGTTGTGTAAAAGGTCAAAAATTTACCGCATTCATGCCCGCACAACGGTCGCAAGGGCTGGAGGACGCCAAGGAATTTCTGAGGCCGAGCCCACGTGAGCTATATCAGCCAAAAGCCGTCTGTTGTGCTCGTAGCCAATGAAATACGTTCAGATCACCGGATGTTTTCAACCGCTGTCAGAGGACTGGTAGCGGCGTCTGCTGATCACCCGGACGGTATAAGGATTGGCTCCCGAGTCTTGGTACAGACTGCCGGTGATAAACGCCGAGACCCTGCCAAACCCAGCTTTCAGAGCTTAAAGGCGTTGACGACTGCTGCGTATCAAGTGAGAGAGATAGGGGGGAATTTTTTCCATCATCAGTGCTGTAAATTCCTCAGCTCTTTCTGGAGGTATGTCCTCACCCTCTGCTATGCCCAGCGCCTTGGCCGCATATGCAAAGTCTGCCCTGACGGCACCTTCAAGCGTTCGCTGTTCACTTCTCTCGATCAAAATTGATAAAGCCAAATCAGCAGCAGCTCTTTGGACAGCGGGGTCGAAACCATAGCCGCTTATGACCTTGATAAACTCCTCATCGGCAACGTTACTGTTAACCTCAACGTCGATTTCCTCGCCGGTTATAGGATTAAGCGCATAGGTCTCATCTATGACCGGGCCTACGTAGTTATCATTGATGAGAACTAGAACCCGGAACATTCCGAAGTACTCAATATGCGACTCAACATAATCCTTAGAAATTCACAACGGCGTCTCTTTGCCCTTATACGAATCAAGTCTCCTCATGCTCATTTTGGGCGCAACCTCCTTCGAATGAGACTTGAGTCGCCCTGCTCGCTTCAATGGTCCCGAACAATCGTCCGAGGAGACCATCTGGTTCAGGCGCTCATGCGCATATTTCAGGTCAAGAGTGCTTGCAACGGAACCGCCATACACCACGTCAAATTTGATCAATCTAACTCTCTCCTGGTTTTATTTTGTGGAGCTTTCTTTGTCAGTGTCTGGATGATCCGTGGTTTGCCGTAGCTGAGTGAGCTCCGCAGCATAATGCTCTGACAATCTCCTGGCTTCGACCAATTGCGCGCATGCCTGTACCAGGTCCTCCTCTAGTCGCTTAGATTCGGCGCGCGACGTACCGAGTTGCTCTTGAAACGCTTCCTTCGCTCCGTCTGCCTTGGCAACCGCTGTCTTCATTGCAGTAATCTCACCGGCCAATCGAAGCACCGAGTCTTCCTGCGTCGCGACCGTTTTGCTCTGTTGGCGAGCCTCACTCAGCAAGCGCTCGTTATCTCTGTTTAGTCGAGTCAGTTCATCCTGTTTAAGCATTAAAGTCTGCTGGAGCTGTCGTAGCTCAACCTGAACTTGTTGCACCTGCCCTTCGTGGCGCTGTTGTTCCTGCTCCCGCTGTTCCTTGACCGCGTTGCGGTAATGTTCCAGCGCATCGCGTGAATGCAGGTGCTTTTCTTCCAGGGAGCGGATCTGCTCATCCTTCTCCAGCACGCGCAGTTCGAGATCACTGCGATTTTGGCTAAGGCGCGCATTGCGGGTGATTTCAGTTTGAAGGCCGGTCTGGCAGATCAGCAACTCTTCCGTTTGAGCCTCCAATGCCGCCTTCTGGCTATCAAACTGGCGCTGCAAGAAGGTGAAATCTGCATTGAGAGCTTCGTACTTTTTTTCCAAGGCAACGCGCTGTTCATCAAAAACGCCTTGGGCGTGTGCAATAGCTTCACCCCCCTCCTCCGTCATTCGCGCCAACAAGCCGGCCACAAGCTCAGTCAGCTCGTCACTTAATCGCTCCCTGGATGCCCGAGGCCGCGGATCAAGATCTTCAATCTCCTTCAAATAACGATGAATGGTCGTCTTCGAGCCGGTATTACCCAGTTCAATGCGCACGGCGTCGATGCTCGGATTCTCTCCCCGAGCCAGCAGCGATTCCCGCGCTTTTTGGACAATCGCCTTGTTAATTCCGCCGCGTGCCATTTTCCTCTCCTACGATTTCGTACTGTTTTACATACCACGTATATACATAGCACTTTAATGCCAAAAAAAGAGCAGTATGAAAGCTTTTCTTTGATAAAATAATGGAGCGTTATCGCATCATAGAGTCGTTTTTCTCCTGTTCCAGCGTCGGAAAAGGTACGTTTGGCGTAGAAGGGTCGAGATGAACAAGGCGGATCGTTACCTGCAGGCCGGCACCCGGGAGAACACTCGGCGTAGCTACCGTGCGGCGGTGGAGCACTTCGAAGTGACCTGGGGCGGCTTTCTCCCCACGACTGGCGATGGCATCGTGCGTTACCTCGCCGAGTACGCCGACCAGCACACCATCAGCACGCTGAAGCAGCGCCTGGCCGCTCTGGCTCAGTGGCACATCACCCAGGGATTCCCCGATCCCACCAAAACGCCGACAGTTAAGCAAATGATCAAGGGCATTCGGACTTTGCATCCTGCCCAAGAGAAACAGGCCGCCCCCCTCCTTCTACATCATCTGGAACAAGCGGTGGGGTGGCTTGAGCGAGAGGCGGCTCTCGCGGCTGAGCGCGGCGAATTAGGAGGTGTGATCAGGCATAGGCGAGACATCGCTCTGGTGCTGATTGGGTTCTGGCGGGGGTTCCGGGGTGACGAACTGGCTCGTTTGCAGGTCGAGCACACCCAAGCGGAGTCAGGGATAGGCATCACTTTCTATCTGCCACACACAAAGGTCGATCGACAACACATGGGGACGACATTCCACACCCCTGCCTTAAAAAGCCTATGCCCAGTTCAAGCCTATATCAACTGGATCACCGCGGCCGGCATTGCGCGTGGGCCGGTGTTCAGGAAGTTGGACCGCTGGGGCAATCTCGCCGAGGCAGGCATCAATTCGAACAGCTTGATACCCCTACTTCGCCGCATCTTCGAGCAGACAGGAGTTTCAGCTGATCTTTATAGCAGTCACTCCATGCGGCGTGGGTTTGCCACCTGGGCGGCGGCGAATGGCTGGGACATTAAAGCGCTGATGACCTACGTCGGCTGGAAGGACATGAAGTCAGCCATGCGCTACATCGACACGGCAGATTCCTTTGGGGACTTGGCGGCAGGTCGGCCGCTCACTTCATCAGCTATTCCTCAAGCGCATGCGTTGACAGTGGCTGAAAATTCCTAAGGTCGGAGGACGTCACATGGGTAGGGGCACGGACCTAGGTGCGATCGATTTTCGTAGACCATTGTGCCCTAGGCAGATACCGCCATAGCACTTGCGACCCAGCTCTTTTGTCGCGATGCTCAAGCCAACTTCGGCATGGTGCAAGCGACACTCTATCGCTGCCCCTTATGTGGATTAATACATTTCATAGAGCCATATGCCCGTGCCCCAACCAAGGCTTCTCCTATATTGGTCAAAACATGCATAAAAAAACGATTGTTTGGGATGTGGCCAGAACACTGGCAAAGCTAGGCGCTATTCAGCCATGCAACAACGCTAACAAGTGAGTAGAGAATTCCAGAAGCGCTCATTCCACCTGCCTGCCAAATTAGGGCGTTTCAGACTTCGTTGCGCGCGCTCGCAGTGCGTCTTAAGCGTGCGACTACACTCTGTCTAGTGAGCACCTTAAAGGACAGCACATGGACATCACCATTCAGCGCAAGAAAGGAATGTTGGCAGCGCCAATGGTCAGGCGATCCCGCTGGCAGTTTTGTTTGATGGAGCGTTCGTCGGACGCCTGGAAACGGGTGAAACATTATCTTTGAATCTTCCGGACGATTTCGGGACGTTGCAAGTCGGTATGCTTGACCCCAGAAACTCGCCTTACATTGGAAGCGCGTCTGGTGAGGTCATATCGACCCGCAATGCACAGAGGGTTACCCCTGGACAAGCCGTTCAGTCTTTTTCGGTAAAGACTCGGAAATGTGTGTTCTTTGACATGCTGGTTTTGGCGGGCTCAGCGCCTTTCAACCGCCGGATACTGGCGCTTGAGACAGATCAACTTTAGGAAGCTTCTGACAGTCTTCAATCGGCCAAAAGCAGTCAGTCGGATGTTTCTACGAAGCTAGGCGCTATTGAGCCACGTAACACACAACACGCTAACGAGTGAGTAGAGAGGACCAGCAACAGCGAGCGCACGCCCCGCCGTTGCAGAAGTGCGACAGGACTTATTTTTGCTGCACCACATTCCGGTCTAGGAAACGGTGGATTTCGCCACTGATCTCGTTCAAGTGTGTTTCCAGTGCGAAGTGCCCGGTGTCGTAGAGATGTACCTCAGCTTTGGGAATATCACGCTTGAACGCGTTCGCTCCTGCCGGGAGAAAAAACGGATCGTTCTTTCCCCAGACGGCCAACATCGGCGGCTGATATTTGCGGAAATACGCCTGGAACTCGGGGTAGCGCTTCACGTTGGTAGCATAGTCTGCGAACAGGTCTAGCTGGATTTCATCGTTACCTGGTCGCGAAACGAACGCGTAATCCAAGGTGTATGTTTCAGGTGCGATACTGTCAGGGTCCGCTACGCCATGCGTGTATTGCCACTTGATTGATTCTGGTTTGAGCAGCTCGCGCAATGCGTTGCGGTTCTCGGCAGTGGGAGCGTTCCAGTAACGTTGAATCGGGTTCCAGCCCTCGCTGAGGCCTTCAACGTAAGCATTCCCGTTTTGGCTGATGATTGCGCTGATTCTATCGGGGTGTGCGACGGCCATCCGCCAGCCTACAGGCGCACCGTAGTCGAACACTTGAAGAGCGTAGCGATTCAGCGCAAGCGCTTCAGTAAATCCGTCCATGGTTTTGGCGATGTTGTCGAACGTGTATGAGTACTTCGCCCGATCAGGGCTGTCCGAGAATCCAAAACCTGGGAAGTCAGGGGCAATCACGTGGTAACGGTCCGCTAGCTTCGACATCAAGTCGCGATACATGAATGATGAGGTAGGGAATCCATGAAGCAACACGATGGTTGGCGCCGATGGGTCGCCCGCTTCCCGATAGAAGATGCGGACCCCTTTTACCTCTACAAAATGGTGTTGTACGTCGCTTGCCCTTTGGTGGCTAATGTCGGCTGCTTCCACTCCTGCGCTGGCGAGCGCTGCACTAAGGGCAGTGGCGGCTAACAAAGTCTTAATGCTCATGCAAACTCCTTGGACACTGAATGAAAAAGATAAGTGGGCTATCAGGCGGTGAGTTCATGGCTTGTCGAGCTTCAGGCGCACCAACTTGATATGGCTATATTGCCCGTTTCAATAACCCAACATAATCTGAGAACATTGGTAATCTCCCTACCAAATATTGGAATATTCCATGGACAGATTTGAGGCAATGAAGCTGCTCGTGGCGGCGATTGATGCTGGCAGCCTGACGGCAGCCGGGCGGCTAGCCGATATCCCTCTTCCCACCATCAGCAGGAAAATTTCTGACCTGGAGACGCTGATAGGTAGCCGTTTATTGATTCGGACCACGCGTAGGCTCTCGTTGACCGATGCAGGGGTGGCTTATGTGGCTGCTGCACGCCGAATATTGGAGCAGTTGGAGGTTGCCGAACGCGAAGCTGCCGGAGAATTCATTGCCCCCAAGGGCGAACTGGTCCTGACTGCGCCAATCATGTTCGGCCGGCTGCATGTGCTGCCGATCGTCAACGCGTTTTTAGGGGAGTTTTCCGAAATCAACATCCGGCTCTTGCTTTCTGATCGCAACGCTCACCTCGTTGACGACCACGTGGACATGGCAGTGCGCATTGGAACACTCGCTGATAGCGGCATGATCGCCACTCAGGTGGGGGCCATGAGAACTGTAATTTGCGCGAGTCCTAGGCTGCTGGAAGCGTATGGAAGACCTGAATGTCCCGCAGACCTGCAGAACTTGCCAACCGTGCGACTTGACGCCCCTATGCCTTTTCAATACTCAAAACATGGCGTGGCAGAATCAACGAGGCGGATGACCCCGCGCTTATCGGTGACGACCGCTGACGCAGCAGCGCAGGCCGCTATTGATGGCGTTGGAGTCGTTCAGTTATTGCACTACCAAGTCGCGGAGGCGATCAGCGAGGGACTGCTGGAGATTGTGCTGGATAACTATGAGCCTTCGTCGGCGCCTATCAACCTGATCCACATGTCACCGGGGCATATGCCCCTGAAAATGAGGCGATTTCTGGATTTTGCGATTCCTCGGTTTCGTCAACGCCTGGATCAGTAAGCTCAGCGATGGCGTGCGTAATCATTCCGATGTCATAAGACTCATATCGGGTATTTTGGCGCAGACACGCCGACGACATGGGCTAAAAGCTGGACGCTCCTAAGCTGGCTATTGTTATTTTGCCTTTGGTCGCCGGACAAGCCGTAGACCCAAAAGCCATTGCTGGAAGTTGGGCGCCCCTCTTCATGTTGATGGCTGCAATCGCGGGGATTTGTCATTTTTTTCACGAGGTGGTTAAGGACAAAATCAAGAGACTGGCCCCTCCATCACAATTACGATAACGACCAACGCCGACTGGCTCGGAAGGTCTAGGAATTATTCATGCCATTTATTTTTACCTGCGTTGTGTCCCTATTTTTTTGGACTGTTGTTTCAGCAATCACAGGAGCTGAGGAGCCTTGGGACCTGGCCAGTTACTGGACCATCATCTACCCCGCCGCGCTAGTGTTGTCCGTGATCCTTGGAGCCGTTCTAAAAAGCTCACAGTGGTCCGCAGGCGCCATCGTAATACTCTCTCAGGTCCCCGTGGTTTTGGCGACTTCTGGTACATCCCCGTTGCTAGCTGCCGGTATCATCGTTGCGGCCGTTCTCTCAATTCCGGCCATAACGCTGTCATGGCTCGCCGGCAAATTGCGCTCAGGTAAGAAAGGACGATGGACATCTACGAAGAAATGAAGGCACCATTCCAGGAGCACCCGCGACGAGTACTGAATACACAATACAGATTGAGCCAGATAAAAAAACGGCGGCAAGCTGGACAGTACGACGTAACCACCAACTCGCTCAAATACGACTTTGAGGTCATAACGACTAATGAGACCGCACATGGCCGAGAACTGTTGAGCGGCACCACCATGCCGCCCCATAAATGGGGCTCCAGAATGGTGTACACCTTCGTCCGGTCGTACGGTGAACCTGTGAGGTTGCATTGCGCGATTGCACTGATCCTGGCGCCTTGGCGAAAGGCGTCTGGCAAAGTCACCTTCTCGACCCCTGCCGTTCACGTTAAATAGAAAGCATCGCCCTTAAGTCATCAGTTTTGTTGAACTCGCTGCGCTACGTCGCAAAGCCACCGGCGCAAAAGTTGGGCTCCTTCACCCAGCACCACATCTTTGGCCTGCACTAAATAATAGCCCTTGCCAGTCTTTAGTACAGATTCAAAGACAAGTACGAGAAAGCCTAGTTGTACGTCTTCTTCAACCAACCAAGGGCTGGTAAGCACTAAACTTTGATCGCGGCGGGCCGCGTCGATTGCCAGCTCAGACTGGTCAAATTTGAGGCTGCTGGAGAAGCTATCGGGGGACATGCCAACCGATGACAACCATTGAGACCAGTTGGCATGAGACGTCATGCGCGACGGAGAGCGCTTTAAGTAATTGCTTTAGGGAAATAAGCTTAACAGCCTTCGGCAGGAAGCTACTCATTAGCCTGCATCAGTTCCAGAGTGATTTGATCTGGCCCGGTCACATATACAACTAGAGTTCCCTTGCGTGGGCCTGCGGGAATCGCTCGAGGCTTGCCTCTTGCTTTCCAGCCTGCTTGCTCAATGCGTTCGAGTACGGCGTATATGTCCTGCACTCTCAATGCCAAATGCGCTGAACCAATCGCTGATGCCGTAGGTGGAGTGATACCGTGGCGTTCACCCTGCGAATATTCCAGCAACTCTACTCGGCTGCCATCCGGGCCTTTGACTATCGCCGTTCGCACGCTCGGATCGGCGGTGCCGGTTACTTGCAAAATGAATGATCCGCCCATTTCCGACTGACGCTCAAGAGTGAACCCAAGTCCAATTGTCCAGAAGCGAATGGCTTCTTCCAATGAACTGACTGCGAAGCCAATATGATCGACGGCATGCACCATGTGGTTAGAATTCATCAAATGATCCTTTAAAGGTTCACGGGCCAAATAGGGAGGTGAGCTTGCGCATCCAGCTGTTACGGCCAAAACACAGAAAATAAATGTTTTAGGGGTACGCATAATCAGGCCAATCCAAGAGAAGCAACATTTGCGATTTTTAGACATTGAGTATTCCTCTGACCGGTCTTATTCTCCATTAGGCATTCAGGATATGGCTACCTCGGATATGACATTGGATAACGTAAACCAGCCATGAACCGCGCGCTTATGCCACTGTTGGCGATAGAGCAACGCGACCGGGCGATCCGCGAAACGGCGCCCCACACTCATACGAAAGGCCAACTAATCGCAAGCCTTGCCGGCCTGCTTTCCGTCAGCACTGACGGCGGCTCATGGGTAGTGCCGGCTACCCATGCCATTTGGATACCTCCCCGTGTCGCACACGCGATGATGTCACATGGCGCTTTTGCAGGAGCGATGGTCTATATCGCGGAGCAAGAGTGCGGGATCCTGCATCAAATGCCATGCACATTTAGGGTCAGCAGTTTGCTGCGCGAAGCGATAAGTCGCGCTGCGTCGTGGGGACAACCACCCCGCAACGAAATGGAGTCGCGGGTTGCAGCAGTCATCTTAGATGAAATTGCTACCTCACCCGCTGAACCCATCGGTCTGACGCACCCCAATGACCCGCGTTTGAGGCGTATCACCGATGCGATACTTGCTCAGCTTGATGACAATAGATCACTTGAGGATTGGGCTGCTTGGTCAGGTATGGCACCTAGAACACTTGCCCGGCGTCTGGTCGCTGAAACCGGTTTTAGTTTTTCTGAATGGCGACAGCGTGCGCGCACGTTGCGCGCTATTCAACTATTGGTCGAGGGGATGTCAGTGACGACAACGGCGATTGAGCTTGGCTACGAAAATATTAGTGCTTTCATTGCCATGTTCCGTCGGATAATGGGTGTTACGCCAGGACAATATGTGCGTGCACAGACACTGATTAGCAAAGAGGCAATTTCTAGATCAAGTTGATGGGTGTAAGAACCGCTGTACCATCCAACCCGATCCTGCACGCTACAGGCTAGACCTTCAACCATGTGCCGGAACAGATGAAGAAAGAAATGCCAGCCACTTCAGGAGTCGCCAGAGCATCAGTTTTCTTTTAACTGGTGGGGCACTCACGCTGCACTCAGCTGGCGCTTGTAACTTCAACCGTGCTAGTTGCGTATTCCCCCCAATACCACCACAAGCACTCTACGAGCTGTTCGTTAGTGCATTGGCTCAGGCATAACGTTAGTGTACGCGAAGTCCATGCTTCGCCTAATTGTGCGGCGCCAAGTGCTAAGGTGCTTTTGTAGAGAGCGCTGCGCGCACCACGCGATAGCCTTGCGTACGCCGCAATGATGTCCATTGGGAAAAGAGAACAGATTTATTTCTCTGTTCTAAACGTCCGCTTCTGGCCGATTTCTGCCTGTCGCGACCGGTTGAAACCGATATCGTCGCGACGATTCAGCCACAAAATTTTCAGCTTTTACGCAATGCGCCTCCTCTTTTGCTGTCTGTAACCCTGACTCCGCAAAAGGAAAGGCTTCATGTCGATACGCCCTCTGCTCTGCCTGCTTGCATTGCCGTTGTTCGCAGGCTGCCAGTTTTTGCCCCATACCAACTACTTTACCGCGCCCGAAAACGAGCCCAACCCTGCCTGGGTACGTATCGTCGACTACACGCAGCACGCCGAAATTTACCAATACGAAAACGGCAAACGTTCGGGCGGCGCCGTTCGCACCGGCCCCCTGCCGTTCACCCACACACAGGACGTGGGCATGCCAAAGGCAGGGCAAGACCTTACATGGGACTATTACGAAACGCAGATCCGACCCGGTATCGAAACGCAAGTGGATCTATTCTGGGAGGGGACACGCACTCGTTCCTGCTATGTCTCGACTAAGTTCACGCCCCAAGCCGGACGCTATTACCAGTTCAGGCTGACATCCGGCTCATCAGGCAACTGTAGGTTATACGCATCACTGATCGAGCGCGACAAGGAAGGAAGCGGTTGGCATCTCACGCCAAACCCGCAGGTGACCTATAACGGCGATGGACCGACGGCCAAAACCCATTACGAGAACAGCCGCTTTGAGAACCCCAATTATCGTCCACCCGCGGATCTCTATCCGGGGATAGACGTTTACTAAACAGGTAAACGACTACAAGGAATCGTTGATTGGCTAGCGCAAAATACTTCCGAATGATCGGTGAGCGAGCCTCAGAGGATCTGTTTGCATGGTCGGCATTTGTCGTGCAAACAGAATTCCTATGGCAAGACACGGCGTCAGTCCAGGACGCCGTCGCTTGGCAGCGTGTTTGGTTCGAGCTGGAAATACTCAACGGGCTTGCATTGGCGCAATGGGAGGATGAGGGAAAGCCTGATAACTGGTCGTGCCGCTGGAACGCCGACTATCGACAAGAAGCGGCGGTCCTGGCGAATGAGTTGTTGGAGCTGCTGTGCGATGCAGTCTGTTCAAAACATGCCGAATAGAAACTCGGCTGCTCAATGAACCTTTGTCTTTGGGGACTTGTCATTACGAAAATGGGCATGACCCGGTATATCCGGCTAGACCTGTCGCAAGGTGAGTATATGGAAGACATAGATGATTTTAGATTTAGATGCCACGAGCTACTAGTTGAGCTTGATGCCGCCAATACCAAAATGATGATGATGGTGGTCTCGAAGAGAGTTTCAGGGCCTGATTGGGATGAGGAAGTCAAAAAGCATCATGAAGCATACAAGGCCTGGAACTCTTTTCTTCATCCCGTTACCGTCCCTCCAGACGATCAGCATTAGTTCTTATTAAGTGGCCAGAAGGTTCCCGAACAATGGGGCTGGGCACGACCAAGTGTTGTAAATGCTTCTATCGTATCGGGCCGGAATCAGTCTGGGGTATCGCCATTGCCAGCTTTGAGTCGAAAGCGGCTTTTAGTAAATGGCGGCTAATGGCCCAGAGTGTGTAAAAACGCTTCACCAAAATTTAAGTGTCCGCGTCTACGTCAAATCTGAAATTTATCGGTACGTCAGCAGATGTGGATTTTGCGTAGAAACGCGATTTTCGGTTCGGTTTTGAGTACCTGTCGCGCTCAAAAACGTTTTTCCACAGCCTCGGCCAAAAGCAGCCATTCATAATCCCTTAAGGTATAGGGATGCTAACCTCGCTAGGCCAAACTGAGGCAAGGCACCTGAGAGATTCCGGGGATCAAAAAATGGAAGAAACACTCTCCTCTACATTTATGCGCACCAAAGGGAAGCCCATAAGTTTCAATGGAAAAACTATCGTTGCGATAATGGAGATCAAGATCACAGAACCCAGAACCGTCTTTTCAGTTCGTCGATTGGGCGCTACGAACGGTCGAGTGCAAGGATTGGCATTAAAGATGATGGGCGGGCAAATCGTCGTCGAAGGCTCTGGCAACGGCTGTCCCGAAATAGTTTTGTGGTCTGATACCAGTCCCGATGCTTTGGAGATAGAAGTGTTTTCTAAAGGTGGAAACGTTCTAAAAATCTGGAACGTCTGGAAGAGCGCTTTTGGCATGAATGCATGGGTTGGCAATGCTGGAATTCACGTCCACGGGACCGATGGCACGATGACGTTGGAATGTAGCGACGGGGTGGGTGATGTCGACTTCTCCGATTATGTGGTTGTTGTGGAAAAACGATAATGCACGGAGTTATGTCGGCTTTGGGTCGACTCCCGCCCATAGTGAACGGCGGAGGTCGTTCAAACCCCTAGCCAAATACACTGTCGCGAAGATCGCACTCAAAAATTTTGGTGCAAGTGTGCAGCCAAGGAAAAGGGAGGATTCATGAGTCTTGATCTGTGCTTGGAAGCTGATAGTACGCTCACAATTTCGACGCTGAGCAAGGCAGTTGCGAATGCCGGTGCTTGGGAAATAGAGGTCGCAGGAAATGGGCTATACGCTGAATTTACCTCGGGACTTAAATTGAGTACCAATGACGTACTCGATGCCCCTACGATTTATGCTGAGAATACAATGGGTATCGACTTCCCTGTCGCTGTGCGTTGCACCATCAGAATTAAAGGGCCCGAACCAGAGGGGGAGTCGGCTATGGAAGATCTGAATAAAATCGCTCGGTCCATATCTCAGTCGTGTTCGGCTTTCTTTCTTATTAGCTTTCAGTTCGAAAAAACCTTGTACTGGCGGGATGCGACAGGGCTGCATCGTCCTTGAGGTAGGTGCCTGCGCGTCCTCTTTCAGACATTTCCGAATGGTGTTTTTTCGGACGAAAACGCCCCTGAATTGAGGAGCTGCTTTTGGCCGATCTCTGACTGTCGCCACCGTCAGCTTTGGGTCGGTTTCAGCCGGTCGCGACAGGCAGAAATCGGCCATTAGCGGACACTAAGACTGTATGTGAAACCTGAGGCGACTCATACAACGCCCTTGATCATCCAAAGCAGAGACTGCCTACCGAATTAAATTAAACCCGTTGACTTGGCGGTATTGAGTTCGACCCACGCGGCAAAGGCGTGGATGAATTTTTTTAAGAACTGAGTAGTTCCGTCATCATTCAAATTCCCGTCCTCTCCCAGAAGCTTTGCCGCACCGCCGATATATGCTTCCGGCTGCTGCAAAAGTGGCATGTCCAAAAACACCATGGATTGACGCAAATGGTGGTTAGCACCGAAGCCGCCGCTGGCGCCCGGCGATACGCTTACGATAGCCGCTGGCTTGCCCGCCCATATAGACTCTCCATAAGGGCGAGAACCAATATCAATGGCATTCTTCAATACACCAGGAACTGACCTGTTGTATTCGGGAGTGAAAAACAGTACTCCATCTTTCGACGCCATGTTTTGGCGAAAACGAGTCCAGGCTTCAGGGGCACTCTTACCGTTTTCTTCCAAGTCTTGGTTAAACAGATTCAGTTCATTGATCTCGACTATTTCTAATAAAAGGCTCGGTGGCGCAAGCGCGATTACTTCTTGAGCAAATAGGCGGTTCAACGACTCTTTGCGCAGGCTGCCGACAATGACGGCAATCTTTTTAGGCGACATGATGGGACCTTGATTTAAGTGGATTTAAAGGGGGTAATCAATTTGAAAAGAACAAAAAAACGGACGTCGAACGGTGGCTGAACGATGAGGACTGCCCCACCGCCTGGTCATGCGGGTCTGCCCTATACTTTGGCGGCGCCGTTGACAACCAAGTGATGACCGGAAATCCAAGCTGCGTCGTCACTTGCCAGGAAAAGCACGGCGCCTTCGACATCGGCGACAGAGCCCAAGCGCGCAAATGGCGACAACTGTGCCAACGCCTGATAGTCATTTTCCTGAAGATTAGCGATGACACCGGCGTCGCGCAGCGGCCCCGGTACCACACCGTTCACCGTGACGTTACGCTTGCCCATTTCCTGCGCGAGACATTCAACGTATAGCCGGCCAGCGGCTTTGCTTCCGGCGTACGCGGTGAAGCCTGCGTTCGGTACGATCGTCGTAGTGGACGAAATCACGATGATGCGCCCGCCATCGGTAACATGGCGCGCACTTTCGCGAAGCGTATAGAAGGTGCCAAACACATTGGTTTTGGTGACAGCCTCGAACATCGCGTTATCGATTTCCGTGATCGGTGTGTCGATAAGCTCCCGCCCGGCATTGGCCACGACAATATCGATGCGCCCAAATCGAGCCAGCACTGCTGCGAATATGGCTTTGACAGCGTCCGGGTCGCTGATGTCTCCCCCGATGGCCATTGCTTGAGCACCCTCAGCAACGAGCGCCTCGACATTTCGGTCGGCTGCGGCAGCGTCAGTGTTGTACGTCAACGCAACGGAAGCCCCCTCTCTGGCAAAACGACGTGCCAGGGATAATCCGAGCCCGCGCGATGCGCCGGTAATCAGTACAACTTTGTTGGTCATTCGCATGATCAGATTCCGTCGATGCTGCGTTCTGTAGAGGTTGCGTTGCCCTGCCACTGGACAAGTTCCTGCTCGACTTTGGCCATTTTTGCACGCATTCCGCCCATCGCATCGGCACCTAAGGCCGCGTGTACGGGTGGATGATCCGCCTCCATCAGGTTGATAATCGCCAAAGCCCCTTTTCTTGGAACATTCGGCTGCTTACCTTGCAGACCGCCTATAGCTACACGGAACTTACCGACGGGTGTGCCTTCATACTCATCGATTTTTTGCTCGACGTAAGCCAATGAGCGACCCGCAAATTGGGTTTCGAATACACCGATGGTTAACACAGTCGTGGCGATGTTAAAGGGTGCAAGTTCACCCGCCAGTGCTTCACCCAGGATGTCAGTAGCGCCCTTCGCGGCCGAGTACACGCCCATGCCCGGGTAGCCAATGAAGCCACCGATTGCGGAGAATTGAATGATGTGCCCGCTGCGCTGCTTGCGCATCGCAGGGGTTACAGCGCGAATGATGTTCAGGCCGCCAAAGAAATTCAGATCGAATACACGCCGCGCTTCTCGATCCGTCATTTCTTCAACTGCACCCACTGTGCCAGCACCCGCACAGTTGGCGACAATGTCGATACGTCCAAAGTGATCCAGCACCTGGGCCACACCCGTTTTGACCGCCACATCGTCTGTCACGTCTACCAAAACGCCCATGCCCTGCGCAGCATGTTTACCGTTATAGAAATCCACTTCTTCTTGCTTGCGAAAGGTGGCTGCGACTAGCGCACCTTTTTCCAGCAGTTGATGCACTAACTCGCGCCCCAATCCCGATGAGGCACCAGTAACGAGGACGACTTTGCCATTTATTGATTTCATTCTCTGCTCCGGGGTTTGGCTATTCACCGGATGTTAGGTATTGGGCCTCCCCCCAACAAGCCGGTTTGGCCAGATTCAACTTCCCGCTCATTGGACGCTCCTTCCCAGCGAAACATTGCCAAATAACCACATAGTTCTAGACGGTACCCTTGGAACTCTTCAAGATTAAAAATTGCCTTCCTATGATTGGGCCATACGTGAATCGGCTGGACCTGAACGATCTGTTTATTTTTGTCAATGTGGTCGATCGCGGTGGGTTTACTGCCGCAGTTGCAAGTACCGGTATGCCCAAGTCAACGCTTAGCCACCGCATGCAACAATTGGAGGGCGAATTAGGTGTGCGTTTGCTCAGCCGAACGTCGCGTCGCTTCGGTATGACCGAGGCAGGAGAAGAGTTTTACCAGCACGCGCTGGCCGCGCTGCGAGAAGCGGAGATGGCAGAAATGTCAGTGCGTCAGCGGTTGTTGGAGCCCGTCGGGACCATCCGGTGTACCGCTGGAGTCGCGACCATGAATTTCGCCATGGCGGGCATGATCGCTGACTTCCTTCGTGTCTATCCCAAGATCAATATGGTCGCTCATGCAGCCGATCGAACCATCGATATTGTTGGCGAAAATTACGACGTCGCCATCCGGGCGCATGAGGCTCCATTGCCGGACTCCGATCTTGTCCAGCGCATGCTCGGGGTCGCTCCCTGGTTTCTGTTCGCCGGATCAAGCTATCTGGCCGAACATGGCGCACCGGCCACGCCAGCGGAGCTAAGCAGCCACGCCTCGATTTTCTTTGCGCGAGCTAATGCCCCCATGAACTGGCGGTTGCGCCATGTCACTTTATCGATCGAAGAAATTGCTGTGCCCATCATGCCGCGGCTGCAAAGCGAGGACATGCTCAGCCTGCAACATGCAGCTATCAGCGGGCTTGGGATTGTGGCCCTGCCGAGTTACATCGCGCGGGCGGCCGTTGCGCGTGGTGAGCTTCATCGAGTTCTGCCCGAATGGATAGCTGGCGATGCCAGGATCACTGCACTGGTACCTTCCCGCAAAGGATTACTGCCGTCAGTACGTGTTTTCTTGGATCACTTGGCTTCGGAGTTTCCCAAGATCCTCTAGCTGTAAAGCCATCCTTAATACGCTGGGCAAATCGTTGCAGCGGCTTCTCCGTGAATACAGCACATTTTTTTACCGAATACAGCAACTACGGCGGCACTACCGAGCGGGTAGGCGCCGAAGATAGGGGGAGTTCTCGACGTCCATTCCACCGGACACAGATTCCAGAAACCCCGTCTTGCTGGGTCAGGTACGCGTTCCTACCATGGTTTCTTGCCTCTCATCCTCGACGGCACTAACGATACCTGATCTGGGATCTATGACTTTGACAATCACACGACGCGGCGCGATAGCTTTGGGAGCACAGGCAGTGCTGGTTGCAATGACGGCAGGCGCTGCTACGTTTGCCTCTAGTGCAACGCGCAGCTCCAGTAAAACTAAAGAGACCCCTCGGACTGGCAAGCAGTTTGACGTGGTGATCGTCGGTGGTGGATCTGCCGGTGCCGTCCTTGCAGCACGGCTCAGTGCCGACCCGCTGCGCAGTGTGCTGCTGCTCGACGCAGGTCCCGACTTTGCGCCCGACCGGTATCCAGCAGTGCTGACGAACGCCGACCTAGTTGCCGCCTCTCCCGAATACGACTGGCATTACCATAGTGACGACTCAGCTCGGATAGGTCACGACATAGCCATCCCACGCGGCCGAGTGATCGGTGGTAGCTCCGCGGTCAATGCTGCTGTGGCGATGCGTGCGCGTCCTGCCGACTTTGCGCGCTGGGCCGGACGCGGAATCGAAGGTTGGGCTTGGCCGGAAGTGCTGTCCGCCTACCGAGCGATGGAAAACACGCCAACTGGCGAAGATGCATGGCATGGCCGTACCGGCCCATTTCCAGTGCGTCAGCGCACTGCTGCGCAGAATACTATCTCAATGCGTGCTTTCGTGGCGGCTGCCGAGTCAGTTGGACTGCCGCTCGTGGATGACTTCAACGGCGCGCGCCAGCACGGCGTAGGTCCCTACCCGTTGAATGTCATCAACGGCACCCGAATCAATACCGGCATGGCTTACCTGAGTGCAGACGTGCGGGCTCGCGCCAACCTCACTATCCGCGGCCACGCTGAAGCCGACCGCGTCCTGATAGAACGAGAACGCGCCATAGGTGTATTGCTAGTAGACGGCGAGATAGTTCCAGCCGGCGAAGTAATCTTGTCGGCCGGTGCCATAGGCAGCCCCGCTATCCTGCTACGCTCCGGTATCGGCCCACAAGGCCATCTTCGCGAGATGGGAATCGCCACCGTCGCTGATCTACCGGTAGGTGAACGGTTGCAAGAACATCCGTTTTTCTTCAACGTCTACGCGCTGAAGACCTCCGCAATTGCTATGACCCCAGCCGGCGGCGCCATCGCCTGGACTCGTTCGCAACACGCCGCACCGGACGATCTGGACTTACATATCTCCGGTACACACCTGATCGACCCAAAGGCAAGCCCTACCGGCGGTGCGATAGTGCTGGCATGCGCCGTCACATTACCTAAATCCAACGGTAGCGTACGCTTGACCAGCCGTGACCCTCGAGTTGCGCCGAACATTCGGTACAACTTTTTTGAACAGGAAAATGACTTGGATCGCATGGTCGAAGCAGTAGAACTGTCTCGCAAGATTGGCCGCAGTGCACCGTTTGCTGACTTGGTTGACCATGAAATGACACCGGGTAGCAGCGTACTTGAAGGCAAGGCTTTGCGACAAAACATCGTAAACAATGTCGCCGGCTATCAGCACCCCACGTCGAGCGTGCCGATGGGCGCGGACGGTGACAAGGCCGCCGTAGTCAACAATTGGGGCGCGGTGCGCGGTATCGCGGCGCTGCGTGTTGTGGATGCCTCTATCATCCCGGATATCCCGTCGGTGGCGACAAATCTTACTACGATCATGCTAGCCGAACGCATTAGTGCGCACCTAACTTTATAATTGACCCGAGCGCAGAGTGTTGGAGATGTCTGGCTCTTGTAAAAAAATGCCCGCCCTAAAGAAAGGCTATTTATAATGGCCTTACCCATCACTTATATAAGTGTAATCACTACATAAGAAAGCTACAGCCAGGATATTAATGCCTTATATTAAAAATATTGAAATCCTGGAGAGTTATAGAGAAAAAAATAGCTTTCCATTCTATCTGCCTTCAATTCAATCAATTAGCAAGATCGAGCTCCATCCCACAATAAATTTTTTCGTTGGCGAAAACGGTAGTGGTAAGTCAACCTTGCTTGAGGCTATTGCACTGTCATGTGGCTTCAATCATGAGGGAGGCAGTAAGAATTTTAGATTTTCTTCCAGCGATGAAAACTCTTTACTGTCTAAGGCATTGCGCTTGTCACGCACAACGAAGCGACCTCGAGATGGCTATTTTTATCGCGCAGAAAGTTTCTATAATGTAATTACCGAGATGAACAATTTGGATTGCGGGCCTGGCGGGCCACCCATTAAGGACTCATACGGGGGTAACGATCTTCATACGAGGTCTCATGGCGAGGCTTTTATGGATCTGATTTTACATCGATTCAGAGGAAACGGGTTGTATTTGCTAGACGAGCCTGAATCTGCGCTATCTCCCCAACGTCAACTATCTCTGCTCGTTCGTATAGCTGAACTCGCAAAACAGCAGTCTCAGTTTATCATTGCAACGCACTCACCGGTTTTAATTGCTTATCCCGGCGCAAGAATTTGGGAGTTTACCGAGATTGGATTGGTAGAAAAGCATTATACAGATACGGAGAATTATCTCATCATGAAAAGTTACTTTTCTAATGCTGAAGGTTTTATGAGTAAGTTGTTTGATGAGAATCATGATATTTAGATTATCCAGATGTTGAAAAAGTCAGCGCTTAGAGAATATATAGAATTTTTCTGGTGCACAAAAAAATAATTGTTGGCGATCGCGCATCAATAGATATTACGACAGCGTCGCCTTGGTTAGGGTAGATAAAGGTGCCACTGGTTTCGACGGTGGCTTTGAAGCTGGCTGACGGAGGCTCCTGTACAATCGATAGGGTCAACCCCTCCCCCCTTTACTTCGCAATTTTTGTGTTCTCGAGTTAGGGGGCTAATAAACCCGTGAATCGACTTACCGTCTTTAAGGGCAGGTATCAGACAGGTCTGCAGTTGAATGAGACGCAGATAGTACAAAATACGATCACGCCCGCTTTGGCCGACTTCGACCCTTCGCGACAGACAAATTCGGTCAGAAGCGTTCGGTTGTGTCACCTGGACGCGCACAGCTTTGGTTCGCAAACGGTCGCTCATGATGACCGCTTTTGGCCGACTCTGTTGAAAACAGTCGGCATCGAATTCCACGCTAAAAAAGTACACGCCTGAGATGAAATCTGAATTTTTGGCAGAAGGTTCAGTACCCGGATTTTACGTAACAGCAGGCACCAGAGGTGTTTTCATCCCTCAATATTCGAGTGTTTTGGGAAAACCGACTTTTTCAACACAATCGGCCAATAGCATTCATTGCTAAGGCGGTGAATCGTACGCTGCGGACGCCTGAATTGATCAGGGTCAGAATCTCTCCTTCACCGCCAAATTGATAAAGCACAAGCCCATGATTTTCCTGGAGAAAGTCTGGGTTTCGTGGTTTTTGACGTACTAAAAACGGCCCTATGGGACCGCCATGGTAACGGCGCACTATTTTGGTGCGAAATGAGGAGCGTGGTGACATGGCTTGAAAATCGCCTAGCGCACATCATTTATTTACTAATATGGGCGATCAGTGCCCACAGCGTTATCTGATCAGGAGAGGGACGTGTATGGATAAGCTCGGTGAGCGACTTAGGGAAGAGCGCCAGCGATTGAGGTACACGCAGGCTGCTTTCGCTGCAGTGGGGGGTGTCTTGGCAAATGCGCAGCATAAATATGAGGCGGGTTTACGAAGCCCGAGCGCGGTGTACCTTGCGCGCTTAGCTGAGATTGAAGTTGATCTTTTGTACGTGTTGACGGGGCGCCGCTCACATCGGCGTCATTATGTCGGAGTGCGCGCACTAATCCATTAAAAAGCGAGGGTATTACCTGTACAAATGAGCGTACAGTCGTCATTAGATCGTTAATCAACGGTGAGAGCGTAGGACGAATTATGATCGACGACGGAAACCATGCTCATGCAGGCAGTCGAAAAGCGTTTTGTCTGCTCGCAGATATTGGAACGGCAGCCACGCGGATCGAAGCAATAAAACTTGAGTATTCATCTCATGCCCTTCTATGGGACCTTGAGGCTCACGGGGCGCTGGCCCAACTCGACTCAGCCAACCTTGGAGTTGTCTTCCGGATGGCGCTTGAAAAGCGTCTGCATGAACTGACGTTTATATAAGTTAGTACAGACGCGAGGCAGGACTGGGTTGCCTGGCTGCAGGCCTTCATCTCGCAAATCTCAATGTAGAGTCTATGAGCTGCGCAGTTTTTTAGAGATTGCGTTCAGCTCCTCCCATGGCCTGTACTTGTTTTTCTCGTAGCTACATCCTTCGGCGTGGGAAAACACCTGAGAGCCCTCATTTTCTTGCTGCTGTGAATTGCAGGACTTGCAGAATACGACGTTGTTAAAAATTCGCCATCGGCTGCTCCAGTCGATCAAATCGTCTTTGGCTGACATAGAAACCCTCTACAAAATATTACATATTGTAGAAGATACGGGAATCCGATTTTTGTTCCGTTGAATTTCGAAAATATCTTTTACATACAAACACTTATGATAACACCGCCTATGTTCAAAAGGCCCCCATTCTTGAAACCAGTGCGGTTTTTTTGTGGGCAGGTGGAAACCATTACCCGCTGCGCCGGTAGACGAACACCCACGACGGTGATTTTACGCTGCTCATCGTCCGCACTCGTGTTCAGTTCGGAAAGAGTCTTGGGGAACGTGTGTATACCTGGATCCGAACTCTTGGCAACGTATCGGTAGCTACGTGATAGACGATTTTGATTTCGTGCATTCAGAAGTCATCTGCATCGCAAAGCATGGCCATCAGTTCAGTCGCCAGAGTGGCCGCTTCTTGTCGATATTCGTTGTTCCAGGCGCATGACCAATCATTCGGCCTGCCCTGATGTCCCATTGCGCCAATGCAGCCCCATTGATGATTTCCAGTTCGAACCAAACACGCTGCCAAGTGACGGCGTCCCGGACCAAAGCGGCGTCTTGCGAATGGACGGAAGCGGACCACTGCGAATGACGCCGCCCAACGCTTACCGTTTTCGTATTGGTACAGTTCGGCGTACTGAGTGGAGTTGACGATGCGTATCCACGCGGGGTTAAGCTCGTTTTCTGGGGCTGTGAGGTGCTCGGAGTGGGGGAAATACTGGCAGCCTGCGAACGGCGGCAGCGTTGGCAGAGCGTATCGACATGGTGCCTGTCCTTTTGCGGAGTGATGGTAGGGACGACGAGAAAGCAGGTGCATTGCGTAACCGGTGAAATTTTGTTGGGGCCGTTAGCGCGCATGATTATTTTTATGCGAAGGCAACGGCCTGACAATCTGCCGTCCTGAGGGGTGGTGGTCGGCCAATTGCTGCCTTTCGTGGCATACAGCTCTCGACCCAAAGCGGCCGCTCGAGGCAGGCTGAAGTTGGTCGTTTGCTGTACTTCACATTAGCCAGATCCACCCTAGGAGTGCCTCGTCTTTTAAGGGATTACTAGGTGGCAGAGATCTGGTCTGTTGGCGCTGCCTCTAGATTGAACTAGCTCCCGACGCAAGACTGCCCATCTTCAAACCTGCAAAAATAAACCACAGACAGTGATTTACGAGGAGTCAAATGGGGCAGTGAAATCTCAGCAACTGGGTCACCACGGCATCGGCGTCAACAATTACGCATTTGTAGCATAGCAATAGGCCAGCCCTATGCCGATAACTCGCGATCAAGGCAATTGCTCGGTCACTGATAGATCCCACCAAGTCTTAAAGATTTTCAGAGCCGCCATATTGCTACTCGCCTCATTGATCGCCATGTAATAACCCCGTGCAGTGCGATGCTCCAGATCCAATGGCTGAACCAACTGCCCGCTGTCTATATAGCTCTTGAGCATCCCGACGCAAGCGAGCCCGATACCCCGTCCCGACAATGTGGCATGGATCTGCTGTGCGTAATTGTTGTAGGCAAAGCGTGATGGCGGCAGCGGTCCCTCATAGCCCATTTGACTCAACCAGGTCGACCAGTCCACTACCGGCCAGTTGAAGCCCCGCCAGTGTTCGTGATCCAGATGCAATAGTCGCTCACCTACAAGGTGTTCCAGGCTCTCGATACGTTTGCCTTGCAGGTAAGCGGGGCTGCACAAGGGCACCATGTTCTCGTCAAAAAGCCGAGTCATTCGGATGTGTTGAGACTGGCCTTCATCACCGCAGGTGAACGCCACATCGATTTGTTCCTCGCGCAAACTAACCTCGCGGTCCAGTGCCAGGATGCGGATCGGCACTTCGGGATGCGCTTCCTGAAACGCCTCCAGGCGCGGCATCAGCCAGTACGTCGAAAATCCGATGGTGGCGGTGATGGTCAACGCTTCCTGAGTGCCGCTGCGAATATCGTTCGCGGTCTGGGCGATACGCTCAAGGCTCTGATCTACTGCAGCATAAAGCCTCCGACCGGAGGCCGTGAGGCTGACCCTGCGATGCTCGCGCACGAACAGATCATGGCCGAGAAAATCCTCGACCTGTCGTATCTGACGGCTAACCGCTGCTTGCGTGATGCAGATTTCATTGGCCGCTGCGGTAAAGCTCAAAAGACGCGCGGCCGCTTCGAAAATCACGAGGCCATTTAGAGGAGGAAGGCGACGCCGAAGTTTTTCCATTACCAGAAGTCATCCAAAGCTGATCAATTAATTGTTTGTTCCGCCGTCTCGATCATGGCCAGATAGCCATCAGGGCGGCAGGCACGCCCCCCATGCTTACGTTGCCCACTATTCGATCTGCCTCCGTGCCATTACCAAGCAGTATCTTAATTTTTGGAGATAAGCAAATGCGCGTAAAGCAAGCGTTCAAGGTTTTATTGGGTGTCTTAGCGTGTTCAGTGTTGCACGTGATGCCAGCCAGCGCTGAGCAGCCACCGATCCGAATCGGCTGGATCAATTGGGCAGACGCGGAGATCACCGCCAAGCTGGCAGCAAAAGTGATCGAGGATCAGACCGGTCGGTCGGTCAAGCTGGTCATGGCTGATCTGGGCATCCAGTTTCAGGCGCTGGCCAACAAGAATGTCGATGTCATTCCAATGGTGTGGCTGCCCGGCGCTCATAAATCCTACTGGGAGAAATACAGCAGTCAGGTGGAAGATCTCGGCGTGATATACGACGGAAAGATCGGCTGGGCCATACCCGATAGCATTCCAGCCAGTGAAGTGTCGAGCATTGAGGACCTGAATAAACCCGGCATCGCCGAGAAATTCGGTAATCGCATCCTCTCGGCCGAAGCCGGCAACGGTCAGTACAAATTGTCGGAAAAGGCGATCACCGAATACGGCCTGAAGGGCTACAAACTCTTGGCGTCTTCAGAGGCGGGCATGCTGTCTGAGCTTGCGCGAGATCAGAGTCGCGAAAAATGGTCGATCATCAACGCGTGGAACCCCCATTGGATGTTCGCCAAATGGAAGCTTCGCTACCTCATCGACTCGAAACAGATCTTTGGTGGCACCGAACACATTCACGTGGTTTCTCGTTTGGGCTTCACCAAGGACGAACCGAAGGTCGCCACATTCCTGCGGCACTACACGCTACCGCTGAGCGATCTGGAAGCGATGCAGATGGAGGCTAAGGACAGTTCCGCCGATAAGGTTGTGGACGCTTACTACCTCAAAAACAAAGCGCGCTTCGCTGCGATGTTCAATTGACCGGGGCACTACGCCCAGCCTGATGCTTCAACCCTTTTGAATCGACACCTAGCACACGGTCGCGCCGTTGTGACGCCTTCTTGTGCCCGCAATTCACTGCTTCAAAGGCAAACCCCACCATTCTGACCAGGAGATACATCATGAAAATGACAGATTTTAAAGTACTGACGTTCGACGTCGTTGGCACACTGATTAACTTCGAAGCTGGCATCCTTGCCGCAGTGCGCAATATTGGCGGGGCCAAGGCCCATGATATTTCGGATGACGCGATCTTCGATGCCTACAAGCGTGCCGATGATGTATATCGGGGGGAGATGCGTGCACCTAATCGCTTCATGTACACCATGAGCGACATCTACCAGGCTTTCGCTGCCGAACTGGGCTTGATCAGCGACAAGGCGGCAGGTGATCGTTTCCAGGCGTCGGTGGTGTCTTGGCCTGCCTTCGCCGACTCGGTGGATGCGTTGGCACGCCTGCGCAAGCATTTTCGTCTGGTGGCCATGACCAACGTCGACCGCACGTCGTTCTCGGCGTACCAGTACACACTGGGTCACCCGTTTCACGACAGCCTGACCTCGGAAGAGACCGGCGTTCACAAACCCGATCCGTTGTACTTCGCGTTCAACGAAGGGCGTCAATCGGCAGCAGGCTTCCAGAAGCGCGACATCCTGCATGTCGCTCAGAGCCAGTATCACGATATCGGCGTGGCGAGCGAAGCGGGTTACACAACCTGCTGGATTGAGCGTCGCCATGACATCGGAGGCTATGGCGCAACGCCGGTCCCTCCGAAAGTCACCAAGCCAGACTTCCATTTCCATTCGATGCAGCAGTTTGCAGATGCTGTCGAAGCGGAACTGGCTAACCCCGCCGCCGCCTTTTCTTAAGGACGCCCCGTCATGACTGCGCGCGCCCTGTTCCCAGATATAGCGTCACTGTGGCAGGAAACGGCCATCGATCCACCGGCCCTCAAGCCTTTGGAGGGAGATCATCAATACGATGTCGTGATCGTCGGTGGTGGCTACACCGGACTGTCTACAGCGAGGTATCTGGCCGCGAAAGGACTGTCTCCGATTGTGTTGGAGGCCAGCCGGATCGGATGGGGAGCGAGTGGTCGTAACGGAGGTGTGGTGTCGGCTAAATACCGCCTGCCTCTGAGCCGAGTCGCCGCGCGCCATGGCCTTGAGATGGCGCAGATCATGCGGCGGCTGTCCCTTGAGTCAGTGGAACACATCGAAAAGCTGGTGGCGGCTTACTCGCTGGAGGCTGCGCAGTATCGCAAGAATGGCAGCCTGCATTGCGCGCACAACGCGACTTCTCTGGAGTACTGCGCAAAGGAGGCGCATTGGTTGGCTGCCGAGCTGGGCGAGCGCTCTTTGCACGTTATGTCTGCCAGGCAGATGCAGGAAGAAACCGGCTCCCCAGACTTTGTCGGCGGGGTGCTGGACACTGGCGGAGGTCTGCTTCACCCGCTGAATTTCGCAAGAGGCTTTGCCCGTGGCCTGCAGGCAGAAGGCATAACGCTAAGTGAGTCATCACCTGTCACGGGTATACGCCGGGTTGCGAATGGCGTCGTAGTGCACACCTCGCACGGGACAGTCACCGCAAAGCAGGTGGTGTTGGCTACCAATGGATATTCCACGCTGACCTCTGCAACAGATGCAGTTCGCAAGTGTGTGGTGCCTTTTCGCTCAGCAATGTTGGCGACGGAGCCTCTGACAGGGCAGAAGCTGCAGTTGCTGAGGCATGCTCGCAGCTACACCGAAACCCGCCGAATGATGCGCTGGTTTCGCATGGCTGGCGACCGTCTGCTGTACGGCGGTCGCGGAGCTTTTGGTACCGATGATTCGAGTACCGCATACGAGGCGCTTCATAGGGCGATGATTAAGCAGTTCCCGACGTTGGCCGAGACTACGATCAGCCATCGATGGTCGGGGCTGGTGGCATTGACGGTCGACAGCGTGCCGCAGGTGGGGCGTCTGGATGACCGGATCGTGTATGCGATGGGCTACAACGGCACTGGTGTGGCGATGTCTTCGTACATCGGTATGCACGTGGCCGAGGTCGTCGCAGGAAGCACACCTGAGCTGGGATTGGTATGGGCGGACCGAGTTCGCCGTATCCCTTTTTATCCATTACGGGTGCCGGTGGTTCGGCTCGTTGCAGGCTGGTATCAGTTTCTGGATGCCATCGGGCGTTGATCCGGGTCTTCTTGTACAAACCATCTAATCAGGCAGCCCGTTTGCCTATGTATACGGAGGTGAAGACATGGTAGTGCTGTTGGAAAATGAAACCCATTGTTTAAAGCTCGGCGCTGATCTGACCGCCGAGTTAATGGTACTAAACGATGATCCACTCGCAATGTGGCTGGCCAGTTACATCGCGAGATTGATGCGCGAGTTGGAGCAAGCGCAGGATGCAGGCCATGTCGCGCGAGCCAGCAACGCTTGCGTGGACGCCATTCTGAAGCTCTGGGAGCACCGGGCATCGTTTCCCTCCCTGGGGCAGAACCGTTTCAGAAACGGCTCAGCCATCCACTCATCATTCAAATCGATCGGCTGCCCATGACGATAAAAATTATTGCTCAATCGTCTGCCGCACAGGGGTTGGAGTCTCTTGGCGCGCCTTCAAGTTCGCTGAGCACACCTGCCCAGAACATGAGTGGCATGGAGGTTCACCTTGAAGGTGCGTCTGAGAACAAAACGGGAATATGGGAATGCACCCCGGGACGATTTGAGCGTCAATTAATCGAAGCTGAGGTCATGCATATCCTGACGGGGGTTTGTACGTTTACACCCACTGATGGAGAACCTCTAGCTATAAAAGGCGGAGATACGCTGTTTTTTCCTCGAAATACCTCAGGTGTCTGGGAGATTCAGGAAACGCTGAGAAAGATTTATGTGGTGTTTAACCCCGCAGGTCCTACCTGACCTGATAACTGCGATCAGTCTCTATGGTCGGGACTTTTGGTTTTGACGGTCGACAGCGTACCCCAGGTGGTGCATCTGGATGATCGGGTCGTCTATGCGATGGGCTACAACGGCACGGGTGTGGCGATGTCTTCGTACATCGGCAAACACGTGGCTGAAGTAGTTACAGGAAGCACACCGGAGTTGGGGTAGATGTGGGCGGACCGAGCTCGCCCAATCCCTTTTTATCCATTACGGGTACTCGTGGTTCGGATCGTTGCGGGCTGGTATCAGTTTCTGAATGCCGTCGGACGTTGATCCGGGTCTTCTAGTACAAACCATCTGACACAGGCAAGCCGTTTGCCTGCGTATAAGGAGGTGAAGACATGGTCATGCTGTTGGAAAATGAAATCCATTGTTTAAAGCTCGGCGCTGATCTGACCGCCGATTTAATGGAACGAAACGACGATCCACTCACCAGGTGGCTAGCCAGTTACATCGCCTGGTTGATGCGCGAGCTTGAGGATGCTGAGGATGCAGGCCAGGTCGCGCGCGCCAGCAGCGCTTGCATGGATGCAATTCTGAAACTCTGGGAGCACCGGGCATCGCTTCCTTTCTGTCGGCAAGTCCATGCCAGAAACAGTCCTGCCACCCTCTCATTTGTATAGTTTGTTTGACGATTAAACGACAAAAAATCGCCCAATCGGATGTCGCGCAGAGCTTGTGATCTGTTGGTAGCCATTCTAGGTCGCTGAGTACGCCAGTGCAGAACCTGAAAGAAACTAAGGTCATCGAGCATACTCATAGATTTCCTAAAAACTAGGATTGGCCTTCTAGCAAGACTAATTATTAATCCAAAGACACTGCAAACACCGAAATCCATGCCCCAGTCAACCCAGGAGTCGAATCCATGAGCAGAACCCAGTACAAAATTGCAGTGATCCCCGGCGACGGCATTGGCAAGGAAGTTATGCCCGAAGGCGTGCGTGTGCTCGATGCGGTGGCTGCCCGGTTCAACCTCGAGCTGAAATGGGACTGGTTCGACTTCGCCAGCGCCGATTACTACCTGGCGCACGGCAAGATGATGCCGGACGACTGGTTCGACACCCTCAAGGGCTACGATGCGATCTACTTCGGTGCCGTGGGCTGGCCGGACGTGGTGCCTGACCATATTTCCCTGTGGGATTCGCTGCTGCAGTTCCGTCGTGAATTCGACCAGTACGTCAATCTGCGTCCCTGCCGTCTGATGCCCGGCGTGAAGGCGCCACTGGCGAACCGCAAGCCCGGCGACATCGATTTCTGGGTGGTGCGCGAGAATACCGAAGGCGAGTACTCCAGCGTCGGCGGCAAAATGTTCCCCGGGACCGATCGCGAAATCGTGCTGCAGGAAACCGTGATGACCCGCGTCGGCGTCGACCGTATCCTCAAGTTCGCCTACGACCTGGCGCAAAGCCGTCCGAAGAAGCACCTGACCTCGGCCACCAAATCCAACGGCATCGCGATCACCATGCCCTACTGGGATGAGCGCGTCGTGGAAATGGGCAAGAAATATCCGGACGTCAACGTCGACAAGTACCACATCGATATTCTTACGGCGAACTTTGTCCTGCACCCGGACTGGTTCGACGTGGTGGTGGCCAGCAACCTGTTCGGCGACATCCTTTCCGACCTGGGTCCGGCCTGCACCGGCACCATCGGCATTGCGCCCTCGGCCAACATCAACCCGGAACGCAACTTCCCGAGCCTGTTCGAGCCGGTGCATGGTTCGGCGCCCGACATCGCCGGAAAGGGCATCGCCAACCCGATCGGGCAGATCTGGTGCGGTGCGATGATGCTCGAGCACCTGGGCCATCCCGAAGCCGGCGCCGCCGTGCTGACAGCGATCGAAACCGTGCTTGCGATGGGTCCGGAGAATGCACCCTTGACCGCCGACATCGGTGGCACCGGCAACACTGAATCGCTGGGCAAGGCCATCACTGCTGCGGTCTGAAGCCGAGAATAGCGACATTAATTGCTGCCTCATTCTGGACGATGAGTTATCGGTTGAGCAGATGGGACAACGCATCTTCGATGCACATCCTGGAAGCGGCCTCAGGCGCCTCGACCAAGAGCGAGTTGTTGGAACTTGGGATCACGAGCTCGTGCCTGGGCATCGTCAGGTGATCCAAACCGCCTACACATATTAAGGAACCTCGGCATGAGCTTGAAACTGACTCGCACTGACCTGATCCGCACACAGAATTTCATCGCTGGTCGTTGGGCCACCAGAGATCCAAAGGCGCTGCTGACTGTCACTAACCCGGCTGACGACAGCTATATCGCCCAAGTGCCCGACAGCAACGCCATTGACGCGCGTGAAGCTGTCGATGCCGCTCATTCGGCTTTTGCTGCCTGGCGAAGCACCCCTGCCAAGCAGCGCGCGCAATTGATCAAACGCTGGAACGATCTAATTCTGGAGCATCAGGAAGACTTGGGCAGGCTCATATCGCTGGAGCAGGGAAAACCGCTCGCAGAGGGGCGCGGCGAAGTGATCTACGCCGCCAGCTATGTTGAGTGGTTCGCCGAGGAGGCGACGCGCTCTTATGGCGATGTGATCCCGACACCGGTCTCGGGTCGCCGCATGACTGCAATCAAGGAACCTGTTGGCGTGGTCGCAGCGATCACCCCCTGGAATTTTCCGGCGGCGATGATTGCCCGCAAGATCGCGCCAGCACTGGCAGCCGGTTGCACCGTCGTCTGCAAGCCCGCCGAAGACACGCCACTGACGTCCCTGGCGCTTGTGCGCCTGGCGGAAGAAGCAGGTTTTCCGGCAGGAACACTGAACATCGTCACCGCTTCGCGCGAACGTACCCCCGAAGTGGTAAACGCTTGGCTGGCGGATTCACGGGTGCGCAAAATAACCTTTACAGGGTCGACGCCAGTGGGCAAACATCTGGCCCGAATGTCAGCCGACACCCTGAAAAAGTGCTCGCTTGAACTGGGCGGCAATGCCCCATTCATTGTTTTTGACGATGCGGACCTCGATGCTGCAGTGGACGGCCTCATGGCCTCCAAATTTCGCAATGGCGGTCAGACCTGCGTGTGCCCCAATCGGATCTACGTGCAGAGCGCTGTTCATGATCAATTCGTGCAAAAGCTAGTAGCAAGAGTCAGTGCGCTGAAGGTTGGGCCAGCCTCCCACGGCGATTCTCAGATTGGTCCGATGATCAACGGGCGCGCCATCGACAAGATCGCCCGCCACGTGGATGACGCTGTTTCTAAAGGCGCAGAAATCGCCACTGGCGGTCGACGTATTCGCGATGCTGTCGCAGACGGTCCGAACTACTACGCGCCGACAGTGTTGATCAATGCGACCTCGCACATGGAACTCTGCAATGAAGAGACATTCGGCCCCGTGGCACCCATTTTCCGCTTCGCGACTGAAGCGCAAGTGATCGAACTGGCCAACGACACTCCATTCGGGTTGGCGGCCTACTTTTACACCCAGGATGTCAAACGCGTCTGGCACGTATCGGAGGCGCTGGAGTACGGCATCGTGGGCATCAACGAAGGAGCTATCGCCGCAGAGGCCGCGCCGTTTGGGGGTGTCAAAGAGTCGGGGTATGGCCGTGAGGGTTCACGTTACGGCCTGGAAGACTACATGCACATCAAATACTTGTGTCAGGGCGGCTTGAACTAGTTCCGACAACTGCGACAGAGGCGTAAAGGTAGTCATGGGAAATCTCTATAAAACCGCGCTTTCGCGAGGCGATCTAATTGATCTTCATGAGGTAGGTGGTATCGTCCCGAGTCCAATCAGACTATCGAGCTGTCGTCCGCTATTGGGATCATAAACTTTAGTTTGAGTCTGCTCTTTACAGACGTCCGCTCTTGGCCGATTTTTGCCTGTCGTAGCGGGCAGCAATCGGCCGATGGTGTTGAAAAAGTCGGTTTTCCCAAAAACACTCGAATATTGATGGATGAAAACATCTATGTTGCCCGCTGCTACGTAAAATCCGAGTTTTGAACCTTCTGCCAAAAATTCAGATTTCAATCTCAGGCGCGTACTTTTCTGGCGTGGAATTCGAAGCCGACTTTTTCAACAGAATCGGCCAGAAGCGGACATACCGTGATCACTCTACAACCTTGGCGCTCTGTATCATATCAGCCACCGGAGCATCAACGCAGCGAGGAAAAATACTGAGTAGGCGGTTTACCCAGGGCTTTTTTGAACATCGTGATGAAGGCATTAACAGAGTCATATCCCAGAATGCCTGCCACACGTTGCACTGAAACCCCCTCCGCCAAATGACTCAGTGCGATCATCAAATGCAATTGTTGACGCCAGCGTCCGAAGCTCAGCCCGGTCGTGCTTTCTACAAGCCTGGCCAGCGTTCGTTCACTGGTTGCAAGCCGAGTGGCCCACTCGCGCAACGTGGTTCGGTCGCCTGGATCTGAGAAGAGCGTATCCGCGATTTGTTTGATCTTGGGGTGGTCTGATATCGGCAAATGCAGCTCTTTCAGCGGGGCATCGGAAAGCTGCTCAAGCAGCACTGCAACCAGCCGAGCTGTCTTGCCCTCGGAATGGTAAGCAGGTTCCTGTTCAGCGAGATGCAGGACCATCTCCCGAACAAGGGGCGTAATGGCAACCGTGCAGCATTCTTCAGGCATGGCTGCCGCACCGGGCTCAACGAACAGAAAGCAGGTCCGGGCGTTTGCGGTCACTCGGCAACTGTGCGGCGTGCCGCCAGGGATCCATACGGCGTGCTGGGGAGGGACAAGCCAGAGTGCATTTTGCACCTCACAGCTCACTGCGCCATGCAAAGACAGGATCAGCTGGCCTTTGCGATGATCATGCGGACGGGCACCCGAATCATTGAGGTCAGGCGCAACCTTGAGGGCAATCGCTGCCTGGGCGAAAAGGTCTGAATCGAAATCTTCCGGCGAGGAAACGACATTTTTTGAGCTTGGCATAATTTAGATATCAGGTGTCTTGATATCTATATTAGACGGTTCTGAAGTTCTCTACAGTTGTCTTCTTTTAAGAGGACAGATAAAGAATATGTCAGATACAAAAAACAAGTGGCATGCCATCGCGCTCGTCGCAGGCATTCTGCTTATCGCCGTGAACCTGCGCGTTCCCTTTACCAGCATCGCGCCCGTTTTGCCGCTGATCCAGAATGATTTTGGCTTGAGCGCCTCAGCTCTAGGCCTGCTTACTTCACTGCCATTACTTGCCTTTGCAGCCTTCTCCCCGCTCAGCGCATCGGTCGCCCGCAGGTTCGGCATCGAGCGCACGCTTTTCGGTGCACTGTTGGTCATTTCAGCGGGCATCCTGCTCCGCTCCGCAGGCAGCGCGTGGGCGTTGTACGCCGGTACGATATTGATAGGCACTGGGATCGCCCTGGGCAACGTGCTGCTGCCCGGCCTGATCAAACGCGACTTCTCGACAAAAATGGCGTCCATGACCGGCGCTTATTCCATCACGATGGGTGCAGCGGGCGCTGTCGGTTCAGCCGTAATAATTCCGCTGACCCAATCATGGGGATGGCCGATTGCCCTGAGTTTGTTGGTCGCAGCCCCGTTGTTGGCGCTGGTGGTGTGGCTGCCGCAGTTGAAAAAACACGAACACGTAAATCTGTCAGGTCCGAAACAAGCGCCAACCGTGGCCGTATGGCGTTCGCCGCTGGCATGGCAGGTCACACTGTTCATGGGGCTGAACGCGATGCCTTTTTATGTCGCCGTCGGCTGGCTGCCGACCATTCTGATGGACCATGGCATATCCCCGGAGCAAGCAGGCACGGTACACGGCACGCTTCAACTGACCACGGCAATTCCCGGCTTGATTCTGGCGGCCACGCTTCGCCGTCTCAAAGACCAGAAACTGGCAGCCGCTACCGTCAGCCTGTTAACCGCCTCATCCCTGATCGGGCTCATTTACGCGCCAGACTACGCCATGTTGTGGGCCGTGGTCCTGGGCTTCGGCTCTGGTGCCAGCATGATGCTCGGCCTGACCTTCATCGGCTTGCGCACAAAAAATGCCGGTGACACGGCGGCACTTTCAGGAATGGCGCAGTGCGTCGGCTACCTGATGGCAGCCGCAGGCCCATTGCTACTGGGCCAACTGCACGACTGGACCGGTGGCTGGACAGCACCGCTGCTGATCACAGCCGCAATCTCCGTAGCCGGCGCATTCACCGGCATGCTGGCCGGGCGCAACGTTCAACTTGAATCTGCTGAATCATCGTCGCGAACAAGCCCAGCAATCCAGTCAGCGAATGCGCTCACAGCTGGCGATAAAAAGCGCTGATGCGGGTATAGCAGGTGCACAGGAACCGATGCGGGCTGCCAGCCAGCAAGCACTTCGACCAGTCGCCCTTCTCGCAGATGCTCGCTGACCACATTCTCAGCGAGCTGCACCAGCCCGAAGCCTTCAAGGCACATTTTGATGTAAAGCCCAGTCTCGTTGACGGCCGCTGTGCCGTTCACCGGGACTGAGATTTTTTCGGTACCACGGGCAAAGCGCATTTCACCTGCTTGCCTTGCGCGGCCCGAGAAGTAATGGATGGCCCGGTGGTGAGACAAATCTTGCGGATTTTGCGGAGTGCCGTTCTCTTCGAGATAGGCGGCAGACGCACAGGTTACCCAGCGAAACCGACCGAGTGGGCGCGCAACGAGCGTTGAGTCATCGAGCTCGCCTGTACGAATAACGCAATCGACACCCTCTTGAACCAGATCAACCTGCCGATCGTTGACGCCTATCATCAGGTAGATATCCGGGTAGCGCCTGTAGAAGTCTTGCAGGTTTGGCATGACGATGAAGTGTGCAATGCCACCCGGCATATCGACACGCAAACGCCCCTGTGGCCGTTTTACGGAATCCGTCAGGCTGGTCTCTGTGTGTTCGATCAGCTCCAATATTTCCCGGCATTGCGCCAGATATTGTGCGCCCTCAGAGGTCAGGTTGACCCGACGCGTTGTTCTGTTCAGCAGGCGCACCTGCAAGTACTTCTCAAGATTTTTGACGCTGCTGGTAACTGTCGAGGCCGGCAGAGAGAGCGTCTGCGCCGCCTGGATAAAGCTTCCTGCTTCAGCCACACGTACGAAAACCTGCATCGCTTGAATACGGTCCATGACTGTTAGCAGCCTCAAAGCAGTGATCGGGTAAAGTCGTTATTATTCGTAGATATTGAATAATAAAAACAGTTTAACCATCTTTTTCCCGCAGTATCGCATTGCGTACATTGCTTCCAACGAAATTTGAAGAGGTGTACAGAAAATGGCTGAATATAACCGCAGCATTGTGCAGGCCCCGGCCGCTCCGGCCGCCCGCACCCTTATCCGCGGCGCCACTGTGCTGAGCATGGACGGTGATATCGGCAATCTGGCGCGCGGCGATATCCTTATCGAAGACAGCACCATCACGGCCATAGGTGAAAACATCGAGGCCGGCGACGCTATGGTTATCGAGGCATCCGGCATGATTGCCATGCCCGGCATGGTCGATACGCATCGTCACTCCTGGGAGGGCCAACTGCGTCGAATCAATCCGAATGCCGAAACCCTGGAAGACTACTGCAACGCAACGCACTTCTCGTTCGCCAAATACTATCGCCCGGCTGACATGTATATCGGCAATCTACTGACTGCATTGGGGTGCATCGATGCGGGCATCACGACCGTGGTCGATAACTCGCACAACAGCCGCACCGGCGCGCACTCCGACGCCGCGGTCGAGGCGCTGCTCGATGCTGGTATCCGGTCTGTACACGCCTCCGGTGCGCCAGTTTCCGGTGAGTGGGACAAAGCCCACTGGCCCGGCAACCTGGAGCGTCTCCAGGAAAAATACGTCAATAACGGTGACAACCCGCTGCTCTCGCTGGCGGTGATGGCACAGCTTGAACCTGAGCTGTGGGCTGAGGCCAGGCGTCTGGGGCTGCCGATCATCACCGAATTTTTTGGCGGGGACATGGCAGCTGAGTTGGGGGGGTTGCATCGCGAGGGCCTGCTGCGTCCCGATAACATCTTCAACCACTGCACCTCGCTGCCGGACGCCGGCTGGAAAATCCTTAGCGAGGCTGGCGTGCGGGTCAACGTATGCCCGCGTTCAGATGCCCACTACGGCATTGAAGATGGAATGTTCGCCATGCAGTCGGCCCAGCGCCACTGCATCAGCCCGGGGCTGAGTGTCGATAACGAAACCTCCTACAGCGGTGACATGTTCATGGAGATGCGGGTGGCGTTCTACCTGCAACGCGTCATGGGCATGCACCAGCAGCGCTGCTGCGGTGCAGAACATCATCCGGTGACCCTGCCTGCTCATGGCCTGCTCAAAGCCGCCACTCTCGACGGCGCTACCTGCGCCGGATTGCAGGACAATGTCGGCAGCCTGGCCCCCGGCAAACAGGCTGACCTGATCCTTATAAACACGCAGGACATCAACCTTTACCCGTCAGGCAACGCATTCGGCACCGTGGTACACGCGGCCGAACGCAGCAATGTCGACACAGTCATGATTGGCGGGCGCATCGTCAAGCGCGGCGGCAAGGTGCTGGGCGTGGACAGCGCAAGGCTGCGTGCAGCAATCGACGAGTCCCGTGAGCATCTGTTTGCTGCCGCAGGCTACCAGCCGGACATTTTTGCCGAGACATTCATGCCGCTTGAGTCAGCCAAGTAAGGAGACGCGAGATGAACGCAGCCTACTACCTGCTGGCCATCTCCGCAGGGCTTGGCATAACCCTGCAGACCACGCTGAATGGTCAACTCGCTAAAGGTGTGGGTGGAGATTCCGTAGCGGCGGCGCTGTTCTCATTTACTGCCGGTGCGGTATGCCTGGGCTTCTTTTCATTGATGCGCGGCGGGATAGTGGCCTCACTGGCGGCTATACCTGCCCAGCCCTGGTGGAGCCTGTTGGGCGGTCTGCTGGGTGCCGGTGCCTTGCTTAGTTATGTGGTGCTTGCGCCAAAAATCGGTCTGTCAGCCCTTCTGGGCCTCGCTATAGCAGGGCAGATTATCTCGTCACTGGTTATCGATCATTTCGGATTGATGGGGGCATCGGAAAGGCCGGTGTCTCTCGTCAAGTTGGCCGGGTCGATGGTGATGCTAGCAGGCTTGGCTATCGCCCTGTTCGGTGACAGGTGGTCAGCGCTTTTCTCCAACTGACAGTCTTGTTTGCCCCATCCTGTTTCGTAGGACGCAACCATGTTTAAAACCCTAATCGGCACCACCAGTCTTCTTGGCGAGTGCCCTATCTGGTGTGAAAGAACCGAACGCCTGTTCTGGACCGACATCCCCGGCTGCGAGTTGCGTGCTCTGGACCCCGAAAGCGGCGAAGTGCAGCGTTGGTCCCTGCCAGAGCCGCTAGGGTCATTTGCCCTCACGTCAGACGAAGACATATTGCTGATGGGACTGGCATCCTGCCTGGGCTACTACAACCTGAGCACTGGTCGTTTCAGCAAAATCACAGCCACCCCTGGCGTGGCAGGAACCCGGATCAATGATGGCCGCTGCGACCGTATGGGAAACTTCGTATTCAGCACTATGGACACCGGCGTGCCGGTGCAAACCATAGGCAGATTTCACCAGCTCAATGCCGCGACGCTCGAGACAGAAACGCTGGACCTTCCCGATGTGGCGATCCCGAACAGCATCTGTTTTAGCCCGGACGGTTCCACCATGTATTACGCGGACTCCCTGCAAGGATGCATTTTCTGCTGCGATTACCCGTCGCTAGAAAACCAGCGTGTATTCACTACAGTCAACGGTCAGGGTGCTCCAGACGGTTCTTGTATTGATGCGCAGGGCTTTCTCTGGAATGCGGAATGGGGCGGTAGCAGAGTCGTGCGTTATGCGACTGACGGCAAAGTTGACAGCGTGATCGACTCCCCGTGTATTCAGACAACTTGCCCGGTGTTAGCGGGAGCTGGTTATGAAACGCTTTACTGCACCAGCGCACGGATAGGGCTAGATAAGCCGGCAGATTTCGATGGCACGCTGATAAAAGCCGAAGCCGTTGCAACTGCCGGATTCCCTGAAGAGCGATTTACAGGACGACTGCACTGAATAGTGGGTTCTAGCCTGTCGCGCCGTTCTGAATGCCAACTTGGTAGACGCGCATGAATGACCGGTTCTGGCCGATTGTGTTGAAAAAGTCGGTTTTCCCAAAGCACTCGAATATTGATGGATGAAAAACATCTGTTGCCCGCTGCTACGTAAAATCCGAGTACTGAACCGCCTGCCAAAAATTCAGATTTCAATCTCAGGCGCGTACTTTTCTGGCTTGGAATTCGAAGCCGACTTTCTCAACAGATTCGGCCAAAAGCAGCCGTTCAGCAAACGCAGACATTGGCTAGAGTGGAGCACGTTCTAGTTGCGGGGGCGACATGGGTGCTCCAACACCGATGCAGCGGCAAGCACACCAGGTAGTACATGAGCCAACACGCGTAGGTGCTGGAATGCAAGTAGCAGGCACCAGATGCCAGCTTTCAACCCATAGTTGGTACTGGATGTCCAAGTAGCGAAGGCTCTCATGGCCGTACCATTCAGGTGGCGGCGTGTCGTCGAGGTTGATGATCGTTACTTGTGTGACGATCTGCTATTCCACTCGGCAGGGATCGCAATATGCAAGCCGACTCTTTCGCCAGCGGTTGTGGCGATACCGAATGCGCCAGACCATGAGTCGACGATGAAACTGCTGGGATGACACACCGATGGAGCGCGTATTTCGCAGCTTGAAAACAGAATGGATACCGACCGTGGGCTATCGAACTGCGCAGGAAGCACAGCGCGATATCAGTCATTTTTTGATGCATCGGTACAACTGGATTCGGCCTCATCAATTCAACGATGGGTTGGCACCAGCGCGGCCCGAGGAAAAATTTCACGTCGTGTCGGGGATTAGTTGACCACTACAGTTAAGGCAGTAGCTCGCCGCCACATTGCGAGGCGGCAGAGTCTCATGGGAAATCGGATGCCGGCATGGGCCATCAGTGAGATGGCTTTCCATCCTTTGAGAGCAGTTCTTTTGCCATCTCCATTGCCTGCTCACGTGAAGCAGCGAGAAGCAAAGGGTAGCCCCAGAACTTGGCAAAAACGATCGCGAATGCCCTGAAACCAAGACGTTTTGCAGAGTTGGGCTCGATCATGATCATAGCCAGAACTAACCTTCGCAATTCGACCTTGTGCTTTTTCATCCAAAGCGCGGTGCGTTTCTTTTCTTCCGGCGAGTGCTCGTGGTCTTCGGCAGGTACGGTATCGGTCAAAATTACGAAGGACTCCCCGCGCTGCAGATTGGCCTCGAATTCGGCGAAGTCCTTTTGGTGATCGTGTCCGGGTTCTTGCATAAGGCTCATCCAGACATAAGGGAAGTCAGAACTATTCACCGACATGGCCGTTTCCTCTGCTTTTGATGCTACGCCAGGTGGCCGCAATGGCAAACACGCCGGGCAACGTAATGAAGAACGCTGCAGAAAAGGCAATGTGCCAACCGTCGCGCAGCCCGTCAGTGATTCCCCCGAGGGTATTCAGGGCGACAAGCAGGCTGCCCAGAACCAGGGTAACCCACTGAGCCTTACGGGTTCCTCTCAGAGCGATAAGCACCGTTACGAACCAAGAGCCATAGAATGCTGAAAACATCCACAGTACATCGGGCTCAAACGTAATCGCCGGTATCGCTCCGGGTGCTCTCGCAAAGTCGTTTACGTAGAAAAATAACTGGAAAGTGACAAAAAGTACGGCACCCGCGGCGGTGGTCAGCCAGAACAAGGCGACTCTGTTTGCGTTGTTCACGACCAGCGCTTCGCTGGAGTGCAGGGTAGTCTGAAGAGACATAGGAGCGTTCTCGATAATTAATGGGCTGTTCTAGGTGTGGGGGCTTTTAACGGGTGAAGCGTCCGCCTGCGGGTCATCAATACTTATAATCCATCGTCACCATCAAGTTACGGGGGGCGCCATAACCTACGGTGTCGAAATCGCCCTTCTGCAACGCATACTTCTTGTCGAGCACGTTATTGACGTTGACTGCCGCGGTGATCTGCTTCGTGACGGCGTAGCGCCCCAACACGGATACCAGCGCATAAGAGCCTTGTTCCCCGCCCAACGAACTGGTGCCGGTGTTGGGCGCCTCGTAGAAGCGGCTTTGCCATTTAACGCCTCCGCCCAGCGTCAATCTGTTCCACTCTCCCGGCAACTGGTAGGTGCTGAAAAGCTGGGCAGTGGTGCGCGGTATTTGCGAATTCAAGCGGACGCCATCGCCATCTTGTGCCGTGAAATGGGCGATGCCTGAATAGATGTTCCAGCCACGTGCCAGCTCGCCCTGCAAGTCCAGCTCGATACCCCGCGACTTCGTCCCATCCGAACCCATATAGGCTTGGGCACCACTTGGCGTATAGGTTCCTGCGACCATCTGTGCAGCGTTGTCCAGCTCGGTATGGAACAAGGCTACCGACGCATTCAGACGCCCATCCAAGTAAGCGCCTTTAAGGCCGAGTTCCTTGGTTTTTCCCTTTGTCGGCGTGAGCACGTTGCCCTTGCTGTCTCGATAGTCGGTTTGCGGATTGAATATGCCCGTGTAGCTCACGTAGGCCGAATAGGTCTTATCGATGTCGTAGATCAAACCAGCATACGGGGTGAATTCACTGCTCTTCTTGTAGTGCAACGACGAGGCGCCGACCGCGTCGTCGATTTCGTAGTTGCTGAAGCGGCCGCCGACAATCAGTTTCAGAGGCTCGGACAGCGAGAACCGGGCTGCGCTATAAACACCGCTCTGTTTGATCAGGGTGCGAGTCGGTATCGAAGCCATGACATCGAAGTTGGGACGGGGAAAGGCCGGGCTCAGTTGATAGACATTGACCGGCGTGAAGCCTGCATAGAACGGAGCGATAGCTTCCTGGCTGGAGGTGCGGCGCGAACTCGTCGCCCCCAACACCAAGTCATGCTGGCGGCCGAGCAGTTCGAAGGGGCCGCTCGCCATCACGTCGAAGGTGTTTTGACGGCTGCTACCTTCGGACGCCAGTGCCACCGGAAGAGCCCCGTTGGGAAAAGAGCCCAGTCCCGTGGCGCGATCGGGGCGGCCGACCAGGCCGAGCAGTTCGGCATCGAATTCCGTGCGGTATTGATTAGCGACGGCCCGGAGATTCCAGCCGTTGTCAAAGCGGTGCTCGACCCCGGCAAACGCGGTCTTAAGGGTGTTGTCCCAATGGCTCCATTTCTGCGCGTAGTTCTTGGAGCGTGAATACTCGGCCTGCGTGCCGTCGCTGAACCATAGCGGTAAACCTCCCCAGGTGGAGCCCTTCGGCGTGCTGTCCTGGTAGTCATAGCCCAGATTCACCGTCGTGTCTGGTGTCAGATCTGCCTCGATGATGCCGTAGAACGCCCTCCTCTGCGGTTTGTAGCCATCAATGTACGAGTTTCCTTCCTGGGACGTCCCGACCATGCGGGCGCGGATACGGCCATCCTCGGTCAACGGAGTCGATACGTCGGCCATTTCCCGGTGGGTATCCCAGCTCCCTGCACCGAGCGAGGCGGACGCCGAGAAGTCGCGGGTCGGTCGTTTTCGCACCAGGTTGACGGCGGCCGAGGGATTGCCGGTGCCGGTCAGCAAGCCAGAGGCGCCGCGCACGACCTCGACACGATCGTAGAACGCGGTATCTAGGGAGCTGATCCCGCTCCCGCTGACGATGTCGCCGACGACGGTGGGTATGCCATCGTACTGAACGTTGTTGATCAAGAAACCACGCGAATAGAAACTCGTCCGTTCGCTGTCGGATTGGTACGACGAGACGCCCGTGGTGTTATCCAGCACGCTCTGCACCGAGTTCAGTTGCTGGTCGTCCATGCGTTGACGGGTGATCACCGTCACCGACTGCGGTGTTTCTCGTAACGAAAGTGGCAGGTGCGTCGCCACCGATGTCTGACCCGTAGTGTAGGAACCAGTACCTTCGGTGGTCGCCGTATCCATAGGCCCCGTTACGGTGATGGCCGGCAAGGCTATCTCCTCTTGAGGCGTTCCACCGGCCTTGGTCTGAATCTGCCCTGGCTCGGCCGCGAATGCGCCCTGCGCACTAATGAGAACTGCCGCAGCGACTGCCGAGCCCAGCACGGTGAGGGGCGCGCTCCTGGCTGCGCCCTTGTACGGCCCATCCAAATGAGAATAGAAGGCGGGCTCTGCGTGTATATCAATTGGCCGACGAGATTTCCCAGTAGTTGTGAGGGTGGTCATCAACAATACTCATTTGCATTTAGGTGGCGTATTTAACAATAGAGCTGGATGAGTATGCATGGCTAAATCAAGCCAGATTGTTATTCAATTAGGCCAATTTCAACTGCTTGATACCTTTGGCTGTATTGCGAAATAAATTGACCTTTTTACGCAATGTAGAAGTGTGTCCAGGCGGATAGGCTGCGCTTCATCGTGGTCTGCCATGCCTCAATCCAGCTTGCTTGGCGGGCCGATTCCCCATTTCTTTCCGAGGAAATTCCCCCTATGCACTCACTTTGCTTTGGTGGGTCGGCCCCGCACCGCCGGTCACGCGCCACCCAAATCTCCATTGTCATCGGGAGGAACGCATGAGCACCGATGTTATCTCCCGTGCCAAACCCATCGTCGTAAGCGTTGTTGCGCTCGTCATGGTCTTGGGCATGCTATATGCCTGGCGCACCACCCGCGCCGGTGGCGCGGAACATTACGCTATGCCGCCGATGCCCGTCTCGACGATCCGCGCCGAACCTCGCGGCGTGGCCGAGGAGTTGCAGGCCGTCGGCAATTTGCAAGCCGTTCGCGAAGTGCTGCTGGCCCCCGACACGTCGGGCCGCGTGACAGCCATTCATTTCGACGCCGGCCAGTCCGTGAAGGAAGGGACGGTGCTGGTTCAGCTCTACGACGCTCCCGAGCAAGCGGATCGTGCCGCTGCTGCAGCCAAGGCCGATTTTGCCCAGGCGCAATTACGTCGCTCGCAGGAACTTGCCCCTACCGGCGCCGAGCCACGCGAATTGCTCGAACAACGTAAGGCGCAAGCCGCCCAGGACGTTGCGGCGGTGCGGCAACTGGACGCGCGCATCCAGCAGAAGGCCATCCGTGCGCCGTTCTCCGGCCAGCTCGGCATCCGGCGCATCAATCCCGGCCAGTACCTCAATGCCGGCGATGTGATCGCCACGCTGACCCAGCTTGACCCGCTCTACGTAAACTTCACGCTGCCCCAGCAGGACTTGCCCAAGCTGACGCCGGGCGCACTGGTGCATGTGACGGTAGATGCAGCACCAGGTCAGGTATTCAACGCCAAGATCAGCACCATCGAACCACGCATCGACGGCGAAACCCGCAATGTGGCCGTGCAGGCACTGTTGTCCAATGCCGACAGGCTGCTTAAGTCCGGCATGTACGCCACGGCGCGGCTGGCGTTGCCCGCGACCACCGACGCCATCGTGTTGCCGCTGACGGCGATCCAGACTTCGGCCTCCGGTGACAGTGTGGTGCTCGTGCGGGATGTCGACTCGCAGGGCATCGGCAAGGCGGTCGCCGTGCCGGTCGTCACTGGTCGCCGGCTCGGCGAGGAAGTCCTCGTGACCCAGGGCGTCAAGCCTGGCGACATCGTAGTGATGGCTGGTCAGAATCGACTGCCGCCCGGTGCGACGGTGAAGATCAATACGCCCGCGCCCGCGCCTGCCGCCGCAGCGCCGCCCGCCACCCCGGCGGTCGCCTCCGCCGCCAGCGCACGATAGAGGACGGCACCATGCATTTCACCGACATATTCATCCGCCGGCCCATTCTCGCGCTGGTCGTCAGCCTGTTGATCCTGCTGATGGGCGCCACCGCCTTGTTCCTGCTGCCCGTGCGGCAGTACCCCTATCTTGAAAACGCCACCATCACGGTCAGCACCACGCTTCCGGGGGCGACCCAGGACGTGATGCAGGGCTTCGTCACCACCCCGATCGCGCAGTCCATTGCCACGGCCAGCGGCATCGAATATCTCAGTTCGACCACCACGCAGGGCAAGAGCGAGATTAAGGCGCGGCTGGTACTCAACGCCAACGCCGATCGCGCGATGACCGAGATCCTCGCCAAGGTGCAGCAGGTCAAGTACCAGTTGCCGGCCGGCGTCACCGATCCGGTCATCGCCAAGTCCACCGAGGGCGGCACCGCCGTGCAATACGTCGCCTTCTATAGCAAGACCCTGTCGATCCCACAGGTAACGGATTTCGCATCCCGGGTAGCGCAGCCGTTATTCACGAGCATTCCCGGCGTGGCCTCGGCCGACGTCTTTGGCGGTCAGGCGCTGGCCATGCGCGTCTGGATCGATCCGGTACGGTTGGCCGCACATGGACTGTCGGCCGGCGAGATTTCGGCCGCACTGCGCGCCAACAACGTGCAGGCTGCGCCAGGCCAACTCAAGAGCGCGCTGACGGTCACCAACATCAGCGCCTCCACCGACCTGCGCAGCGTCGAGGACTTCCGCCAGATGGTCATCAAGTCCAGCCCCGGGGGCGGCGTAGTGCGGCTGTCGGATGTCGCCACGATGGAAGTCGGTGGCCAGAACTACAACAATCTCTCGTTCGCTACCGGCGTCCCCGCGATCTTCGTTGCACTCCAGCCGACGCCCGATGGCAATCCTCTGGAGATCGTCAAGCAGGCCAACGAACTGCTGCCCAAGATCCGTGCGATGGCGCCGCCGGGACTGACGGTGGCACCCAACTACGACGTGGCACGCTTCGTCAACGCCTCCATCGAGGAAGTGAAACACACGCTGATCGAAGCCATCGTGATCGTGATCGTGGTGATCTTCCTGTTCCTCGGCACCTTCCGCGCCGTCATCATCCCGGTTGTGACCATTCCGCTGTCGCTGGTCGGCACGGCGGCACTGATGCTCGCCTGCGGCTTCTCGATCAACCTGTTGACGCTGCTGGCGATGGTGCTGGCGATCGGGCTGGTGGTGGACGATGCCATCGTCGTGGTGGAGAACATCCATCGCCACATCGAGGAAGGACTGACACCGGTGCGTGCGGCACTGCTCGGCGCACGCGAAATCGTCGGCCCGGTGATCGCCATGACTATCACGCTGGCGGCGGTTTATGCGCCGATCGGCATGATGGGCGGGCTGACCGGAACGCTGTTCAAGGAGTTCGCGTTCACGCTGGCCGGTTCTGTGATCGTCTCGGGGATCGTTGCGCTGACGCTCTCGCCGCTGATGAGCTCGATGCTGCTCAGTTCCAAGCAAAGCGAGGGGCGGCTGGCGAAGCGCGTCGAACACACCATGGAAGGTCTGACCGCATTCTATGGACGCCTGCTGGCCCGCACGCTTGCCGCTCGCGGTGCCGTGCTGCTGGTTGGCGCGGCCGTGCTGGCTGCCATCGTGGTGCTGTTCACCGGCATCCGCCACGAACTGGCGCCGACCGAGGATCAGGGCGCCGTCATCGTCGTCACCAAGGCGCCGCAGTATGCCGGCGTGGGCTATACCGCCCACTATGCACAGCAGATCGAAAAGCTGTTCGAGTCGATTCCGGAGTTCGACAGCAGCTTCATGAATATCGGCGACTATGCCGGCGGCCAGAACATGATGATCGGCGGTGCAATCCTCAAGGACTGGTCGGAACGCAAGCGATCGGCCACCGAAATCCAAGGCCAGATCCAGGCCGCCGGCGGCGCCATTGACGGCGAGACGCTGACCGCCGTGCAGTTGCCCCCGCTACCGGGTTCCAGCGGCGGCCTGCCGGTGCAGATGGTGCTGCGCTCGCCGGACGACTTCAAGACGCTTTACGAGACTGGCGAGAAGATCAAGTTCGCCGCCTATGCCAGCGGCCTGTTCCTCTACGTGCAGAACGACCTGTCCTACGACAGTCCGCAGGCGCACATCAGCATCGACAATGCGAAGGCAAGCGAAATGGGCGTGACCATGCAGTCCATCGCCGACACCCTGGCCGTGCTGGTCGGTGAGAACTACGTCAACCGCTTCAATTTCCACGACCGCTCCTACGACGTGATCCCGCAGGTGCGCGGCGGCGAACGCATGACACCGGAAGACCTCGGGCGCTTCTACGTCAAGGCGACCTCCGGCGCACTGGTACCGCTATCAACCGTGACCCGCGTCGAAATGCGTTCGCAGGCCAACCAGCTTACCCAATTCGGCCAGATGAACTCGACCACGCTGGAAATGCTGCCGGCCCCGGGCGTGACCATGGGTGACGCCGTGGCGTTCCTGCAATCGCAACCCTTGCCGCCCGGCAGCAGCGTGGACTGGCTCAGCGACAGCCGCCAGTTCGTGCAGGAAGGCAACCGCCTGCTGGTTTCGTTCTGCTTCGCGCTGGTGGTCATCTTCCTGGTACTGGCGGCGCAGTTCGAGAGCCTGCGCGACCCGCTGGTGATCCTGGTGACGGTGCCGCTGGCGATTTGTGGCGCATTGGTGCCGCTATGGCTGGGCTACGCGACGCTCAACATCTACACCCAGATCGGACTGGTTACGCTGATCGGCCTTATCTCGAAGCACGGTATCTTGATGGTCACCTTCGCCAACCACATCCAGCATCACGAAAACTTGAGCCGCATCAAGGCCATCGAGAAGGCCGCGGCGGTGCGTATGCGCCCCGTGCTGATGACCACCGCGGCGATGGTCGCCGGCCTGGTGCCACTGCTGTTCGCAAATGGCGCGGGTTCGGCCAGCCGCTTCTCCATCGGCATTGTGGTGGTGATGGGCATGCTGGTCGGCACCTTCTTCACGCTATTCGTGCTGCCCACCATATACAGCTTCCTCGCCGAGGATCACCGGGCGGCAGCGGAAAGTCCCCGCGCCCGCGAACTTGCCACTGCGGAGGCCCCCGATGTCTGACTCTAAAGCGATTGCTGCCATGACGACTGCTTCGCATCCAGCCATGTTTTTCCCTCGGCGCGCTGCCTTAATGGCCATTGCCATTGCGTTGATAACCGCAGGTTGCGCCAGCGGCCCCGACTATCGTGCTCCGGCCACGCCGGAAACCGCGGCAGGCCCCTTCGTCAGCAAACCCGCCGATACGGAGTCCACCGTGTCACTGCCGGCGGACTGGTGGAAGCTGTATGACGATCCGGCACTCGACAATCTGGTGCAGGAAGCCCTGTCGGCCAATACCAACCTGCGCGTGACGCTGGCCAAACTCGACCGCGCACGGGCCATCTACAAGGAAGCGCGCGGTGGCCTGTTCCCCTCAACCAACGTGTCGGCGGGCGCAGGCTATGGCCGCGACCAGTCCACGTGGACGGGTACCGGCCAGGCGCCCACACAATGGAGCTACAGCGGTGGCCTCGACGTCTCTTACGAACTCGACCTGTTCGGCCGGGTCTGGCGCGACATCGAGGCCGCACGCGACGACACCGATGCCGTCGCCGCAGCCCATGATGCCGCCAAGGTCGTCGTCGTCGCCGAGACGACACGTGCCTATGTGGACGCCTGCACCTATGGCGAATCCATCGGGGTCGCACACTCATCCATTGACCTGGCTCAGCGCAGCCTGGATCTGGTCAGCCGCCAGGAACACTCCGGCTCGGCGTCGCATCTGGATGTGGAACGGGCCGGTGTCACGCTGGCCCAGGCCCGGGCCGCCTTGCCGCCGTTACAGGGTCAGCGGGATGCCGCGTTGTTCGAACTGGCCGCGCTGGTGGGCCGCACGCCGTCGCAAATACCCGAGTCGGCGCGCAACTGCACCCAGACACCTGAGATCGCGGGGGCGCTGCCGATCGGTGATGGCACCGCGCTGCTGCGCCGCCGCCCGGACTTGCGCCAGGCCGAGCGCCAACTGGCCGCCGATACCGCCCGCATCGGCGTGGCCGTTGCCGACCTCTATCCGCGCGTCACGCTGGGCGCCTCCGGCAACTACCTGCGCAACGACTACCTAAAAGGCAATCGTACCTGGTCGTTCTCCTTCGGGCCGCTGATCTCCTGGAGCTTTCCCAACACGATGGTCGCTCGTAGCCGCATCGCACAGGCAAAGGCGCAAAACGCGGCATCGCTGGCCAGCTTCGACGGCGCCGTACTGAATGCCTTGAAGGAGTCAGAACAAGCGTTGAGTGCATACGGCGCTGCGATGCAGCAGCGCGAGGCACTGATCGAAGCGCGCGACCGGGCCGAAAAATCCTTCCAGTTGGCAGACCAGCGTTACCACGCCGGGTCTATTAGTTACCTCGACGTGATCGTCGCGCAGACCAGTCTGATCGACACCAAGTCGCAGGTAGCCGTTGCTGACCAGCGCGTAGGTTCCGCGCGGGTCAGCGTCTTCAAGGCGCTTGGCGGCGGATGGGAACAGGTTACTGCGCAGTAACTCTTACGGACATGGATCGCGGTGACGGCCCTAACATCGCGCCCACGTCCGAGACCAACGATTAGCCGCCCCGCTCCGCATTGTCACACTGCAATCTCATATCTGGCATAGCGAAGGAATACAGAGATGGAACCGCACGATGCGCCACCCCGGATCATTGACCTGATTACATCATTCGGTAGCAAGAACCTGACGTCAGGCAAACACATGATGAAGCACACCGCAGCAGCCAATCCAGAGACCGGAACGCCGACATCGTCTCAGGAACAACGGTTGCTGGCGAGCCGACTGCGACCGACGATCGCTCGTACCAGAATTTTGAACGCGCTGGAAAAGGCGACCCCGAACTGTCTAGATGCCAACCAGATGTCTCGTATCCTCAGTTCGCAATTCAACAACTTCGCGCCGGGATCGATCTACCGAACGCTGAATGATCTATGGACTGCTGAGTTGCTGGTTCGCACGGACGGCATACGTGGGGGCGCGTTCTATGCAATCAAACCGAAGGCGCTAAACGACCAGCACGACACACTGCGATGTCATTGTGGTGCGCGGCTGGTTTTCATTGAAGACCTGGCGTTGCATGAACACCTGCAGTCGCTGGCGTCCGAGGAGGGCTTCGCTCTCGACGAGGAGTCAGTCTTCACCATCACCACGACGTGTGCGAAATGTCGGCAATTCTGCAAGGAAGGGCAGCAGACGATGCAGGGCGGTCGGAAGTCCCAGGCTAAAAAGGCCTGACCCAATCAGGGTGAGATTTCATCTGGGAGCATAATGCTGGGGACGGAATCAATCTCCGCGCCGCTCATGCGATCCGAGAGATATCGTGCCGGAGGCTTGCCCACTGCCTTGCGGAACATGGTGATGAACCCGCTGGCATTTTCGTACCCTAGCTCCAATGCAACCGTTTGCACGCTTTCACCCTTGGTCAAATGTTGAAGCGCAAGGATCACATGCAACTGCCGGCGCCAGCGCCCGAAGCTCATTCCAATTTCGTGCAGCAGAAGACGGCTCATGCTTCGCTCGCTCATGCCAATACGAGTAGCCCAATCGGCCTTCGAGGTTTTGTCCTTGGGATCGGCAAGCATCATTTCCGCGAGGCGACGTAATCGGGAGTCGCGCGGCATGGGCAGATGCAGATCTTCCACTGGCGCCGCCACTAACTCATCGAGCAAGGCGGCAATCAGCCGATCTTCCCGTCCCCCCAGCACGTACAATTCAGGAAAGCCTGCCACCTTCAGTAGCAACTCGCGTAGCAATGGTGATACCGAAATCGTGCAGCAGACTTTCGGAAGATCCGGTGCGGCGTCTGGCTCGACGAACAGGCAGTAGCATTCCGTCTCACCCGTCCCCCGCGCCGCGTGCGGCAAGTCTCCCGGTATCCATATGGCGCACTGCGGCGGCACGATCCAGACGCCGTCTTCAATTTCGCAATTGAGGATGCCGCGTAGAGAGTAGATCAGCTGCGCCTTGCGGTGCTGATGCCTTGCATTTTCCCAGTCCTTTGTTACTGATGTGGCACTCAAGGCCACGACGGGGCGCGAGACGCTGTCGACGTCCCAAGGCACAATTAGATCGGTGATTGCAATGTTAGACATGTTGTCTCGTAGTGCCTCGGACGGAAAATGAGGCTTTGGCCTAATCGAAAAATACTATGACCAATTTGCTCAATGACGTCTAGCCATTCCGAGGCCTGGATTAGGTCCAGCGGCAGGAAGGGTCTGTTAAAGGTGCTTTAACGAGTGACTGCTTCTGGCCGGTTAACCCACTAATGCGGAATCAACTTGTCAATCTCGCTCACCCGCTGCGTCGGCAAATGCCTCGCTTTCTTGCCGCGGCATCTTGCCCCCTATAGTTTTTTCAACATCTTCAATTATCACCCGCCGCTGGTTGCCTTCTCCAGCGTGGGTAAAAAGGACAGCGTTCGCAACGCTGAGGCTACCGGTGAGTTTGTCTACAACTTGGCGACCCGACCGCTCGCTGAACGGGTCAACCTGAGCAGTACAGAGCAAATCGGTGTTGATGAGTTTGCGTTGCCAGAGTTGACGCCGGTCCCTTCGCTTGAAGTCGCAGCACCGCGCGTCATGGAGAGCCCAGTTGCGCTGGAATGTAAAGTCACCCAGGTTCAACAGCTGGTCGGCCTGGATGGTGCTCCTCTGGATACCTGGATGGTCTTTGGTGAAGTGATTGTGGCGCACATCGATCATGCAAGTCTTCGTGACGGCATCTACGATACCAGCCGAGCACAACATATCTTGCGAGGCGGTGGTCCGGCCGATTACTTCCAGGTTCTACCCGAAGGACTGTTTCACATGACACGGCCCAAGTAGTCACTGGCGAGCCCGCCCCCTTGTCGTCACGCAACGCCCACTAATCACTTTTTCATGCGCCTTCACAGCGGGTTAAAGCCCATGGTCTGACAGCCCACCATCACTCGACAAAACACCTGCGTATTGTCGGGTGATAGACGCGCGCCCTATAGATTCAAAGTCTCGGGCTATGCTGATCGATGAGTTCGCGCAGGACTTCCTTGAGCGCTTCGATCTTCTTTGCCTCGAAAGGAGCAAGAATCTCACGCTCGTGTTTTTCGGCCAGGACAACCAAACCGGACACCAAACGTCGCCCTGAACGAGTGAGTCGCACCAGGGTATAGCGACGATCATCAAGGCTGATGGAACGCTCTACATACTTTTGCGCTTCAAGACGCGTTAACAGCCGAGTGACCGTCGGCTGCTTGCTCACGGTGGTCTGAGCCAGCGAAGAAATAGTCATTGCACCGTCACGGGCCAACGTAGACAGCACTCGCCACTCCAACACGGAAAGCCCGTGCTGCTCAACAACGGCATGAAACTGGGTGGATACCAAGTACCAGGCCTGCCCCAAGAGTGCGGGCAAATAATTGTCTACAAACGCCTTCGTCTTCGCCATGCCAATCGCCGCCTCGTCCTCTTTCTCAACCGGCGACGATTCTATCTGCTTTGGCTCATGCGGGGGGGAATTACCCCTACCCCGCGCCATACCTCAATACCTCCCGGACAGCAGCGAACCAAACCCAGGCACATCAGTGCCAAGGCCCAGGCTCTTGAGCATCTGATACGTCGTGGCCACCGAAGACGAAATCACCGGCAGCCCAACTCGATCTTCAATGGGCTGGATCGAGGCCAGCGACGGCATCTGCACACAGGCGGACGCCACGATTGCATCCACGCCAGTGGTGACGAGCCTGCGGGTGATTTCAATCGGTGCTCGTGGGTCCTGCCGGCCGACCTCCAGATTGTCAGAAATCTCCAGCGAGATGCTGTCCACGACTTCGATCCCCTCGCTTTCGATGTAATCAATCACCAACTGCGTCAGGGGTTTCATGTAAGGCGTCAAAATCGACACCTTCTTCGCACCGATCACCTGCAAGCCTTGCACCAATGCACCGGCACTGGTGACAACGGGCGCCGGATGGCCGTTTTCGACGGTGCGCTGGTGCAGGCGCTGTTCGGAAATACGGTGGTAGCCGTTCCCCATGCTCATGATCGCGACCAGGCACGCATAACCCAGCACATCCACATTGGCATCGGAAAGCTCAAGCGCGCAGCGATCGCTGTCCCCGTCCATGGCGGCCAGCTCTTCCTTGGTTACCTTTTTCATCCGCATGCGGCTTGAGTGGAAGGTGAATCGCTCGGGCAAGATCAATTCGCGTGCACGCAAAATGGCCGGGATTTCGGTTTCCATCGTGGTGTTCGAACTCGGCACAATCTGGCCGATACGGTAATAGCGTGGGGCGCTCATGGCTGCGGTTCCTGATTGAGATCGACCGGTGTATCGAAATTGTCCACGGTACTTGCATCCTCGAAACGAGCGGACTGCAACGGACGGCGATTGACCCGCAGATCGAAGATGTCAAAGCGATTGTAATGACCCGAGATGTCGTGCATCTGGCGTGGCTGAATGCAGCGCGACAGGTCGATATCGGCGTAGACGATGCCTTCCTCGTCGATCAACGGCTGGCCAATCACGCGCCCATCCGGGCCGAGGATGCCGGAAAATGCGCTGTTGCGACGTGTGAGCAACTCGCGCGCCTTCGGGAAGTCTGGCTCCAGCGCCTGGATAATCTCTTCAGAAACCGTAGAGCAGGACACCACCGTAAACAGTTTGCCCTCAAAACTGTGGGCGGCCGCACGTACCTTGATCGCCTCGGCCATGTCGTACTCGGGCGGCGCTACCGGCAACGAAATGTAGCTGGCGACGTGCACCAACTCGCCTTCTGCGATCAAGGCAAAACGTGCGAGGGTGTTGGTGTTTTCACCACAGGCCAGGGAACCCAGAGGGCCGACAGAGGTGTCATGCACGCGCAGCGCTGAAGCATCGCCCGGCGCCCAGGTCAGTTTCTCGGCCCAGGTGGGCACCAGCTTGCGATGGCGACCCAGAATCCGGCCTTCATCGGAGATAGTGACCAGCGTGTTGTAGATAGTGCCAATGCCTTTGCTGCTGCGCTCATTGACGCCCACCACCACATTGATGCGATGACGTGCAGCAGCCTGGGCGATCTTGCTGATCTCGGGGCCTGGAATCTCGATCGCTGAGCGCACCAGTTTTTCAAACCAGGGACTGCCTTCAATCGGATTGCCAATCCAACTCCAGTACGGATAACCCGCAACGAAAACCTCAGGGAAGGCCACCAATTGCGCGCCGTTGCCAGCGGCCTCCTCAATGAGACGAATCACTTTGTCTACTGTGGCGTCAGTGTCCAGAAAAACAGGGGCCGTCTGTACGGCTGCTGCCTTGAATTTAGGTAGTTTAAGCATGGCGATTCATCCGAAATGCGCAGAGAATTCGGGCCGGTCCATCTGGACCGGCCCGATGCTTACTGACTCTTGCCGGTGCGGGGTTCGTTGCCGACCGCGACCACGGGATTACGCAGCGTGCCAATATTTTCGACCCACGCCTCCACTACGTCGCCCGGCCACAGCCACTCTTGCGGCGTACGTCCGGCGCCCACGCCTGCCGGGGTACCGGTGGCAATAATGTCGCCCGGTTCCAGGGTGATACCGGCACTGATGTCGCTGATCAGCGTCGGAATATTGAACAGCAGGTGGCGGGTATTGGAGCTCTGTTTCTCCACCCCGTTGACCTTGAGGGTGAGCTTCAGGTTGTGCGGGTCGCCGATTTCATCCGCTGTGACGATGACCGGCCCCAACGGGGCGTAGGTGTCCTGCCCCTTGGAGTAGATCCACTGACCGGCGCGGCGGTTATCCCGCGCGCTGATGTCGTTGAGCACGGTGTAGCCAAACACATAGTTCAGCGCGTCGCCCTCACCTACACGCTTGGCGCGGCTGCCCATGATGACCGCCAGCTCAACTTCCCAATCCATCTGGCGGGTAATGGCTTCGTTGTGCTCGATCGCATCGCCCGGACCGATCACTGTCGTCGGCGGTTTGGAGAAAATCACTGGCTGCTTGGGAAGCTCTTTGGACGTATCCAGCGTGCGGCTTGATTCCTCAACGTGCTCAACATAGTTCAGGCCAATGCCGAAGATGTTTTTGCGCGGCTTGGGGATGGGCGCCAACAGCTTGACGTTAACCAACGGTAAAGCGCTGTTCAGTGGCCACTTGCCGGCGTAGCTCTCGAGCAACGCCGTGGTGCTCGTCACGGCGTGCGGCCCCAGGTCGATAAAGTCCAGAATATCCGCCGGCAATGCCTGGCCGGCGTGAGCCCCCAGGTACTGCAGGTCAATGACCAGGTCGCCCACAATGGCCCCCAGTCGAGCGGCGGCGTTTACGTGGGCGCGATAGGTTACGAGTCGCATAATCGAAAATCTCCAGATAAAAAATTCAGGGTTGATTCAACGTTCCGGCGCTAGGCCGATGGCAAAACCGGCTGATGACCGCCGAAGTCCGCCAGTGCCTCTTCGCGGTACAGGCCGAGCTTTTCCATCACCGGCAAATCGCTGAAGCAGAACAAACAGGCGTCTTCACTCGGGTTGGTGTTGACGTGCTCATGCCAGGCCCAGGACGGCACACAAAAAATGTCACGCTCCTGCCAATCAAAGCGCTGACCGTTGATGATCGAGTAGCCTTGGCCCTTGGCGACCTGATACAGAAAGCTACCGGTATGACGATGCGCTTTGCCGACGAATCCCGGACGCAGCAACTGCATACTGGCGCCGATCGTTGCCAGGACGTGGCCGCCATCCACAGGGTTGGTGTAGTGCATCAACGCACCATCGAAAGGGTTGTCGTCGCGGGCAGATGAGTAGCGCAGCAGCGCCTCGTAGGTCGGCTCCCACTGGTACTTGAACAGCGGCGAATAGGGCTTGGTCCAGCCGATGTTGTCGGGGCGCAAACCCGCAGCCCCCCACAGGCTCACCAAGTCATCGACGGGATAGCCGACGGCCTGCCGCAAGTCTGGATGCACGGCATAAAAACCGGCCTCCATGGCATTCACCAGCGGGATGTCCAGGCCGTCCTGCCAAATACACGGCTGGCCACCCGCCTCCACCCCGTGCTCGTGCCACGTGCCGTTGGGGGTCAATACAAAGTCATTTCGGCCCAAGGTCATTTTGTGGCCGTCGACAACGGTGTAGGCGCCTTCCCCTTCCATGATGAAGCGCAAGGCCGAGGCCGAATGTGCATGCGCCGAGGCGCATTCGCCCGGATTCATGACTTGCAAGCCCGAGTACAGCCAGCCCACCGCTGCCGAAACCTCAGTGCGTCCTGGATTGTTCAGGTAGATCACCCGGCGCCCGGCTTTTTCCGGGGTCACGAGTGCAATTGAACGCAGCACATGCTCGCGCAGATCGCGATAGCGCCAGATCACCGGCACTGAACTCGACTTGGGCTCCCAAGGCTCAATCTTGTTGGCCACGGTCCAAAGGGCACCCGTCTGCAATTGGTCCAGCTCGCGGTAGTAAGCTACCAGTTCAGCCGTGTCTTCCACGTCTGCACGCCCTTCGATGCCTTCACGGTATTGGTCATACGAGTTTGTCATAATCTTCTCCTTCTCAAGGATGCAGTGGGCTCTCGGACCTCAGGACTTGCTCCGGGTGAAGCTGCGCTCAAGCTGGTCCTTGCCCCACAGCAAGGGCTTGGGCCATTCGACGTCATGCCAGCCCAACCGGGCGCTTTCTCGCAGCAGCCAGGCCGAGTCCGCCAGGTGCGGTCGAGACACTGCGCACAGGTCGGCACGACCCGAGGCAATGATGCCGTTGACCTGATCGGCCTCGGTAATCGCACCCACCGCGATAGTCGGCACGCCCGCCTCGTTGCGGATGCGGTCAGCGAAGGGGGTCTGGTACATACGGCCATAAACCGGCTGCTGCTCCGGCACCACCTCGCCCGAAGAAACGTCAATCATGTCCGCACCGCCCGCGCTCAAGCTTCGGGCGATCTCCACGGCTTCATCAACACTCGTGCCACCCTGCGCCCAATCAGTGGCCGAGATCCGTACCGAGATCGGCAAGTGCTCAGGCCAGGCTCGACGCACCGCAGCCAATACTTGCAAAGGGAAACGCAGGCGATTGGCTAACGAACCGCCGTATTCGTCGCTGCGTTGATTGGTAAGCGGCGATAGAAAGCTTGAGAGCAAAAATCCATGTCCGGCCTGCAATTCAAGCCAGTCAAAACCTGCTTGTGCGGCGCGACTTGCAGCCTCGGCAAACTGTTCACAGATACGCGCCAGGTCAGCGTGCGTAGCTTCGGCAGGTACTTGAGAAACGCCTGCCAGATAGGGCAGCGCACTGGCACTGAGCAGCGGCCAATTACCTTCAGCCTGCGGGTGATCGGTTTTTTCCCAGCCCAACTGAGTAGACCCGCGACGCCCCGCGTGATTGAGCTGAACGCCAATGCGCGCGCTGCTTTGAGCGTGGGCAAAATCGGTGATGCGCTTCCACGCCGACACCTGCTCGGCGTTCCACAAGCCGGGGTCCCCCGCGCTGATTCGCGCATCGGCACTCACGGCCGTGGCCTCCGCCAGCACCAGGCCTGCACCACCCAGGGCCTGACTGCCGAGATGGACCAGGTGGAAGTCGCCAGGAACCCCATCCTGGCTGGAATACAGCAACGTCGGAGACACCACGACGCGGTTTTTCAGCGTCACACCGCGCACGGTGTAAGGGGTCAAGAACGGTGGCCGTGGTCGTTCGTCTTCACGCGTTGCCACCGCAGCACGCTTCGCGAGCCAACGCTCGTAACCTTCAAGCCATTGGGCGTCGCGCAGACGCAGGTTTTCGTGAGAGATACGCTGCGAGCGGGTGAGCAGTGAATAGGCGAATTGCTCCGGTTCCAGGCTGGCGTAACGCTCTACGTTCTCGAACCACTCGGTGGAGTTGCGTGCCGCATTCTGGATCTTCAACACTTCAATGCCGCGTACTTGCTCGTAATGCGCCAAGCGCTCACGCAGATCGCCGCCGGCTTTGAGGGTGTTGCACAACTCGATGGCATCTTCCAACGCCAGCTTGGTACCCGAGCCGATAGAGAAGTGTGCGGAATGTGCGGCATCCCCCATCAGCACCACCGGTACGTCGCCACCGTCGGCACCCAGAGGCTGCGTCCACTGCACCCACTTGTTACAGATCACTCGCGGAAAACGAATCCAGATGGCCGCGCCGCGCAGGTGCGAGGCATTAGATATCAGCGGTTCACCGTCCAGCCAAGGCGCAAACAGTTTTTCACAGTAGGCAATGCCCTCCTCCTGAGACATCTGCTCGATACCCGATGCCTGCCAGGTAGCATCCGTGGTTTCAATGATGAATGTGGAGAAGCCATTTTCGAACTGGTAAGCGTGGGCCTGGAACCAGCCATGCTCGGTCTGCACGAAGATAAAGGTAAACGCGTCAAACACTTTGTGTGTACCCAGCCAGACAAAACGGCAATCTCGCTGGTCGATGTCGGGCTGGAAAGTCTGGGCATAACGCGTACGCACAGGGCTGTTGATACCATCGCAAGCAATCACCAGATCAGCGTTGTACTGACGAGCGACCTCCTGATCGTCTAGCACCGTGGTTTCGAAAACCAGCTTCACCCCCACTTCTTCGCAGCGCGCCTGCAGGATATTGAGCAGCTTTTTTCGACCGATTCCGATAAATCCGTGGCCTGCGCTACGCACCTGGCGACCCTTGAAATGGATGTCGATGTCGTCCCAACGGCTGAACTCATCAACGATGGTTTGCGCCGACACCGGATCGGCTTCGCGCAGGTTGTCCAGGGTTGCATCAGAGAACACTACGCCCCAGCCAAAGGTGTCGTAAGGTCGATTGCGCTCCAGCACAACAATCTCGTTGGCCGGGTTCTGCAGTTTCATCAGCAGGCCGAAATACAAGCCGGCGGGACCACCGCCAATGCAGGCAATTTTCACATTGCGCTCCTTTCATTTTTGTCTTTTTCAAGGGAAGGGGAAGCGCTCAACGCTTGGCGAAGCACGCTCGGCAATTCAATGGCCTGGTGACTAATCAGCGAGGTCGATACCAGCACCTGTGTGACGCTCATCCGAACCTCACCTTCAAGGTCCGTACACGCCAGTGCCAGGGTCAACGACTTACCGCCAAGCCTGACCACCTCAAGGCTCAGAATAACGTCGTCGCCCATCCGGCTGATGGCCCGAAAGTCGGCTTCAAGCCGCACCGTCGGCAACCCGAAATGCAGCTTGCCGATGTAGCCGGCGAATCCCACCTCAGGCAGGAGCTCGTCGATCCAGGTCTCCAGCAAGTTGTTGAACATCACAAAGTACTGCGGGTAAAACACGATGCCGGCCGGGTCGCACTCTGAGAAACGGATGCGGTGTTTGCGGGTAAATGTGCTCGCATTCATAAGCAACTATCCTTCGAGGGGTAAGGCGTGGCGCTGCAAGCATTCGCGCAGCTTGTGACCGTGCTCATCGGCCAACGCCGCGTCGCGCAGTTCGCGCAGAGTCGCTGGCGCCATGAGCCGCAGGTGCTTATCCACCACCGCCATCACGGTTTCGTAATTTTTCAAACCTCGGGCGTGGGTGTCGCTGTATCCTTTGACCAGACGCTGGCACTGAGCCGCTTCAAGCGCCAACGCAGGGTCCAACGCAGCCAGCGTATGCAGACGCTGCAACCAGGTTTCAATACGGCTGTTTTCCTGGCTGTAACGCAGCGTCACACGGCGCCAGCGACGCACGCGCGACAAGCCGTAAAGCAGGAGAAAACCGCTCAAGGCACTGGTCTTGATCGTTCGCCCTTGCTGGGTGAAACGAGCCACCAGGCGGTGCGCCCAGTTCGGTTGCGCCAGCCAGCGGCCCAGGCCTGCGGGCAGGGTTTCGCAAATTTCTTCGATGCGCGGGTGCATGTACTCTTCGATATCGAGCACCTGATCATCACGGGAACGAACCTCACCCCGCACCCGATCAAAGCGGCTGCTGCGAGTTTTAAGGTCTGCCACCCGAATGGTGTCCTCATAGGACATCCACAGCGCCAGGTAACGAGCGGTCTCACGCAGCAACTCGACATCCTGGCCGCCGGGAGCAGCGGCCAGTGCTTCAAGACGGTCCAGGTACAAACGCGCATAGGCCGGATCCTGGTAATCGATAAGCCGCCGCACGCCCTCTGTGGCAAGCTCCGCAACCGGTAAACGCCGTGCACGCTCAACCAAGCCGGCAACCACTGGGTGCTGGGGCTGCGCAGCAATAGCAGGGCTGACTTTGGCTGAAACGCTCGGTGCTCGCTCCTGATCCTGCGTCTCGCGCGTCATGGCATAACCGAGCTCAAACGCTTTGAGACTCGGTTTGACTCCCACGCCGCCGCGCTCAATGGTCTGCTGAAATTGCGCCCGATTGAAGGGCAGCACCCCGGTGCCGCTGAGAGCGCCAAACAACACAGCACTGATCACGCTGCCGGCGCTCTCGGCCGCCTTCTCCATATCGAAGCTGACGAACGTCTTGGCCGCTCGACGGGCCTGGAGCAACAGCGCAGCGCTATCGACCCGGCCATCGCCCATGGCTGACTTCTCGGCAATCGAATACACCCGGTGAGTCGAGGTCACGAAGGTCGTGCGGTCGCTGGTAACGAGACCGCGCTGCACTGCGCGCCCGCCTTCCATCAACTCCGAGGCCAGCACGATATCGACATCGCCCGGCAGCGGAGCCTGCGAAAGCACCGGTACACGTGCTTGCGGTACATCGGCGCCAGGGAACAGCTCCACATAATAAATAGTGGCCCCGGTGCGCTGCGCGACCCCGGGAACGGACGTCGTCTGCGCGAAGTAACCATTTTCTTCACCCAGGTTGACGATCCAGTCGGCGAGTACGCCGCCGCCTTCCCCCCCCATGGCGAGGATGGCAATTTTGATAGGCTCACTGGACATGGAAAAACTCCGGGCAAACGTGAAAGGTGTAACGTGCAGACAAATGTCCTGGCACACCGACGGTGCTTATCAACGGCTGATCGTGGTTCATGGCATCCCTCATCAGAACGCATACCGCGAGCGACGCCGGGCATCAGCGCTCTGCAACCAGCCGATCACCGCCGAACGCAGGCGTTGGCTGAAGATGTCCCAACGTGTGGGGTTACTGACTATTTGGGCGCGGTAAAACGATGGGCAGAGCACCGCCGCATGGGCGACCTCGCCGCAGTTCCCACACCCCACGCAGCTGTCCATCACCATTGCCACCGGATCGAGTCGCAGCGGATCCGGGTTATCGCGAATCGACAACGAGGGGCAGCCCGACAAACGAATGCACGAGTGATCGCCGGTACAGGTGTCCGGGTCGATGCCGAAACGCTCGCGCACCACACGCTTGCCATCGGCGATGGCTTTGCGCACCACCTTCTTCTCGCGCCGCTGCAAATTGAGCATGCATTCGCTCTGCGCGATCAGGACCTTGGGTCCGGTTTCTTGAGTGGTTAAGGCTTCGCGCAGGGTCGAGACCATCGCCTTGAGGTCATAGGTTCGTTTGATCGTGCGCACCCACTCGACCCCCACGCCCTTGACCGCGCGTTCGATCTCATGACCCGTACTGCGCGAGGCATTGACCGCCCGCGACGACAACAGGTCCTGGCCACCCGTAGCCGAGGCGTAGTTGTTGTCGATGATGATGGTCAGGTTATCGCTGCGGTTGAAGACGCCGTTGGCAATCCCGCTGGTCAAACCGTTGTGCCAAAAGCCACCGTCACCCATCAGCGAAATGGCGCGCTTGCTGGAGGGTGCATTGCCCGGCGCCACGTTGAAGGCAGCCGCACTCGCCGCGCCCAGGCCATAACCCATCGTCGTACTGCCGAGGTTGAACGGCGGTAAAATCGAAAAAAGATGGCAGCCAATGTCGGCACTGATGTGATGTTTACCCAGCTCACGCTCAACCAACTTGATCGCCGTGAAAATCGGCCGCTCGGGGCACCCCGTGCACAATCCTGGTGGTCGAGGGTGGACGATCTGATCCAGCGACGGACCAGCAGATGCCTCAACCGGTAGCATCACAATCGGGATGCCAAGGCTCAGAGGGTCAACCACCGGGGCCTTGCGCTCGACGATGCCATAGCGCTCCAGAAAAGCCCGCACCCCGCCAAGGATCGTCGCGGTGTTGTAGTCCCCTGTGAGCGGCAACATATCCTTGCCGTGCAGCGCAATATCCAGCCCCAACTGTCGCAAAATCGCCGAGACGTTTTGCTCTACGAAATTGGGCTGGCCCTCCTCCAGAATCAGGATCGCGCGCTTGCCTTTGCAGAAGCGTTTGTACTCTTCGTCGACCAGCGGATAGGCCACGTTCATGACGTAGAGAGGAATTTTCGAGACCCCGTAGACATCCGACAGACCAAGCTTTTGCAACGCACGAATCAGCGTGTTGTAGTTGCCTCCTTGCAACGCGATGCCAACGTCGGCACCGTCCTCGGAGAAAAACTCGTTGAGCTGGCGCTCCTTGATAAACCGAATAGCCGCTGGCCAGCGCAGCTGAATTTTTTCACGCTCATGCCGAAAGCTCGCCGGGGGCAATACAATGCGGTCGATGTCTCGGGCCGGACTCTCCATCGCATCCTTGACCGTAAACGCTGGCGGACGGTTATCGGAGGTCAAAAACTGGCCATGCAAGTGGCAGGAGCGAATCCGCATCTGCAACATCACTGGGGTGTTACTCGCCTCGGACAGATCGAAGCCGTCCTTGACCGCTTGTACGATGCTCGGCAGGTTGGGACGAGGATCAAGCAGCCACATTTGCGACTTCATGGCAAACGCATGGCTACGCTCCTGCATGATTGAGGAGCCCTCGCCATAGTCCTCGCCGACAATAATCAACGCCCCCCCGGTCACACCGCCCGACGCCAGGTTGGCCAGAGCATCGGAAGCCACGTTAGTGCCAACGGTCGCCTTGAATGTAATCGCGCCGCGCAATGGATAGTTGACCGAGGCTGCCAGCATCGCCGCCGCTGTCGCCTCGCTGGCACTGTTCTCGAAGCGAATTCCGTACTCGCCCAAAATGTCCTGGGCATCAGAAAGCACGTCCATCAAATGCGAGATGGGAGAGCCCTGGTATCCCCCAACATAAGCCACGCCCGACTCCAGTAACGCCTTGGTTACCGCCAGGATGCCCTCGCCGTTGAAAACCTCTCCGGCGCCAGCGCGTAACTTCTTCACTTCCTGGACAAAGGATCGTTCGGCCATGTCGGTTATCTCTCAGATCTGTTTAACAAATTTTCTTATGTCCCCTACCTTCATACGGACAAAACGATGCGTCAATGCATGATTAATCATGCAAACCATCTTGTAGCCAAATTCGGATATGGATAGCGGTACGAGGATAAAGAGAGGACTGGCTGGCAGCCTTTAGTAGAAGGAAGCTCATCAAAACGGGTGCAGCAAAAAACGTGCAAAGCGGCGCAAAAAAATACCCGTTGCTGCTGAAAAGGCTTGATCGTTAACCGCTCGTAGTCTTCCGTCGACTGAGGACGCACGCCGTCTATCGACAGTGAAGGTCATGCATTGCTTTTTCCCGCAAACCATGAGAAATATATTTCCTACGAGGTAGAATATGAATATTCATATAAAAATAATCAGGCTGCAAAGCAGCCAAACTCCGCGAGGGGTATAAACCGTGCTGAACATTCAAGCCTCGACCTATCCACCCACACATAGCAAGACCGCAAGCTTTTCTGTAGAGCGAGCACTGTGCGAGCCGGAGCGGCTGCTGTTCGCGTCCACGGATTTGGACCAGGTCAGATCAATGGTGGGTCAGGTCATCGCCAACCATCACCTCAAGCAAACCAATGGTGCCGAACGCCTGGACGCACGCATGCACTACCTGACCCTGGGCGACATCTCATTGAGTCGTCTGCGCTATGGCGCGAGTGTCCAGATCGAGCGCGGCGCCCTGGAGAACTGCTTCCTGGTGCAAATGCCCCTGCAGGGTGTCGCTGCCGTCGAAAGCGGCAGTCAGCGCATTGAATCGTCATTGGAGCTGGCCTCGGTCCTGAGCCCTGGCGACAGTGCAAAAATGCACTGGAATGGGGACAGTGATCAGATCATGTTGCGCATCTCGCGCTCACTGGTTGAGCGCACATTGGTTGGGTATTTAGGCCATCCGCTGGAACAGCCGTTGCGCTTTGAGCTGGGTTTTCGCTGGCAAGAGTGCGCACCTTGGCGATGCTTGCTCTCCTACCTACTGGACTGCGCGACCCATTACCCTCAGCTCACGCAACACAAGCTGGTGATGACTCAAATCGAGCAACTGACCGCCTCGACCCTGTTGATGACCCACCAGCACAACTACAGTGAAACCGCACCGGCGAGGCGCAGCACCATCCTGCCCCGGCATGTACGCCGAGCTCAGGATTACCTCCAGTCCCATGCTCACGAGCCGATCACTGCCGAACAGCTGGCGTTGGCCGCCGGAGTCAGCCTGCGCAGCCTCTACACCGGCTTCAAGGACTTCCTGGGCGTCAGTCCAATGCACTATCTGCGCGACCTGCGCATGGCACAGGTGCATACCGAGCTGACCAGTGGGGAAGTCACCAACATCGGGGGCGTCGCGCTGCGCTGGGGCTTCACGCATATGGGCCGGTTCAGCAACGACTACAAGCTACGCTACGGCGAAACACCGAGCCAGACCTTGCGTCGCCATTAAACCAACAACCCTGATTCCCGCGTTTCTGGAGGTTCCACTTTGGCCACTCAGTAATTTACTGCCCCACATATCGGACTCACGGTTCTCGAAGTCGATGCGGCCATTGACTGGTATGTCGTTATACTCGGGTTTCGCCTGCTCGCAGGCCCCCTCGGAGTGAGCAAGCACGGCCATCCAATGGGCGAAGCCGCCAGGCGATTTATGGCAAAGGCCGCTCTCTAGTCCAAACGCAGTTCGGCACTGTGATCGTTTAATCGCAGGGCCGGGCTGGATGGAAGCGCCGATATGAAACAGATTTTTTACTGAGGTCCGATTCGCGCGAGCTCGCCCTGCACTGGCGAAGGGCCGCAGCCAAAAAAACTGATCCGGCGAACACACACACCTTGAGCAGCCGCAGAGCGTACGGTTTTTTACCCAGCGGACCATCACGACCGAACATGTTCTTGGCCATAAGCTTGATCGCCTGGCCCCAGGCCCGTTGAGTAATCACAGGACAGCACTTGCAGACCGACTCTGTCCAACGCGGGCTTGAGTTCGGCATACGCACGCTACCGACAAAAAGCGGATGCCATGAGGGACAACACTTCATGCTGATAGCCTGCAAACAACTGCTCTGTACGAATACAGCCGCCGGGCCGGTTATTGCGCTCAAGCATCAGCACTCGCTTACATCGCATAGCTAACAGCGCTGCTCCTACCAGCTAATTGATACCACTACCGACGAAAATAACCTGAGGATCAAGCAGGCACTTTATCTCCTATGCGACCAACGCCAGAACCCGCAGCGGGCTACCAGAACCACCCTCGATTTTCAGCGGAGCAGAAATGATCAACGCGCCCTGTGCCGGTAACCGGTCAAGGTTTTTCAGGCATTGCAAACCATAGCGATTAGAACCGTGCATTAACGTGTGGCAGGGGTAAGCCATAGGCCACGAGTAAGACTGGCCAGCGTCGGTATTTATTGTCTCGACGCCAAAACCGTGTACGTTACGCCGCTCAATCAACCACTCGACAGCTTCCTGCGTGGGACCGGGTGTATGGGCGCCATCCTCGCGCATATTGAGAAATGCCGCCGCATCATCGACCCGTAGCGACCAGTCGGTACGCAAAAACACCCACGCTCCGGCCGGGATGCGGCCATGGCATTGCTCCCAGGCTTCCAAGAACGGGACGGTCAATAACCAGTCCTCATTACCCGCCACTTCGGCGCTGGCATCGAGTACCACAGCAGGGGCAATAAAATTCTCCACGTCTATCGTGTCAACGCTGTTATTAGGATAATCGCGTCCGCTGATCCAGTGCACCGGCGCATCAAAGTGAGTGCCCGTATGCTCCCCGCAAGTGAAGTTGTTCCAGTACCAGCCAGGCCCGGCTTCGTCGTACTGCGAGATACGTTCGATTTGAAACGACTGGACCTGGCCAAACTGCGCAGGCAGTTGCAAGCTTGGAAAGGAAGGCGACAAGGTTTGTGTCAGGTCGACAACGCGTAGCTCGCCACCCGCTAGCTGCGCCGTCAGCGCTGACAATATTGTTGTAGTTGAGGTTGTCATCAAGAACTCTCCGGCCATTGGGTTAAATGGTTATACAACTGATGCCTGCATTGCTGACCCTGGGGCATCCGGCAGGTGTACCGAATATTCCAGATGCTACGGCCACTCGATCTCTTTGTAGTAAGATGCCTACCGCCGCCAGAATACGAACAGGGCCAAACGTTTTCATCGTGTAGCCCTGAAGTTTCTGCGTAATGAAATTACAGAATAGACAGTGGATAATCGATAATCACCCGAAACTCATCCGCATCACCATCAATTTGGGTAGAGGTGGAACGGTGCCAGGCTTGACGCAGCCGAACCGATAAATTTTTGGCAGGGCCAGCCTGAACAACATACTTGGCCTCCAGATTAGTTTCGTGATGTTTGTCGTCAGCACCATACTCGCCGGTGTAAGGGCTATTGGCCGGAGTGTGACTGCCATCAATATCGAAGCCATTAGCATATCGAGCCATAAAGCTCAAACCCGGCACCCCATAAGAAGCCATATTCAAGTCGTAGCGTGCCTGCCAGGATTTTTCTCCAGGGCCATTGAAGTCAGAGTACTGAATGGAGTTAGCAAGAAACATCGAGTTACCGCCGCGGTTGTTGTCGCCAACCCCGATATAGTCAAATGGCGTATTGCCGTTAACCTTCTGAAAGGACAGCGTGAGGCGATGTGCGGATAAGAAAGAATAGGCAGCCGCTAACGAGTAGGTATTGTTATCAATAGCACCGGCTTTGGCGCGCCCCTCATCTGCGGTATGGTAGTAGTTGAAGTCAACGTTCAACGATTGAAACTCACTTATAGGGAGTTCGTAGTTAACGTTAGTGTAGTATTGGCCCCAGATATCCTCCAATTTCGAGGCATACAAAGATGTCGTGAGGCGATCAGTAACAGCGTAGCGACCTCCCGCGAAATCAATGCTCTTGGCGCTGACACCGGCGTATGTAGCCCACAGTTCGCCATCGCGATTCGTCTGATCCTGACTGGTGCTTGAATAGAAGTGTCCAGCCTCCAGGTCCAGCCCCTTGATTTCGCTGGTCATTAGATTGATACCGCTTGCTGTTTGAGGCGTCAGACGTGTGCCCCCCACCGCAAAAACCGGACTGGTTGACGGTTGCATGTCACCAATTTTTAACTCTGTTTTCGAGACTCTGATTTTTAGCGCGGCACCACTTTTACCATAGCTATCATGATTGCCATCAATCTGCCCCAAGCTGTTGGTAGTGGTCGTCAAGTTGCCCGATCCGGCGTATTTGTCCTGACCATCAAGCTTCAGGCCCATATAACCAAAGGCATCGATGCCGAAACCTACTGTTCCTTGAGTAAAACCAGAGCTATAGACGCCCTGCACGGCTCCCGTCCAGTCTTTATCGTCGACCGCACCGTCTTTTTTGTTCCGATTGAAGTAATAACTACGCATCAGTAGATCAAGCTTACTGTCATCGATAAAGCCTTTGGATTCAGCCTGATCTGTGACATAGGCCGCAGCCGATGCACATTGAATCTGACTCGCGCTTACAGCGAGCGCAATCGTACTCCACATGATTACTTTCATGTTGTATCCTTTTTATTATTGTTAGGGAACGATGCCGTTTTACTTACCAAACTGTCCAGCGGGTGCTTAAAGAGAAAGGCATTCCTGTTGATTACAGGCAACTTCAGCGTAACAACTTAATCAGTCCAAACAGGCAGTGGCCTCTATTTCAATCAAAAATTCAGGTAGTGCTAACGCCTGCACCCCGATAAAAGAGTTGGCTGCCGGTTCGGCGCCTTCATAAAATTCGCTTATCAGCGCGCACACATCAGCCAGATGTTCCGGTGAGTGATTGACGACATAAGTTCGCAAGCGCACGACGTCCGCCGGTACAGCACCCGCACAATGCAGTACTTCTTTCAAATTCATCAGCACTTGACGGGTTTGCGCAAGTAAATCTTGTGCACCCACCAACTCGCCTTTGGCGTTCCACGCTACCTGCCCGGCCAAGTGAAAAGTGCGACCGGGTTGTTGTTCAACTGCGTGAGAAAAGCCAAAGGGTACGCTTGGGTACATTGACTTGGGATTAATTGCACGCCTGCTCATGGTTGCTCTCGACTGTTAGTTAACGGTTACAGGGGCTGTTGCGCGAACTTCGACAAGCTCGAAAATGTTTTTCCAAGGATCTTTGAAATAACGAAAACTCCTACCCTCAGTCGGACCAGAATCCATTTCAATACGCTCCATTACCGTACAGCCGTACTCTTTCAATACCTTGACGGCCTGTTCAAGGTCCTCCACCTCGATACCCATGTGATGGCTACCAACGTGATTGCTACTCAGCGGCGCGGCGCTGGTGCCTACCGGCCGCTCATACTGAAAGAGCTCAACCTTGAAGCCATCGGGAAATTCGAGCATTGCCAGGCTGAACCGGGCCATGGCGACTCCCAGGTGCGCATCGGTCCAATCCCGCCCGGCGGCATCGCGTGGCATCTGTTCCGCATCCAGCGGTCCCATTTGATACAGAAGCCGGGCGCCGATAACTTTTGTGTAAAACTCAATGACCGGTTCGAGCTCCGAGACGGTCCAGGAGGCGTGATCGACCCGACAAAAACCAATGAGAGACTTACCCATGACCGGACTCCTCTTAAGGTGCAATAAAGTGGCCACCAGCAGGTGTCATTAACCCCAGTTCCACATGCTTGGCAGACGGAGCCTTGGTCAACACGCTAACCCCCATCACAACCAATGCATTGGCCAACATGGCAATCAAGCCTGGCTCCCAATTTGGTAGCGCAGTAGCCAGGTAAGCACTCGACGAAGGCAGCAGCAAGATCATGAAACCTACGATAATCCCGCATACAACACCCGCGGCCGAGGTCCGCCTCCACAAAAAGCCCAGGAATACGCCGGGTGCAAGCATTCCGATAGCTGAGTAGGCGCTCAGGAGAATCGAAACCAGCGAACCTTTTTGTGTAAGGGTAATGGCGACGGCAATCGCCGCAAAAACCACCACACTGGTACGGGATATACGCAGCGACTGTTTTTCACTGAGTTGCGGTTTAAAAGGAGCAACGATGTTGCGCCCGAAGATCGAGCCCGCGGTGAGCAGCAATACCGATCCTGGTGCCAACGCCAACAAGAAGCCTGTTCCGGCCAATAGGCCTATGACCCATTGCGGGTATTTGTCAGTCACGAATTGCAGCAGTACAGCATTCATGTTGCCATCGGGTGGTTGAGTTCCCGCTACCAGTGCGGCAAATCCGAGCAGAATAATGAAACCGAACGCCAGTGAGTAAATCGGTTGCCAGATGGCGTTTCGACGAATAGACGTCGCGCTATTAGCCGAATAGGAAACCTGAAACAGGTGAGGGAAAACCCAATTGCCCAATGCAATGTTGATGGCCGACGTCATCAGCCAGACACTGGTCGTTGGAGAGCTCAGATCCAGTCCTGGAAATTTTCCAATACCTGGATGAGCAGCTTCAGCTTTCGTAAAGATATCGATCAAAGAACTCGCACCGACCGCGTCTGCCACCGTCCAGGCAAGCACCACGACCAGCACAATCATCAAGATATCTTTGACTGCCGCGGCAAAAGCAGCGGAACGCAGCCCGGCGAACAAAACGAATGCAACCATCAAGCAGCCCGCTACGATAGTCGAAGCGGTAGTGGAAAGTGCACCATCGAAGGTCAAGGAAACGATCAGCCCCAAGCTGACCAGTTGAATTTGCACGTAGACAATTAGTGCACCTATTCCGATGACACCGGTCGTAATTCCGAGCCAGCGACTGTCATAGCGGTTGGCGAAAAAATCAGCCTGAGTGATAAGGCCTCGTAAACGTCCGGCTTTCCAGATCTTGGGCATCAGCCAGTATCCAATGGCGTATGACAAAGACACCGAACAAAAAGCCAGGTATGCAGGCGCGCCCAGAGCCCATGCGTAGCCGGCAATTCCGAACACCGCAAATGTCGTGTAGATTTCACCGGCGTTCACAAACCAGAACAGCAACCCACCAAGACTACGTCCCCCCACTGCCCAATCGGCAAGGCTACGTTTGCGAGCCTGTCGGACACGACCAAAAACGATGGAACCTACGACCGCTATTATTAGAATAAGACTTACAATCAATAGTTTCATCGATGCTACTCAACGTTTGAGTGGGTCTGTGCCAGCAAAAATGCCTGCTCCTCATCATCGACGCCTGCACGGCGATCCAAATGAAAAATGACGGCGAATACGACGCTGGAGAAAATCACCCCTAGCATTTGCCAGACCATCGGAAACGGTAGGCCTAGAGGCGCGTAGTCAACACTGTTGGCCCATGGCACTGCAGCCACTTGCCATAAGAATGGCAAACAAAGCATCCACAGATGCGGGCGCTTGCTTTTGCGATCGCGTATGAGCGGTAAGGCGCGTTCGGTCATGATCGATTACCTTTTTTATTATTGTGCAGTCACAGTGCACACCTGGAACGTAAGGCTAAGCTGCCTACCTGTCAAAACGTTTCTGATGAAAAGTGGAAGAATTAAGCAAATACTGGATAAAACCCGTGAAAAAATGGATAAATATTTTAGATCAGCACAAATGTGCAGCATGACTGCACAAAAAACTTGATTATCGTGCACTCATACCGTACAAAACATCTATCGCTTGGAGTAACAGAGCGTGCTAGGAAAACGATTGAATGAGTTGCGTGTCTCGCGCGGATTGTCGTTGCGAGCCTTGGCTGCCGAGACAGGATTGTCTGCGACTTTGCTGAGTCAGATTGAAAGAGAAGTGACTGAACCCAGTCTCATGACCCTGCGCAGACTCAGCAGTGTGTTCGGAGAGTCCATGTCGGCTCTTTTCTCCGATCCAAGCGCCCCGAGCGTGTGGATTAGTCGCCCAGGCGATCGAACCACTCTCATCGGCCCAAAGGGTGGCGTGAGCTACGAACGCCTGACCCGGGGAAACGGGCAAATGGAAGTCTTGCGGGCGGTTTTTCAGCCGGGTCAGTTTTCGTCTGAAATCCCGCTGAGGCATCCGTCGCTCGAAAGCGTTTACGTGGTTCGAGGTACGCTCAAAGCCGTCATTGGCGACATGCCTTACGTCGTCACCACCGGTGAAAGCATCACATTCGACGCTAGCGCTGCACATCGATACATGAACGAAGGACAAGAGGATGTGGAGATCATCATGTCGATCACCCCTCCGGTTCCTTGATATTTTGAGACCATCCGAAGGGTTTGCAGATGAACAGAAACGATGTCGACTGGTACGGCTACATCCCGGCAATAACCACCCCCTTTACCCGTGAAGGCGACTTAGATCTGAATGGTTTGGCTGGCCAGCTCGAATGGTATATTCAACAGCGTATGCATGGTGTGGTGCTGGCGGGCACCTCGGGAGAATGGTTCAGCCTGAGCGAATCGGAACGGGCCCAATTGTTCAGTGAGTCTGCACGCACCATCGACGGCCGAATGACCGTGATTGGCAGCTGTAATGCCTTCACTGCGGCTGAAGCCATCCGCCACGCCCATGCCGCCGAACGCGCCGGGCTGGACGGAATTCTGCTGACCCCTCCCCCCTACATCGTTCCTAGTGCCAATGAGCTGGTGCAGTTCTACCAAGACGTATCCGACGCTACCAATATGCCGATGTGTATTTACAACTGGCCGCGGGGATGTGTTGTCGATATGGATGTCGATTTGCTGGATCGTCTGGCCGACATCGAAAATGTAGTTGCCATCAAGAATTCGACACCGAATTTCGCGGCTTTTCTCGACGGGCTTTATCGACTGTCGGGCAAGGTTCGTTACTTCAATGTTCCAACCTCAAAGCTCGGGGCGGACCTGGTTGAACTAGGGCACGGCGACGGCTTGATGGGCGCTGGCGGCGTTCTGGGAAGCGACCACCCGGATTTCTGGAACCTGATACGCACTGGCGAAAAGACCCGCGCAATCGAGCTGGGCGAACGTGATCGGGTGATCATGAAAGCGTGGTTCAACAAGGATTTTGCCGGGAACTTCGGGAGTGCCCAAGCCATCCTCAAAACTGCCTTGCGTCTGCGTGGGGTGCCGGCAGGCTTCGTGCGTCGGCCATTGATGGAGCTTAACGAGGTTGAAGTCGCGTCGGTGGCGGCAACCTTGACCAGTCTGGGCATCGAAATCGTTAACCCGACTGCACAGTGAACGCGCTAATGACTGTCATGTCCAAACAGGCCGAGACACAGGATACGGTTGACTGCCTGGTGATTGGCGGCGGCCTGCTGGGAAGCGCGGTGACCTACTACCTGGCGAAGGCCGGCGCCACAGTGCGCCTGGTCGAGCGCGCGCAACTGAACAGCGCAGCGTCGAGCCAGAATGCTGGCAGCCTGCACTTTCAGCTCGAATACCGCATGATCGAGAATGGCTCCGAAGCCGCCCGCAAGGCAGCAGAGGCGATGCCGTTGCACCTTGATGCGCAAAACGCCTGGGCCGGCCTGGAGAAGGAGCTTGGCATGCCAGTGGGCGTCTCTCAGCACGGTGGTTTCATGGTTGCAGAGACGCCTCAACAGATCGAAACCTTGAAGCAGAAAGTAATGCTCGAACGCGCCAGTGGCTTGGACGTAGAGCTGCTGGATGGAGCTCAAGTGCGTAGCCGTGCGCCCTACCTCAGTGAACAAATACTGGGCGCAGCATTTTGTGCAACAGAGGGTAAAGCGGATCCGCGCAGTTGCGTTCTGGCCTATGCTGCGGCAGCTGCCCGCCTTGGCGCCCGCATCAATAGCGGCCTTGGCGTAAGCACACTGAATTATGAACAAGGTGTGTGGCGAGTGCATTTCAGTGATGGCAGCGAATGCAAGGCTCGCACACTGGCCATTACCGCCGGCGCCTGGTCAGGAAGATTAGCGGCCATGGCCGGCATCAGCCTGCCTGTCAGTCCAGTCGCGCTGACCATGACCACGACCGTGCGCACTTCTCCTATGATCAACCATCTGATTCAACACGCCGGGCGTCGTCTTTCGCTCAAGCAAACCGGCGACGGTAACATTCTCATCGGCGGCGGCTGGCCTGCACGTTTGCATCATGTTAATGGCGTGATCGACCTGGATCGCCGACCCGAGCTTTTGATCAGCTCACTGACTGGCAATATGAGTGCCGCGCTGGCAGTGGTCCCCGCGCTGAAAAAACTTTCTATCCTGCGGGTATGGACCGGTACTACGGCCCTGGTAGCGGATCAACTTCCGTTGCTGGGTGAAGTTCCCAAAAGTCACGGCTTATACATTGCCACGGGAGGGTCAGCTTTTACGTTGGGCCCCACCTACGCAAGACTGCTCGCCGAACGCATTCTCGGCCGACCCGCAACGCTGGACATCACGCCTTTCGATCCACGTCGCTTCGGGAGCCTGACCCTTGCCTGATTCCAGACGCATTGAGCCCGTGGCGGATTTACGCCCTGCTCCCATCCAAATACTCGTGAATGGTCATCAGACGTTGTGTTATCCGGGTGAAACCGTAGCGACCGCATTACTGGGTGCCGGTATTCGCGGCTTCCGCCGTAGTGTGACCGACACCTTGCGCATACCGGTATGCAACATGGGTGTCTGTTACGAATGCATGGTCAAGATTAACGGACTGGAAGCCCAACGCAGTTGTATGACCCTCGTTAGTCCGGGAATGTGCATAGAGGTGACCGATGAAGCTTGAAACCCTTAACTATGATCTTGTAGTGGTCGGCGCAGGGCCGGCGGGCCTGACAGCGGCACTTCTGGCCAGTGACGCCGGATTGCACGTCGCAGTCGTTGATGAGCAGGCGGCGCCCGGTGGACAGATTTTTCGCCAGCCTCCCTCGACCTTCAACGCCCCTCCGAGTAGTGCATTTGCCAGTTACCCATTCGGAAAAAAACTGCTTGAGCAGGCACGCAACGACATTCGTATAAAATGGTATTTCTCGACCTGTGCCTGGGGGGTCTTCCATCCTGAAAAAGGTGGAGTTCAACTGGCGATTGTCGAGGGAGAACACTCTTATTTGCTTGACTGCAGCAAACTACTGATCGCTACAGGCGCGTATGACTTACCCGTAGCGTTCCCTGGCTGGACTCTCCCTGGTGTAATGACGGCTGGAGGAATCCAAACGCTTCTTAAAAGTCAGTTTCTTTGTTCGGCACAGCGTTATGTGCTCGCCGGATCCCACCCGTTGTTGCTGTTGCTGGCGGGGCAGCTCGTAGACGCCGGCGCGCAGATCGAGGAAGTAGCGATCGCGCGACCTCGACCAAAGGTTTGTGAACTATTGGAAGGTTGGCGTGCACTACCAGGTCACTGGCGAATGTTTGGTCAACTTGCAGGAATACTCTTCAAGTTGTGGCGCAAAGGGGTGCCCTTACGCTTTTCGACTATCGTCACCCGGGTTCAAGGCAAGGAAGGTGTAGAGCGCGTTACATTAAGCAGCGTCGATACCAACTGGGCCAGCCTGCCAGGTACCGAACGCCATCATATTGTCGACGGACTCGCCATCGGCTATGGCTTACTGGCGAGTACCGAACTTGCCCGTCAGGCCGGTTGCAGTGTCAACTGGAATCCCGAACGTGGTGGATGGGTTGTCGATCATGACGACACGATGCGCACCTCTCTGGAGCATATTTACGTCGCCGGAGAACCTTGCGGTGTAGCGGGTGCCGAAATGGCTCATTGCCAAGGTAGACTGGCGGGCACATCCATAGTCGCAGCGCTGAGGCCTGACTCTACTCTATCCGCAATATCCGCTCGCAGGGCACTCGGACGTGCAAAGCCTTTCGCAGACACTGTTGCGACTTTTTTTGCGCCTCGCCTGGATGCACTCACCAAACTCGCTGATAGCGAAACGCTGATTTGCCGATGTGAAGACGTAACCGCCGGTCAAGTGTGCGATTTTCTCAAAAAGCATCCCCATGTTTCCTCAGTCAACAGCGTAAAACTCGCCTGCCGCAGCGGCATGGGCCCATGCCAAGGTCGTTATTGCCAACACACTGTTGCCCATTTGGTGTCGGCTGAACGAAATATCGCTGTCAATCAGACGGGTGCCTATACCGCTCAAGCACCGGTCAAACCAATTCCACTGGTTAGCTTGGCCCTCGTCCAGCAGGATTAAGCAGCTTACGCGGTCATCCACACAAACCATTTTTTTGCTGACAAGTAGCGACGAGCATCAGGCCAAAATACAGGCCTGATTGAACTGAAGAAATGGAGCAAGGCCAGCGCAAGCGATTGTCAAAACGACACTGGTGGTGGGCTTGTCGAGACAAGTCACCGTAAAAATCGGTGAGAGACCTTCCTATAAAGAATGGAGGTCCGAAGCAAATGAGCGTTTATGTTTTTAATCCGCATACCCCCAAAGTCGATACAGGGGTACGCATGAGTACACCTCCTAAAATTATAAATACCTGCAGGTGAAGTCATGAATATCAAACAAAAGCTGACCTGGGCGTTTGCCGCTATCGCGTGCGTGCCGGTCATTCTGGTTGCCGTGCTGGTCGTGTTGAATCTGCGTGAAGGGGCCGTGACCAGCTTCCTCGACAGCAGCGGCCGCGAGATCCGCCAGATCGACAATGGCATGAAGCAGTTTTTCGACGGCATCAGCCAGAACGTGGAATATTTCGCCAAGGATCCGCGGGTCATCGCGGCCAGGGACCTGAAAAATTACAGTGGTGCCGGCGCTGCACAGATCCCCCTTACTGAAACCAATCGACAGCTATTGGAAATCTTCGACAGGTTCGCCAAAAGCCATCCGAACACCGCGTATTTATCCGTCGCAACGGATGACGGCGGCTTCGCCGGTTGGCCTGATGACAAGACCATAGCCAACTATGATCCACGCTTGCGTCCATGGTACAAAACTGCGATGAGCGCACCGGGCAGTACCCTGCGTACAGACGCCTACTATTGGGCACCCGATGACGTGACGCTGATCTGCACCGTGCACACCATTATTGACGCGAACGGCAAAGTTGTGGGGGCAATGGGAATTGATGTGTCGCTCAATCAACTCACCGAACTGGTCAAAAAGCTCAAGCTAGGCGACAGCGGCTATCTGATGCTGGTGGAGGGTAACGGCAACGTGCTGGTGGACGCCAGCGATGCCAAGCACAACTTCAAGCCCTTAGCCGACCTGGGCCCCAACTACGCTGAGTTGGCCAAGCGCGGCGACGGCGTGACCCAGATCGACATCGACGGCGTGGCCTACATGGCCAACGTGGTCAGCTCCAAAGACCTGGGCTGGCGCTTTATCGGGCTGATCAAGCGCGATGAAGTGATGGCCGGCGCCACCCGGCTGACCTGGCTGATCGCGGCCATCGCCGCTGCATTTGCCGTGGTGTTCGCCATTGTCGGTGCCAGTTTCGCCAGCATGATCGTGCGTCCGATTCGCGACGTGGCCGACGGCCTGCAAGAGATCGCCGAAGGTGAAGGCGACCTCACCCGCCAGCTCAAGGTGCAAGGCAAGGATGAAACCGCCAGCCTGGCCGGCTGGTTCAATCAATTTCTGGGCATGATCGCCCAACTAGTGCAGCGCATCGGCAACGCCTCCTCGGACCTGCAGACCGCCGCCGCAGAAACCAGCGAAGTGGCCCATAACCTGAACCAGGCTGCCGGCCGTCAACGCGAAGCCGTGGAGCTGGTGAGCACGGCGTTCAATGAAATGGTGGCCACCGCCAACGAAGTCGCGCGCTCCTGCAGCGCCGCCGCCGTCAGTGCCGACCAAGGTTACCGCGACGTACACGGCGGCCAACAGCATATCGGCGAAGCCACCGGTAGCGTGCTCAAGCTCAGCGAAGACCTGCAGAAGTCGACCCAAACCATGCAACTGCTGGAGCAGGACAGCAAGAACATCAACACCATCCTCGACACCATCCGTTCGATTGCCGAACAGACCAACCTGCTGGCGCTCAACGCTGCCATCGAGGCCGCACGCGCCGGTGACCAGGGCCGTGGCTTCGCGGTGGTCGCCGACGAAGTCCGCGCCTTGGCCCGACGCACCGCCGACTCCACCGGCGAAATCGACAGCCTACTCGGCAACCTAGCCCGTCGTACCCTGGAAGTCACACAGCAAATGCAAGGCAGCCTGCTGGTGTCTCACACCAGCGTAGAACGCATTCACCAAGCTCGCGACAGCTTCGACAAGATCCGTGGCTCGGTAGACTCGATCCGTAACCAGAACACCCAGATCGCCACCGCCGCTGAAGAGCAGCACCTGGTGGCCGAAGAAATAAACCGGCACATCGCGCAGATCCATGCCGATGCGCAATTAGTCGAGGGTTTTGCCGTCTCGGCGAAGACCGGAGCGAGTCGGTTGACCGATATCTCCGGTCAGCTCAAGAGGTTGGTGGGCCGGTTCAAGTTCTGATTCCTACTTCCCCGCTGGCGCCACAAACGCGAGGCGCCTTCACGCGGATAATCAACTTAAATGACTGCGTAAATCGATTGCCGCTCTGCGATCACTTTCGAGCAGTCCACGAAATGGCATGTATTGGTCTAATTCGGCGTCAGAGTCACCGCTACCAGCGATCGAACTGCTGTCTCAGCCAGCCCCCCCCTGCGCGACGGTGTCAGAGCCGCACACCAACACATCAGTGCTGACGCCCCGATCAAGCAGACCCGCCAGCCCTTCCCGTCCCACTTGCAAGGTCGCAGGTGGAGCGAGCAACTGCAATGGAACCTCGGCGATACAGTGTTTCTTGAGTTCGGCAGCTTTTATCGCATACTGGATTTGATGGCGAAGGCAGTTGCTCGCCATCGGCCAGCTGTACAGAGCTGTAGATCTACCGAAACGTCATTCATGGGGCTCGTTCATGGTGGTCATGAACATTCCTTAAAGTCGGACTTAGCTAAGGCACTTACATTAAGGGCATTGGATTGGTGGTTATTAGAGCTCTCACGCTGCAGACGGAGGACTTGTGAGGACGCTCACACCCATTCCGCTCCAGCCAAGGATGGCAACGAAAAGATTAAAATCAAAGAATTATCCTACCGATGCTCCGAAGACACGGAACACCGGATTCTTACTTCGAAGTTGAGAGCTGCCTGGTAGATGTCGTTAGGTTATGAATGCACCCATCCAGTAAAGAGGGCTATCACTACATCTGAAATTGCTTTACCAGCCTGTTCAATTCGACCGCTAGCTTTGTGAGTTCGGACGTCGCAATAGCTGTCTGACTTGAGCCCTCTGCCGCTTGATATGAAAGATCACGGATACTCACCAGGCTGCGATCTACCTCCCTTGCAACCTGGGCCTGCTCTTCCGAAGCGGTCGCAATCAGGACGTTGCGCTCAGTAATATTGTCGATAGATTCGGTAATCTCCACCAACGCGGAACCAGCTCCTTGAGCAGTGTCCAGCGTTTTCTGGGCTTGGGTGTTTGTGTGAGTCATTGCAGACACAGCAGAGCCAGTGCCTTTTTGAATTGAGCTAATCATCTGCTCAATTTCACTGGTTGATTGCTGAGTACGATGAGCTAAAGCTCGGACTTCATCAGCGACTACTGCAAAGCCTCGACCCGCCTCACCGGCGCGAGCGGCTTCGATAGCCGCATTCAACGCAAGAAGATTGGTCTGTTCGGCGATAGCACGTATCACATCCAAAACCTTGCTGATGTCGGTGGCCATTACTGCGAGCCCTTGTACCTCTTGGGATGCGTCTTCAACATTTGCGACCATCAGGCTGATGGCCTGCACGGTTTCATCGACGCGTGCACGACCAGCCAACGCTGCGGAGTTGGATCGATTGGCTGCTTCAGACGCTTGCGAGGCATTTCTAGCTACCTCTTCTACCGCTGCACTCATCTCAGTAACGGCAGTTGCGGCCATTTCAACTTCGTTGTTTTGACGCAGCATGCCTTTATTTGCGTCTTCGGTGACAGCATGCATTTCTTCAGAAGTCGACGCCAGCTGGTTGGAGGAATCAGATATCAAAGAAAGAGTATTACGTAAACCCTGCTGCATTACATTTAAAGCCCGCATAAGCCTAGCAACCTCATCGTGACCTTGAGCCTCAATAACTCCGGTGAGATCGTTTTTAGCAATGCGCTCAGCAATAGCGAGTGATTGGCTTATCGGGCTGGTAATGCTTCGTGTGTACATCAGAGCTAATGCAATAGCAGCCAAGATGCTGATCAATATAAATGCCCCAACTGCCAACTTAGCTTGCTCATAGGTTCTGCTAGCTTCCTCCCCGGCTCGTTTAGCTTTGTTATTATTCACTTCTATTATTTCTTTGATATAGTTTTCAACAACGTCAGCAGATTGTTTCATCGACTCGCTGGAAAGCTTGACTGCCTCATCTAAACTCCCTGAAGAAATCAAAGACAAATATTGATCTTGCACCAATTGATAGCTGGCAAGGCTTTTTGAAAGCTCATCAATTTTCTGCTTGCCTATCGGGGTTACGATGAGAGGTTGCAAATTCGACAGCGAATTCTGGATATTAACTCTAGCCTTATTTAATTCTTCTAGAGCTTGAGCTTTGCGACTTGCGGGCTCTACAGGGTTACGCAAACGTGCGTTGCTACCTCTTATGCTTACAAACTCTCTGTCAATCACCCCAAGTATAGATATGCTGGGAACAACATTTATTTCAACGAAGCTTTCAGAGTCCTTCAAGCTTGAAGCCTGTTTGAGGGCAATGATCCCCAGAGTAATAATCATAAGGCAAAATAAACCAAAGCACAGAGCCGAACGTGGAGCAAGGTTGAGTTTGCGCAGTATCATAATAAGAGCCTCTTTTGAATTACAAGCTGTGTCGTCAATCCTCAGGCTCTCTTAAGTACCGTTCGTCGAGCAATACGATCTAGCCCGGAAAGGTTGGCCTTTTACTCGATGTATTGTGTTTCTAGATGTAAAGCTGAAGCCTTATCCCGAAAAGTCGCCAAAATTAGGATTCAGGGCATGCCGATGGTATCAAATGAAAATTTTCAATTAGTGCTTAAAAATTAATAAGTCCAGCAGACTATTTACAAGGTATTCCCATTGCATGTAAGTGCTTTAGCCATCCCCAAGCGAGATACTTTGCACTCGCTTTACTGCACTCGGAGCGGTGAGCGTAATTTCGATCAATGTAGCCGACACAAGCTCTGCCAAACCGCCATAGTCAACGATTCACAGATCAAGTGAGGCAACACTTCGGTTTTTCATTCACGACGACTTTGCCATCATTGCCAACGAAACGCAGGCTGCCGGGTGATCGAGCGCTGGATTATCCATAAACCTTGGCCTGCTCCATGGTGCAACTTAATCGAGTGAGTATTCCTATCGGTAGGCGCGTAAGCAAAAGCCGGGGGAGGCAACAAATTGGGCTCCCCCTCCGTCGCGTTACAGCTTGAAACGCGAAACGACAGTACGCAGTTCCCCTGCCAGCAGCGTGAGCTCCTCCGCAGTCACAGCGTTGTCCTCTATGCCCTCCATCAGCGCAACGCTACCGTTACGAATCTCG